>Ga0157369_10006459_pt1 | contig 13591 bp, 19 predicted proteins | sample C25metaG_FD_113461 | JGI IMG/M metagenome (GOLD analysis project Ga0157369, IMG submission 113461) | Corn rhizosphere microbial communities from Kellogg Biological Station, Michigan, USA - C2-5 metaG | ecosystem: Host-associated > Plants > Roots > Rhizosphere > Soil | place: USA: Michigan...
CCGGGTTGAGGTTCAGTAATGGAGCCGCGACGCGGACAGGTGGTCGAGTGGTTGATGGCACCGCACTCGAAATGCGGAGTACCTTGACGGGTATCGTGGGTTCGAATCCCACCCTGTCCGCCAAGAATAGTACGTAAATATCTGATTTACCTACATAATGGTGCAACATTGTTTTCTTCTCCCACGAATTATCCCACATTTCGCTCAGGAACTCTGGCGAATACGCGCGAATTGACTCTGTAGGATATTTATCCTATAATCTCCCGAAAATGGGGACAAAGTCATGGAAGGGAAGATTGGTCAGCGGGGCGCCTGGCTTCGCCGTAGATACATCCGATTTGGATCGCTGCCATCACTTCACTCGGTTCAATCATTTCGGCCTTTGTCCAACGATTATGAATGGCCGTGAGGAATCCCATCAACTGAGCAATATCCGAGGCAGACATGGCTGTCCGGACAAATTTGCTTTCTGTAAATCCCATTTAACATGACGCTCCGTCGGTTCAAATGAGGGCAGCCCGACCATGCGCTCAGGTTGTGAACCTCGCTGCCTCCCGCATGGCTCGGACAGCGGCAATCAGTCGAGGAATATCCTGTCGAGAGTTTGCTATGAAATCCTGATCCGACGCTGTCGCGCCAGTCAGGTGAATGTCGTTGCTACAGGTGCGAATGAAGCTATCGCCGCTGGTATGGTCTCGACCTTCGATGAAGGACTTCCAAGGCCCCGGTGTCGCCGCTGAAGCTCGTCGTTCGATATCGTCTAGCTCTTGGTCGGAAACATAATTCATTGGCGATCTCCCCTCCTGAGCGATTGGGACTGGACAGCAAGCCTGACCTGTTAGCAGTGGCGTCAGTTTGATTTCTCTGTTGGCGTCGGGGGGCGGGGGTTCTACTATCTGCTTACAATAGTAGTAAGCGCTCGGATGCGCATACCGAAGTTTCATAACGTTCCAGAGTCCGATCCCGCCATCGCTCTCAATAGATGTTCTCCAACTGAAAATCACCGGTCTTTGCGTCGAGAAGCCACGTGATGTGGGTGCCGGAACCGGCGCGGATGTAATGGCCGCGAAATCGGGCGGGGTCGTGACCTTGGTTCCGCAACCGCAACACACAATCCGTTTCGATTCCGATGCGGTCAATGGCTTCGTGAGCGATGTACGATTGTTGCCATTCTCGAACCGCCTTTGCCGGGCGCTCGATGGGGGCCGGAAACAGGCCCGGCAATCTGGGGTCATCGAAAAGATTTCGATGCCAACGCATTTTCCCGTCGCGGGTGATGGCCGCAATGTGCCGACCGTCACTCTCAACATAAAGGATTAGGCCGCTGCGAGGATCATTCAGAACAAAGGGCTGGCCGATTTCAAAACCTTGGAGTTCAGCATACGTGCAGGGCCCCGCAAGTTGTGATGTCCCGCTTACGAAAGGTGGCGGCGGATTAAATGGAGGGCGCGCGGCTGAAGGTTTCACGGCACCATACGACGTTCCAAGTGTGATCGCGCACGCCACCATAACCATCGTAATGCAAATGGGCGCTTTCAGGTACCGCATGTCATCCCGCTTCAAGTTCTAGCCGGTCGCCCTCAATTGGTCGTCTCCATCTGAACATCGCCCATCTTCGCGTCTATGAGCCAACCGTAGTGAGTGCCGGATCCCGCTTGGATGTAGTGGCCGCGAAACTGCGAAGGCATTTTGTGATCAATGAACTGACGCGCACAATTCGGTTCCACTCCGACGCGGTCGATACCAAGATGGTTGGCCCACGACTGCGCTTGACGCCGCAATTCTTTGGGGGACGGCGAGGGTTCGCCTTCGATGTTGGGAGGCGGTATGAAAAACCTCTGTATTCGGCCGCCGAACAAATCACGATGCCACAGAAGCGATCCATCGGGCGCGATTGCTGACATGTGTCGCCCATCGCTTTCGACATAAAGGAATGAGCCGCTACGCGGGTCCTTTAAAAGAAAGGGCTGGCCAATCACGAACGCCTCAGGATCAGAAAAAGAACAGGGCTTGGCCGAGAGCGTCCCAGCGCCTTGCGATGTCCCAATTGTGATCAAACAAGCCAGAATAGATGGAAAGAATTGCAAGCTCGGGCGCACGGATGATCCTCCATCAGAGGAAGAATATCAGTCCGATGAAGCGTCCATGAATATACCGGCGACCTGTATTGTTCACAGCTTTTCGCGGTATTGTTGCGCCGGGGATGGTCGCAAAAAACGTCATAGTTGCGGTCGTGATGACGATCTTGCTCGCCGGTTCTGCCGGAGCGCAGACCGTTATAGAATCGGCGTGCGAGGCGGAACATGGCGTCTCCTACGAGCGGATTGTGTCCTCATGCACAAGCATCATCTTGGAGGCCAAGACGACAGGCTCCTACGTGAGCGATCTCCCGTATGCCTATTATGATCGCGGCCTAGCTTTCTATCGGTTGGGAAAATACGACCGAGCAAGAGACGACTTCTTGCACGCGATAAAATACAAGTCCGACTTGGTCTCGGCTTGGCGTGGGTTGGGGGAGGTGTTGGAGAAAATGGGGCAGACCGGTCAACTTCAAGCTACTCTCGATGCCGCAGTTCAAGCCAATCCCAGCAACCCCATACTTTTGAACGGCGTATGTTGGGAGCGGGCGACGCTGGGCCGATGGCTCGACGTGGCTCTAGCGGAATGCAATCAATCGCTCCAGATCGCGCCGGACAATCCGTTTACATTGGATTCGCGTTGCTTGGTGCGTTATCGCCTTGGCGACTTCGCGAACGCTATGGCCGATTGCGATGCCGCCTTGAGACACAACAGTACCATGCCCACGTCGCTGTACGTTCGCGGCCTTGCGAAGAAGCGTTTGGGTTATGCCGAGCTTGGTGATGCTGACATCGCGGCAGCAACGGCATTGGACGCAAAGATTGCCGACACATATTCCGGGTATGGCGTGGAGCCTTAACGGAGGCGATTGTGGACGTTAGAGTCGCAGTTGGAGTCAGTGAGCGAGGTTCTTCATTGTGTAATTACGGCGGAAAAGCGGCGAAACAGTCACAATGAACCGAGTGTTGCAGGCATGGCTGATTGCAGTAGTCGTTCTGTTCGCCGCTGACGCCAGTGCCATTGCCGATCCCGATCCTGCTTTGGCAAACGAGGGACAACATCGTGCCAGTTTGCAGGCACCACCGATTTTGGTGAAACCGCCGTTTCCATCTGGCTACAAACCGCCAGTCAACCTGCATATGCCCCAGTCCATATTCATTCGCGTTCCAAAGTCAGCGGACTGGGACAGCTTTCAGACTCCTTGCCTTGCATTTGACATCGGCGTCGATGGCCGAGTGTCGAACATCGTGGTCCTACGTCCCTCTGGGATTACTGAGGTCGATCAATTCGCCGTCGCTTCTGCTGCAGATTCTCTGTACCAACCAGCGACGGTAAATGGGAAGTCGATTGTGCAGAGAATTATCTCCGAACGTCAGTACAACTTCGGCCAGCATCATAGCTCCGGACCTACATGTTCATGGGTTATGTATGATGCTTACATGGCAAAGCATTCCGCTGCGCCGGACCTTGGCCAATCAGCACCGAAACCGTGAGCGCAACATATGGGCTTCCCAAGGGTCGCGGAAGGTCGCAACTGTGATCAGCACGTCGGATGATCTAAACTTGCATCCGCTTCAAGATGAATGTCCGCTTTCGACCCAAAGCGGACATCGGTCTGCGCACCCGACAGGGTGAAACTGAGAACTGGGTCGTTGTGAACCTGAGCGGTCAGCTGCCAGGTGATGGGCGCCAAAGCCACCCGCCAAGACTCACAGCAAGAAGCATCCCAGCCAGCTGTGCCAGTACGAATGCGGGCGCAGCGCTTGGCGCAATCCCGGCATAGGTATGGGTGAGCGATCTTCCAACAGTGACAGCCGGGTTGGCGAACGACGTTGACGCCGTGAACCAGTAAGCCGCCGTTATGTAGAGCCCGACAGCATAAGGCACGGAGCGAGGTGAGCGAGCGAGGCAGCCGAGAATCGTGAGCAGCAGACCGAAAGTGGCGACACCTTCCGCCAACCACTGACCCTGTCCTGATCGCATGGTCTCCGAGACCTGCCAAACCGGCATGCCAAACATCAAATGCGCAACCCACGCGCCCGCTATCGCTCCTGCAATCTGGACCGCAATGTAGAGTGCCGTGAGCGGCCAAGTGAAATCGCGGCGAAGCGCGAACGCCAGCGACACAGCCGGATTGAAGTGGGCGCCGGATACCGGACCGAGTACGAGTATCATGACCACCAGGATCGCGCCGGTCGGTATCGTATTGCAGAGAAGCGCAATCGCCTCGTTCCCGCCCGACAGTTTTGCGGCCATGATGCCCGAGCCCACGACGGTCGCGAGCAAGAAGGCCGTTCCGAGTGCCTCGGCAACGGCACGCCTTAGAGTGCTGTTCACTGACGGACAAAAGCTCCGATTCGCTCCAAGAGCATGTCATAGGCTTGTCGGAAAGCCGCTTCTACCTCGGCTTGGGTGCCTTCCACGGACGCGGGATCGGGAACGTCCCAGTGCGTCTTTGCTGGGTTGCCAGGAATGATCGGACAAAGTTCGCCCGCAGCGGTGTTGCAGACAGTCACGATATGGTCGAACGCGATGCCGTCGGCAAATTCATCCCATGACTTCGAGCGCAACTCGGAAGTGTCGTAGCCAAGGCGGCCGAGAAGGCGAAGCGTCTCGGGATGGACGTTGCCTTTGGGATGACTCCCAGCGCTGAACCCGCGATAGCGCTGTGCGCCGCTTCTATTCAGAATTGCCTCCGCCATTATCGAGCGTGCGGAGTTCCCGGTGCAAAGAAAGAGGACATTGCGCATGCGCCAACTTCTATCATGGAAGTTCGCCGATCCGTCCAGCTGGGTAACAACGGATCGGGCTGTTGCGCACCGGACGGGTAGAACTGCGAACTGGTCCCTGCAGTCGAAAGGGCCTGAACGTCCGCTTTCGACCCAAAGCGGACATTCGCAAAAACTCTACCGGGATGCATTCGAAGCCGATCCTGTCGGAGTCATCAGAGTAGGCGGCGCGAGGTTGCCAAAGTTTGCGCGGGTTAGAATCAGGGAGCCTATTTCAAGACGCGCCCCGTCCTGGCCCTGGTTTCCCAGAACGCGAATAGCGGCTCGCTGCCAGCGTGCGCGCTGTGCTGCTGCGATGCGAGCGCGGCCTTCCTCCGTCTTCGGCCCCGTTGATAGTCCGCCGTGCAGTTTGCATTTTCCATTGACGAGCGCTTTGCACATGGAGCTCGTCCCGCGCCGGGTACGTGCACCGCTACTTCGGCCTCCTTGGAAACGTCACAGCGCCAATATTTGGTTTGAAGCGCGCGCCCCGTGAGTTCTCTCTCGAGCAGCTTCCCTTCGTCGTCCAGAACATCCAGAAGCGCGACTTTTGCGCCTTCTTCGGCCATGCGGGTGGCTATGGCCCGGCCAAGCCCAAGCGACGCTCCAGTAACAATTGCGACTTTTTCTGAGCCTGTTCACAAGACATCCTCCTGCAAAATGAACCTAATCCACGAATCGGCTCACGCGATGTGATCCAGGTCAATTCGTGATCCTAGCAATGTCAGACGCAGGGCAGTGCCAGGCTTTCTGGTTCCTGAATTTCCTGAAATGAAGTCGCAGTTTGAGCAGCATCAAAAAAGCAACGCGCTTCAACCTCTAAAAGAAGTTGGAGGTTAAGGGGAAGATCCGGTGTCTGCCAAAAAACTATTCATTGCAATTTTGGGCGCGGCCTTACTGTCAAGTCCGGGTCTTGCTCAACATCATCAGGGCAACTCAAACGGAATGCCGCAAGGTCCGGCAAGTGCTCATTGGCATGGTTCTGGAGCCTCACATGGCATGATAGGTCCCCCTGCCGGTCACCCCAACCCGTCATGGCATGACTTCGGTCATAATGCCCCCGATGTCCGTGTCCATCCTCACAGGAACGGCACATCCGTTCTTCCAGTCCCACACACTTGGCATGGGGACGTTCACAACTTCGATTGGGGACATTGGCGCGGTGGCCAGTGGCGACATGAGCATCACGACGGTCGCTTAGGCTGGTGGTGGGTCGTGGGTCCGGATTGGTATTTTTTTGATGAGCCTGTCTATCCGTACCCCAATAGCTATGTGCCTCCGGGTGAAACGTATGGTTGGTGGTATTGGTGCGCCGAGTACCAGGAATACTATCCATACGTGACGTACTGCCCGGGCGGATGGGAACGTGTTCTGCCTCGGGATTAATGGATTGGTTTTGGAATGGCTGGTCAACACCAAGATCTGAGGTCGCGATGAGTAGTCCGCTTCGCCAAAGAGAGGCACCTCAAGACGACCGGATCGTTGCGGCGCTTCGCGATACGGCGGAAGTGCTGCCGAGACCTGAACATGCTGAAGCCTTTGGCGATTTTTTTGACCGATATGGTGGCGCCAATGTTGTTCTGCTCGGCGAGGCAAGTCATGGCACCAGCGAATTTTACCGCGCGCGAGCGGCGATCACGCGCCACCTAATCCAGAATCATGGGTTCAACGTGGTCGCCGTCGAGGCCGACTGGCCGGACGCGGCGCGCATTGATCGTTACGTTCGCCATCATGCGCCTGGTACCACAACAGAGAAAGCGTTCGACCGGTTTCCAAGTTGGATGTGGCGCAACGAGGAGGTGCTGGAATTTGTTCAATGGCTCAGAGGCGAGAACGAACATCGTAGGAATACGGATCGGATCGAATTCCGCGGCTTGGACATCTACAGCTTGCGCGCGTCCATTGCGGCGGTGCTGCACTATCTCGATCGGGTCGATCGCGAGGCTGCTCGGGAAGCGAGGCAGCGTTATAGCTGCCTGACACCATGGCAATCCGAGCCGGCGCATTATGGACACCATGCGGTAATGGGCGGAGAAACCTGCGAGAAGGAAGTGCGCGCGCAGCTTGTGTCGCTTCTGGAAAGGCGTCTCGACTATGCTGCGCGCGACGGCGAACCGTTTTTCGACGCGACTCAGAACGCACGTATCGTACGCTCGGCCGAACAATATTATCGCATCATGTACGAAGGCTCGCGCGAGTCCTGGAACCTGCGCGACAGGCACATGTTCGATACCCTTCAACTCTTGATACGTCACCGCGGACCAGACGCGAAAGCTGTGGTTTGGGCGCACAACTCGCACATCGGTAACGCGGCAGCGACCTCGATGGGCTGGGAGGGAGAATTCAACATCGGCGAGTTGTGCAGAACGGCTTACGGCTCTGACCTTGTCAGCATTGGTTTTGGAACCGATCGGGGGACGGTAGCCGCTGCGTCGGATTGGGATTCGCCAATGGAACTGAAGGCGGTGCGCCCGGCACGGGAAGACAGTGTCGAGCATCTGTTTCACCGTACCGGCCAGTCGCGCTCGCTGACCGACTGGCGTGCGCCGAACCGCGGAAAGCTTCGCGAGATTCTTTCAGAACCACGATTGGAACGTGCAATAGGCGTCATTTATCGACCAGAGACCGAACTTCTCAGCCACTATTTCAAAGCCGTTTTGAGCGAACAATTCGATGCCTATGTTTGGTTTCACACGACGAAAGCGGTCACCCCGCTAGCGAACGAGCCAGCGGAAGGTACGCCAGAGACCTATCCATTCGGCTTGTAGTGGCAGCTTCCCAAGACCGTCACCTCAACCCGACGATAGGAGGAAAAGATGAAGACCATTCTGGTACCACTGTCCGGTGCCGCCAGTGATCGCTCTTCACTCGAGCTGGCGAGCCGCGTGGCGCGAGTCTTTTCCAGCCATATCAACGTCGTGCATGTTCAGCGTAACATCGTCGAGCAGGTCGCGACAATGACGATGGGTGCTGGGGCGATTTCTCAGGAAGTCTGGGACACGCTCGCGGCAGAAAGTCGTAGTCGAGAAACCAATGCTCGCAAGCAACTTGACGAGTTGTGCAGCAAGGAAGGATTTGCGCTGCTCATGGAGCCATCCTTCGGCGCTCCGACGGCGAGCTGGCAGAGTTTTGATGGTGTACTCAAGAACACGCTCATACGTCTAGGACGCTTTTGTGATCTTCTCGTGGTCGGACGCGAGGCTCCCCTCTATGGCTTGGACATCGACAGCCTCGGTGAAATACTGCTGCAGTGCGGGCGGCCCATGCTGATCGCGTCAAGCGAACGTCGCGAGCTGCTGTGCGAAAGCGTGGCGATTGCATGGAAAGATACTGCACAATCTGCGCATGCACTAACGGCCGCTCAGCCCTTCTTGGCCAAGGCAAAGAAAGTGTTTGTCTTGCAGGTCCAAGAGGAGCCTTCCGCCGATTTCTCAGCACAGGAACTCGTCCGCCAATTGCGCTGGGGAAATTGCGACGCGGAACTTCATAGCCTCAAGCCCACGCAAGGTGGGACCACGCGCGCGCTTGTGACCGCGGCATTGTCCTTAGACGTCGATCTTCTGGTCGCCGGCGGCTACGGACACAGTCGGGCACGCGAATTTATTCTTGGAGGCGTGACCCGGGAACTCTTGGAAGATTGCCCTCTGCCCGTGCTAATGACCCATTGAGCCGGACACCTGTGGATCTTTGACCTGCGTCAAAAAGATTAGGCGCGCTCGCAAGTATTTCAAAACTTGAACGCACGGAGGGTATTCAGATGGCATCCAATCCTGGTTCAACAGAATTGCCGCGGGAAACGTTTTGTGTCTTTCACGTCGATGAGGCGGGCCACGTCTTGTCCGTCGATGAACTTAAAGCGGACAACGACCGCGCCGCGATCGACCACGCCCACAGACGTTATCATTGCCAGCCGGGAACCGGCATCGAGATTTGGCGGGAGGACCGCCGGGTCTATGCGCGACTTGAGCCGAAGGCGTCGCACCATTAATCACGTTAAAGTGCCGAATTGGCGAACCCGATCTGCTACACCTGCAGCGATGCAGTGGCAGGGGAGAACTGTTTAAGTATATCGATCACGTCCTGATCGGAGAGCTGGCGGAAGTCCTGATAGAAGTAGCCAATCGCTCCAAAGTCTTCAGGCATACTCAAACAAACAACGTCATCGACCTCGCCTCGCAGTGCTTCAATCGAGTCGTGAGCTCCGACCGGCACCGCTAGTATGAGCTTTTGCGGCTTTCGCATTCTTGTGGCCTGAAGCGCCGCCCTCATCGTTGCTCCAGTCGCGACCCCGTCATCGATGACGATCGCTATTTTGCCCGCAGGGTTTAGCGGCGGTCGATCCCGCATGTAGAGTTTGCGGCGGCGCTCGATTTCCTGGAGTTCACGGCGACAAATCTGGTCAAACTGATTGGCGCGCGTGCCTGTCAAACGCAGCACCTCGTCATTCCTCACGATGATCGGCGCGCCGCCATCTACGACTGCCCCCATTGCGAGTTCGGGCTGCCCGGGCGCTCCAATCTTTCGGACAAGAATAAGATCCAAAGGCGCGTTGAGAGCATGTGCAACTTCTGCGGCGACCTGGGCGCCGCCGCGCGGAAGCGCGTACACATGAACCGGTCGTCCCTTATATTGCATGAGCGCTCGGGCAAGCGCCTTTCCGGCTTCGGTGCGATCGGCAAAGTGCATCTCTAACCCCTATCGCCCGTCCGTTTGACTCAGATATGTCGCGAACCAGCGTCTTGCATGCGCAATAACCTGCTCGAGCGTGCCGTGTTCCGCGAAGAGGTGGGTAGCGCCCGGTATGATGACCAATTCCTTGGTCCCGCTGAGCTGAGCATATGCCTGTTCGTTGAGTTCGATAACGCTATGATCTTCGCCGCCGACAATGAGAAGCGTAGGCGCCCGCACCGCCAACAAGACGCCATCGGCAAGATCCGGCCGGCCCCCGCGCGAAACGACTGCGCCGATCTCTTCAAGGCGTGCCGCTGCGACGAGTGCTGCGGCGGCACCTGTACTTGCCCCGAAGAGTCCAATCGGAAGACCGCGCACGGCGGGATTGCGCTGCGACCACCGGACGGCCTGAACCAACCTGTCGGCCAACAACGGAATCTCAAAAACCTTCCTTCGGTTGTTGGCATTTTTTTCTTGCGGCTGCAGCAGGTCGAAAAGCAGTGTTGCGATGCCCCTTCGATTCAACGATCCTGAAACCATAACGTTGCGCGGGCTCAGCCTGCTTGAGCCGCTGCCATGCGCGAAGATGACTAACGAGAACGCATGAGGCGGTACGCGCAGAACGCCAGGAAGATTGTGAGGCGGAATGCGCACGTCGTAGGTTTTGACATGCCCCGCATCGCCAACGGTTCGCGCTTGCGTCACTGCCGCCTCCTATCAATGGTCAGTCTCGCGTAGCGCTGGCTAGTGATCTTGATATGGATCAGAAATTCGCAGCTGTGTTGCCGACTAATGTTCGGGCGATGAGACAGCGGGGAATGCAATGCCCTACCAAACGAATCTTGAGCTTCCTCAGTCGGTGCAAGATCACCTTCCTTCTCGCGCACAATCGATTTACCGAGAGGCGTTCAATCATTCCTTTTCCGCGCATGTCGGCGAGGCTGATCGCGAAGCGCGATCCCATCGAATCGCTTGGGCGGCCGTCAAGCGTTCTTACGCGAAGGACGGTAACGTATGGGTTGAGCGGCGACTTTACGCCTAGGAAACGTCGATAAAGCTGAGAATTGCGCCGCCTCGCCGGGCAAAATACTTGCAACGGGATGATCTCGGAAATGCATGTTCGACGATTCCTCCATGCCTCACTGATAGCAATTTCTGCGATGTCAGCAACACCAGGTCTTTGCCGGCCTGCGCCAGTTCCAGCCCCCCGCGTTCGCGACGTTCATTGAATCAGCTCTGAGCCAACAATCGCCGGATGTCGCGTCAAGGCGATTTTATGCGCTCAGACAAAACCGTCCCGCCTGGTACGGCACAGATGGACTGAACGCTGAGGGACGAATTGCGCTCGATGCCATCGAGTCAGCGCCCTCGGATGGTCTGGATCCTGCGCGCTACAAGTTGGCGGTTGAACCTTCGCCCGGGACTGGACTTGACGCGCCGCAGATCGCGCACCGTGACGTTCTGTTGACCAGTCGGTTGCTCCTCTACATATCGGACTTGCATCGCGGCCGCGAAGAATTCAGGCATTTGGACTCCGATGTCGATCTTCCCATTGTCCATTCCGACGATGTCACGGGCTTGGTGAAAGCACTCACGGATAGAGAATTGGCCGAGTACCTTCGAGCACAGGCTCCGCAGAGCCGCGAATATGACGGGCTCAGGTCGGCGCTCATCTACTATCGGTCGACAAGCGAAAAAAGGTGGCTGGACCGAGTTTCCAGCAGGACTTTCTCTCGACGCGAATTCTGCAAGCGACGAACAGTGCCGCCTTCTCCAAGCTCGACTGGTCTTCGAGGACAAGTTGCCAGTGAATGCTGACCCGCCATCAAGACCCGATATCGACGCAGCGTGCCGGATAAAACAGAAACGGCGGCCCGAAAGCCGCCGCTCCTGACCTCTGTATGAACAACTTCGGCTATGCCGCTTTGATCGTGATTTTCTTTTCTTGCAGTTTGGCCTCCTGGGTCTTCGGAAGGGTCACCGTAAGAATCCCTTTGGAGTAGGTTGCGACGACCTTATTCATATCGACGCCATCGGGCAGTCCGAAATAGCGTTCGAAGGAACCGTAGCTCCGTTCCGACATGACATAGCCGGTTTCTTTTTCTTCCTTTTCCTCCTTCTTTTCTCCCTTAATCAGAAGTCCACCGTTGACCAGTTTGACCTCGATGTCCTTCTCATCGACGCCCGGCAGTTCGGCCTTGATTTCAAACCCGCCATTCTTCTCGACAATGTCTACGGTCGGACTGACGACCGAGGCGGTGGGCGTGTAGTCGAAGAGCGAATGCCGGAACGGCGTGAAGAAGCCGCTCTCGAAGTCGGCGAACATGCGGTCGATCTCATTCCGAAGCGTACGCATCGGAAACCACGGACGGGTCGAGCCGGGCTGTGTTTCTGCTTTGATTGGAAGTTTGGTGACTGTTTCAACCATAACGACCTCCTATAGGTCAGAGTTAAGCGCTGCGATTCAGACCATCGCAGCGAAGTAAGGTTAGGAAGCGGCACCCCCCTTTTTTTGATCTCGGTCAACAATCGGACGAGTGCGACAACGAAGGTGGTACGAATCGGCGTTCGCTAGCAGCGATTGATATCGATCAATCCAAACAATGGGATTCGAGTCGAGACTCAAAAAAAGGTGCGACAATGCTCAAATCCATCCTCGTTCCAGGACTTAACGCGGTCGCCACGTCAAAGGCGCTTGAGCTAGCGCTGAGTGTGGCGCGGCTCTTCGACGGCCGCATCGAATATCTCCACATCCATCCCGGCGCGCGCGAGCTGGCCCGTTACAGCACCTCGCTCGACGTCGAGCAGGGTGTGTTTTCAAGCCAGATCTGGGACTCGCTCGTTGCGGCGGACAAATCGTGTCTAGCGCGCTCGCGCAAGGTCTTCGACGCGTTCTGCAAGAGAGAAGATCTGGGACAAGATACGCGCGTGACGGCTGATTGGCGCGAGGTCGAGGGAAATAGCCGCGAACAAACGATCGAAGAAGCCTACTACAACGATCTCGTCGTGTTCGCGCGGCCCCCGAAGCCTGAGGACTTGGCGGCAGTCGGCGTTGGCGACGTCCTTGTCGAGTGTGGCCGACCCCTGCTGTTGGCTCCGTCGACCGCTTGCCCGCATCCAATTTCGAATGTCGTTATCGCCTGGAAGGGCACCGCAACTTCGACGCGGGCCGTGTCGGCAGCGATGCCGCTGCTCGCCAGGGCGGAGCAAATCCATGTCGTGCAAGTTAATGAGGGTTTGGAAGAAGAACGTCATGGGCCAGCTCCAACGGAGCGGCTCGCCCACTATCTGCACCGTCAGGGAATTGGGTCGCGAGTCAACGAACTAGAATCCGGTGATCGCGATCCATGCGAAGTTTTGTTGGACGCGGCTGCGGGAAAACTGCAGGCGGGCCTGCTTGTCATGGGGGCCTACGGTCACAGCCGAGCCCGAGAATTCATTTTTGGGGGATTCACCCGGAAAGTATTGCACAAGGCCCCACTGCCGGTGCTGCTCTGCCATTGAGTGCAAATTCGCCAAGATTGATTCAGGGGGTCGCATTGGTTACGAAACTCCAATAGCGCAGGACGGGGCGGCTTGCGGTTTCTGTTTTCTCGGTCCAAATCGGCTCCAGGACCTTGTGGACCAGACCAACGTCTACGGCCTGGACGGACACATCGCCGATAACCGGCATGGCATAGGTCTCAAGGGTGGCCGACCACTGAGCCGCGTGCTTGGCGTTCTTCCATCCCGCCTTCCGGGACTCGATGTAGGACTTGGCGCAATCGCGGAACGTTACCGACCTGGCCGCCTCGATGCGTTCCTGCGTCCGTATGGGCTCCCGCAAGGCGATGGGGTCATTCCCCAGTGCCTTTTGCCGACGGGCCTCTGTGGCCAGAGTGCGGGCGTCGGCGAGAGAAATTTCGGGGTACGAGCCCAAACCCCATCTCCCGTGACTTGAAGGGGAACCCTCATGATTGGCCGGATCGCATTGACTTCTCTTCTGTTTTCCTTCGGCGTTGCGCTCACGGCCATGGCCGCCGATGTTCCGAGCGACGCGGCGGCCTTCACCGCTTACATCCAGATCAAGCTGC
>Ga0157369_10006462_pt1 | contig 13589 bp, 19 predicted proteins | sample C25metaG_FD_113461 | JGI IMG/M metagenome (GOLD analysis project Ga0157369, IMG submission 113461) | Corn rhizosphere microbial communities from Kellogg Biological Station, Michigan, USA - C2-5 metaG | ecosystem: Host-associated > Plants > Roots > Rhizosphere > Soil | place: USA: Michigan...
CCAACATTGCCAGACTGGGCCGATTCCAGATTGCGCCGAGCCTGCTCGATATCGGCGTTGATATCCGGCCGGCCAAGGTTCTTCAAGTTGTCCGCCGCACGCGCAACGGCGTTGTAACCTTTCTCCCAGAAACTCAGGTTCTCCAGAATTCGCGGGGTTCGCTCGTTGATCGCGTCGGCATACTGCTCGGTCGCCAGTTTCACGGCGCCGGCGTGGTCGCCCTGCTTCTCCAGCGCGGCGATCTGCGAGTAAACCGACGCGGTCAGGTAGTGGTATTGCTCATTCAGCGCAGCGGATGCCTTGACCGGGTCGTCGGCGAGCTTGGCGAACTCGGCTACGGTCTCGCTTACGGCCTTGCCAGTCGCCTCCTGCATCGACACGGCAGCCTGGGTGATTCCGGTGAAGCTTTCGCCGGCGATCTTGCCGTTGTCGGCCAGCAGAGCGAGCACGGCTGCGGCTTGGCCAGTGGTGCCAACGGTTGCGCTGACCTGGCGGGCCATGTCGCCCAATTGCCCGGCGCTCACACCGGCGTAGTTGCCGGTCAGGATCAGCGCTTTGTTGTAGCTGTCCTGTTCCTCGCTCCCCTTGTAGAAAGCGTACGCCAGACCACCTACCGCGGCGGTGGCAAGCGCGACCGGGCCGAGAATGGCGAGAAGTCCCGCCGCTCCCGCGCCTGCACCGGCGCCCAATTGCGCAACCGCACGTACGCCACTTTCCCAGTCTCCCGAGGACAACGCATTCCCCAACTGAACGACGTTTTCCTGTGCCTGCCGTGTACCGAGGCGCAGCTTGTCGAAACCGGTGGTGGTTTTGGTGAGCTTGTCGTAATCCTTGTCGATCTTGCTCAGGGCGGTGTTGTACTCGTCCTGGCTGATCCGGCCGGCATCCAGATGCTTGCCCAGTTGCTCGACCTGGGTATCCAGCTTCGCCAGTGCGGCGCGGGCCGGGTCAATGGTGCCCAGCAGACTGTTCAGCGCCTTCTGCTCATCCATGGCCGACTTGGCCAGTGCGACCTGTTGCTTGTCGAGCTGCGCCGAGATCTTCGCGGCCTCAGCCTCGCCATAGGCGCCGGTTTTGGTCAGCTTCGCCAGCGCTTCGCGCTGCTTGGCAAGGTCCTGCGTGGTCTTGGCACTGGCAGAGAGCGACTTCTCCAGCGCCTGCATTTCGTTCATCAGCGAAACGGCGGACTGCTCGGCCCGGCCGCCGGCCTTCGCCATTTCATCAAGGCTCGCTTTGGCCTCGATTGCATCGGCCGAGTCGATCTTGACGCCGAGTTCTGCAATGTTCATCGACTCACCTTGAATAAGTGCCCGCGATTACGGGCTGTTTTCCCTTTCCTCCGCCATGACGCGCAGGGCTTCGCCTTCCAGCACCTGCAGGTCAGGAAAGATTTCAGCGAGTTTCTTTTTCTTGATGCCGAGGAAGCCGGCTACGTCGCGAATGCAGTTGTAATCGAGGCCGATGGCGCCACCGGTGCCGACCCGCCACTGCGTGGACATTCGGTTGAACAGGAGGAAGGCTGGCCAGTTGCATGGCCAGACCTCTGTTTCCTCTTCCAAATCACCAGGCGCAAGCCCGAACATACTCATCAACTCAACCGGCGCCGCGGGCGCATATAGGGCGCGCGCGGCGTCTGTCAGTTTCCCAGGCGGGCCTGGTTGTAGGCGCCTTGATATGCCTCAACCACTGCTTCGGTTGCGCCTTGGCAAGACCTCACCAGTGCGGTGATGCTCTTCTCATCGAACTTGTCGTCGAAGGCCCAGCCAGTTACCAGATCCTTGATCTGCTGAACCTGCTGGACTGCATCTGCAGCGACTACTTCAGAGAGCGATGGTTGATCACCGAGCGCGGCCATGGCTTCCTTGCGATTTTGGTTCCACTCATCAAACAGAGCGGCCAGCTCTATCCGGTCGCGATACTTGAACGTGAACTCGATCTTTTCGGGTTCGCTACCAACTATTGGGATCACCACCATGGCCTTGAACGTCGGGTTCTGGGCAATGCGGATTTTTGCCATGGGTTACACCACCGCAGTCAGGTAACGAGTCGGCTCCGCCTGCAACGCGAGGTTCACAGTGCGCGTCAGCAGATTATTGCGGGACACTGCCGGCTGTTTGGAAAACGACGTATAAGCGCCGTACAGCAACGTGTCATTGCCCGGCAGATTCAGTCGCGCAGCCTCGACCTGCTTGCCGGCATCAGCCTTCATCAGCACCTTGTTGAAATCCTGCGCCGGGTCATCCGCCAGGGTCAGCACCATGCTGGCTGCCGATTTGTCGGTCGGAATTTGCTTACCCTGGTCATCCTCGAGGAAAACCACGTCGAGGTAGTTCTGTTCACCGCCGGAGAAGGCAACGTCGGAGATTTGCGGAATCTGCACCCAGGTCAAAACCTTGCGCATGGTGCCCGCGCCGCCGCCGGCCGGAAAGATCTGGGTGTCAGTAGTGTCGATGCCTTCCAGCGTGATTGCCGTCGCGGTCGCAGCCTTCACTCGAACCACCTTGCTGTCCAGCTTGCTCCAGCCCGAAGTCAGCAACACGATATCGCCGGCGCTCAGCGTACCGCCCACAACGGTGGCCACAGCTTCAGTGGCGTTGGTGATGGAAGCGAAAGCCAGTGCAGTGGCATAGGTTGCAGCATGCTGGAAAGTGCCGCCGTTCGGGATCTTGTAGCCCATGGGTATTTCCTCTTTGCAGATATGAAAAAACCCGCTCAGTGGCGGGTTTCGTAGGGTTGCCCAATGGGCGGGATCAGTTGGTATCGGCTCGATAGGAGAACGAGACCGGGACGGTGTACACGGAATCGCCGGTGATGCCTGGGCCTTGGTCAACTGGCGACATAGTCACCACAATCACAGTCCCTTTCGTGTCCCGAGCGTACAGAGGGAACAGGCTCGTCAGCTCCTCGACGATCGGGTTCGTCTTTGTTTTCCCGGTACCGGCCGGCGCAATAACGCTCACCTGAAACACGCCGGTGAACAGCCGGTGATCGCCGCCGAGCGTGTTGCTCGCGGTATCACCCGGGATCGTGAACGCTCGCAGATATGTTTCATCAGCTGCCGGTGTGTAGGCCGTGTTCTCGAAGACGATCTTTAGCTTCTGTGGCCTGGCATTGTTCCAAGCGATGAGTTTTGCTTCGTAGATCGAGGCGACTATTGCGTGAGACATCAGACAGCCTCCCAGACCAGGGAGGGTGAAACCGATCGCAAGCTTTTCCGCTCCCGACATTTGTCGCATTGATGGGGATATTGCGGCGGACTTGAAAGCCAAACTACAGCGCCCTCCTCTTGGAGTAACCGCCCGCCACAGTCGCACAGTGTGTATCTCATCACCGGGCGAACCGGTACGTCTTCGAACTTCATACCTGATTGTTCCTGATGGCCTCCTGCACGATCTGCTGGAAGCGAGCCACGGTAACCCGGACCATACCGCCGGGGGCCTGGGTCGAATGACCGAACTCCAGCGGGATCGCATAGGGCAAGTTGTTGATGATGTAGGCGATCTGGCCGGCGGTGAAATCGCTCATCGCGGCGACCAGGGCAGCGACTGTCTCGGTGCCGCTCGGGTCAACCACGTCGAAGGTAACGCTCTCGACCACGCCAAGGGAGATGTGCCAGTTCGCGCGGAACCGGCCGCCGACATAGCCCTCCGGTGCGACGATGTCCATGCCATCGTTGAGCTTGCGACCTTTCTTTAGCCTGCCGCCTTTGGTCAAGTTGGCCGGATCGTTGCGCAGCGAGGAGTTGTGGTCGTCAACGGCCTTGTTGTACTGGGCCGCGACAGCGTTCTGCGCCCATATCTCCGGGTTGCCCACGGGAGACATGCGGATCAGGCTACTGCCGACCTCGATGATGATCTCGCGCACGCTGGCGTCGATAGCTTCACTGGTTTGAGCCGCGAACTCGGCCAGGCTCAGGGCGAAGCTGCCGGACTGCCCGGCGCCAGCCCTACTCATGACCGCACCTGCAGCTCATACAGGATCGGTGTCCCGGCGGGATTCACCTCTTTCAACGGCGGCACGATGGACCAGGTACGACCCTGAATGATCACTTTGTTCAGCAAGTCCGGCACCCACTCCAGGCCCTGCGCGGCGATCTTGAGCTTCTTGTCGTCCTGCTTGATGAGGCTGTTGTTCTGGAATTCCTGACCGGTGAAGTCCAGCAGGATGCCTTGGGCGGTCTGTTCAATGGTGGCGCCCGGTGAATCGCCACCTGTTTCAGGATCGTGCTCGCCCGGCTGCGTCTTGCTAATGATCACGGGCTGGCCGAACTCTGTGATCATCTCCAGAGCCATCACGGCCATTTCGTCATAGAAGGCCATTTTGGCTCCGTTTCAGCTATGCGCGCACTGCGAACAGACCGCGCTTCTGTAGGTAGTCAGCAAACTGGGTTGCGCTGGGACGATCGGGCGCCGCCGGCAACAGGCGGCCGCTGGTGTTCGGGATCGCCGCGTACTCGCGTGTGACGGCGCCTTCAACACGCTCCAGCGTTACCGCTCCTTTGCGCTTCTCGATCGGGTCGACGTCGTCGGTGTGGATCTCGGCGGCCAGCGCCATCTGGCCGTACTGGATCCGCGCTGGCAGGTACTTGTCGGGCTTGATCTCGTAATCCAACTCGACACCGCGGCGCGGCCAGGCCAGAGCCTGCTCGCTGTTGGACTTTCGCCCTTTCCACGTCATGCCGTCCATTGCCAGCGCGGCCCGGCGCAGTAGCGCTTCTTGCGCTGGAACCTCCGCCGGGATGGTCACACCGAACTTCACGGCGTACATGTCCAGATCTTCGGCAGATGCGTAGCTTTCGGCGTCAGGCTTGCCGGTACCGTCCTCGATGATGAGAGTCATGAATCAGCTCGCTGTGGTTTTCTGGATCGGGTACCGCGTTGCCGGGCACCCGGGTTATTACGCCTGCTGCAGTTCAGCAACTGCCTTTTCCAGCGATTCTACCGAGGCATTCGCCCGATACGTCACGTTGGCGGCGTCTAGCTGCGCCTTGAGGTTCGCGATCTTCTCGGCATTATCGACCGGCTCCGCTGCCGCCTTGAGGCGTTCGACTTCAGCGCGGAGAGATTCAACCTCGCCCGCCAAGTTGTCACGTTCACCCGTGAGGGCTTCGAAACCTTCATGAATGGCTTTCAGTGCACCGAACAGGCGGATTGGCAGTTCGCCGGCGCCAGGGTGTTCCAGATCGGACAGACCTTCAGCGGCGTCGATTAACAACACGATGCCGTCACGCTCCGCATTCAACTTGTCGATCAGCTCCTGCAGCGCAGCGTGATCACCACTATCGGCGATCAGCAACACCGGCGCCGGCTCGACCTGCCGCACCGTCACCTCCGGCACATCATCGGCCTCACCATCGCGATTTTCGGTGATGCTCGCGTCGATGATGCGCAGGCCGTGTTCCTTCGCTAACGCCTTCACGTCTTCCCGGTACTGGTGAAACGGTCCGGGCAGATACCAAATTTTGTTGCTCATGATTGCATCTCCGCCAAGCCGGGCACACGTCCCGGCTTGGACATCGCGGGGTTACTTGGAGGCGTCACCGATCAGAGCCACACCGGCGGTGTGCTTGATGCTGGTAGCGGTCTTGTCCCAGTTGGTGCCGGTCGCCAGCTCAGCGTCGGTTGGAGACTTGCCGCCGGTGGTGGTATCCCAGGTGTAGCCCTTCAGGCCCAGGCCGAAGGTGTAGTCGGTCTGAAGCGTGGTTTCGATGCGCTCCTTGCCGTTGGTGGTCTGGACGTTGCTGATGATGTCGCGACCGTCGTGCACCAACGCAGCACCCTGCACCAGAGACAGGATGATTTCCTTATTCGGGGTGCCGGCCTGCATCAGCGCCGGGGCATCCGTCACAACGGAGATCTTGCCGAGGATGTCCACCACGCGAACGTTGCCCGCCTGGAACAGCTGCTGCTGGTTCGCCAGGTTCTGGCCGACCAGCTTGTGGTAGCTCGTGCCCTGCATCACCTGGGTGACCAAGTTCTGACTGGCGTCGCCGAACTTCGCATGCGCGTTGTTCAGGCCGGCGTAGCTGATACCTGCGGTAGCTGACACATCGTTGACTGCTGCCGCTTGGGCGGTGATCGCTGCCACCAGAGCCGCGATCGCAGTGTTCAACTGATCCTTCAGCAGGATTTCAGCGAACGCACGGCTGGCGACTTCGATGCCTTGCGCAGTTGGGCGCTCTAGCCAGGTCATCTGCGATGGCTCATATCGGATCGGGCCGAAGCCGCCTGCGACTTTCACCGAAGTGTTCTTCAGCTCGGTGAGGTCGGTGGCTGCAACGGCCGCGTTGGCGCTGTAGCGATCCACGCGGCGCTGAGCAGCAGCCAGGGTCTGGAAGAACGACTCTTGGAGGAAGTCGCCAGTGAAGCCGTCTGGGGACAGCACGATAGCGCCGCGACTCGCAGCGTTGAAAGCGGCCAGGTACTGATCCAGCGTCTCGAGAGTCGCAGGCATGATGTACTGGTTGAAGACCTGCATTTGCGACAGGGACATGAGTTATTTCCTTACGATTGAGGGAGATCTGGGAACCGGCTTGCGATCGCAACCGTGCGTTCCTCTTTGGTACCGCCGATTTTTCCTTTCGGGGCCCCGCCCCCACCACCTGCACCGCCGGCCCCGCCGCCCGATGCTTTACTGCCCGCGATCAGCGGCGCGAACGCCGCGTCATTCGCGATTTCTGCTTTCAGCTCGTCCAGCGTTGCCGCCGAGAGCTTGCCCTGTGCGTCGAGGACGACCACAACAGGCTTCCCGTCGCGTTGTTCGACGCTCAGACGGCGCTCGATGTGCGGCAACAGGGCTTTGGCGCTGCCTTGAACAGCCAAGGCAGACGCAATATCAGTAGCGGTACGGCCGACAGTCAGATCCCGGATCTGCCCGCTCAGCGTTGCTCGCTCCTGCTCCAGCGTGCCGGTCAGCTCAGCTTCACGGCGGGTGAATTTCTCAGTCCAGGAACGTTCGAGCTCTTCGACGTTGCCGGACTTGCGAGCGAGCTCTTCCCGCTCCAGACGCGCAGCCTCTTCGGCGTCGCGCGCCTTCTTCTCGGCGGCTTTTTTCTCACCGAGCAGTTCATCAACCTTGGCCTTTAGGCCGGATACATCTTCTTGCTGCGGCAGACCTTCAATGCCGAGTACGAACTTGCCGTCCTTCTCGGTGTAAAGAGCGCGCACGGCTTCATCTACCCCTTCCAGGGTATCCAGTTGGAATTTCAGCATTGGTTGTCTCCCAGAGACTTAGGTGCAGGCCCTGCCTGCGGGCATAAAAAAGCCCCAGCAAATGCCGGGGCTCTAGATCTTTATGAGCGCTAGTAAGGGCGGATAGATGTCACGCCCTGCTCACCCTTTGGTGATATATGGATTACGCTTTCGTCCGCAATTTGAATTCGGCTCGGATAATCGTTCAGCCACCCTTGAATGGCCTTGAACTCTACGTCATTCAGCAGATAAACCTTCCCACCAGCGCACGCGACAAAATTGCTCTTTAACTGCTCCGCTGTCTTGTTATGAAGGTCGATACCTTGAACAGGCGTAGGTTGATGGAATTGGTCGAGCGAAAAACTAATCTTTTCTGGCTGCATGTTGACCTCCTGGTCGTTGATAGCTCCACGACTATATCCCAGCACGCTCAAAAGCCAATGGCTCTAGCACCTTCATCTGAGCGAGGGTGAGCGGCGAAAAGTTTCGATCAAGCTGTAGCTCAGCAAAGCGCTCTACGCTAAGCCCGCCCTCCCGAAACAGCTTCGCCCGAACTGGGCCAATGGCCTTGTCCTGAAACGCCGCTGGCTGCTGCTTGAGCCAGTCGTAGTAGCTGAGGTCTGCCCTTACCTGCTGCGCACCGATATCGCCGATGGATGCCCGAGTGGCGCCCTCGGCGAACAGCGCGCTGAACCGAGTCACCGCCACCACCGTTGAACGGCAGTTGATGTGAATCGGCGGCCTCGGCCCTTCATTTAACTTGAACCGGTGCTTATCGAGCGTCCGGCACTGACTGGTCGTCTTCGAATCCAGCGTACTGACCCACTCCACCGACGGCACGACATCGGAGTTCGCTTTCAGCGTCTCCATGCGCGCTTGGGTGGCAACGTGCTGCACCGCCGTCCGTACGATCGAGCCGGCGTTGCGGCTGGTCGTGGCCAGGATGCCGTCGTTGTACTTCAGCGCCTTGGTGCCGCGAATGTTCTTGATGATCTGGAAGTTGGTTTGGCCTTCGAAGAAGCCCTGCCGGATCGCGCCTGTGAGGCGCTGCCGCTCGGTGGCGGTGAAGCCATCAATGAACGACTTGAGCAGCTTGCCGCCGTCCGCGCCGCGCACGCTCAGCGGATTGGTGAGGATTGCCGTCCTGATTGCCGCCGCACCAGGCACCGCCGCGTCGAACGAAACGCCAACCGGCGCCGCACGGGTCAGGCTTGTCGCCTCGAACTCGGCCTCGTAGTTGGCGATATCCACCAGATCAAGGTTCAGCCTCTCACTGTAGCGGTCGAAAATGCCCAGCAGCAGGCTGTCGACTTCGCTCAGCAGCCGCTCAAGCCGAGCGACGGTGTAATCCGTCAGGTCGGCCCGGGTCAGCCGCTCACGGATTGAGCGGTCGATCTCCTTGAGGAACGGCGCGAACTTCGCCACCTCCCCCGACTTCAATTGCTCAAGGAAGACGGCGTGCCGGATCGTGGCATCAAGGATTGCTTGGTTTGCCGCCATTCGGAATCACCTCTGCGTCATCAAGGGCTGGCCCGGTGCTCTGCGCTTCGAGTTCGTCCCGGATCTCGTCGTCCGTCTTCTCAGGGTTGATCACGCCTCGATCGCGCAGGTACTGCCAGAAGTCGCCTTCAGGGAGTTTGCCGCCCTGCACCGCATTGAACAGTGCAGCCAGGATCGTCGCGTCGAGAGTGATCTGGCTGAAGTCCTGATTGAGCTTGTAGACCACTTCACCGGAGACGTTCACGAACTCAGCCATCCATTCAAGGCACTGGCTGTAGGCTTCGCTGACATTGCTGACCACCAGCGACAGGACGCTGTGTTCGGCGGCGCTGTCGTTGTCGGCCTGGGTTGCGGTCTTCACTGCGCTACCACGCTCAATGAGCCGCGCGCCGAGCGAGACCATGTCCTGCTTCTTGGATTCCATGGCCTCCTTGGCCACCGTGTTCGGCTGAGCCTGCCAAACTCCGCAGGTGCCGTTTACCGGAAGCAGCCAAGGCGCTCGGGAGCCGAGGAATATCCCGTTCGTCTCCATGTGATCGCGCCATTGCTCATCCAGACCGGCCATCCACGGCTGAGGCTGGCCCACCAAATAGGCAGCTTCTTCGTAGTCCGCACTGTTGCGGTAATGGCCAATGTTCACCTCGGCCATGTCGTATAGCGGGGCGTCGTCGATCGTGGTGTCGTTATTCTCGCTGCCAACGAATTGGAACGGGATCACTTGCCACGGTCGACCCAAGCCATTGAGCGGGGTGAATGGCGCGACAACCTGAGCGGTATTGCTTGCCCCCTCCTCCCAGACTTCCTGCGTGTACTGGCCGGAGACATCGAGACGCAATACTCGGTATTGCACGACCTGCTCACTGCCGAAACCATCGTCCGTATCGACGTCGACCGTCTCGCGCAGCACGACGAGGCTCAGCAGATGCTGGCCGCCGACTTGGCGAGTCTTCCAGTTGATTATCGACTCGGCGGTGTAGCTCGCGATGTTCGCTCGGGCACGGCCGGAAAGTTCGTCCGCCTTGCTGACCGTGCCCGCCTCGACCGCGGCGTAATCCACCAGCAGCCCATGGCGACCCACTTCGAGCAGGTGCCCGATCACCGACTGGGATTGTTGGTAGACGCTCACACCCTGACCGTCGACGTCCTTGGCCACATAATCGAGCGCGCCGGGAACAGTCAGGGTTGGCCAGGTGCGGAATACTGCACCGACCAGACTGTGCTTGGTCCGCCCCGTGGCGTTGTAGAACACTGCCCGCTTCTTGTACGCCTCGTAGCGCTGCTTGTTGTCCTCGCTGGTGTCGGCCGCGTTGGGCCTCGGCAGGTAACGGTCGCCGGCAGCCTTGATGGTTTCCGACCCTTTGCAGACGTCGCGCACCAAGCGCCAGCGGTACTGTGCCGCCTTGTATTCGGGACGAGTAAAAGTGACGTCCGTCATCGGGCGACTCCCATTTTCATTGAGGTGACCGGTTTAACGATCGGGTACTCGCGGTGAATGAAGTAACCGCCGCCGTCGTTGGCGTGGTCGTTTCCTTGGCTCTTGTCTGGCTCGCCGTTGGGCGCCCATATCTGCTGTTCCAGGCCGTCGGCGTATGTCGGGCAGGTGAACGGATTGACCAAGTAACGCCGCTCGCCCTGCGCGTTGCAGAACATAGCGTTCATGGCGTTGATTCGATCCTTAACTGGCGGGTTGGCCGCCGGCGCGATTACTGTGAAACCCGCCTGCTTGAGCATGGCGATATCGGTCAGGCTTGCATTTACCGACTTGCGCGAATCGCCGGAGGCGTCCGGGTAGATCCGGATCTCGCAAGTCTTTCTGAAGTCATTGCCGGTGTGTTCCCAGTACCGTTCTTGGATGCGGCGGATCATGTCCGGCGTGTCATAGCCATCCATCAGCTCGTCCACGGCGCGCGGCAGGCCATGATCACGTTTGACGTGCGTGATCGCCGCCATCTTGCCGACGTTGAAGTCCATGCCGATGAACAGCGGTTCGCCGGGCTGGACCGTGTCGAAGCACTGGTTCAGCTTGCGGTCGTAAGCGTGGTAGATCGACCCGGATGTCAGGTTGACGAACTGGCCGTTCAGGTAAGCGCGGATCAGTTGCTCGGGGTACGACTCCATCAACGATGCGATGTAGTCGTCAGGCAGGTTCAGTTCGTTGTCGAAGGTGCTGGCCTGGATCAGCCCATACATTTCCTTCAGCGCCGGCTTGTCGCGCAACTGCTTCACGAACTGGAGAAAGACGAACTTGAAGCCTTCCGGCGTTGTGGTCACGTCCACGCCGTTTTTCAGCCCGGGCATGTTGTACCGCATCCGAGCAATAATCTTGCGCCAGGCCTGCTGCGCCTTGATCGACGTCAACACGTCCAGTTCGTCGACCAGTGCGTGACCGATCTTGAAGCCCACGATGGTCTGCGGCTTCTCCATCGACCGGCAAATCACAGTGCCGCGATACTGTCGGCCGCTGTAGATGTGAACCTCATGGTTCGCCTGGTTGATCTTGGTCTTCAGCCCCCAGTCGTAGGCAACCTCCTCCATCGTGGGATAGAAGATGTCACGGATCTGCGGGTAAGTCGGTGCGAAGTAGCCCGCGTTGACGCCGGGCCACTCCATGAAATGCTTGCTGAGCGCCGAGCATCCGACCCAGGTCTTTCCGGAGCCGAATCCAGCGACGAATGCGCGAAATTTGTGGGGTAATAGGAGGAACTGCGACTGCGGAACGTTAAGGCTCGGCATTCGGCTTCCTCGCATCCACTACGTCGACCTGAATGCGCGTCGGGATTGCCGGTTCGTCGTCAGGCTCATCCTTCCGGTGCCGATTGACGTAGACGTCGCCGACTTCCTTCGCGGCCTGCTCGAGGATCTGCATGGCCAAGCCGATGTTCTTCATCGTCTCCGCCTTCTCCACGAACCGGTTCATGGCGCGCAATCGGTAAGCACGGTTCGCGATCGGGATCTCGGCGGTTTCTTCACGGAAGCGCTTGCGAGCATCTTCAAACATCGTCACCCAGCGCTTTGCCAGGCCTTTCCCTGATGTCTTCGTGGGGTCGTGTGTCTCCACCTGCTGGCGGGTCACCGATATCCCGTATTCCTTTTGGACGGCTTCAACAACCTGTGACGGCGTGTCGAAGCACGCCAAGGCCTGAACGATAAAGGCCTTCACGTCGTTTTGAAGGGCTGCCATAGATTTTCATCCGTCCAGAGCCTGTCCAGAATCAGGCCGACTTGAGCAGACAGGTTCAGCAGGCCCTCGATATGTTCAATTTCCCCACCTCAGCAGGATTGTTTGCAGCGTCCACCAGCTCTTGAACAGCTGGGCTCGCACCGTAGCGGCGGACAACACCCACGAACTCCTCGACGTCGTGTCCGCGCATCTCAAGCTTGGGCAATCCGTCTTGTGTGAATGCTGGCTGACCGTACTTATCGGTCGCTTGGGCTATGTGATACAGCTCGTGTTCGACCAATGCGCAGAAGTCAGCGTCGGAACAGTCGGCGCAGTAATCGGCAGCCAGGGTGATGATGTAGGCCGGCACGTCGCCGAACCAATCCAGCATCTGCTGTTCCATCCGGGCCTTCTGCCAGCCGCCTGCACGGAACGCCACCTGCTCGGCTTGGCCCACCACCGTGCGTCCCTTCTTCGTGAAGGCAGCAGACGCCCACATAACACGAATGTCCGCATCGATCAGATGGGCGTGGTCTTCGTTATGGATGCTGCCGGTGTCTGAAAGGATCTCGACTTGGAGCCACTTCCACACTTCCGGAGCAGGGATCACGCGAATACCGAAGCTGGAGAGTTCCGACAGTTCGATTAGTGAAGTAGTAGGCATAGGTCGATTCATCCTCAGCTCCCCCTTCCAGTGAACCTTATGGTCTATGGTAAATTGACTGATCAGCCTACGAGGAAAATCAATGACCGAGCTAATCACTGAAAGCTTGGTGATACAGGCTGCCCGGGAATGGTCTACACGAAAGAATAAAAGCGAAACGACCGCCGTAGCCAATGCAAGCGAAACAATGGCCGCGCTTAAGGCCAGGCTCAGCAAAAAAGATTATGGCCAGGCATTGGTAAAGCTCTATAAGGAGTACAAAGTGTCGTAAGGCCACCATCCTCAGCTCGACACAATTTGCTAATTCTCGAAACGTGTCGCGACTTACTCCGCCTTGCGGGTGGGCAGCTTAAAGTCAGTCACCCTGTCCGCGATGTTGCGGATCTTCTCCACGCCCAGGAAGCCAACCCAGCCGCCGGCAAAGGTGGCCATGCTCTGTGGCAGGCCGAAGAAGTCCAGGCCGCTGATGATGGTCAGCGTCAAGCCGCCGCAGATGGCGCCTTCCACCAGCATCTGGCGACGAGTGCCGCCTCCGTAAGTGATCCGCAAAACGGCCATCGCGCAGGATAGCGCAGCCGCATAGAGGATCGGCGAATGCTGGCTCAACCACGCAAGCGCTATCGCCCATGTGTCTGGTTTGTCTGGCATGTTTTGCATCTCGTTTCCTCCCCTTCAGGGAGTGGCTATTCATTGTCAGGGTCTTCGCAAGGATCGGTCTGACTATGGGAAATAAGTGACCTAAATCAAAGAACTACAGATTGTCCGACAATTCTTTGAATTTTCTTAAAGGCGCAAAATCATTAGTTCATGAGCAATAGGAGGACTCATGAAACAGTTCGATGTTTTCGTGGTTGATTACAAGCTTCATGGGGAACCTAAGTCGTTCGTCATTCGGACTAAGGTGATGAACAATGCAGAAGCCTGGCAATGGGCGAGCTGTGACGCGGGCATTGCTCCTATCCCAAGACCAGGCCGCCCTCCCATCAAGCGCTACACCAAGCCTATGGCCGAGCGCTTCGGGGTCACCGATGTGCGATGGCGCGAGTCTTCCGCCATTGCCTGGGAAGAGGATCAA
>Ga0157369_10006464_pt1 | contig 13583 bp, 11 predicted proteins | sample C25metaG_FD_113461 | JGI IMG/M metagenome (GOLD analysis project Ga0157369, IMG submission 113461) | Corn rhizosphere microbial communities from Kellogg Biological Station, Michigan, USA - C2-5 metaG | ecosystem: Host-associated > Plants > Roots > Rhizosphere > Soil | place: USA: Michigan...
GCGAAGAGCGGCGATTGCGGCGTGTTGAATCCGTGTGGATCGCGCCAGGGGCCGAACACCAGGTAGTTGACCAGCAGTTGCGCAACGTACGTGAGCATCAGGCTGACCAGAATCTCGTTCGCGTTGAAGCGCGTGCGCAGGAGCGCGGGTATCGCCGCCCACGCCATGCCGCCGACAGCACCGGCGATGATCATGGCGGCGAGCAGGAGCGGACTGTCGGCGAACGCTGGATCGAGCGCCACCCAGCCCGCCGCAATGGCACCGACGGTGAGCTGTCCCTCCGCGCCGATGTTCCAGACGTTGCTGCGAAAGCCGATCGCCAGTCCGATCGCGATGAGCACCAGTGGCGACGCCTTGAGGAACAGCTCGGCAACGCCGTTGATACTGCTGATCGGCGCGATGAAAAATGCGTAGAACGCCGCGATCGGATTCTTGCCGAGCGCGCCGAACAGGACGAACCCCATCACGAGCGTCAAGGCCGCGGCGATGACGGGTGATGCGTAGCGCATCGCGCGCGATTGCAACGCGCGGGGTTCGAGTCTAAGTTGCATGAAGCGACTCGTCGGGTTGCGCAGTGACCGGGCCGGTGACGCCGGCCGGCCACAGACCGCTCATCCACACGCCGATTTCCTCGACGTCGGTCTCGGTGACAGGCCGCGCCTGCGATAGCCGGCCATTGGCGATCACGGCGATGCGATCACACATCTCGAACAGTTCCTCGAGATCCTCGGATATCACGAGCACTGCGGTTCCGGTGTTGCGCAGCTCGATCAGCGATTGGCGAATCGAAACCGTCGAGCCGACATCCACGCCCCAGGTCGGCTGCGATACGACCAGCACTTTCGGCCGTTGCATGACCTCGCGCCCGACGATGAATTTCTGCAGGTTGCCACCTGACAAACTCCTTGCCTCGGCATCGGGGCCGCCGCACTTGACGTCGAAATCGTCGATGCAGCGCCGCGCGAAATTCCTGATTGCGCCGGATCGCAGCATGCCGCCCGCTACCATCCGCTGGCCGTGCGCGGTCAGGAGCGCGTTGTCGGCGAGCGACATCGACGGGATCGCGGCACGACCGAGTCGCTCCTCCGGTATGAAGCAGAGCCCCAGGCGTCGACGTGCGGCGACGCCAAGCCGCGCGGCGGCCATTCCACACAAGCGGATGACGCCGCCGTCGGGCGTCTTGCGTTCGCCCGAAAGCGCCGCCAGGAGCTCCTGTTGCCCGTTGCCCGAAATCCCGGCGATGCCGAGGATTTCCCCACTGCGCACGACCAGCCGTATGTCGGACAGATCGGTGCCGAACGGATCGTCGGACGCAAGCGAAAGGCCGTCGACGACGAGCCTTGCCTCGCCGCCACCCGCTGCCTCGGAATGGTGGCATTTCGGCAAGTCGCGACCGATCATCAGCCGCGCCATGCTGGAGGTGGTTTCGTGCTGCGGCTCGCAGGTTCCCGTCACCTTGCCGGCTCGCAGCACGGTCGCGCGATGGCAAAGCGCTTTGATTTCGTCGAGCTTGTGGCTGATGTATACGATGCTGCAACCTTCGCCCGCCACCTGCCGCAGCGTCTCGAACAGCCGCGTCGCTGCTTGCGGCGTCAGTACCGACGTCGGTTCATCCATGATCAGCAGCCGCAGGTCCTGCAGCAGGCATCGGATGATTTCCACCCGCTGGCGCTCGCCGATGGACAGCGAATGGACGAGAGCCGACGGGTCGACGGTCAGGCCATAGCGTTGCGAAACGGTCCTGATCCGCTCGGCCACGTCGTCGAGACCTGGCTTGCCCGGCAACACCAGCGCGACGTTTTCCGCGACGGTGAGCGTTTCGAACAGCGAAAAGTGCTGGAACACCATGCCGATGCCGAGCTGACGCGCGTGGGCAGGACTCGGCACGTCGATCGGCGCGCCGTGCCACAGGATCTCGCCGCCGTCCGGCTTGACGACGCCGTAGATGATCTTCATCAGCGTGCTCTTGCCGGCGCCGTTCTCACCCAGCAGCGCATGAATCTCGCCGGGCATGACACGAAGATCGATGCCGTCGTTGGCGATGACCGCGGGATAGGATTTGCAGATGCCGCGCAACTCCAGCCGGGCAGGACCGTTGCCAGGCGCGGCCGCCGGTACGTCGCTCACGGCGCTACCCTGCGCGCCACGCGCTTCGCGGCTGATTCGCGCTCGGGACGGCGCGGCGAACGCCCGCGCACACGGCTCGCTGGAGTCATCGCACGGTGGCGCCCACAGGTGCGCCGGGCGTCCCGGCCTCGAGCCGCTTCGACGACGTGAAGCCCTTTTCCTTCATCGAATGGACCGAGCAAGGCGAATTGCCGTACAGGACGAGACCGCGTTCGGCGTGGCAAGCGTCAGCGGGCATCAGTAAACTGAGTACGCGATGCATTGTCAATATATTTCGAAATTCCGCGCCATGACGTGCTCGGCCATTTCGATGCATACGGTGACTGCGCCGGCCAGGCAATCCCAGCCCGAGGTGTGGCCGACGCGACCCACCGCATCCAGGCATTGCCCGAGACGCACGGCATCTGCATCGAGCAGGCACGCGAGCGCGTCGAACAGCACGATCGACGCCTCGCCGTTCGCTGCACAGCGCAGATAGGCGGCGCTGATCAGGCTCGTATCGCGCGCGGCGCGCGGCAGCACGGCGTCGGCGACCTGGCCTGCGAGGTCCTTGCGGCCGAAATAGTGCAGCGCCACCATGATGCCGCACAGGAAATCGTCACCCGAGGGCGTGAGCCCGCCGCCGAGACCGATCAATGCGTCGACAGGCGGGAAGGGAGCGGCGGAACCGGCGAGCGCCGAAGCAAGCCAACGACGAATGGCGATGGCGCACGGCGTGACCGCGCGCAGCAGCGGATCGGACAACGCGCTCGCACCGACATCGTGCGCATGCTGCGGCCGCCATAGCAGCGCGCCGAGACCTGCGGGCGATCGCCGGCGCGCGGACGCGGCGAGAAGCTGCAGGCCGGCGCGAAGCGACGACGCCGCCCATGCCGGCGCAACCGGTGCAGCCCAGACCTCGGCGCCGCCAAAATCGAAGCGCCATCGGTGACCGACGGTCAGTTCGGCGCGTGATCGCGCGACCTGCGCGGGCACTTCCACATCGCGCTCGGGCGACAACGTCTCGTCGGTCGTCGCGTAGAGTGCGTTCAACGGCCCTCGTTGCAGCGCGAGCGGTCCGACACAGACGACGTCGTTGCCGAACCGGATATAGAAGCTGCGCCGGAAGGTCGCCAGCACGCGCCCGCGCCGCCGCGCGCGCAATATCGCGCTCGCGGCACTGCCGAGCACGACGATCGGAATGGCCGCGTGCGTGGCCGTGGTGGCGGCGCGCACCGCGCTTCGCTCAATCGGCAACGATGTGCGTTCCCGCTTCCCCGCGAAGGATGGCGACGGCATCTTCGAGCCTGCCGATCATCACGCGGCGGCCGCCGCCCTCGAGGAACTGGATCGCCGCGTCGATCTTGGGCCCCATGCTGCCCGGCGGAAATTGCCCCTCGGCCTGCCATTGCCTGACCTGCGCGAGCGAAACGCGATCGAGCGGGCGCTGGTCGGGCTTGCCGAAATTGATCGCCACGCGAGGAACGGCGGTGAGGATCATCAGGTCGTCGATGTGCAGCACGTTCGCCATCAGCGCCGACGTCCGGTCCTTGTCGATCACCGCCTCGACACCGTGGCGCTGGCCCTTGCCGCTGCGCACCACGGGCACGCCACCGCCGCCGCCGGCGATGACCACGGCGCCGCTCTTCGCAACGGTCTGCACCAGCGATATGTCGACGATGTGCTTCGGACGCGGCGACGGCACGACGTGACGCCATCCGCGACCGGAATCCTCATGCATCTGCCAGCCGAGCTCGGCGTTGAGCGCAGCGGCTTCCTGCTCGGAGTAGAAATAGCCGATCGGCTTCGATGGATTGGCGAACGCCGGGTCGTTCGGATCGACCTCGACCTGCGTCAGCAGGCACACGACGTGACGCGGATTGCCTTTTGCGCGCAGCGCGTTCTCGAGCGCCTGCATCAACAGGTAGGCGATGCCACCCTGGCTGTGCGCGACGCAGATGTCGAGCGACATCGGCTCGACCCGTTGCCGCGCGATCGACTGGCGCATCAGGATCTTGCCCACGACCGGGCCGTTGCCGTGCGTGATGATGAGCTCGTTGCCGAGCTCCATCACCGGCAGCAGCGCATTGCCGAGATTCGCCGCCACCGCCACCTGCTCGGACGGCGTGCCGCGGATGCCTTCCGGGTGCGTGGCGTTGCCGCCGATGGCGATCACGAGACGATCCGGAATCTCACCGCTTGCTGACATCGATCGATCCCCGAGTTCTTGCTGCCGTTCGCAGCTTCGGATGCGGCCCGCGGCCCAAGCGGAGCGAGCGCGCATCGCTGCGTAGGTTACGGCATTGCCGAGGGCGATGCTACTTTTTCGAAATTTTTTCTCTCGGACGCTTTAGCGCTTTACTTCGATGTTATTTGCCGCGACCCGCCCCCGTCCGGTATGATCGGACGCGCGGACGAACGCAATGCGTGCCGGACCAGGAGAATCGCAACGTGCAGAAGATCGAGCTCGCAAACAGGGAAGCGCTGCGCCGGATTCTCGACGCTCAGCCGATGCTCGTCGACGTGCAACCCGCCGGCCGGGTCATCGACGGCCTCGGCAGGAACATGATCCTGCATGCGGGCCCGCCGATCACCTGGGAACGCATGTGCGGCCCGATGCGTGGCGCCGTGTGCGGCATTGCGGTGTTCGAAGGCTGGGCGGCCGACCTCGACGAGGCTGCGCGCGCGGCGGCTGACGGACGCTTTTCGTTTCACCCGAACCACCACTTCGGCGCCGTCGGCCCGATGACGGGCATGACCACCGTCAGCCAGCCGGTGATGATCGTCGAGAACAAGGTGTTCGGAAACCGCGCCTATTGCACGATCAACGAGGGCCTCGGCAAGGTGATGCGCTTCGGTGGCAACGACCACGAGGTGCTGGCGCGCCTGCGCTGGATTGCCGACGTCCTCGGGCCCGTGCTTGCCGCGGCCCTCGCGCAGAACGGCGGCATCGCGCTCAAGGGCATCATCGCCCGCGGACTCGCGATGGGCGACGAAATGCATCAGCGCAACGTCGCGTGCTCGGCGCTGTTCCTGCGCGACCTCGCACCGGCCCTCGCCCGCACGAGCCGCGACAGCAACACGCTCGCCGACGTGCTGGGGTTCATCGGCAGGAACGACCAGTTCTTCCTCAACGTCGCGATGGCGATGGGCAAGGCGATGACCGACCCGGCGAGCGACATCGACGGCTCGACGCTCGTCACCGCGATGTGCCGCAACGGCACCGACTTCGGGGTGCGCGTAAGCGGCACCGGCGATCGCTGGTATACGGCGCCCGTCGAAATGCCGGTCGGTCTTTACTTCCCGGGCTACTCGGCGCGCGACGCCAATCCCGACATGGGCGATTCGGCGATCGTCGAGACGGTGGGGCTCGGTGGCTTCGCGATGGCCACGGCGCCGGCGGTGGCGGGCTTCGTGGGTGCGGGCTCGGCGAGCGAAGCGGCGAACTACACGAAGGCGATGTACGAGATCACCGAGGGTCGCAACCCCGAATGGACGATGCCGAACCTCGATTTCGCCGGCGTGCCGACGGGCATCGACATCCGCAAGGTGCTGCAGACGGGCAAGGCGCCGGTGATCAACACCGGCATCGCACACAAGGAACCGGGCGTCGGCCAGGTGGGCGCCGGCATCGTGCGGGCGCCGCTCGCCTGTTTCGAGCAGGCGCTCGCGGGCTTTGCGCAGCGCATGGGCGTCGCCTGACGCACGACGATGGCGACACGCCGCACGATCCATCGAGTCGACCACCGGAAGCCAATGAGATGCTGAAAGAAAACGCACGCCAGGACCGGATGCCGGCCACGCGGGGAACCCCGGTCGATGCGGCGCATGCGACGACGACGGACACCCCGTCGCGCACGCTCGCGAGCGAGATGTTCGAAAAGCTTCGCGGCGACATCCTGAGCGCGCGGCTTCCGCCGGGCACCAAGCTGCGCTTCGATTATCTGCGCAAGACGTACAAGGTGGGATTGAGCCCGCTGCGCGAAGCGTTGTCGCGCCTCGCCGAGAATCGCCTCGTCGTGGCCACCGGCCAGCGCGGCTTTCGCGTGCCTTCCGTGTCGGCGCACGACATCATCGACATCGCGATGGTGCGCAAGGAAGTCGAAGGACTCGCACTGCGGCTGTCGATCAGTTACGGCGACGATGCCTGGGAGGCCAGCGTCGTGGGCGCGCGGCACAAGGTGGCGCTGCTCGAAAAGGCCGGGAAGAACGTTGCCGAGGATATCTGGGAAAGCCGGCATCGCGATTTCCATCGCACGCTCGTTTCCGCCTGCCAGTCCGATTGCCTGCTGCACCTGCACGGGCTGCTGAGCGACCAGTTCGATCGCTACCGCCGCCTGTCCGCGAAGAGCCGGCTACCGAATTCGCCGCGCTCGCTGATCCACCAGCGCATCCTCGATGCGGTGCTGAGCCGCAATGCCGACCTCGCGGTGAAATTGCTTTGCGACCACATCGATGAAGCGACGCGGTTGATCGTCGCCGGCCTTTCATCGACCGAAAAGCGCGCGAGGAAGGGAAACGGAACGCGCGCGTGAACGCGGGAGCGTTCGCCGTCGCGATCGACGGCGGGTCTGCAACGCCGCCACGGTGGACCCCTCCGGGAGGAGTCGTGCATAAGCTGCTTCGAGTCGTCACCGCCGCAGTGATCCTCGCCATCGCGACGAGCACCGCCTCCGCGCAGGACAAGGTCAAGATCCACTTCACGCTCGACTGGAAGCTGCAGGGCATCCACGCGTGGTTCTACTGGGCGCAGGAAAAGGGTTACCTCGCCCGGGAAAACATCGAGCTGACGATCGATCAGGGCGACGGCTCCGCGTACACGGTGACGCGGATCATGTCGGGTACCTACGACGCGGGCTTCGGTGACGTGAACGCGATCATCCAGAACACGGCCCGGCGCCCCGGCGTGGCGCCGGTGATGGTGTACATGATCTACAGCAAGGCGCCGTTCGCGCTGCTCACCAAGGCGAGCAGTCCCGTCAGGACCGTGGCCGACATGCGCGGCAGGAAGCTCGGCGCGCCGGCCGGCTCGGCGGCGCTGACGCTGTTCCCGCTGCTCGCCGAGAAGAACGACCTGCCGATGAGCACCGTCACGATCCAGAACATGACGCCCGCGCTGCAGGAGCCACTGCTGATTCGCGGCGACGTGGACGCATCCGCCGTGTTCACGGCGACGAGCTACATGAACCTCGTCGCGCTCAAGCTCGATCCCGACAAGGATTTTCGCTGGCTGTACTACACCGATTACGGGCTCGATCTGTACTCGAATGGCGTGATGGTTTCGCAAAAGCTCATTCGCGAGCATCCCGAAGCGGTGAAGGGGTTGCTGCGCGCCCTTGCGCGCTCGATGCGTGAAGTGCTCGAGAACCCCGACGCGGCGATCGACCTGCTCGCAAAGGTGCAGCCGCTGCTGAACAAGGACATCGAGAAGCGCCGCCTGCTCTACGTGACGCGCACGCTGATCGACACGCCGGAAAGCCGTCGCATCGGCGTCGGCGACATCTCCGACCAGCGAATGGCCGAGGCGATTGCGGTCGCGGTGAAGGCGTACGACCTGCCGCGCACGCCGGCGGTGTCGGAGGTGTTCGACCGCTCGTTCCTTCCGCCCATGGCCGAGCGAACGCTGCCACACGTCCCGCAATGAACGCAGCCGGTTCCTGGCGGCCCGATTGACGAGCGCAAAGCGCTGCCCATTGGACTCGATCGCCTGCGCTTTCATGCTTCCCGGTGCGCGCGCCGATGTCGCGCGCGATCGCCGTGTCCGATTCGAAGGCGGGCGGATTGCCGCCACCGACGATTGCAACCCGCGCGAGTGCCGGCCGGTGTTCGCGCTGCCGGCGCTCGTCAACGCTCACGACCACGCGCGCAGCGTGCGCGGCAGCTCGTTCGGCGCCTGGGGCAAGCCGCTCGAGACCTGGCTGCACGCGATGGCGATGCTGCCGGCCGTCGACCCGTACGTCGCCACGGCGGTGTCGCTCGGGCGCAGCGCGTTGGGAGGCGCGGGCACGGTGATGATTCACTACACGCGCGTGCAGGGCATCACCGATCTCGGGACCGAGGCGCAACAGGTCGCGCGCGCGGCGCGCGACGTCGGCGTACGGGTCGGTTTTGCCGTGGCGCTGCGCGACATGAACCCGCTCGTGTACGGCCCGTCCGAGCCCATCCTCGAAAGGTTGCCCACGGTTCGCACCGAGATCGAGCAACGGTTTCTCACGCCACCGCCGGGCGTGCCTGAATTGATGGACCGCGTCGAGGCCGTCGCCGCGGCCTGCGACCACCCCGATTTCAACGTCCAGTACGGGCCGGCGGGCGTGCAATGGTGCTCGCCCGGACTGTTGAGCGCCGTGGCCGAAGCCTCCGCGCGCACCGGGCGGCGTGTGCACATGCATCTGCTCGAGACGCGCTACCAGCGTGATTGGGCGGACAACGCGTATCCCGACGGCATTGTCAGCCACCTCGATGCGATCGGCTTGCTGAGCCCGCGCCTGACGCTCGCCCATTGCACGTGGGCACGCCCGCAGGAACTCGAGCTGATCGCCGCGCGCGGCGCGACGATCGCCGTGAACACGAGCTCGAACCTCGGCATCCGCTCCGGGGTGGCACCGGTTGCCGAAATGCTGCGCAGGAGCTGCCGCGTGGCGCTCGGGCTCGACGGTCTCGCGCTCGACGAGGACGACGACGCGCTGCGCGAGCTTCGCCTCGGTTACCTGTTGCACACGGGAACCGGATTCGCCGTCGACGTCGACCGTGCGGCGACGCTCGCGATGGCATTCGAGAACGGTCGTCGTTCGGTGCTCGATACGCCCGACGCCAGCGCGCTCGTGCCCGGCGCACCGGCCGACGTGCTGGTGCTCGACTGGCGCCGCCTCGACGAGGACCACCTGTTCCCCGACCTCGATCCGCGCGACCTGCTGTTCGCGCGCGCGAACGCCCGGTTCATCGACGAGCTGATCGTTGCGGGAAGAACGGTCGTGCGGCAGGGTCGCGTACTCGGGATCGATCTGCCGGCGCTGCAATCGGAACTGCTTGACCGACTGCGTTCAGGGATTGCGGAAAATGCCCCGATGGCTGCCGCGCTTCGCGCGCTTTCGCACGAGGTCGCGGCGAGTTTCGAGCCCCGTCATGCGTGCTGCTGGTGACCCATCATGATCGATGATCAATCCCCGATTCCCCGGCTCGACGCTGGCCCCGACACCGTGCACTGGGGCTACTTCGACGCGCGGCTCGCGCCGCTGCTGACGATCGAAAGCGGCGAGCGCGTGATCATGTCCACGGTCTCCGGCTCTCCGGAACTGCTTCCCCCTCCTCCGTTCGTTTATCCGCCATCGCTGCCCGCGATCCATGCGGCGAACGGCCCGCAGCGATTCTTCGGCCACATGTGCACGGGGCCGGTCGCAGTACGCGGCGCGAAGGCGGGACAGACGCTGCGCGTCGACATCGAGGCGGTCGAGCCGCATTACGACTGGGGACACAACGTCGTGCGGCCGCTCGCCGGTGCACTGCCCGACGATTTCGGCGAAACGCGCGTCACGCACATTGCGCTCGACCGCGCACGCCGGATGTGGAAACTGCCATGGGGCCAGGAAGTACCGTTCGAGCCGTTCTTCGGGGTGATGGCCGTGGCGCCGCCGCCGGCATGGGGCGCGATTCCCACGCCGCCGCCGCGCCGCAACGGCGGCAATATCGACAACAAGGAGCTCGTCGCGGGCTCGACGCTCTACCTGCCGATTTTCAACGACGGTGCGCAGTTTTCCGTTGGCGACGGCCATGGCGCGCAGGGCGATGGCGAAGTGTGCGTCACTGCCGTCGAAACGGGCCTGATCGGCACGTTCCGATTGACCGTCGTGAACGACCCGAAGCTCGAGTGGCCAAGGGCCGAAACGCCCACGCACGTGATCACGATGGCGTTCGATCCCGATCTCGACACCTGCGTGCGCATCGCACTGCGCCAGATGATCGACGTGCTGTGCGAGCGCGCCGGCCTCGATCGGTATCAGGCGTATTCGCTCCTGAGCCTCGCCGGCGATCTGCGCGTGACGCAGGTGGTCAACGGCAACAAGGGCATTCACCTGATGCTCGACAAGCGTTATCTTGCCCGGCCGTCGCAGCGAGCGACAGGCGCGGCATGACATAATCGCGGCTCCGATCAATCCTTCAGCACGATCATGGCCGGCGGTTTCAGCTTCGCGGATCGTTCCCTGATCGCCGAGACCACGGCGAAAATGCTGCTCGAAATCGAGGCCGTGCTGTTCCGGTCCGACGAGCCGTTCATCTTCACGTCCGGCTGGGCAAGTCCGGTGTACATCGACTGCCGGAAACTGATCTCGTATCCGCGCGTGCGCCGCACGCTCGTCGATTTCAGTTGCTCGACGCTGCTGCGCGACGTGGGCTTCGAGTCGATCGACACGATCGTCGGGGGTGAAACGGCAGGCATCCCGTTCGCGGCGTGGATCGCCGAAGCGCTGATGCTCCCGATGCAATACGTGCGCAAGAAGGCGAAGGGATTCGGGCGCAACGCGCAGATCGAAGGCCATTTTTCCGAGGGGGCGCGCGCGCTGCTCGTCGAGGACCTCACGACCGACGGACGAAGCAAGATCAATTTCTGCGAGGCGTTGCGAACCGCCGGCGCGCGCGTCGATCACGTATTCGTGATCTTCTACTACTCGATATTCGCCGAGAGCGAAAAGATCCTCGCCGATCTCGGCGTCAAGCACCACTGCCTGGCGACATGGTGGGACGTGCTGGCCGCCGCCAAGAAGTACAAGTACTTCGACACGAAAACGCTCGCCGAAGTGGAGCGGTTCCTGCACCAGCCGGGAGAATGGTCGGCGGCGCATGGCGGAACGGCGCGGTCGGCGAGCAGCTGAGATTCGTGCCGTCCGCTCGGGCGACGCGCTGGATGAACGTGCGCCTGGCTGACTGGCAGTTCGTCATGGCTGCGTTGTCCTGGCCTGCGTTCGACCCGGCTGACGGCATCGGACGGCTTCGCGCCATGCTGGTCAGGCACTGGCCTTAGTTGGACTTGAAACGAACGCGAAGAACCTTCTTGTCGTACTCCGCCTCCGTCTGCGGCGTGATTTCTATCCCACCCGCCGCGTAAACGCGTCCGCCGCTTCGCCGACAGATGTCGCGCTCGTACTGGCACGGTCCCATCTCCGGGTGCTTCGCGCATAACTTCGCGACCTTCGGCGCAAACTGGATCGCCGTCTCCTGGCGCACGCCTCCGCTTTCGGACGCACAAACGTAGAGCGACCCCGCGGGTACGACGACGCCCGGGCCTGCCGGCGCCGGCGCCGGGGCGAATCCAGCCGTGCTTCCGGGGCCGGGCGCAGTCGGTTCGGGAAGCGGACGCCGCACGACGGCGGCGCCTTTGGAATCGCCCGGAGGCGTCATGGGCAGTGGCGCTCCGACTGGCGCGCATGCCGACAGCGCAAGTACAGACAATACGAGCAGCAATGCGTCATTCAGCTTCATCCAGCGTACCGATAAGCATGCGTGGAACGTTGTGCGACTTTAGCGAAAGTACCCGTTCGCCGATAGTAGTCGTTCGAGCGCCCTCGCGCAGCCCGACGAACACCGCTGGCGCCGCGGTTCCGCCTCCGCCTGGAACGCGAGCCGCCATGCCGAGGCGCCACGCGTGGCGCTCGCAGTATTGCACCAGAATTCGAAGGCGTATGATCCCTCCTGGACGGGGGCCGCAGGATGAACCGCATACCTCTTTCTTTCGTCGTCGCGCTGGCGGCATGCGCGAGCACCGGTAGTGATGATCCACGCCAACTCGCGCAAGCGATGGAGCCTCTCGGCTGCATCGATCGGACACAGTGCGAGCTGTACTGGCAGCGTGCCAAGGTGTGGGTTTCGTCGAACTCCTACTACCGCGTCCAACTCTCCAGCGACAGCGTCATCGAGACCTACGGGCCCTTCGCAGGACGAATGGAGCTCGCGTATCGCATCCTGAAGATTCCGGACGGCGCGGGAGGCGCACGGATCACGGCGGTGGCCGAGTGTGGCAACGTATTTCGCTGTATTCCCGCGGTGACCGACGCGGTCGCCGCATTCAAGCGGTTCACGAGCACCGGCGGCTGATGCCGGGCTGCGCCACGCAAGCCGACTTGCCTGCATGCCGTCACCGAAATCGCACGGCGAGCTACCCGGCCTTGGAAGTAAGGTCGCCCGCGACGTTCATGGACTCGTCCACGACGCGTGCGACCTCATCGCAAGATGTCCGGCCGGTGGCAGCGCCGTCAGGACAACTCAGTAACCGCCCGCATTCCCCGGCTCCCTGTCACCTGGCCGTACATTCGCGTCGGTCGACGGAGCTTCCCCTAGGTCGGGCCGTGGCGCATTGTCGCGGTTCGTGGCCGGGCCGGGCGATGCAGGTGTACCGAGACGCGGGACATCGTTGTCCGTGTCGCCGCGCCGCGGGCTCAGGATCATGTGATCGTTCGCCGTGCCTGGGCTCGAGATCATGTCATCGTTCGCCGTACCCGGATCGATGGCCATGTCGTCGCTCGACGGGCCCGGGTTGATGCCGATGTCGTCCTTCGACCTCGATGCGTCGTCATTGGTAGCACCGTTCCCGTCGCGCCCGTGCTCGTCACCCTTGCCCATCCCCGCCGCCTTGTCCTCCGGCGTGACGATGGCTCCCGACAAAGGTGCCTCGTTGGTCGATACGCCGCTCCTGTCGTCGGTGACCGTCGTCCGGTTCATATCCTGCGCGATCGCGGCACCGCTCAAGCCCAACGCCGAGGTCAGTGCGGCAATCTGCATCCAGTGTGCTGGTGTCATGCTCTCTCCTTTCCAATGCGGATAAGCGAGCAGGCGCGCGCTCACGGCTGCGACGCCGGCGGAATCGCCGTGCGCCTCGTGTTGCTCGTACGTGCACATTCTGGCGTACGGCCCGCGCAATGGCTGCCGGCTCGCTCGCATTCCGTTGTAGGCGAATGTAGCGGCTTCGCCCCTACGGAAGAAGGGCCGACCTGAATGGCGGATAGCGATCTTCCCGTGGCACTCGTGAGCCGGCGCGATCAGATGTTCCCCGTGTTGACGGAGGCAGAGATCGCGCGCATGCGCCGGTTCGGCACACCGCGGCGTTACGCGCAGGGTGAGCGCCTGTTCGCCGCCGGCGAGCCGAGTCCCGGCATGTTCGTCATCCTGAAGGGCACGCTCGTCATCAGCCAGCGTGATGGGCTGCGCCATGTCGCCCCCGTCGTGAGCCAGGGCCGAGGCGAATTCAGCGGAGAAGTCGCGCAGCTTTCCGGACGCCACTCGCTCGTGGACGGCCATGCCGAGGACGACCTCGAGACGCTTCTGTTGTCCCCTGAGCAGTTGCGCGCACTGATCATTGCCGAGGCCGATCTCGGTGAGCGCATCGTTCGCGCGCTGATCCTTCGTCGCGTCGGTCTCCTCGAAGCCGGGATCAGTGGGCCCGTGCTGATTGCCGAATCGGAGTCCGCTGACGTGCTGCGCCTTCAGAC
>Ga0157369_10006465_pt1 | contig 13583 bp, 14 predicted proteins | sample C25metaG_FD_113461 | JGI IMG/M metagenome (GOLD analysis project Ga0157369, IMG submission 113461) | Corn rhizosphere microbial communities from Kellogg Biological Station, Michigan, USA - C2-5 metaG | ecosystem: Host-associated > Plants > Roots > Rhizosphere > Soil | place: USA: Michigan...
GTCTACCTGCCGAAGATCGCCGAGGTCAAGCGGGCGCCGGCGAACACGCACACGGTGACGCTGGTCGCTGCGCAGGACGGCGCCGAGCGCGCGCTCGGCACCTACACGTTTCGCCACCGGCCGTGGCCGGTCGGCTGATCCGTGGTGCGCCTCGGCGCTCCTGTGAAGCCGTCGCCCGCGCGTCGGCAGAGCCGTCGTCCGCGGTTGCGCGGGCGTGACGGTCGAGCCACTCGCCGAACGAGATCAGTGCCACGAACGGAGCAATCGAAAGCGGCCCCGGAGTGGGGCCGCGAAGGTGAACATCGAGAACGGTCAGCCGGCGCTCAGCGGGGGCGCCTCCGCCGAACGAGGAACCCGATGAAGCCGAGACCGCCGAGCATCAGCGCGTAGGTCTGCGGCTCGGGCACCGCGGCGACCTGGAACGACGTGTTCGCGTCGGCCTGGAACTGGAAGTCCGGACCGGTCACGCCGTTGACCGCTCCGCGGTTGGCGGCGACGTCGCCGTTGGCCGAGCCGTTGCTGCTGAAGCGCGCCGACGGATCGACCTGGGCGAACGGCGTCACCTGCGAGGTGTTGAAGAAGCTGAGCACCAGCGACGCGGCGTTGAAGTCGGGGAAGAAGTTCGGGTCGAAGAACGTGATCGTCGCGTTGAAGGCGCTCGCCCCGGTGCCGACGACCGACGTGATGCCCGGGTAGTTGTTGGTCCCGAACTGGTCGAACGTGACCGGGCTCGTCCGGCTGGCGGTCGACTCGCTGAAGTTGCTCGAGAAGTTGGTCGGGTTGATGACGCCGCGCAGGATCGCCGTGCCGGTGGTGAAGCCGAGTCCCGTCAGGTTGTCGCCGGGCGCCGCCGTGCGGTACATCGTGAAGAAGTTCGGCCCTCCCGCGGCGAGCGCGAACGTCGCCGTCGTGTTGCCCCCGCCGGTCGTGATCGACGTGAACGTCTCGTTGAAACCCGCGACGAAGGTGAAGAAATTACCGCCGGTGCCGTTCAGAAAGACCGGCACGCCCGCCGAGTTGTTGAGCGTGCCGAGGTTCGCCTGGTACAGCAGCGTCGCCGTTCCTCCGACCGGTGTCGTGGCGCCACCGACCGACAGCGCGTTGCCGGGCGACTGGTCGAGCGCTCCCAGGCCGGTGATGTTGCCGGCGGCGCCCGGCGTCCCGGTCGGGTCGAAGGTGAACGTCGTCGCTTGCGCGAACACGACGCCCGGCAGCGCAAGAAGCGCTGCCGCGATGGGGTGGAGTAAAGCGGATTTCATGAGCCTCCCTGCAGGGGGATGAAAGGGAACCCAAGCCCGGCAATCGAAATGCCTTGCGGCTCTTCGCGCACCCCTTGGTCAGGGGGCTCGTGAACCCTCGTCGCCGCGCCACGCGAGCCGCTCGAGCGGGAGACGAAGCGAGCGCGACGATGCCCGCGCGCCGTGGCCGATGCGACCGAGAAAGACGGTCGACGTCGCAGCGTCGCCGAGCAACGCGTCGAGCGCGCCGCGAATCCGCTCGGCGCGAGCGATCGCGGCTGCATCGGCAGTGAACGCGACACCGCGGCGCGCATACGCGGCGAAGACGAGCGGCGTGTATTGCGGCTGGAATTGCAGCCCGAGTCGGGTTGCAGTCAGCCAGAACCGTTGCACCGCAGTCCCCGTGGCCAGGTGGTCGTCGATCCCGCGCGGCGGCTGCCGAGCGACGATGGCGACGTGCGCGCCGCACAGAACGCCGGGCAGCAGGTCGAGCTCGAGTCGCGGTGCGACGGTGCCGCCGAGCCAGCGGTTCATGCGCTGCACGCGCGGCCAGCTTGCCATCGCCCAGCGCATCGAGCGCAGCGACACCGCGCTCGCGCCGAGTGCCTGGTCGGGCAGACGGTCCTCGCTGAAGCGAGCGCCCCAGGCGATGACGCGGCGGTGCACGGCGTACGCCTCGGGAATCGTCAGCCGAATGTGCGCGTTCTGCGCCGCGAGGCGGGCCCAGCGCAGCCGCTCACCGAGCGACCCGAACCAGCGCACGGTGTAGGCGTCGCCCACGGAGCGGTCGAGCTCGGCTTTCGCTGCCGCAGCGAGCGGCCGCGTCGCGAGCGGCCTGCGCTGCACGCAGCGCGCGGCGATGTGGGCGTGGAGCGGATCGGCCGCGACGGTGCCATCGGCGACGAAGCCGACGTCGAACACCGGCTGCTCGTCGGGTTCGCCCCGCCGGCGCGAGATGTGCGTCGCGAGTCCGTGCACGCTCGCGGCGATCCGAATCGTCTCGAGCAGGGCGCCGACCGAGACCTGGCTCGCCTGGCCGTCGATGTCGTAGACGCAATCGCGGCGAGTGTCGAAGGCGTGGACGACGACGTGGTGGTCGGCCGCGACCTCGAACCGCCACGGCTGCGTGTTGTCGCCGCTCGGCGCCCAGCGCGCGAGCTCGAGGATCGCGCGCGTGACTGCGGCCGGCTCGCGGCCGGCGCCGCGTTCGCTCATCGATGCTCGGTGCCGCCCGCCGCCGGGCGGTCGAGCGCCGCCGCGTGGCGGCGCCGGATCGCCGCGATCAGCGCGCGCTGCAGGGGATGCGCGTTGCCGCCCGGCCGCCAGGTGCGCCGCAAGCGCTGCTTGTAGGCGTCGAAGTGGATGCCGCGCGGCGCCGCGACGATGCGGCCGCGGCCGAGCAGCACCTTGAGCGCTTCGGTCGCGGCGATGCCTGCGCAGAGGTCGCACGCCATCGGCGTCGACGGCCCCGCGCGCGCGCCGATGTCGAAGCGCGACGGATCGACGAGGTAGCCCATCTGCAGCATCGAGGGCGAGAGCCCGACCAGAAAGCGCGCCGCCTTCTCCGAGAAAGGCGCGTCGCCCATGCGGAAGTACTCCTCGAAGCTCATCGCCCCGGGAACGAAGACGAGGACGGCGGCACCCATGCCGAGTGGCGCCGCGGTGATCGCGGCGATGCCGCGCTCGGCACAGCGGGCGAACACACGCTGGCGCTCGTCCAGCACGAAGAAGTCGAGGCCGTCGACGTAGAGGTCGACGCCGTCGAGGAAGCCGTCGAGGTTGGTGGCCGAGATGCCATCGGGAAACAGCCGCAGGTCGAGCTCGGGGTTGATCGCCCTCGCCATCTCGGCCATGACGTCGACCTTCGGCCGGTCGAGCGATTCCATCGTCGCTCCGACCTGGCGGTTGAAGTTGTGCAGCTCGAAGCGGTCGAAATCGGCGATGTGAAAGGCGCCGATGCCGAGCCGGGTCAGCGTCAGCAGGTGGGCGCCGCCGACACCGCCGAGCCCCGCGATCGCGACGCGCTTGCCTCGCAGCGCTGTCTGCTCGGCGACCGTCACCCAGCCGAGGTTGCGCCGGAATGCGTCGGCGTAGGCGAACGTTGGCACGGGCGGCTCAGGGCAATCGGTGCGCCGCGCCGCGACCGTGCGGCCCGACGCGGACAGTGGCTTGAATCGTGCAGTGGGCGCGCCCCTCGAGACCCGTTGCCGGACACGTCGCGCGGGCTCGAAGAGGAGCCAACGGGGGAGAACATCGCGGGGCCGCAGCGGAGCGCCTGAGGAGACCGGCGCACGCGTGAAACCCATTGTTACCGAGTGCCGATTTTCGGCAGCGACAGGGATATTTCGTGTCAGAGTCTTTCATTGCGGGTCACACCCGCACGCGTGGTGCGCCCCGCGGCGGGCACTTCTCGCCAGTCCACCCACCCTTCGCCTTCACCGACTCCGAGTGGGGGCGCCTCGTCGACGCGAGCGACGAGTTCGACCAGCCGTTTCACATCACGGTGGCTGCGGGCGATGAGCGCCTCGAGACGGCGAGCTCGCTTCTCGAGCGCCGCTACGCCTGGCGCGGCTACTCGATCGAGCCGCTGCGCGAATCGATCCGTGGCCGCATCACGCTGTCGGCGTGCAGCGGCGATACCACGATCGCGACGATCACCGCCAACGTCGACGGCGACGAAGGGCTCGCGGTCGCCAAGCTCTACCCGGACGAAGTCGACGCGCTGCGCGCCGACGGGCGAAAGCTCTGCGAGTTCACGCGCCTGGCGGTCGATGACACCGTCCGCTCGCAGACCGTGCTCGGCGCGATCTTTCACGTCGCCTGCATCTACGTGATCGACCTGCACCGCTGCAGCGACGTGCTGATCGAGGTCAATCCGCGCCACGTGCGCTTCTACCAACGCATGCTCGGCTTCGAGCGGATCGGCGATGAGCGGCTCGACCCGCGCGTCGCCGCGCCAGCGGTGCTGCTGCGGCTCGACCTCGAGCACTGCGCGAGCGAGATCACTCGCCTCGGCGGCCTGCGGCGCGACGCCCGCGAGCGCTCGTTCTATCCGTTCTTCTTCGACGCCGGCGAGGCGGCGAACATCTTTCGCCGCCTGTGCGGCCAATGACCGACCCCGCTGCGCCGATCCTCTTCGTCGCCGAGGCGGTGACGCTCGCGCACGTCGCGCGTCCGACGGTGCTCGCACGTGGCATCGCCGCGCTCGGCCAACGCGTCGTCATGGCGCTCGACGATCGCTACGCGGCCGTCTGCCCGAGCGAAGGCTGGGCGACCGAGCGCATCGCGTCGCTGCCGACGGCGCGTTTTCTCGAAGCGCTGCGCACCGGATCGCCGATCCACGACCGCGCGAGCTTCGACGCGGCGATCGACGACGACCTCGCGCTGCTCGCGCGCGTGCGGCCGGCGGTCGTCGTCGGCGACTTTCGCCTCTCGCTCGGCGTCAGTGCGCGGCTCGCCGGCGTGCCGTACATCAACGTCAGCAACGCCTACTGGAGCCCGCACGCGCGGCCGACGTGGCGCGTGCCCGCGCTGCCGTGGACGCGCTTCGTCCCGGGCGCGCTCGCCGACCGCCTCTTTCGCGCCGTGCGGCCGATCGCGTTTCGCATGCACGCGTCGGCGATGGAAGCGAGCCGGCGCGCGCGCGGCGTGCGCGGGCTCGGCCGCGACCTGCTCGGCCACTACACCGACGGCGACGTCACGCTCTACGCGGATCCGCCCGAGCTGGTGCCGCTCGTCGATGCGCCGGCGACGCATCGCCACCTCGGCGCGATCGCGTGGTCGCCCGCGGTCGCGCTGCCGGCATGGTGGGACGCGATCGACCGACGCAACGGCGTGATCTACGTCACGCTCGGCAGCTCGGGCAGCGCGGCGCGACTGCCGGCGGTGCTCGCGGGGCTCGCGCGGCTCGGCCTGCCGGTCGTCGTCGCGACCGCGGGTGCGCCGCCTCCGCTGTCGCTGCCCGCGAACGTGCACGTCGCGCCGTACCTGCCGGGCGATGCCGTCGCTGCGCAGAGCCGGCTCGTCGTCTGCAACGGCGGCAGCCCGACGAGCCACCAGGCGCTGCTCCACGGCGTCCCGGTGCTCGCCTTGCCGAGCAACCTCGACCAGGTCCTGAACAGCGGCTATCTCTGCGGCGCCGGCGTCGCCGCCGCGCTGCGTTTCGAGGATTCGAGCGCCGCGCGGGTGGCGGCGGCGGCGCGGTCGCTGCTCGACGACGATCGCATGCGCGAGCGCACGGCGACGCTCGCCGTTCGGCTCGCTCGGCAGCGCCCGGTCACCGTTCTTGCGCGAGCGATCGACGAGCTGACCGCGACGCGCACTGTCGAGCCCCGCCCGCTCGCGATGCGCCCCGCGATCGCGGTGTAGCGAACGCGAATCGTCCAGAGCACGATCAACGGCGCCGAGGGCGCGACAAAAGGACGGCTTTGTGCCCGTGGCCGCGCCGGCTCGTCGAGCCGCCGCCGGATAATCGCTGCCCATGCGAGCTCGCCCGCGGAGCCCCGCGGAGCAGCCTTCGGAGGTCGGGAACATGGACATCGACGAACTCGTCAAGGCGGTGCAGACGCTGAACGCGGAAGACGCGTTCCGCGCACGCTTGACGCTCGACAACTGGCGGACGATCGCGCCGTACCTGGCGCGCTACGACATTCGCGCCGGCGACCTCCTCATCAAGCAGGGCGACGCCGATCGGTCGATGTACTTCCTGCAGCAGGGCAGCATGCAGATCTTCATGACGGGCGGCGCACCCGGCGCGAGCAAGGTCGCGATCCTTCGTGCCGGTGCCGTCGTCGGCGAGCCCGGTCTCTTCGGCGACACCCCGCGGATGGCCAACGTCGAGGCGATGACGCCGTGCGTCGTCTGGGCGTTGCGCGGGCCGCGCATGGAAGAGCTGTCGCAGCGCTCGCCGGCACTCGCGCTCGAGATGCTGCGTGCCGCCGGCGCCGTGATGGCGACGCGCATGCGAGCGACGCTGGCCAAGCAGATGCCGATGACGTGAACGCTCGGCGCCGGCTCAGCCCGGCGCCAGCAGCGCGGCCTCGGCACGGGCGAGCGTCTCGGGCGATCCCGAGAGGACGAGCGTGTCGCCGGGTGCGAGCGCCATCGATTCGTGCGGCTGCAGCACCGCACCCGAAGCGCGCCGCAACGAAACGACCGTGACGCCGCTGTCGGCGAGCGCGTGCTCGCCGAGCGTGCGGCCGCTGCTCCTGCTCGAAGGCGGCAGCGTGACGCTGAGCAGTCGGGCCTGATCGATCTCCTCGACGGTGTCGTCGTCGGCACCGTGGAAGTAGCCGCGCAGGAGCCCGTAGCGCGCGTCGCGCTGCTGCTGGACGAGGCGAAGCACGCGCCGCATCGGCACGCCGACGAGCGCGAGCGCGTGGCTCGCGAGCATCAGCGAGCCCTCGATCGCCTCCGGAACGACCTCGGTGGCACCGGCGGCGCGCAGCCGCTCGAACTCGGCGTCGTCGATCGTGCGCACGATCACCGGCACCTTCGGTGCGTGCGACTGGACGAGGTGGAGGATCTTCAGGGCCGACGGCGTGTCGTGGTAGCTGACGACGACGGCGGCGGCGCGCGCGAGCCCCGCGGCCATCAGGCTCTGCAGGCGCGCCGCGTCGCCGTAGACGACGCTCTGGCCCGCGGCCGCGGCCTGGCGGACGCGGTCGGGGTCGAGGTCGAGCGCGATGTAGCCGATCTTCTCGGCCTCGAGCAAACGCGCGAGATTCTGACCGGAGCGGCCGAAGCCGCAGATGATCACGTGGCCCTCCGTGTTGATCGCGCGCCGCGCGATCGTCGTCATCGCGACCGACTGCATCATCCAGTCGTTCGCCGACAGGCGCATGACGATTCGGTTGCTGTAGGTGAAGATCAGCGGCGTCGCGAGCATCGAGAGGACCATGCTCGCGAGCACCGGACCCTGCAGCTCATCGGGCAGCAGGTGCCGCTCGTTGGCGACGCTCAGCAGCACGAAGCCGAACTCGCCGGCCTGCGCGAGGTAGAGGCCCGTGCGCAACGCAACGCCCGGCGCGGCGCCGAAGAAACGCGCGAGCACGGTGACGAGCCCGAACTTGAAGAGCACCGGCAGCAGCGTCAACGCGAGAACGAGCGCCCAGCGGTGCATGACGAGCAGCAGGTCGAGCCGCATCCCCACGGTGATGAAGAAGAGGCCGAGCAGGACGTCGTGGAAGGGCCGGATGTCGGTCTCGACCTGGTGCTTGAACTCGGTCTCGGCGATCAGCATGCCAGCGACGAACGCGCCGAGCGCGAGCGAGAGGCCGACGTTCTGCGTCATCCACGCGAGGCCGAGCGTGACGAGGAGAAGATTCAGGACGAACAGCTCCTCGCTCTTCCTGCGCACGACGAGCGTCAGCCACCAGCGCATCACGGCGCGGCCGCCGATCAGCAGCACGGTGAGGAGCACGGTCGCCTTCAGCGCCGCGATCGCGAGCTCGCGCAGCAGCTCCTGCGGCGACGAGCCGAGCGCGGGCAGCAGCACCAGCAGCGGCACCACCGCGAGGTCCTGGAACAGCAGCACCGCCATCACGCGTCGGCCGTGCTCGCTCTCGAGCTCGAGCCGGTCGGCCATCAGCTTGACGACGATCGCGGTCGAGCTCATCGCGAGCGCCGAGCCGAGCGCGATCGCGCTCTGCCAACCGAGGCCCCAGGCGCGGCCGCTCGCGGCGAAGATCGCGGCGATCGCCGCGTTGCCGGCGACCGCGGCGAGCACCGTCAGCACGACCTGCGTCAGGCCGAGGCCGAAGACGAGCTTTCGCATGCTCTGCAGCTTCGGCAGGTTGAACTCGAGGCCGATCACGAACATCAGAAAGACGATGCCGAACTCGGCGAGGTAGGTGACCCCGTCGTCGCTCGCCGCGACGCCCATCGCGCTCGGTCCGAGGACGACGCCGACGGCGAGGTAGCCGAGCATCGGCGGCAACCGCGCCAGCCGGCACACGACGACGCCCGCGACCGCGGCGACGAGGAAGATCAGCGTCAGTTCGAGCGTCGAGAACATCGCGATGCGAGGCGGCTGGCGTTGCGATCCGGGACCATGGCGTGCCGTGCAGGCATCCCTAGAATCGACCGATCCTACTGGACCGATTCGACTTGACGGCAGCTGCCCCGCTCTCCTTCGACGCCGCGCACGCGCTCGAGCTCGCGCGGGCGACGCTCGACATCGAAGCGCGCGCGCTCGAGGCGCTGAAGGACCGCCAGGGCGAGAGCTTCGTCCGAGCGCTCGCGGCGATCCTCTCCTGCCGCGGCCGCGTCGTCGTGATGGGGATGGGCAAGAGCGGCCACGTCGGCCGCAAGGTCGCGGCGACGCTGGCGTCGACCGGAACGCCCGCGCTCTTCGTCCATCCGGGCGAGGCGAGCCACGGCGACCTCGGCATGGTGACCGCCGGCGACGTCATCCTCGCGATCTCGAACTCGGGCGAGAGCGACGAGATCGCCGCGATCCTGCCGGCGATCAAGCGGCTCGGCGTCGTCCTGATCGCGATGACCGGCAACGCCGAGAGCAGCCTCGCGCAGCACGCGCAGATCGTGCTCTCGAGCGCGGTCGACCAGGAGGCGTGCCCGCTCAACCTCGCGCCGACGGCGAGCACGACCGCGCAGATGGCGCTCGGCGACGCGCTCGCGGTCGCGTTGCTCGATGCGCGCGGCTTTCGCGCCGAGGACTTCGCGCGCTCGCATCCGGGGGGCAGCCTCGGCCGCAAGCTCCTGATGCACGTCGCCGACCTGATGCGCACCGGCGACGCGGTGCCGCGCGTCGCCGTCGACACCGTGATGGCCGAGATGCTGCACGAGATGACCAAGAAGGGCCTCGGCTTCACCGCGGTGTGCGACGCCGCCGGCCGGGTCGCCGGCATCTTCACCGACGGCGACCTGCGCCGCCTCATCGAGACGGGTGCCGACCTGCGCGCGATGCGCGCCGGCGAAGTCATGAGCGCGAAGCCGAAAGCGGTCCGCGCCGACGCGCTCGCGGTCGAGGCCGCCGAGCTGATGGAGCGGCATCGCGTCACCGGCTTGCTCGTCGTCGACGCCGCCGGCGGCTTGGTCGGCGCGATCAACTCGAACGACTTGATGCGGGCGAAGGTGATCTGATGGCCGCGCTGCGGCCGCGCGCGCCAGCGCTGACGTTTGCCCCCGAGTTGCTGCTCGCCGCGCGCGGGCCCGGCGATGGCATCGCGGCGGCGATCTTCGACGTCGACGGCGTCCTCACCGACGGCAGCATCTATCTCGGCGAGTCCGGCGAGACGTTCAAGGCGTTCTCGACGCTCGACGGCCAAGGCATGAAGCTGCTGCAGATCGCAGGCATCGTGCCGATCGTCGTCACCGGTCGCGACTCGCCGGCGGTGCGCCGACGGATGGCCGACCTCGGCGTCGTCCACGCCGCCTACGGGATCGAAGACAAGATGGCTGCGGCCGCGGCGCTCGTCACTGCGCTCGGCGTCGACTGGCAGCGCGTCGCCGCGATCGGCGACGACTGGCCCGACCTGCCGATCCTGCAGCGCGCGGCGTTCGCGTGCGCGCCGCCGCACGCGCACGTCGAGGTCCGCGCCATTGCGCACCACGTGACCGCAGCGGCGGCGGGCCAAGGCGCGGCGCGCGAGTTCTGCGATCTCCTGCTCGTCGCCGCGGGCCGCTACGCCGCCCTGCTGCGCTCGCCGCAGTTCGCGCTCGATGCAAGCCGATGAGACGGTCGCCGCGCCGGCGAGCGGCGGCCTCGACGACGACGACGTCGACCTCAGCTTCGCCGGCCCCGAGTCGGTCGCGACGGCATCGTGGCCGGCGCGCGTGCTCGACGTCGTCTCGGCGTACCTGCCGCTCCTGATGATGGCCGCGCTCGCGCTCGGGACGTGGTGGCTGGTGCGCAATGCGCCGACGGTCGAGGTCCCGCGCGAGGCCGTCGCGCCGCGTCACGAGCCCGACTACGAGATGACCAACTTCGTCGTCCAGCGCTTTGCCAAGGACGGCACCCTGCGCACCCAGATCGAAGGCGATCGACTGCGTCACTTTCCCGACACCGACACGCTCGAGATCGAGCACGCGCGGCTGCGCGCGGTCGACAAGGACGGTGTGGTCACGCTCGCATCCGCGAACAAGGCCCTCGCCAACGGCGACGGCAGCGAGGTGCAGCTGCTCGGCGATGCGCGCGTCGTGCGACCGGCGCACGGCCACGAGGAGCAGATCGAGTTCCGCGGCGAGTTCCTGCACGCGTTTCGCAACGTCGAACAGGTTCGCTCGCATCTGCCGGTCACGGTCACGCAGGGTGAGAGCGTCGTCCGCGCCGATGGCATGGAGTACGACAACCTGGCGCGCGTGATCGACCTGCACGGCCGGACGCGGGCGACGTTCGTATCGCCGCGCCGACCCGCTCCATGAGCCGCCTCGTCTTCATCACCGGGGCGTCGAGCGGAATCGGGCAGGCGCTCGCAGCGCGCTTTCATCGCTCCGGTCACCGGCTCGCGCTCGTCGCGCGGCGGACCGACGAGGTCGAGCGCTGGGCGGTCGGGCACGGGCTCGATCCGGCGAGCTGGAAGGCGTACCGCGCCGACGTCCGCGACGTCGCCGCGATCACCGCCGCCGGCCGCGACTGCATCGCTGGGCAAGGGCTGCCCGACGTCGTCATCGCCAATGCCGGCATCAGCGTCGGCGTCGACACCGCCGAGCTCGCGGATCTCGAAGTCATGCGCGCAACGTGGGAGACGAACAATCTCGGCCTGGCGGCGACGTTCCAGCCGTTCGTCGCAGCGATGCGCGAGCGCCGGAGCGGCACGCTCGTCGGCATCGCGAGCGTCGCCGGGATCCGGGGTCTGCCCGGGCACGGTGCGTACTGCTCAAGCAAGGCGGCGGTGATCTCGTACTGCGAGAGCCTGCGCGGCGAGCTGCGGCCCTTCGGCGTTCGCGTCGTCACGATCCTGCCCGGCTACATCGACACCCCGCTCACCCAGGGCAACCGCTACTCGATGCCGTTCCTGATGTCGGCCGACGCGTTCGCCGACCGCGCGCACGCGGCGATCGCGGCGCAGGCGAGCTACCGCGTCATTCCGTGGCAGATGGGAATCGTCGCCAAGCTGATGCGTGCGCTTCCCAATGCGCTCTTCGATCGGCTGCTCGCCGGCCGGCCGCGCAAGCAGCGCCGCGGCGAGACGTGAGGGCATGAAAAAAGGCGGTGCATCGCACCGCCTTCTCGTGGCCGAGCCTGGATCGCTCAGTAGCCGCCGCGACCGCCGCCGCCACCGCCGCCCGAACGGCCGCCGCCGCCGTAGCCGCCGCCGCCACCCGAGCGGCCGCCGCCGCCACCGCCGTAGCCGCCGCCACCGCTGCCGTAACCGCCACCGCCGCCGTAGCCACCGCCGCCACCCGAGCGGCCGCCGCCGCCACCGCCGTAGCCGCCGCCACCGCCGCCGTAGCCGCCGCGGTTGCCGTAGCCGCCGGGCCGCTCCTCGCGCGGGCGCGCTTCGTTGACGACGATCGCGCGGCCGTCGAGCGCCTGCCCGTTCATGCCGTTGATCGCAGCCTGCGCTTCGGGATCCGAGCCCATCTCGACGAAGCCGAAGCCCTTCGAGCGGCCGGTGTCGCGGTCCATCATGACCTTCGCCGACGACACGGTGCCGTACTGCGCGAACGCCTGCTGCAGATCGTCATCGCGTATGTTGTACGAGAGATTGCCGACGTAGAGTTTGTTGCCCATGAAAAAGCTGCCTTCCTGATCCTTGTCGATATGTGGAGCGTCGACCCGTCGTGAACGATTTCAAGAAGGCTCTGCTGCCATACACAGACCGGTGAATATATGTGAAGTGGCGAAAAAAAAGCATTGGGAGGCGCCTCATCTGTTGTTTTGGGACAGACGGAGCTGAGGCGTGGTGACGCCCGCCGGCGGTCGGCCGCCACGCATCGCCAGCCTGGTGCCCAGCTTGACCGAGACCGTCTTCGCCCTCGGTCTCGGCGACCGGCTGGTCGGGCGCACCGGCTTCTGCATCCACCCGAAGGAGCAGGTGGCGGCCGTCGCCAAGGTCGGCGGCACCAAGGACGTGCGCCTCGACCGGCTCCGCCGGCTGGCGCCGACGCACGTCCTCGTCAACATCGACGAGAACCGGCGCGAGACGATCGACGCGATCAGGGCGTGGGGCGACGGCGCCCCGGAGATCGTCGTCACGCATCCGCTCGACCCGGAAGACAACCTCGCCCTGGTCGACCAGTTGGCGTCGACGTTCGCCGCCGAGCCCGGCGTCGCCGCCCGCGCCGACGCGCTGCGTCGTGCCCTCGCTGCGGAGCTCGCGGCGACGACTGCGGCGGGCCGACCCGAGCGCCGCGTCCTGTACCTGATCTGGCACCGGCCGTGGATGACGGTCGCGCGCGACACCTACCTCTCGCGCATGCTCGCCAGGATCGGCTGGCAGACGCTGCCGGAAGCCACCGGCGGCTTCGCCGGCGCGGCGCGCTACCCCGCGCTCTCCGGCGACGAGGCGTGGCTCGCCGACGTCGAGGAGGTCCTGCTCAGCTCGGAGCCATTCTCGTTTCGCGCCGAGCAGGTACGGCAGGCGCAGGAGATGTGCCCCGCGGCGCGCGTGCGCCGCGTCGACGGCGAGCTGCTCGGTTGGTACGGCGTTCGCGCCGTCGCGGGCCTGCGCTATCTGCGCGCCCTCGCCGACGACAATGGCGCGGCCGCCCCGGTGCGCTGAGCCGGGCGATCGTCGCCGATGGACATCCTGAAGCCGCTCATCGCGCTGCTCGCGATCGTCAATCCGATCGGCGTGCTGCCGTTCTTCATTCATTTCACCGGAGGCTTCAGCCGCGAGCAGCGGCGGCGCACGATCCGCGTCGCCTCGATCAGCGCGTTCTGCGTCATCGCCGTGAGCGCGACCTTCGGTCTGCGCATCATCGAGTTCTTCGGCATCTCGCTGGCGTCGTTCCAGGTCGGCGGCGGCATGCTGCTCCTGCTGTCGTCGCTGCAGATGTTGAATGCCCAGCCCGCCGAGAGCCGCACGAGCGACCTCGCCGAAGGCAACGACAAGGTCGACGCCGGCGACTCGATCGCGATCGTGCCGCTGACGATTCCGCTGCTCACCGGGCCGGCAACGATCTCGACCATGGTCATCTACGCCGAGAAGACGCGCCACTGGTGGGAGATCGCCGTCCTCGTCGGCTACGGCGTCGTCATCGCGCTCGCGGTCTGGATCGCGTTCTCGCTGTCGGGCCGAATCGCGCGCGTCGTCGGCCGCACCGGGATCAACGTCATGACGCGCCTGATGGGGCTGCTGCTCGCGGCGCTCGCGGTCGAGGTGATGTCCGACGGGCTGGTCAAGCTCTTTCCGGTGCTCGCGGGCGCCGTGCGCTGAA
>Ga0157369_10006467_pt1 | contig 13578 bp, 12 predicted proteins | sample C25metaG_FD_113461 | JGI IMG/M metagenome (GOLD analysis project Ga0157369, IMG submission 113461) | Corn rhizosphere microbial communities from Kellogg Biological Station, Michigan, USA - C2-5 metaG | ecosystem: Host-associated > Plants > Roots > Rhizosphere > Soil | place: USA: Michigan...
CCGTGCTCGAGCTTTTCAACTACATCGCCCATTACGGTCTTAAGCGGCGCATGGATTATTCGCACAAGCCTGAGCCGCTCAACGACAGCCACAGCTGGAACAGCAGCAACGTGCTGGTCAATCTCCTGATCTTCAACATGGGCCGGCATAGCTACCATCATCGCAAGCCTGCGGCTCCCTATGAGAGCCTCGAATATATCGACAGTGCGCCGGAGCTTCCCGCGGGATATGCAGGGAGCATTCTGCTGGCGCTCGTGCCGCCGCTCTGGCGCCGCGTCATGGATGAGAAGACCCTCGCCCTCCGCCAAACGCTCGATGTGCGTCTTGCAGCATAAGGCCCCATTCACGCGATGAGCCGCTTCGGACTCTGGACCGGATTCGTTGCGATGTGCGTCGGCATGTTCATGGCGATCCTGGACATCCAGGTCGTCGCCAGTTCGCTGACCAACATCCAGAGCGCCCTGAACATTCCTTCAGACCAGATGAGCTGGATCCAGACCGGCTATCTGATCGCGGAAGTGATTGCGATCCCCCTGACCGGATGGCTGACGCGGGCGCTGTCGCTGCGCTGGCTGTTTGCGGGTGCAACGCTCGGATTCACGATTGCAAGCCTTGGCTGCGCGCTGTGCACAACATTGGAACCGCTGCTCATCATCCGGGTGATCCAGGGTTTCTGCGGCGGCATGCTGATCCCGGTCGTCTTCACCTCGGCCTTCACCCTTTTCCCGGACAAGGATCGCGTGCTGGCCACAATGATCGCCGGCACGTTTGCGATGATTGCGCCGACGATCGGTCCGGCCGTCGGTGGCTATCTCACCGAGACGTTCTCATGGCACTGGATTTTCCTCGTCAACATCGTGCCCGGCCTGATCGTAACAGCGCTCGTCGTGCGCTGCGTCGGCGGCGCCAAACCCAAATGGCATGAGCTGCGATGGATCGACTACATCACCGTTTTGCTCGCAGCCCTGTTTCTCGGGTCTCTTGAACTGCTGCTGAAAGAAGCGCCCAAGCGGGAATGGCATGGCGCATTCGTCTACACGCTCGGATGCATATGTATTCTCTCTGCCGCGCTGGCCGTCAGCCGGGCGCTGCGCGTCAAGAACCCGTTCGTCGATCTGCGCAAGTTCCGAGATCTCTCGTTCTCGCTCGGCTGCGCGCTGAGCTTCGTGTTCGGGTTCGGCGTTTATGGCGCGACCTATCTTCTGTCGATCTTCTTAGGTCTTGTGCGCCAGCACACGCCGCTTGCCATCGGTGAGATCATGATGGTTTCCGGCGCAGTGCAATTGCTGACGGCGCCACTGGCGGCGTGGCTCGAAACACGCGTGGACCCGCGCCTCCTGACGGCCATCGGATTCGGCCTGTTCGGTGCCGGTCTTCTGGCAAACGGGTTTTCCACCACGACAACGGATTTCAACGAATTGCTGGTGCCGCAAGTCTTGCGCGGTGTCAGCATCATGCTGTGCCTGTTGCCCGCGACGCGGCTCGCGCTGGAGCGCTGGCCCCAATCCGAGGTGCCCGACGCGAGCGGCCTGTTCAATCTCATGCGCAATCTGGGCGGTGCGATCGGTATAGCGCTGACCGACACGATCCTCGAGCAGCGCACGCCTGTGCATGCGGACCGTATCATCGCCCAGCTGCAGGCGGGCAGCACGGACGCCGCGCGCGAAGTGGGCCTTCCGCTTGCACAATTTCACAACGTGCCGCTTGGCCCGATCGACGAGATGACAAAGGCCATCGTAGCGCCTTTGGTTCAGCGCGCGGCGCTGACGGAGTCCTTCAACGAGGCGTGGCGCGTGATCGCGGTTCTGTTCGCCATCTCGCTACTCGCGCTGCCGTTGATGCGCAGAGCCCATCTACCGGATTCGGCGATGGGACCCGGAACCGATCACCCACATCATCACTGATCAGGTGCGTACCAGTTCCACCTGGGAAACATCGGTGCGTTCGACACTGAACGCCGCGGCGCAAATACCGAGGTAGAACTCCCAATTGCGCAGGAAGCGCTCGTCATGGCCGAGCGCCTTGATGTCGGCACTCTTCTCCTGCATGCGCTCCGACCACTCCCGCAACGTTCGCGCGTAGTCTTTGCCGAAGGAAAAGACACCGGCGACCTTGAGACCGGCCCGTTCTGCTTCTTCGCGAAAGCGCTGCAGCGACGGCAGCATGCCGCCGGGGAACACATAATGCCGGATGAAATCGCTCCGCGTGCGATAGGCGTCGAAGAGATCATCCCGGATCGTGATCGTCTGGATCACGGCCCGCCCACCTTCCCTGAGACGCTCGGCAACGGTTGCGAAGTATTGCGGCCAATACTGTTCGCCCACGGCTTCGAACATCTCGATCGAAACGATCATGTCGAAGAGGCCGCGCGATTTGCGATAATCCTCAAGCTTGATGTCGGCGGCGCCTTTAAGGCGTTCGGTTGCAAACCGGTGCTGTGCGGGAGAGATCGTAAGGCCTGTCACCCTGTGCAGTTCCTGCGCGGCGCGCTCTGCGAATCCGCCCCAGCCACAGCCGATCTCGAGCACCGAAGCGGCCTGCTTCTGAAACCGGCTCAGGATGCGTTCGTATTTGTTGCGTTGCGCGTCTTCCAGGGTCACATCCGTACCGCCAAAGATCGCCGACGAATAGGTCATGCTCTTGTCGAGCCAGAGCGAATAGAAATCGTTTCCGACGTCGTAGTGATCCTGAATATTTCGCTTGCTGCCGCTCAGCGAGTTGCGCCGCACAAAGGAGTTGTGAATTCTGAATAAAAGTTGATTGAGAAAACTTCCATTCGCAAAATCGTCGAAATGATCGATGTTCAGCAGGAACAGGCTAAATAGGTTCTCGATGCTGTCGGTCGTCCAGGCGCCAGCGATGTAATCCTCACCGAGACCGATATCGCCTCGCGCCGCGACCCGCCGGAGCACGTCCCATTCGTTCAGGGAAAATTGCGCATGCGGCCCGGGCTTTGGGCCACGCACCGTTGTCACCTCACCGTTGGGTGCGATGAAGTCGAGGGTGCCAAATTCGAGGCGTGACAGCGCGTTGTGCCAACGTCGTTCAATATGCGCCGCGATGCTCATGGAGATACCCTTTTGCCCCCGATGACAGATAGCTTTCGCTTATACGTCACAAAATCCATCATAGATTTGCTTTGATCGTTTGGGGAGAGCGGGGCTAAGCCCCGGGTAAATATGCGAAAAATCGGTTTTGGTACGCTATTTCTGCTGATTCTCACGGCGCTGGCCTTAGGCGGCGTGATTCTCAGCGATCGTCTGAGCCAGCCCGCCGAACCCGATCCGGCAACGCTTCTGGCGAAGGCGGCCCGCTATCATGTGCGGATCGTGCGGGACAATTTCGGCGTACCGCACATCTTCGGCAGGACCGATGCCGACGCCGGATTCGGGATCGGTTTCGCGCACAGCGAAGACGATTTCGCGACCATCCAGGACGTCGCACTCGCCACGCGCGGGACGCTCGCGGCCAGCGAGGGCGTCAAGGCAGCCCCTGGCGACTATCTCGTCCACGCCATGCGGGTGTGGGAGACTGTCAACGCCCGGTACGATCGCGATCTGCCGGCGGATGTGAAAGCGGTCCTCCAAGCTTATGCCGATGGGGTGAACTATTTTGCGGCGCTGCATCCCGATCGCGTGAAGCGTGGGCTTCTGCCATTAACGGGCAAGGACATCGCGGCCGGATTCGTATTCAAGACGCCGTTCTTTTACGGCCTTGCCGACGTCCTCAAAAAGCTGAACACCGACACCGGTGGCAAGCCACCGCTTCCCGTCGGATCGAACGGAATGGCTGTCGCGCCTGTGCGGTCCGCCGACGGCGCGACACGGCTTCTGGTCAATTCTCATCAGCCTTACACCGGCCCGGTGGCGTGGTACGAGGCCGTGCTGCAAAGCGATGAAGGCTGGCACGTCGCGGGCGGATTCTTTCCCGGCACCCCGTTCATGCTGCACGGGCACAACGAACATCTCGGCTGGGCGAATACCGTCAACGATCCCGATCTGGTCGACGTCTATCGCCTGACGATCAATCCGAAGAACGAAGATCAATACCGTCTCGACGGCAAATGGCGGAACTTCGCGAAATCGGACGTTGTTCTGCGCGTCAAGATTTTCGGTCCGCTGATCTGGACCGTGCATCGCCCATTGCTGTTTTCGGAGCATGGCCCGGTGTTTCGGACCGATCATGGCGTATTCGCCGTTCGCTATGCCGGGATGAACGAAGTCCGCCAGGTGCTGCAGTACTACCGGCTCAACAAGGCGCGCAATCTGGACGAATGGAAGGCCGCGATGCGGCTGCAGGCGCTGCCGAGCATCAATTACATCTACGCCGACGAGAAAGGAAACATCGGCTACGTCTACAATGGCGAATTTCCGGTGCGAAAGCCGGGCGTCGATTGGCAGACCTATCTGCCGGGCGACCGGTCCGACCTGATCTGGCATGCCTATTTGCCGTTCGATCGTGTGCCGCAGAACTGGAATCCGAAATCAGGCTTCGTCTTCAATTCCAACAACACCCCGTTCCAGGCTACGGCGCCCGAAGACGATCTGAAATCGTCGGACTATCCCGCCTGGATGGGCATCCAGACCAACATGACCAACCGCGCGTATCGCGCGCTCGAAACCTTCGGCGCGGACAAGGCGATCTCCGCGGACGCCTTTCGCCGGTACAAATTCGATATCCGCTACAGCACACAATCGGAGATCGTGAAGGTCATTGGCGAGGCCTGCGGGACACCGCCATCCGATCTGCGTGCAGCCTGTCAAATTCTGACATCCTGGGATCGCAGCACCAACATCCATGACCGTGGCGCGGCGCTCGCGATCCTGATGGCCGAACCCGTGAGCCGTGCGCGTCACGACCACGACTGGTCGCTCACGCCGGACGCATCGCTTCGCCACGCAGCGATGAACCTGCAGACGCATTTCGACCGCATCGATCCGGAATGGGGACAAGTCAACCGGTTTCGGCGCGGCACGTTCGACCGGCCGATCGACGGCGGCCCAGATACCTACCGCGCGGTCTATGGCGAGCCGCAACCCGACGGCACGCTCACGGCGGTGGATGGTGATACCCTCATCATGTTCGTGACATGGGACAGGAATGGAAAGCTTTCGTCGCAAAGCGTTCATCAGTTCGGCTCGGCGACACTGGATACGCGCTCGCCGCACTATGCGGATCAATCTCCGCTGTTCGTCGCGATGAAGACGAAGCCCGTTCTGTTCACCTGGAATGAATTGAAAGATCATATTGAAACCGATTACCGGCCATGCCCCCGCCCATAAAAAAGGAGCCGGCGTTAGGCCGGCTCCGAGTTGGGGACGTAATCGATATCGCGCTTACTGCTGCGGCGAAGGCTGCGGCGTCTGCTCGGGCGTCTGCGCCTTCTGCTGCTCGCTCGGCTGCGCCGGCTTCGTGCTGTTCTGTTCGTTCTGCTGATCGGCTGGTGCAGCGCTCGGTTGCGGTGTCATCGCGTTGTTCTGCTGCTCCGGCATGGCAGTGTTGGCGGCCTGCTGTTGCATGGGCTGCTGGCCTTGCGCTTTCGCGAGCGCCTGCGCGTTCAGATCATCGGTCTGTTTGCGCTCGGCCTTGGTCGATGGATGATGCGTGTACGCGAGCGCCGGCGCCGACAGGCCTGCCGCGCTCAAGAGTGCTGCCCCCAGTACAAAGGATTTGATTCTCACGAGACGTCTCCTTTTTCCGGATGGCCGTGGATCGAGGCTATTCCTCGCGCCCGGTCGATGGAAAAACGTCTGGGGATGCGGCGGGTTCCGAAGGAACTCGCGGGAACATGCCGGAACGCTTTGGGACAGCGGGCGTTGTTTTCGGGCGGCACAGGGCTGATACGAGATGGCAAAGAAACAGCTACTGGACGATATTAAAAATAACCCGGCGAACTTTTACCGTACGCCGAACGACGTCACGCGCGACCGGCGCTTTTCCGATCCGGAGCGACTTGAAATCCTGGAGGCGTGGGAGCGCGACGCGCGCGCGATTGCCGTGGCCGATGACGAAGGCATGACGGGCGGCGAACCCAGCCGCCTGAAGACAGTTGTGGAAGCCCGCCGCGAAATCGAAAACCGGGTGCCGGGCGAGACCAAATATCATGAATCCAGCAAATACGGTGGCGGCTCGGTTCAGTAGGTCTTGACGAAGCAAGGCCGGCCCGCCACCAAGGCGCAATGGGGTTACCCGAATCGCCGCCAGAGGTCGTTGCGCCTGCTCACACCGGCGCACCAGAACTCTCTATTGTCATCCCGACGTTCAAGGAGCGCGATAACGTCGCCGAACTGATAAGGCGCCTCGATATCGCGCTTGCCGGCATCCACTGGGAAGCGATTTTCGTCGACGACAACTCGCCGGACGGTACGTCCGAACGGGCGAAGGAGCTGGCGCTGGATGATGCGCGCGTGCGCTGCCTGCGCAGAGTAGGACGCCGCGGTCTCGCGGGCGCCTGCATCGAAGGCATGCTGTCTTCGAGCGCGCCCGTCGTCGCCGTCATGGATGCGGACCTGCAGCATGACGAGCGTGTGTTACCGCAGATGCTTCGCACGCTGACCGGCGAGCGCGTCGATCTTGTGGCCGCCACGCGCTACGTCGAGGGCGGCAGTGCGGAAGCCTTCGGCGAGGGCCGCGGATTCATCAGCAGGTTTGCGACAAGGCTTTCCCGCCGCGTGCTGGGCACATCGCTCAGCGATCCGATGAGCGGCTTTTTCATGATGCGGCGCGACCGCTTCGATGAAGTGGCGGGCCGTCTTTCGCCGGCGGGATTCAAGATTCTGCTCGATATCGTCACGGCCGCGGACAATCTCAAGATCTCGGAACAACCTTATGTGTTCGGCGAGCGTCATGCCGGCGAAAGCAAGTTCAACGTCCAGGTCGGGCTGGAATTCGTAGGCTTGCTGCTCGCGAAATTGAGCGGAGGGCTTCTGGATCCCCGCTTTATCTTCTTTGCGATCGTCGGCGCGATCGGCCTGGCGGTTCATCTGTTTGTTCTGAAGATCATGTTGCTCAACTTTTCGTTTCCGCAGTCCCAGACGGTTGCAACATTCATCGCCATGACGAGCAATTTCTTGCTCAACAATGAGCTCACCTATCGCGACCGCCGCCTGAAGGGATGGTCGATGTTGTGGGGGTTCCTGGGCTTCTGTGCCATCGGTGCCATCGGCGCGCTCACCAATATCGGATTGGCAGACTGGCTCTATAACGAACGCGAAGTCTGGTGGCTCGCGGGTGCGTCAGGCGCGCTGATGGGCGCGTTCTGGAACTACGCAATGTCCAGCCTCTTCGTCTGGCGCACGCGGTAATGTTTTCCGCAGCGAGGGAGAAGCCTGCAAATATCTTTCTCTTTGTCGCGGCGCTTACGGTTCTGAGATTTGTCGCCGGTGCCGTTCTGCCGCTATCGGCCGATGAAGCCTATTACTGGCTCTGGTCGAAGCATCTGGCGGCCGGCTATTACGATCACCCGCCAGCCATCGCCTATCTGATCCGCGGCGGCACGGCACTGTTCGGCGATGCGCCAATCGGGGTGCGGTTCTTTCCGCTACTGTCGTCCGTCGCGGCAGGCTGGTTCGTATGGCGCAGCGGCGCGATCCTTTTGCGTGACGAAGCCGCCGGCGGGCTTTGCTGTCTGCTGTTCAGCCTCACCCTGATGATCGCGGTCGAGACGATGGCCGCGACGCCCGATGCGCCTGTGGTCGCTTGCGCCGCCGCCTTCCTGTTTGCGCTCGTTAAGCTCAATGAGACCCAGGACGGACGCTGGTTCCTGGCTTTGGGAGCCGCGGGCGGCATGTCGTTGCTGTCGAAATACACCGGCTTTTTCCTGGGCGTGGGTGCCGTGGCATGGCTGGTGTGGGAGCCGCGCGCACGGCGCTGGTTTCTTTCGCCATGGCTTTATGCCGGTGCGGTGATCGCATTCGCGCTTTTCCTGCCGAATCTCTGGTGGAATGCGACGCATGGCTGGATGACCTTCGCCTTCCAGTTCGGACGGATCGGTGCCGGTCATTTGACCGGCCGGTTCCTGGTGGAGTTTCTGGGAGCACAATTGGTGCTCGCGTCACCGTTTATCTTCGTATTGATCGTGCTGGGTCTCACAACGAGGCGCTCCCCTTCGCTCATTGTCGCCGTGGTTCTGCCCAGCATTCTCTATTTCGCGGTGCACTCGCTACACGATCGCGTGCAGGGCAATTGGCCGTGCTTTCTCTATCCCTTCCTTTCGGTGGCAGGCGTAATCGCCATCCGTGCGGAATGGAGCGGCTGGCAGGAAGCCTTTCGGAAATGGTCGGCGTATCTCGCCATCCCCGTGGCCTTCGTGCTGCTTGTGGCTTGTTACGCCCAGGCGATATTCGGACTGATCCCCCTCGGGCGTCAGGATCCGTTTGCGCGGTTGCTGGGCGTGGGCTTCGGCGACGTTGCGCGGGAAATTGGGCAGGAGCAGGCCGCAACGTCTGCCGCGGCGATTGTGACAACGGATTACGCGACCACGGCCTGGTTTGCCTACTACACGCAGCTTCCGGTGATCCAGCTCAATGAAGAGGACCGCTGGCTGAGCGCGCCTCGTGCATCCGTTGCATTGCTCCGCCGACCGCTGCTCTACGTGACAGAACCAAACCGCAACATGCGCGATCAGGTAGCGACCCATTTTGGGACAGTCTCAACGCCGGCGACGCTGATCCGCGCGCGCAACGGCGTGCCGGTCGGCCGCTATGAGGTCTATCGTTTGGGTGGATTTCACGGCCCGGCGTTGGGGCGAGAGCCCGAAGCACAGCCATAAGGGGCTGCTTTTCTTTGATTATCGGGGCGGGGAGAAGCGAGCGGACACCCGATGCGGGCTGTCGAAGGGGCTGGGGCGTACCGGATCAGACATCCGCTCGGGTTACAGAACGCCGCTTCTCGAGAGTCGTTCCGCGGCGTTCAACATTTTCTCCATTTTTTTTCGGACCGGTTTTCAGACCGGCGGACGGCCTTTGAGCGCGGTCGAAAACGCACTCACAATCAAAAGCACCACGAACACGATCAGGAACAGCTTGGCCAACGTTGCCGCCAAACCGACAAGTCCGAAGAAGCCGAGATAGCCAGCCACCAGCGCCAGAATGAAAAACGTCAGCGCCCACCCGAGCATGTGAGATTCCTCAATACCTTCAAGGCTCAAACGCTCTTGCTGAATGATCTGTTCCGGCTTTGCCGCGTCAGGCGGCCTGGCGCGTCACTGGGTGGAAAAACAGCGCCTGCCCCACCGTTGCCTGCACCGTTTCCGGCAAGAACGGCTTGGCGATGAGATAGGTGGGCTCGGGCCGCTCGCCGGTCAGCAAGCGCTCCGGATAGGCGGTGACGAAAATCACCGGGATGTCGAAGCTCGCCAGAATATCGGCAACGGCGTCGATGCCAGATCCGCCCTCGCCGAGATTGATATCGGCAAGCACGAGGCCGGGCCGTTCGGAATGAGCCTTGGCGACCGCTTCATCGCGGGTGGCCGCCGTCGCCACCACCTTGTGGCCGAGTTCGGTGAGCAAATTCTCCAGATCCATCGCGATGATCGGTTCGTCCTCGATGATCAGCACGCGTGAGGCCAGCAGATGATCGATCTTCTCCTGCGCGTCCAGGATGCCGCGCTCGACATCCTTGGGCGCCTGATCGAGGACAAAGGCCGCCTCTTCCAGACTGAAGGCCTCGACCGAGGTAAGCAGCAACGCGGCGCGCGTCGTTAAAGAAAGCTCTTTCAACAGGCCATCGGGGCGGGACACCTCCTCCGACGCCGGCTTCTGGCTCGCGCCGCCCTTGCCGGCCCAGATGGTCTGAAAGACCCGGTAGAGTCCGATCCGCGGCGCGACACCTTCCGGCAATTTCTCTTCACCGGAGAGCAGAGCGGAAAGGGCCTGCTTCACGTACCCATCTCCCACGCTCTGCGAACCGGTTAACGCGCGCGCGTACCGGCGCAGATAAGGCAAATGGGGACTCAGCAATTCGGTCATGGACATTGGCCCGGCTCCTTCGAAAACATACAGACAGCCAATCAAAAACGCCGATTACCCCAAATTGTTCCGCCAATGTGGAACCATAGTCCAGCGGGGACGTTAGCAAAACCGCGAGGGGATTCATCGCATCCCAAGGGGCTAATACCGCGCCATAAGGGATTGCATCGCCAACCGGACTCGTCGGAGAATGGGCTTGTCGAGCGTGCGCCAGCGGACTGAGAAATTGTCCACCGAAGATAATAACGATCGCGATAAGGCGCGCGCGGTTCGTGCGCGGCAGCGCGCGATCGGACGGGAATTGCGCCGTATGTATGACGGCGTGGTAAGCGAGCCCGTGCCCGACGATTTCATGGATCTTCTGCGCAGGATCGACGAGTCGGGTGATGCCGGCGGCCCTGGCAAGAAGACATCATGATGTCGCGCACAGAACCGACGACGATCTCAGCCCACAACGATGCCGATGCGGAGGACTTCAAGTCCGAACTGCTGGCGCTGATTCCGTTCCTCCGCGCCTTCGCACGGTCCTTGTCCGGAAATTACGAGAGCGCGGACGATCTCGCGCAGGAGACGCTGGTCAAGGCGTGGCAGTCGCGTAGCGCTTTCGAACCCGGCACCAATCTCAAGGCGTGGCTCTTCACCATTCTGCGCAACCAGTTCTATTCCGACCGCCGCCGCGCGTGGCGCCAGGTCCCGTGGGATCAGGATGCGGCCGAACGCGTACCTGGCACGAGCCAGGACCAGAACTGGTCGGCCGAGTTATCCGATACCTCCCGCGCGCTGCGCCAACTCCCGGACGAACAGCGCGAAGCCTTGATATTGGTAGGAGCAGGCGGCTTTTCCTACGAAGATGCGGCAGCCATTTGCCATTGCGCGGTCGGCACGGTGAAGAGCCGGGTCGCGCGTGCACGAAAGGCGCTGATAGCGATTCTCGACGGACAGGGTAAACTGGCGAATCCGGAGCGGCCGGGCGGAGGAGACGCGGCCCGTGATATCATGGCGCAACTTGAAGACCTGGCTCCGGCGACCAAGCGGCACGAATCCGAATAACGAGGATAGTGGAGAAGCGTCCGGTAGCACCTTACCGCTCCGGGGACGTCTGTTTCTCACGGTCACGATCGCGCTTTTTCCCATCGCTCTCGTCAGCATCCTGCAAGGCATGGAGCGCGCCCGCATCGACGTGGAAAACGTCCGTGACCGGCTTGTGCAATCCGCGCGCGTGGCAGCCTCCGATGAAGGCAATGTGCTCACCTCGAGCGAGCAGATCCTGCGCGCCCTGAGCAATATCGACGCCGTGCGCAAGGTCTCAGCAGACTGCAACAACGCGCTGACGGACGCGCTCATCGGAATCCGCTTCGCAACAAATCTGGCGCGTATCGACGAGCACGGCACCGTCGTCTGTTCCGCGGATCCGCGAGCCCGAGGGATGTATATCGGCGATCTTCCGCTGTATCAGGCGTCTCGCGGTGCCAGTGGGTTCACGGTCAGCGGGCAGATCATGAGCCGCGTCCGCAACATGCCGGTGATCGGCACGATGCTGCCCTTGCGTGACGGGCAAGGGCGGTTTCGTGGAGCCGTTTCGCTGGGCGTGGACATCCGCTGGCTCGACCGCCTGCTGCGGGCACAGAATCTGCCGAAAGGCGCGGTCGTGGCAGTCTTCGATCGCAGGGGGACCATTATCGCCACCAACAAGGGGGACGTGGCGAGCAAGATATTTTCCTCAGTTCCCAGCGATCTGAAAGGCGACATCCGATCGGCGCTCGATGCTCGCGGCGCGCGTTGGACCTTCACAACCGCCCCAATGGTCGGAAACAGCGTATTCGTTGGTTTTGCCGAGCGCCAGGCGCGCCTCTTTGGCCCCACCTATCTTCGCGCGCTTCTCGATTTCCTTCTGCCGATCCTGATGATCGGCGTGGCATGGCTTGCGATCTGGCTCGCGACCGAGCGGCAGGTCAATCAATGGATCGGCTATTTAAGACGTTGTGCGGAGGCCTATCGCGGCGGGCATTATTCGCTACGCCCGTCTCTGGCCAATGCGCCCGCCGAATTCCGCACCCTCGGTAACGCCATGCAGGATATGGCCGACGGGATCCAGCAGCGCGACAAGAGCCTGCGCGACGCGATCGCGCAAAAGACGACGCTGATTCGCGAAACCCATCATCGCGTGAAGAACAACCTTCAGATCGTCATGAGCCTTTTGAGCCTGCAGGCATCGCAAACGCGCGATTCCGCTGTTCGCGATGCCCTGAACACCGTGCGTGCGCGAATCAACGCTCTGGCGCTGGTTCACCGCATTCTTCACGAGGTCGAGGACCAGACCACCGTCGATCTGCCGCGGATGTTGAAAGAATTGTCACAGCAGATCGTTGAGGCGATGACGGCGGAGGGGTTCGACATCAAGGTCGATGTTGACATTGTTTCGCGTCAGGTGCCGGGCGAGATTGCCGTGCCGCTGGCGCTGTTCACCGTGGAAGCACTCACCAATATCTTCAAGCACGCGTTTCCCCCGGCGCGAAATTCCGGATCGATACAGGTCAGGCTCATGCCCGTGAGCCACGGCAATCTGGTTCTTTCCATTGAAGATGACGGCGTCGGGTTCTCGGAGCCGGAACGCAATACCGGAATCGGCGATCGCCTTCTGAACGTGTTCGGCCGGCAGATCCGCGGTATTGCAAAGGTGGAATCCAGACCCGGCTCCGGCACATTGGTCGAACTGACCTTCGCCGATCCCACCCCGGACAGGGAAGAGCCAAGCGCCATGGCCGCAGCCTGAATTGCAACGGCTGGAAGGCGGGGGCATAAACCGCCCGCGAAGTTCGAAAGTGTTTCCCCATGGCAGATCAATTCGATGCCGTCGTCATCGGCGGCGGACCCGGAGGCTACAACGCGGCGATCCGTCTGGGTCAGCTGGGCCTGAAAGCGGCCTGCGTGGACGCGCGCGGCACATTCGGCGGCACCTGCCTGAATATCGGCTGTATCCCGTCCAAGGCGCTGCTGCACGCGAGCGAGCGCTACGAGGAAGCGCAGAAGGAATTCGCCAAGCTCGGCATCAAGGCGAGTGTGAGCCTCGATCTGCCGCAGATGATGGTGCACAAGGACAAGGTCGTCGGAGAACTGACCCGCGGCGTCGAATTCCTGCTCAAGAAGAACAAGGCCGAGGCTATCGTCGGCGAGGCCCGGATTGCGAGCCCGGGAAAAGTCGAGGTGAAGGCAAGGGATGGAACGATCCGAAGCCTGGAGACCAAGCATATCGTGATCGCCACCGGCTCCGACGTGATGCCGCTTCCGGGCGTGACCGTCGATGAGGACCGCATCGTTTCTTCGACCGGTGCACTTTCGCTGAAATCGGTGCCGCAGCGCTTGCTCGTGGTTGGCGGCGGGTACATCGGTCTCGAGCTTGGCTCGGTGTGGCGCAGACTGGGCAGCGAGGTGCTGGTCGTGGAATTTCTCGACCGCATCACGCCGGGACTCGATGGCGAGATCGCCAAGCAGTTCCAGCGCATCCTGCAGAAGCAGGGCATGAAGTTTCAGCTTTCCACCAAGGTCGTCGGCGTTGAAAAGGCTGCCGATGTTTTGAAGGTGACCGTCGAGCCGGCGGCGGGCGGCGAGC
>Ga0157369_10006470_pt1 | contig 13576 bp, 14 predicted proteins | sample C25metaG_FD_113461 | JGI IMG/M metagenome (GOLD analysis project Ga0157369, IMG submission 113461) | Corn rhizosphere microbial communities from Kellogg Biological Station, Michigan, USA - C2-5 metaG | ecosystem: Host-associated > Plants > Roots > Rhizosphere > Soil | place: USA: Michigan...
CGAAGGGGCTCCTGCTCCTGATCGTGCCGCTCGAGATCCTCGGCCAGTTCATGCGGCTGATCTCGCTGAGCGTCAGGCTCTTCGCCAACATGCTGGCGGGCCACATCCTGATTCTCACGTTCATCGGCCTCATGTTCATCCTCGAGAGCTGGATCCTCGCGGTCGTCGTCATCCCGGTTGCCACGGCCTTCTACCTCTTCGAGGTGCTGATCGTGATCGGGATCCAGGCCTTCATCTTCGCTGCCCTGTCCGCCATCTACATCGGCTCAGCGATCGAGCCGGAGCACTAGAAACCTAGGAGGAGCACAACATGCACGGAATCATCCTCGCCGCCACGACCGGCGACGTGACCAAGGCCGGCAAGGCCATCGGTCTTGCGCTCGGCGTCGGCCTCGGCGCCCTTGGCGCCGGCGTCGGTATCGGCAACATCTTCGGTTCGATGATCCAGTCGGTCGCCCGGCAGCCCGAGCTGCGTGGCGAGCTGCAGGGGATCCAGTGGCTCGGCTTCGCCCTCACCGAGGCGGTCGTGTTCTACGGCCTGCTCGGCTCGATCCTCGCCTACGTCCTGGTCTAGGAACACCGACGATGCTCGCATCCAACCCGCTGATCCAAGTCACTCCAGGTCTGATGATCTGGACGATCGTCTGCTTCCTGATCACGTTCTTCGTCCTGAAGAGATACGCGTTCGGTCGCATTCAGGCGACGATCGACGAGCGGCGCGAGCGCATCCAGTCCGCCGTTGACGAAGCCGACCGTGCCCGCACCGAAGCACGGAGCCTCGTCGAGGAGCACCGCAAGCTGATCGGCCAGGCCAAGTCGGAGTCGGAGGAGATCCTCGGCGAAGCCCGCCGGCTTGCCGACTCGCAGCGTGAGCGTGTCCGCCAGGAGACCGAGGAGGACCGCGCCCGCAGGCTCGAGGAGACCCGGCGTCAGATCGAGCAGGCGACCGCGCAGGCGCTGGGTCAGATCCGCGACGAGGTCGGCAAGCTCAGCCTCGCCGCCGCCGAGAAGATCACGCGCAAGTCGCTCACCGGAGCGGATCAGCAGCGCCTGATCGACGAGGCGCTCGCCGAGATCGACTTCTCCCGGTTCGAGGGGAGCCGGTCATGAGCGTAGGCTCGACGGAGCTCGATCAGGAGCGGACGCGCCGGCTTCGCCGGTGCCGGGAGCGGGCTTGAGCTCAGCTCACCGCATCTACGCTCGCGCCCTCCTCGAGGCGGCCGAGCATGCGGGCAGGGCCGACGCCGTCCAGTCCCAGCTCCATGAGCTGCGCGACGCGTTCGCGGACGCGCCCGACCTGGAGGAGATGCTCTCCAACCCGGAGATCGACTCGCGGGTGAAGGAAGGCGTCCTTGCCCAGATTGCTGAGGGCTCCGACGCGCTCGTCGTCAACTTCTTCCGGCTCGTCGCCGAGAAGGGGCGCGCGGGGGAGCTGAACGAGATCGTCGACGAGCTCGACGCGCTGATCGCGGCGCAGCAGCGGGTGCTCGACGTCGAGCTGACGACTGCCACAGACCTCTCCGACGAGGAGTTCGGCCGGATTCTCGCGCGCATCGAAAGCGCCTCCGGCCATAAGGTGCAGGCGTCGCGCAAGGTTGACCCAGATTTGATCGGAGGGATCGTCCTCCAAGCCGGATCCATGAGGCTCGACGCGAGCGTGCGCGGCCGGCTCGAACGACTACGCCACGACCTCGCCCACGCAAGGAGCTAAGAGATCAGATGAAGCTTCGTCCTGAAGAGATCACGTCGATCCTGCGCGAACGGATCGAGAACTTCGATACCGAGTCGAACCTCGCCGAGGTCGGCACCGTGCTGCAGGTCGGCGACGGCATCGCCCGCATCCACGGCCTCGAGAACTGCCTGGCGCTGGAGATGCTCGAGCTCGAGCATGGCGTCGTCGGCCTCGCGTTCAACCTCGAAGAGGACAACGTCGGCGCCGCGCTCTTCGGCGAGTGGGACAAGGTCTCCGAGGGCGAGCCCGTTCGCCGCACCGGCACCGTTGCTTCCGTGCCCGTCGGCGAGGCCCTGCTCGGCCGCGTCGTCGACCCGCTCGGCAACCCGCTCGACGGGCTCGGGCCGATCGAGTCGACCGAGACGCGCCCCGTCGAGTGGAAGGCGCCGGGCGTGATCCAGCGCCAGCCGGTCAAAGAGCCGCTGCAGACCGGGATCAAGGCGATCGACTCGATGACGAACGTCGGCCGCGGCCAGCGCGAGCTGATCATCGGTGACCGCTCGACCGGCAAGACGGCGATCGCGATCGACACGATCCTCAACCAGCACGACCAGAACGTGAAGTGCTTCTACGTCGCGATCGGCCAGAAGGCGTCGACCGTCGCCCAGGTGGTGGAACGGCTCCGCGAGGCGGGGGCGATGGAGTACACGACCGTCGTCGTCGCCGGCTCCGCCGAGGCCGCGCCGATCAAGTGGATCGCTCCCTTCGCCGGCTGCGCGATGGCCGAGTACTTCCTCTACAAGGGCGAGCACGCGCTGATCATCTACGACGACCTCACGAAGCAGGCCGACGCGTACCGGCAGCTCTCGCTGCTGCTCCGCCGCCCGCCGGGCCGCGAGGCGTTCCCCGGCGACGTCTTCTATCTGCATTCGCGCCTGCTCGAACGCGCCTGCAAGCTGAGCGAGGCGGAGGGTGGAGGCTCGTTGACGGCGCTCCCGATCATCGAGACGCAGGCCGGCGACATCTCGGCCTACATCCCCACCAACGTGATCTCGATCACCGACGGCCAGATCTTCCTGCAGTCCGACCTCTTCTTCTCGGGCGTCCGCCCGGCCGTCAACGTCGGCACCTCGGTGTCGCGCGTCGGCACCTCCGCGCAGACGAAGGCGATGAAGAAGGTCGCGGGGCGCCTGCGCCTCGACCTGGCGCAGTACCGCGAGCTGGAGGCGTTCGCGCAGTTCGGCTCCGAGCTCGACCAGGCGACCCAGAACGCGCTCAACCGCGGCGAGAAGATGGTCTCGACGCTCAACCAGCCGCAGTACCAGCCGTGGCCGGTCGAGGAGCAGGTCGGCGCGCTCTACGCCGGTATTCACGGCTACCTCGACGAGCTTCCGACCGTGGACGTTCCGCGCTTCCAGAACGAGCTGCGCGAGCACCTGCGCTCCGAAGCATCGATCTACAAGGCGATCCGCGAGAGCGGTGACCTGCCCGACGACCTGGCGGAGCGGCTGAACGCCGAGATCGAGAAGGTCAAGTCGCGCTTCTCCACCACCGAAGAACAGGCGGCCTAGTTGGCGTCCACGCTCGACCTGAAGCGGCGCGTCCGCTCGATCACGAACACGCGCAAGGTGACGAAGGCGATGGAGCTGGTCGCCTCTGCGCGCCTGCGCCGCTCGCAGCAGCGCATCGAGTCGATGCGGCCGTATGCCGACCGGATGCTCGAGTTGATGGGCGGGGTCTCGCAGGCTGCGGGAGCCGTTCGCCTGCCGCTGCTCGAACGCCGCGAGACGGTCACGAAGGTCGCGATCGTCCCGATCACGGCCGACCGCGGGCTGGCCGGCGGCTTCAACGCCCAGGTGATCCGCCGGTCGCTCGCGCTGATGCGCGAAGCGGAGGCCGCGGGCCAGGAGGTCGTGTGGTTCAGCTCCGGCCGCAAGGCAGCGTCGACGCTTCGTTTCCGCCGGCTGAATGTCGCCCAGTCGTGGACGGGCTTCAGCGAGCGTCCGCACTACAGCGACGCCCAGGCCCTGGCCCATGCCGTCTCGGAGGCGTACGTGGCCGGCGAGGTCGACAAGGTGCTCGTCGTCTACAACGCGTTCATTTCGGCGCTCGTCCAGAAGGTGACCGTGCGCGAGCTGCTGCCGATCGCGCAGGACCTGCTCGAGCAGAGCGACGCCGCCGGCGCGCATGAGGCGACGTCGACGCCCGACTTCATCTACGAGCCCGAGCCGGAGGAGATTCTCGCCCGGCTTCTGCCCGTCTACGTCGAGACCGAGCTCTACCGTGCGCTGCTCGAATCGGCGGCGTCGGAGCAGGGCGCCCGCATGACGGCGATGCGGAATGCGTCGAAGGCGGCCGGAGAGTTGATCGACAGCCTGACCCTGGCGATGAACCGTGCGCGGCAGGCTGAAATCACGCAGGAAATCCTCGAAGTGGTCGCTGGCGCCGACGCTCTCTCCGGCTAAATAACAGGCACTTTCAGGCCGGACTAACCTTCCGGATCCGCCGTCGTCACATGAGGCGGATTCCCGCTACTGTTCCGCACCGATCGTGAGCACAGACACCTCGACAACCTCCCTCGCCGGAGACCACGGAGCCGCGTTCGATCCTCTCGAAGCGGCGGTTACGACGGCGGTCAAGGCGCGCGGGTACTGGGAGCTGGTCTGGATCCGGTTCCGGCGCGACAAGCTGGCCCTGGCCAGCGTCGGTTTCATCATCCTCTTGCTCGTCGGCTCGTTCGTCGGAGCACCGATCGCAGCGCACTTGATCGGACATGGCCCGGACGACATCTTCGCCAACGGCGTCGATCCGCAGACGCTGACGCCGGTCGGCCCGTGGACGCACATCAACACCGCCCCCTATCTCGGCGCGAGCGGGCATTTCAAGGACACCCTGCTGATCCTCGGCGCCGACGGCAGCCTCGGGCGCGACCTCTTCCTGCGGCTGCTCTACGGCGCGCAGACCTCGCTCGAGGTGGCGGGGCTGGCGACGATCGGCTCCGTTTCGCTGGGCGTGATCATGGGCCTGCTCGCCGGCTACTTCCGGGGCTGGGTCGACACGGTCGTCTCACGCCTGATCGAGATCGTCATGGTCTTCCCGTTCCTGCTCTTCATCATCGCCGTCCGGGTCGTCGCCGGGCCGCAGCTGAACTCCGTCACGTTCGGGTTCCTGGCGCACGGCGTCTTCACGCTGGTGCTGATCCTCTCGATCTTCGGCTGGTTCTACCCGGCCCGGATCATCCGTGGCGTCGTGCTCTCGCTGCGCGAGAAGGAGTTCGTGGAGGCAGCCCGCATGACCGGCGCCAGCGACTTCCGGATCATGCGCTCGCATCTCTTGCCCCATCTCGTGGCGCCGATCATCGTCTACTCGACCCTGATCGTCGCCTCGAACATCATCGTCGAGGCCGGCCTCTCGTTCCTCGGCCTTGGGATCGAGGCGCCGACGGCAAGCTGGGGGACGTTGCTCTCGAGCGCGCCGCAGTACTACCTGACCCAGCCGTGGCTGATGGTCTGGCCTGGGCTGTGCATCTTGCTCACCACCCTGGCCTTCAACCTGCTCGGAGACGGGCTCCGGGACGCGTTCGATCCGAGGGCGCGGATTTAACTTCACTAATTGAAGCGAAACGAGCCCGTTGACACAAGAAACCCCCGCCTGAAATACCTGCTAGACGGTAGCTAACTATTCACGGACGGCGGAGTCTTAGACGGCGCACGCCGATGTTTCATTCTCGCAAACACACTGTTACCATGGGGCGCCGCTCGACCGAGCGGTCCGTTCCCAGAGGAAGGAGTCACATGCGCAAGAAGCAGATGCTCTCCCTGCTTATGCTCATTACGGGAGTAGCGTTGCTCGTTGCCGCGACGACCGTCGGAGTCGCCAGTTCCGCGACGCAGAAGGCGTCGAAGTCGGGCGCCACCAAGGGTGGCACGCTCAAGCTGAACCAGAGCTCCTCGGACTTCGACTTCGTCGATCCGCAGCTTGCGTACCGCACCGACGACTGGTCGATGCTCTACACGACGTCGATGCAGCTCGTGGCTTACCCGGAGAAGACGGGCGCCGCAGGCAGCCAGCTGTACCCCGAGGCTGCCACGGCATTCCCGACCGTCTCCAAGGACGGGAAGACGTACACGTTCCACATCCGGTCGGGGCTGAAGTTCAGCGACGGCTCGACCGTGACGGCCGCGTCGTTCCAGCGAGCCTTCGAGCGGATCCTCAGCCCGAAGATGGGCTCGCCGCTTGGCGTCAACCTCGGCCTGCAGGGCATGATCGTGGGCGGGGACGCGTTCCTGAACGGCAAGGCCCAGACCATCTCGGGCGTTACCGCGAAGGGGAACACGCTCACCGTCAAGCTGACGAAGCCGAACGCGACCTTCGTCTCGATCATGAGCATGCAGTGGTTCACCGCGGTGAAGGCGAACATGCCGTACTCATCGAGCGGCCTGAACGTCTACCCGGCAGCCGGCCCGTACTACATCGCCAGCCGTGACCCGGGCCGCAACACCGTGCTGAAGCGGAACCCGTACTACAAGGGTGACCGCCCGGCGAACCCCGACCAGATCGTGTTCACACCGAACGTGGACCCCGATCAGTCGCTGCTGCAGGTCAAGGCGGGCCAGTCGGACCTCGACATCATCGGCGTTCCGCCGACGGCCGCAGCCGACCTCGGCAAGACCTACGGTGTCAACAAGAGCCACTTCTACGTCGGCGCGACCTCCTGCGTCGACTACATGGGCATGAACACTGTCCGTGCTCCGTTCGACAACGTGGCAGTGCGGAAGGCCGTCAACTGGGCGATCGACCGCCCGGCTCAGGTCCGCCTGCTCGGCAAGTACGCCGGTAAGCGCACCGACCAGATCCTGGTCCCGGGCGTTCCCGGTTACAAGCCGTTCAACGTCTACGCGCTCAAGGGCGCCGACGTTGCGAAGGCGAAGCAGGTCGGCGGCGCAGCGATCGCGTCTGCACCGACCCTGAACGTCATCCACACCACGAGCCCGTATTCGACGAACCGCGCTCAGGTCGCCGAGTACAACCTCAAGCAGGTCGGGTTCAAGATCAATGACGTTCCGACGCCGGCGACGAACTACTACCAGGTGATCCAGACCAAGGGCACCACGTACAACTTCGTTACGAACGGTGGTTGGTGCGCCGACTACTTCGACCCGTACGACTACTTGAACGTGCTGTTCGACGGCCGCAGCGTTCAGGCCGCGAACAACAACAACTACACGTACTTCAATGCGGCTCCCTTCAACAAGGGCCTCGACGCGGCAGCAGCCCTGTCGGGTGCCGCTCGTGCGAACGCCTACGCGAAGCTCGACCAGCAGCTGATGGTCAACTACGCGCCGGTGGTGCCGTACATCGTCATAACGCAGCGGTACTTCACGAGCTCGCGCGTGAAGAACTGGATCTACAGCTCGTACTTCGGTTCGCCGTACTTCAACGCTCTGTCAGTCGGCTAGCCGAAACGCACTTCCCCGGCAGCACACCTGGAGAGACGCCCTCGGGCGTCTCTCCAGGTGCCGCCGGTTGACTCGATCCACACGCGAAAGCCACCTTCATGACGCAATTTCTCATCCGGCGGATCTTCTGGGCCATCTTCCTGTTCTTCGTGGCCACGATCATCACGTACCTGATCTTCTGGGTGATCCCGGCCGACCCCGCGGCGCTCGCGGCCGGCAAGGCTGCTACGCCTGCCGACGTGGCGCGCGTCCGCCACTTCCTGCACCTCGACGAGCCGATCTGGCGGCAGTACCTCCGCTTCGTCTGGAACCTCGTCGGTCACCAGTCGCTCGGCCGCTCCTTCGTGAACCGCCAGAGCGTCAACCACACGATTGGCCAGGACGCGCCCGTCACCGCCTCGCTGGTCTTCGGCGGCGCGGTCTTCTGGCTTGCCCTCTCCATTCCGGTCGGCATCCTGTCGGCGCTGCGCCCCCGGTCGATCCTCGACCGCGTCTCGATGACCTTCGTGTTGATCGGAATCTCGGCGCATCCGGTGTGGATCGGCCTGCTCCTCTCCTACTTCGTCGGCTTCCAGCTGCACATCACTCCGATCGCCGGGTACTGCAACTTCTTCACCGGGACGGTGGGAGCGCAGTGCAGCGGGCCGGTGCAATGGGCCTACCACCTGATCCTGCCCTGGATCACGTTCATGATCCTGTTCGCCGCGCTCTACGTGCGCCTGGTCCGAGCAAGCGTCATGGAGACCATGGCCGAGGACTACGTGCGGACCGCACGCGCCAAGGGTGCGTCTCAGGCGCGCGTGATGATCCAGCACGTGCTCCGCAACAGCCTGCTTCCGGTCGTCACAATCCTCGGCATGGATCTCGGCCTTGCACTCGGCGGCGCCATCTTCACCGAGTCGATCTTCAACCTGCCGGGGCTCGGCCATGAGGTGATCAACGCGTACAACAACGCCGACCTGCCGATGATCACCGGAATCGTCGTCTTCTCGACCATCTGCGTGATCGTCTTCAACCTGATGGTCGACATCACCTACGGCTTCCTCGACCCTCGGATCCGGCCGAGCTGATGCCTGCACTCGAGGTCATCGATCTCGCGACCAGTTTCCAAACCGACGACGGCACCGTCCGGGCGGTTGCGGGCGTTAGCTTCTCGGTCGACAAGGGCCGGACACTCGGCGTCGTGGGCGAGTCGGGGTCCGGCAAAAGCGTCACGTTCCTGACGCTGATGGGCCTGCTCGACCCGCGCCTCTCTCAGGTGAGCGGCTCGGTACTGCTGCACGGAGAGGAGATGCTCGGTATCTCCCAGTCGCGCCTGAGGCAGATCCGCGGAGCGAAGATCGGGATGATCTTCCAGGACCCGATGACCTCGCTGAACCCGGTCAAGACGATCGGGTGGCAGCTCGAGGAGGCCGCGCTGCTGCACCAAGACATCACCCGCAAAGAGGCGAGGCGGCAGGCCGTTCAGATTCTCAAGGAGGTCGAGATCCCGTTCGCGGAACAGCGTGTGCGCGACTACCCCCACCAGTTCTCGGGCGGCATGCGTCAGCGCGTGATGATCGCGATGGCGCTGATCAACAACCCCGAGATCCTGATCGCCGACGAGCCGACCACCGCACTCGACGTGACGACCCAGGCCCAGATCCTCCGGCTGATGCAGCGTCTTCAGGAGGAGTACGGCATGGCGATCATCATGATCACCCACGACCTCGGCGTCGTCGCCGAGGTCGCAAACGAAGTGATCGTGATGTACGGCGGACGGATCGTGGAACAGGCGAACGTCGACGATCTCTTTGTGAAGCCGGAGATGCCGTACACCTGGGGGCTGCTCGGCTCGCTGCCGCGGCTCGCGACTCCGGGCGGGCGCCTCGAGCAGATTCCCGGCCAGCCGCCGTCGCTGCTCAACCCGCCGCCCGGCTGCCCGTTCAACCCGCGCTGCGAGTACGTGATGGACATCTGCCGGGTGAAGCTCCCCGACCTGGATCTGTCGCCCGCGGGCGTCGACCATCGCTTCCGCTGCCACCTCGACCCCGAGACCCGCGACCGGATCTGGACGGTCAAGAAGGCCGGCATGGTCAGGGAGGACGCCGCATGACCGAGCTTCTTGTGGTCGAGAACCTGCAGAAGCACTTCCCGGTGATGCGGGGTCTTGTGTTCCAGCACGAGGTCGGCTCGGTCAAGGCGGTCGACGGGGTCAGCTTCACCGTGAACTCCGGCGAGACGCTCGGGGTGGTGGGCGAGTCGGGCTGCGGCAAGTCGACGATGGCGCGCTGCCTGATGCGCCTGCTCCAGCCGACGGGCGGCAAGGTGATCTTCGACGGCCGCGACATCACCCAGTTGAGCCGGTCGGAGATGCGGCCCGTGCGCCGCGACATGATGATGGTGTTCCAGGACCCCTACGCGTCGCTCAACCCGCGCAAGCGCGTGGGGGCGATCGTGGGAGAGCCGCTCGAGGTGCACCGGATGGGCACCGACAACGAGCGGAAGCGCCGCGTGCAGGAACTGCTCGAGGTGGTGGGCCTCAACCCGGAGCACTACAACCGCTTTCCGCACGAGTTTTCGGGCGGCCAGCGGCAGCGCATCGGCATCGCCCGGGCGCTCGCAGTCAACCCGAAGCTGATCATCTGCGACGAGCCCGTCTCGGCGCTCGACGTCTCGGTACAGGCGCAGATCCTCAACCTGCTCAAGGACCTCCAGCGCGACTTCGGCCTTACCTACATCTTCATCGCGCACGACCTGAACGTCGTCCGCCACATCTCCGAGCGGGTGATGGTCATGTATCTCGGCAAGGCGGTCGAGATCGGCTCGCGCGAACAGCTCTACCGCAACCCGAAGCATCCGTATACGGGCGCGCTGCTCTCGGCCGTCCCGATCGCCGACCCCGCGCTGGGTCGGGCCCGCAAGCAGGTCGTCCTGCAGGGCGACGTTCCGAGCCCGCTCAACCCGCCGGTCGCGTGCACGTTCCACCCGCGCTGCCCGCGCTTCGTGGACGGGAAGTGCAACGTCGACACACCGCCGCTCGACCCGATCGGCGGCGATCCGACCCATCTCTCCGCCTGCCATTTCCCGCTCGAGCACTGGCCGATGTCCGAGGACGAGATGCGGCGGATCGGCGTTGCAGTCGCAGCTGCCGACTGACGCGCGAGGGAGGGCGGCGCTCCGGCGGGGCGCTCGCCGGATCGGGGCAGCCTACGCCGGCATTCTCGGCGGTACCGTCGTCGTCTCGCTGCTGATCGGGCTCGCCTCGGGCCGCAGCCTGTTCCATGCGGTGGCCGTCGGCCTCTACGTCGTCGGCGCCGGGCTGCTCCTCGGCTGTTTCGTGACGGGTGTGCGCGGGCCGTTGCGCGGTGTCTCGCGCACGGGCGAGACCGCCCCGCTCGTCACCGCCCGGGGTGTCCGGCGAGCGAGCCCGTTCGAGCGCACAGAGACGACGAAGATCTCGCTCCTCCTCTTTGTGCTCGGCCTCTCGTTGATCGTGCTGGGATCATTGATCGACCCGTCCCACAAGGCTTTCTGAGCGACGTCTTAGGTTTCAGCTCTAACTCTTCGAGGGCACCTGTCGTCCCAGTGGGTGTGTCACCGGTGATGCCAGCACGTTGTGAACGTTCGCGCGCGTGGATCTCGTTGCGCCTCGACGGCATGCTGTCCAGCATGGAGGACGCGCTGCTCGAGCGTCATCTCCGCGGATGTGAGTCGTGCAACGCCTTCGCCAGGAACGCGGACGCCCAGACCCGGCTGCTCCGCGGCGCCGCTCTGGAAGACCTGCAGCGTGCCGTCCCGATCCCTCGAAACCGCATGCGCGCGTTTCGTCGCGGGACCGTCGGCGTGCTTGCCGGCGCAGCCGCAGCCATGATCGCCGCACTCGTCTTGGCCGGCCCGGTCTCACACACGCCTTGGGCCGGCAGCACATCGTCTGCAAGCTCGGCTCCCATGATCGTCGTCGTCGCCGCCAACCCGAGCCCTGCGAACAGCAGGGTCGAGGTGCCGCACCTGGTCGTCAGGCCGGCGTCGGTCGTCGACGGACCCGTGCACGGGCCCTTCGCGCAGCCTGCGTAGTCGCAGGAGCCTCGAGTTCTATTAGCTGACGGCCTGAGGCACCGGCGGCTTCCAGTGCGGCTGCCAGTAGCTCACGAGCCAATGACCGTTGGGCTTCCCGCCGGCGCGCTTGAGACCGATGTAGAAGCGGAGCTCGGGCCGCGTCTCGGTGTGCGGCTTTGCGACGAGGTCGACCTCGAACAGCGCTGAGGTCTGGTAGTTGTAGTCGGTCATGAACGCGGCCGTTTTGGCGTTCCGCGCCTCGTAGGTGACCACGGGGATGTCGCCCGTCGTCCACTGGCGGAGCGTCATCGTGCCCTTGAGGTCGGGGTGGACGAGCGGGTAGATCTCGCCGAGGTTCTTGCGCGCCACCGCGGTCTCGATGAACTTGCGCGCCAGGCTGATCTCGTCGGGCGCCACCGGCACCTTCTTGTCCGGGTGGTAGAGCTGAGCCGGCTGGTTCGAAAACGTGTCGGTGAACGCGTTCCCCGTGCCTCGCATGAGGACGAGCGCGACGAAGAGGCCGATGCCGAGGGCGAGGACCGCCGCGCTGCCGTAGAGGACGCGTCGCTGGTTGCGCGGCGAATCGAAGAAACCGTTCAGGCTCGACATAGTCCTTGAGACAACGGTAGCAGCCTAAAAGTTAGGATTGTTGGTCGTTTTCGGCCGGCGAACGTGGCTGCGCGGGGTGGTAGTCGGAGAGGGAGGGAAGCGGCCTGCCGGCGGCGCTCGCTCGCGTCGCCCGCCGCCAGTTCCGGGCCCGCCACAGCGCGATTCCGGCGAGCGAGAACGGGATCAGCAGCACAAGCGCCAGAATCGTGACCACCGGCAGGATCCCGATCCCGCCGAGCGTCGTCTTGCCGCTCGGCGTCTGCGACGCGCCCGAGGGGGCCGCGAAGTCGGCCGGCCCGACCTCGCGGGCGTTCGGGCCGTTGTTCATGATCGCGATCGTGTAGATCCGGTTGACGAGCCAGTGCCGGTTCCGCTTGACGACCTGGCCGGCGAAGACGTAGGAGCCGAGGCTCTTCGAGGCCGCCTTGGGGTGCAGCAGCAGGTTGAAGATGACGCTGCCGGGGCCGGAGTCGATCGTCGTCCAGTGGTGAAACGTCGTCTCGCGAGCGGGATAGAACGGCACGGGCGTCGAGCCCTTGCGCCAGCCGGCCAGGCTCGAGCCGGCCCGCAGCTCCGGCCCGGCGAGCGCCCAGGCCGTCTCGGGCGAGCGGCGCTCCAGGGCCGCCGGGATGAAGCGGTCGAGCGTCGCGTCGATCGCACGCCTGTCGGCCGCCGTGACGCGATTGGGCTTTGCCGGGAGTGCGATCTGTGCGGGCCCCTCGCCGGGCGGCGCGCTCGATGTCGCCGGCCCGTGACCCGGCATGAGGAGGGCAAGCGCGACGATGGCGCAGGCTGCTCCTGCGGCGATGCCGAGGCGGATGAGCCGCCGCCGAGCCCGAGGCGACCTGGGCAGGTGGATCATCCTCTCGAGGCTAGATGCATCCCGCATATCGGGCAAGATGTGCCCAGATGGTTCCAAGTCTCATCACGTCGTACGTCTGACACCTCGACCATGTCGACCGTGTGTCGGCCGGGTTGAGGCGGGCGGAGATCCGTAGGCTGCGCGGTCCCGATGCGCCTTCCGCTAGGCTGCGCCTGCCCGGCTGGCTGGGACGCGCGTTCCGCGGCCGGCGGCAGGAAAACCTCGCACCTCCACCCGTCCAGGAGCTCTAGACGTGTCGACGAACGCCACCGAGTCCGCATCGAACACCGGCAAGCTGCTCGAGATCAAGGGCGTCGTCGTCGACGCCGTGTTCCCGAGCGGGAAGCTGCCTGCGATCTATTCCGCACTGAGCATCATCCGCCCCGACGGCGGCGAGCTGATCGCAGAGGTGCAGCAGCACCTCGGCGACGATCGCGTCCGCGCCGTCGCGATGGACGCGACCGACGGCCTGGCCCGCGGCACCGACGTGACCGACACGGGAGCGCCGATCTCGGTACCCGTCGGCGACGTGACGCTCGGCCGTGTCTGGAACGTTCTCGGCCAGCCGGTGGACGACAAGGAAGCGCCGCCCGCGAGCGCCGAGCGCTGGTCGATCCACCGTGACCCGCCGCCGTTCGACCAGTTGACGCCGAAGGTCGAGATCTTCGAGACGGGCATCAAGGTGATCGACCTGATCGCTCCGTACGTGCGCGGCGGCAAGATCGGCCTGTTCGGCGGCGCCGGCGTCGGCAAGACGGTGCTGATCCAGGAGCTGATCCACAACATCGCCCGGCAGCACGCGGGCGTCTCGGTGTTCGCAGGCGTCGGCGAGCGGACGCGCGAAGGCAACGACCTGCTCCTCGAGATGGAGGAGTCGGGCGTGCTCGACAAGGTCGCCCTCTGCTACGGCCAGATGAACGAGCCGCCGGGAGCGCG
>Ga0157369_10006471_pt1 | contig 13575 bp, 12 predicted proteins | sample C25metaG_FD_113461 | JGI IMG/M metagenome (GOLD analysis project Ga0157369, IMG submission 113461) | Corn rhizosphere microbial communities from Kellogg Biological Station, Michigan, USA - C2-5 metaG | ecosystem: Host-associated > Plants > Roots > Rhizosphere > Soil | place: USA: Michigan...
AGCGCTAGGCCGGCTTTCGAAGGATCATGTCTTCGCAGCCGTCCGCCGCTCGTCGATCGCGCGAGGCGACCTTGCTGCCGCCCGCTACCGTGTTGCCCGACGCATGACAGGGAACGATCGTCCGTATGCACAGTTATTGGCCTGGATCGACAACTGGCTCACTCTGAGCAGCATCCCTCACGATTCTTCGGGGGACTCGTCTGTCGACCTGGCACTCCCTCAGAGTGATACCTACTGGCAGAAGGTCTTCGAGATCTGGTGCCTCGAACAGACCCGGGCGAGCCTCGCCAGACTCGGGTGGTCGACGACAAGCGATTTCAGGCTGCACTCGGCTCGCAGCGCAGAACCGCTGGCAGTGTTCCGAAGGCCTGGGCGGACCGTGGCTCTTTACTATCAGACGCAAAAGCCATTGGGGACTGGTCGCTGGATAAGCGAGAGCAGTGGGAGGTCTCTCGTAGGAATCCCCGACGTGGCTCTTGCTGAAGAGGGCAAGGCGCCGCTGCTCATCGATGCGAAGTGGCGATTTCGCTCTCTCGGTCAGGGAACATCGGAAGAGCAGTACAAGATGCTCGGCTACGCCGAGAACTTCTCTTATGCGCAGCCTGGATTAAGCTTTTTCGGCGTTTTGATCTTCCCGTCGGACGTAACAAACTCGCAGGCCTACGCAAGATCGTCGCCCTCGCGACTCACAACCCTACGAACCAATTTGGACTTAGCGGCCTTCGCGGAGTCCTATGACGCAGCAATCCGATCATGGCTGGGCGAAAAGGCAGGCAGCCAAAGCGGTGAGATACAGCGCTTTTAGAGCTCGACCAAGCTCCCTCAAGGGGTGGCGCAGACCGAGCGTCCGCAGACGGCAGGTGAATGAACGCGATGTATCGAGGAAACGGAACGCTTGAAGTACGGGCGAAAGACGAGTCGGAGATTGACAAGGACAGATACGAAGACCCGAGCTAAGAATCAGGAAGCTAGAGAGAGGGGGAAGAAGTGCGGGGATCGACCAAACTACGAAAACGAGACAGAAGAGGGGTGATACTGAAGAGGTACTGAAGAGGTGATGCACGTAGGCACTTAAGTGAAACAGCCTCCGCCGGCAGTGTGTGAAAGGGGTCCCGCGTCAACCTTGTTGCCGTGAATCTGACCGGCGTCCGGCGTCGAATGATCCTGTTCTGCCGCCCGCTCGCCGTGGACGAATGCATCTACTTGCAGCTGCTCAACTGACCGACGCGAAGCGTGTCGGGCCTGGCTCCGCGTGGTTACCCCAGACAACGACGGGGCCATCTTCGTGTCCTCACGTGCCGCTGGTCGAGGTCGCGGCACGCGGCGCTGCCCTTTGAGGTTTGAGGGCCTTTCCGCCGCCCGATCGTAGCTCCCTCCCGGTGCTCCGTGCCGGGCTTTCGCGGCGTATCCTCCCCCGCTTCGCTCCCCCGGTACTCCACGGTCCCGGCACTACCCACCTCCCACTCGCTCTCGATCACCCGCCGGAAAGGCACTCAAAAACGATCGAGCTTGGGAGTGAGCGAGATGCGGGTATTCATCATCGACACCAGCAACATGGACCTAGAACTGCCAGGCGGACTCATCGGAGTAGAGGGATCCTCGATGCCGACCGCAACCGAAAAGCAGGAGTGTGTGGAGGCCATCAGCCACTACGTGACCGACGGGTGGGCCATCGCCGCCGACCCTTTCACGCCGATCGGGTGGCTCGCCGCAATCGCCGCCGAGACAGCGGGCGTCCCGTTCGTCAACCTCATCCGCCTCACCCCGGGAGAGCAATTGCCACACACCGCACACGCCTAACCCCTCGAGCTCCGCCGCCGAATCATTGATGCGTCAGCACCCCCGGCCAGACAGGCATCTCCCCCGAATTTCGGATTTGCGCGTCAAAACCGGCTCGTGCACACAACGTGTAGGTATGAGGGCATCCGATCGCGTGACTGCGTCGCGACGCGACTCCGCGCTGGCGTCGTCGCTGACAAACGGGACGCATGCCGTCGCAGCCGAAGCAGGAGACAATGACCTGCCGGAAGGGGGCCGGTGCGCGCTCAGAGCGCGCCAGCGCCGGTCGCAAACCGGAAGTACTAAGTGAGGCGGGAAAACTGAGCTCTCAGTAGGAGTCGGACCACGACCAGACGACAAAGGAGGTGAGCGGAGGTGCGAGGCGGAGTAGCTAGGTGGAAACGGGGACAGCAGTCCCACGGGGTCAAGCAAGCGGTCAACTACGCCTTCAACGGCACCTGTGACGCCACCCTCACCGCCAAAACCGCCAACGGTGCCATCGCCGCCGCCGGATACGCCGACGCCGTCATGACCCGATACATCGTCGAAAACGGCGCCATCCGCGACGACCTCCTCACTCGCACCCAGCTCAAGGACTGGGTCGACGGACTCGACCCGCTCACCGGGGAACGCCGCGGACGGGACCTGGAGTCTCCGGTCGCGGATCTGATCCTCGATGCAACGATCAACGCGCCGAAGTCGTTTTCCATCGCCGCCATGCTCGACCCCGACCTGGCCGCCGCGTACGAGGACTTGCAAGACCGGCTCCGCGACAGGGTCATCAAGCTCTGGCAAACCGAGCTCAACGCCCGTCGCGGCAAAGGCGGCGCCATCCGCGAAGACCTCGCCCGCATCGAAGTCGTCGAGCTCCGCCACGAACGTTCCCGGTCGCTGGACCCGCACAAGCACCGCCACCTCTGGTTGGACGTCAAAGTCCAAGGCGTCGATGGCAAATGGTCCAACATCGACACGCGGGTAGCGTTGCGGTTCCAGAACGTGATCAACGCCGAGGGCGACCTCGCCTCCCGCACCGACCCAACCTGGATCAGTGCTCTTGCCGCGAAGGGGCTCACCCTAGGCGAGGACGGGGAAATCGCCCAGCTGCAGCATCTGGTGCGCCCACTGTCGAAGCGGTCCGCCCAGATCGAAGCCAACAAGATCACCCGCACTGCCTGGTGGAAGCAACAGCACCCCGGACAGCAGCCCTCCTACGATGTGCTCAACCAGATCGACCACTGGGCCTGGGCTGCCGGCCGCCCCAACAAGCCCGGCGACCTGAACGAAGACGGATGGGCAGCGCTCGTCCGGGAAGAACTCATCACCGCCGACCCCACACTCGGCATGCAGCGTTCTCCCTCGCGACTACCTAGCGTCGGCGTCCAGGATCTCGACATCGAGTTGCTGGCCGCCAAGGCCGTTGTCGACGCAGACGCCCGATCGACGGGCAGCGGCGGTCGCTTCAGCATCATGGATGTGCGCGCCGGCGCTCTTCGCGCGATCGCCGCGACCGGCGTTGTCGCAGGCCGAGAGGAACTCGCCAAGATTGCTGAGGTAGTCGTGGCGCACTCGCACACGGTAACCCTGATCTCTGAACCGGACGCCCCGAAGCACATCAAACACCTCATGGCGGTTCCCACCGCCACACTGAAGGCCAGCCTCACGCGGAAGGTCGACGTGCTCTCCGCGCCCGGGCAGATCCTGGATACGGAAGTGGTCGCCGCGATCGGGCGCGCGATTGAGCCCCATCGAACCCTCGACGACGAGCAGCTCGCTGGTGCGGCCGCGATCGGCGGCACCTCCCGCAACGTCGTCATCTCCGGGCCGGCCGGCACCGGCAAGACCACGATGCTCAAGGTGGCCAGCGCTGCTCTGCGGCGACGCGGCCACAACATGATCATCGTCGCGCCGACCAAGAAGGCTTCCGCTGTGGCGGGACGCGAGACGATGGCCTCGTCGTCATCGGTCCACCAGCTTCTTCACGACTACGGCTGGCGCTGGGCGACCGCAGCGTCTGGCGCAATTGAGTGGCGGCGACTCTCCATCGGTGAGGGCGACCCGGCATCGGGTGGCACCTATCGCGGACCGCAGATCAGCATCAATCCTGGGGATCGCATCGTCGTTGACGAAGCGGGAATGCTGGACCTCGAGGCCGCATCTGCGCTTCTCGATGTCGTGCACGCCACCGGCGCGGGAGTCGCTCTTGTCGGCGACCAGCAACAAGCCCTGCCGGTCGGACACTCCGGCGCCATGGCGCTCTTCTGGCGCCGCTCGCCAGACCGGGTGGAGCTCGCAACCACGCACCGTTTCAAAGATTCGGCGTGGGCCGAGCTCGCGCATCGGCTCCGCGAGCCTCAATCCCACGACGAGATGCTCGGGGTCGCCGACGACCTGATTCGAACTGATCATGTCGTGCTGACCGATAGCGATGTCGCCGCGCGCGAGGCGATGGTCGAAGGATGGTTCGACGCCACCTGCCGTCACGAGACAATCGCGCTAGTCACGGCAACCCACACCGAAGCGCAGGAAATCAGCGAAGCGATCCAACGTCGCCGACTGGAATCCGGGACCGTCCATCCCGGGCGTGCCTTCACCGGGCAGTCAGCTCAGGCGATCTTCGTCGGTGACGTTGTCCAAACCCGCCGCAACGACCCTTCTGCAGATGTTCAGAACCGCCAGAACTGGATCGTGAAGACCATCGGCAATGACCATGCGATCCTGGCCGCGAGCACCGACACGACCGATCTACGAAAAGTAAGCCTCGAATACGCCGCATCGCACATCCACCTCGCCTACGCCACAACTGTCTACGGCGTTCAAGGAGAGACCACCGACCGTGCCCTCGTCGGACCCGGAGTAGACGCCGCCGGCCTCTACGTCGGCCTCACCCGCGGAAAGCAACACAACGCCGTCGTACTGGTTGCTCCGACGACGGACTCCGCCAAGTCTCAGCTGGTCGAGATGATGCAACGCCACGATTTGGAAGAGACGATCGAGAAGTCGCGAGCGGCCGCGCTAACCGAACTTCGGCGAGCAGCCCAATCGTCCGCCGGACCGATTATTGGTACGCCCGACCCTCAACTCACATCGGTGGGCCTCAAGTGATCATGCTGCTAGCTCTGCCTCGACTGAGCGTTCGCGATCAGCTCTCGGCCAAGCAGGTTTACGCCATCCAGCGTGCCACCTCGAGGATCAAACCCCAAGATCGCGATTCCACGTTCGTCGGCCCTCACCCTTGCGGCCGGAATTACCCCATGACGAGCAAAGATCAGTCCACTACGACCGTCGGCAGCGACGATCGCTGCCGCATGCTCGACCTGGACGATCTGCAGGTTTCCGCGCTTGTTCTCGACCCAGCCGAGATAGCCGGACGCATACAGATCGCAAGTTTGGCGCGACTCACCCGTTGCCACGGCGGCGTCTGTGGCTCCCAGGTAGCGCATCCACTCCCTGCACAGCTCGATTGCTTCATCGTCTGTCGCTCCGCGCGATCTCGGTTGAGGGGTCTCTCTCACAGGTCCAGAGTGCACCCATCCTCAGATAGCTGGCGAGCTCGATTGACCTCACTAACGCGAGCCGCCCTCGTCGGTGGCGAGAGTTAGGTTCTGCGAGTGGGAAGCATCGACGCTTACGAGTCGGCAAAAGGCCGGCGCTACCGCGTGCGCTGGCGCGACCCCGAACACCAGCAACGCGAGAAACGAGGCTTCCGCACCAAACGCGAGGCAGAGCTCTACAACGCAAGCGTCGAAGTAGCGATGATGAGAGGGACCTACTTCGAGGCATCTCAATCCAAGATCACTGTGGGTGAGCTCGCCGAGGAATGGCTCGCAAACAAGGAGCAAGCCCTCAAACCATCAAGCTTCTCTCCCATCCGCATCGCCTGGCGCGTTTACGTCGAACCGCGCTGGGCGGCGACACCGATCGGCGCGATCCGTCCTTCGGCGGTCGAGAGGTGGATCCGGGAGCTCAGCCAGGGCAAAGCTGTCACGGTCCGGGTCCGCCAGGGCAACGCCGGTAAGCCAAGGTCGGCCGGCGTCGTTCTCCGCGCGGTCGGGATCCTCGCAGGGATAGTCGACGTTGCGGTGCGTGACGGCAGGATTCCGGCGAACCCGGCTCGGGGTGCGAGCAACCTCCCGCGTAAAGAAACTAAGAAGCGTCGACGGTATCTGACCAACGAGGAGGTCTTCCGCTTCGCGCGAGCTGTACCAGATGACAAGCGCGCCGTCCTCGTTCTTACTCTCGCTTACACCGGCATCCGGTGGGGCGAAGCCGTCGCGCTTACCGTGAACGACATTGACCTCGAGCGCTGCCGTCTGGCCATCCACCAGACCGCGACAGAAGTGGACGGACTCATCCACGTTGGACCGCCGAAAAGTTGGGAGGCTCGTTCGGTGCCCTTCCCAGCGTTTCTGGCCCCTCACCTCAAGGCTCTTATCGAGCGGAAGAAGCCCAACGACCTCCTGTTTCCGGCCCGCGCCGGCGGCTACCTCGCGCGACCGGACACCGCCAAAGGACGGCAGTCCTGGTGGCTGACCGCACTCCAAGAGGCGGGACTGGAACACATGACCCCGCACGACCTCAAACACACGGCGGCCAGCCTGGCCGTGAGCGCCGGCGCCAACGTCAAAGCGCTCCAGCGCATGCTCGGACACAAGTCGGCAGCGATGACACTCGACACTTACGCCGACCTCTTCGAAGACGATCTCGCGTCCGTCGCGGATCGACTGAACGAGCGGGTCATGTCGGAAAGCGGTGGCAGCTTATGGAGCACCTAACTCCTGCGCGCGTTCGCCCCTAGGGTGGCTCCACCTGGCGGAGCATGAGTTGCCCCTCGGGACCACGCAACGGCGCCCGGCGCTTTGGCGCCCGCGTTCTACCGGCTTAGATTCGCTCGACGAGGATGTCTGCAATTCGCGACCGCCATTGCTCCGAGCGTGCAATATCGGTAGAACGCAATAGACGCTCGTTCAGTCGACGGAGATCTGAACCTGACAACGTGTCGAGATCCGCGAACGCTACCTCGTCGAACACGGAGTCGTCGTAGGCCGAAATCATTACGCAATAGTGAATTGAATGCGGCCATTCCGCCATTCCCCACTTCGTGGGAGGCAAAGCCAAGCAGGTGCCGACGAGCTCCGCCTATGCGACGGGAAAGGCTTGTGCGATCGCGAGGAACGTCCGGTGCACGACCTCCGAGCCGATAAGCACGGGCGCGGTAACCTCAGAGGCGGCCTTCTTCGGCCAGAGAACGCGGACGCCCGAGATGCTGAAGTCGCCGCCGAAAAGGGGCCAATCTGCTTCCACGAAGCAGAGCATTCCCGTTACGGGCACATCTCCTAAATCGGCGGCCGCCAGAGCAGCACGTACTTTGCTCACCTGTCCGTTGACGCCGTCGACGAGCTTCGTCTGGTCGCGCGACCCCACAATGAGCCTCTCCACACGCGGACGAAAGAACCCACCGTCAACACGGAGACTTGGGCGGCCCCTGTACTTCTTCGCGTCGATCACGAAAACGCCCGACGACGAGACAACCATGTGGTCAATATTTGCTTTCGTCGGAGGTGTCCGGCGGTCATGGAGCACGAACGTCGAGTCGTTCACGAGACCATCGAGCTGGCGACCGAGCACCATTTCGCCCGCGGCGCCCGACGCCCATGCTTTGGTGCTCTGCGGGTCATCGGTAATTGCGAGGAGTAGACCACCGATACGAGGATGTGCCTCACGCACCCGCTCCTCACGTTTACGCCTCCGACGCTCGTACTCTCGCTGAGCTGACGCGCCCGCCGATCCTGGGTTGACAAGGGAAGAACCGGACTCTCGCTGCACATTTAGGCTTCCCACGTTGTCTGAAACCGTCTGCGTCTTCCCTCCGGCCGGTGTGGAGGCAGCTCCTTCGATCGGCTGCCCTCGGAAGCACGAAACGCACACGACACTCTTCGAAGCGCGAAAATAGACCGCGCGGTTCCCTGCGGGAACGGTGGCCCCGCACGTTCGACATCTCCCTTCGTACCGAAGCGACATCTCTTTGGATGCGGCGGTCGAATCCGAGCTCATCGGGTCTCCTAACGCTTCTTTATTCTCCAACTGAAGTTATTGGGCCCATCGCTTCGCTGCTTAGTCCCAGTTCGGGGCGACCGTTCAAGCTCGATGTCGGTGCCAGGACTCCTGATCGAGCTGAGGTGGATGCGGGACGAGGCGACGCGGCTCCTTACGTCGGCGTAGCCGTCGCCTTCCTGGCAAGACGCGCCCCCGATGGGGGCCTGTTGTCTTGCCACGCCCTAGCTAGGCTCGGAAGATGGCGACCACCGGGCTTCACGCCGCCGAATATTCCCTTGACAAGGTCTTCTCGGACGACTTCAACTTCACGATTCCTGACTACCAGCGGCCTTACCGCTGGGGAGTCGAGCAAGCAGTCCAGTTGCTGGACGATCTCCAAGAGAGCCTCAATCGCGGTGCCGGTGATGAGTACTTCCTCGGTTCCCTGGTCCTCATTGAACGCGGTGGCACTACATACGACGTCGTCGACGGGCAGCAGCGCTTGACCACGCTTACGATGCTCTTCGCTGTTCTGCGAGATCTCGCTGAGGACGACAAAGAGGCCCGCGAACTCGGCGACCTTGTATACGAGCCCGGCTCCCGCATTCGCAATATCCCACCGAAAGCACGTCTCGCCGTGCGCAAGGACCTCGCCGACTTCTTCCGCGTCTTCGTGCAGGAGCCTGAGAAGATCGCCGAGCTCGTGGGTGCGAGTAAGGCGATTGCGGACCTGGAACCGAAGCAAGCGGTTCGCAACAACGCGAAGGCACTTTACACGCGTCTCTCCGAATGGTCCGTGGAGGCTAGACAAGCACTCGCGACTTTTCTCCTCACGAAGACGTTCCTTGTCGTCGTTAGAACACCTAGTCTTTCCAGCGCCCACCGGATCTTCTCGGTGATGAATTCGCGCGGGCTTGACCTTTCTCCGGCCGACATCTTCAAGTCCATGGTCATCGGCGAGCTCCCCGAGCACTCCCCCCTCGCCGAGAGCTGGGAGGATAAGGAAGAGGATCTTGGCGCGGACGACTTCACGGAGCTCTTCCGCGATATGCGTACGGTCGAGACCGCCCAGCGCGCTCGGTTCGAGCTGCTCCAGGAGTTCCCAGAGCAAGTCCTCAACCGATTCCTAGGGAACGGAAGAGCAGGGGAGTTCGTCGAAAAGATGCTCGTGCCCTATGCCGACGCGTTCCTGCGCACAGTCCACGCTGATTTCCCGGATGACGCCGAATGGCAGCCCGTGAACCGTTGGCTGAAGCGGTTTGCTCGTATCGACAACAAGGATTGGCGGCCCACGGCGATCTGGGCGCTCTACAACCACGGCGACGACGCTGTGTTCCTCTCGGAATTCTTCGCGAAGCTCGAGCGGCTCGCCGCAAGCTTCTTGGTGCGAGGGACTTACACGACGCCACGCATCCAGCGCTACCTGGAGCTCTTAACAGAGCTCAAGGCCGGCAAGGGCCTCGATGCGCCTTCGTTCGAGCTCAGTCGGGAGGAGATCATAGAGACCCGGCGCGCGATCGACGGTGACATCTATGGCATGCAGAAGCGACGCGCCCGTTACGTGCTGCTGCGCCTCGACGAGCTACTCACAACCGATGGCGCTGTTGAATACTCCGAGCCGCTGATCCAGATCGAGCACGTGCTCCCCCAGACGCCTACCGCGGAGTACTGGCTTGATCGCTTTGACGAGGAAGAGCGGGACGAATGGACGAACCGTCTCGGCAACCTCCTTCTGCTCAACGGACGGAAGAACAACGAGGTCAAAAACTTCTCGTTCGATGTCAAGAAGTCGAAGTACTTCAAGGGTTCCGCAATCTTCCAACTTACGTCGCAGGTGATCGAAGAGCCCGACTGGAATCTCGACGTCGTGGAGCAGCGACAGCAGAAACTTACGGCCACGCTGTACAACGCCTGGGCGCTGCACTCGCATTTGTCGGCGGTCGGCGAAGTCGCATAGGGCCGACACGCCGGTGGCAGGCACGCGGCTCGCCAGGGGTCCTGGTGGCGAGAGCCGACAGGCAGACCTTGAACCTTTACGCCGCCCGAATGCTCTCTGTCGCGAACGAGTGCTCCCCCGTCTCATCCCGCCAGTAAACGAGCGTCGGCGACGTGGTAGATCCGAGTTCATGGTGTTCTAGCGCCTTCAGCGTGTGCTTCGCAGAACGAATCAGGTCGTGAAAGCCTTCGATGATGTCTCGCTCGCTCTCCATCGTGGTCGTATAGGCCTCCTTCAGGACCCTCAGTTCCTTCTCCGTGGCGGAGCGACGCCCCGCCGGAAGGGCCCGCTCAGCCCAGTTCATGTCGTTCAGACGAGATTCGCGCTCACGGATGGCGGCGCGTACTCCGTCGGAGCGATTGAGGAGCTGCTGCCAGAACTCAGTAACGTTTCCGATTTTGCTCTTCAGCCGGCCCGCCGATGATTCCACCGATTTGGGGTTCTCCTGCATGTCCACACAGACGCGGAGGTAGGCGATCCGCAAGTCGAGGAAGGAGGCGAGAGCGGCGCTGTAAGCGTCGTAATTCGCTTGTTGAACGTCTGAGAGGTCCTCAATCTGTGCAGCGGCGTGGGAACCGACCAGTAGCTGGAACCGCTCGGCCAGGCTGCGCACTCTGTGCTCTGCAAGGGCAAGGCGGATGAGCATGTCATTTGAGAACGCCCCGGCCAGCTCGTACTGGCCATACAACTCATCTACGACATTAGAGGCGGTCAGCAGTTCGCCGACGTGCGTCGCTTCGGAACGCGCGATGGCCTCGTCCAGGGTCGTCTTGATCGCGTCGAGCTTGCGATCCACCTCCTGAAACTTCTGCAGCATGATCACCGTTGTGAGCGCCTGCATTGCCATGATCGGCGCGACGACCGGCAGCGCGCCCGGCACCGCAATGAACGGCGCTTGAGCGGCGAACCCCTGCGCGCCCATGACCGTGCTTCCGACTCCTGATCCGAGCTTCATCAGCGTCGACGGATCGGCCGTCGCCATATACAAAGTAGAGGAGAGTGCACTAGACACCGTCGTTCCGACGATGGCAGCTCCGGATACGGCCAGCGATAGCACGCCCTGCGATGACACGGTTCGCGCATCTTCGGTGAAGCTACCTGTCGCTAGGTAGCTGTTGCGCAGACTAGAGACCATCAGGTCGCGCAGCTGCCCCTGGAACTCAAACAGGGCGATCTCGCTGCCTCCAGCATCGAAGCGCCGCACGGCGACTTCGTCAGCATTGGTCGTTTCGGAGAGTGTCATGGGTTCCTTCCAGCGCGCTGCGGCGCCCGGGCGACTGTGCTGAACGCTCTCTCACCATAGTGAATTTTGAGCTCGCCTATTCAGCCCCAGAATGTGGGAGAGCCAGCTCGTGTGAGGGGTGGATGACTCTGCCTGCCTCAGAGGCGTGCGAAGGGCCGCATCAATGACGATGTTGCCACCAACTTGGCCGGAGGCCCTTTCATAACGTCCGATACTGAGCTCCAACGCGGCCACCCGGCGCTCAAAGTCACGCCGGTTCTGCGGGGCCGTATCGCGCGACACTGGCCTGGTTGTAACGACCGGAAGCGGATGGTCATAGTCGGTTCCCTTGAGGATGTGGGCGTACGGCGGTGCGATGACCTTGGCGTCGAGAGGCCGGAACTACCGAGACGCAACAGAGTCTGGCTAAGGCGAGCCTTCCAATTCGAGGGCGGTCGCCGTCACCGACTCCGCGCAGGAGAAGCAGAGAATCGGTGCTTGCTACAAGATTTAGCCAGACAACAGCCATCGATTGCTCGCCTAAGCGAGCCCTAGCGATCGGGCGCCCCCAGGGCATTCGACCGGCGAGCTTGTTCACGGCGCCAATCACGTGTCTGGCCGCCATCGCGCGGCCTCGGCTGCCATCTCCGCGCGCGCCTGTCGGAGATGGCCGAACTTTGAGGGGTTCTTGTCAAGGTTTAGTGGAGGCGTGAAGCGCAGAATCATCGCCGTCTCCACGTCCCCCAGCGGTACTGGAATCTCGTCTGGCGCAGGCCAAACCGCCAATGTCAAGCGACTGTGCATCCATGCGCTCAATCGGGCACCGCCGCCCTCAGCCAGTGAGTAGTTCGCGAATCGCTCGCGCTTAGCAAGGTTTCGGGGGACTGCCCTGAGCTCCAGAGAACCCCGAAGTAGAGCGGCGAAGGACCGACGCACCGTCGAGTTACCGGTTCGGGCGATTGAGTTCGGTTTGGCGGCGAAATGCGCGTTTAGGTCTCTGGAGACAAGGCTTCTCTCCGCCTTGCCGATATATAGCGGCTGGTTCGGATTCGATTCGAGGCCGAGGTCGACCCAGGCCTGCGTGTCACCATAGATCGCATAGAGTCCCGGGCGAGATGGCACGTGGTCAGCAGCGGTCGTTATCCCCCAGCTTGCGTCGGTCAATGCGACAAAGGCTGCAGCGGCGAGCGCTTGTATGGCCAGAGGCTGAGTCATGGTGGCGACTCTACCGACGGTCGACATGACGTCGATTCAACTTTCCCCGACTTCGCCGCGCGCGAGCTCGAGAGACACTAGCCTTCCGGCCGGCACGTTGCCCCTCTCCCCCAACGGAGAACTGCGTCCGATGTCCAGGAATGCGCCCAGGCCATTGGAACGCCTCGCGGACTGCCACGAGGAACCCCCTTACGTGTTGTCACGCAAACCGCCGCACCTAAGCGTAGTCGGCGATCTGTATCCGCTTGTCTTTGACTTGGTGCCCACCACCTGGTCGAACCTCGATCACGAATAGGTTCGTCGCGCTTTGGAGATCCGAGAGTTTGGAATAGCCCCAGTTTCGAGAGTCGAAGTCAGGCTGCTGGGCGCGGACAAGGCTGCCGACGGTAGAAAGGTTCGCCCAGCCGTCCTCGCCTGAAGCCGTGGCGACTGCAGTTCGGAGGCCGAACACCAGCTTGGTGTCGCCACGAAGCTCGGCCGTGGGAACGCGCGACGGTGTCGGAATGGCGTTTTCTGCGAGTGGTTCGTCCAAGACGTCCAGATAGGTGAATCGATCACACGCATTACGGAAAGCCTCAGGTGTCTTCCGTTCGCCGAAGCCATAGACGGTGATTCCTTCTTCACGAATACGAGAAGCCAACCGAGTGAAGTCGCTATCCGACGACACGATGCAAAAGCCGCGGAAGCGTCCTGTGTAGAGCAGGTCCATGGCATCAATGACGAGCGCGCTGTCGGTGGCGTTCTTGCCGGTCGTGTTTGCAAACTGCTGCATTGGCTGGATTACATGCTCGCTGGCAGCAGTCTTCCAACTGGCGAGGTTAGGCCTCGTCCAGTCTCCGTAAACCCGCTTGACCGACGCCGTACCGAAGCGGTTAATTTCTGCAAGGACGGCAGCGACGCGTGTGGGCGAGACATTATCAGCGTCAATCAGAACCGCGAGTAGGTCGTTGGCCTGGGTCACGTGACAAGCATCGCACGCTGTACACCGAACAGCCCCGCATGACCGTAGCCTCGAGTTGCTCGGGCAGGCTCGAGGCCGAAGTCAGGGTCAACATCACACCGTAACTGTGATGACCGCGACGCCCTTAGAGTTCCGTAGAGTTTTTCGACGTTCCTGTGGGCAAATTGTGGGCAAATCGTGGATAGCGAGCGTTATCTAATGTTCCGATTATGCTTCTGACCAGGATTTTTACCGCACCCCGAATGTGCCCCTGGAGGGACTCGAACCCCCAACCGTTTCCTTAGGACGGAACTGCTCTTCCATTGAGCTACAGAGGCTGGCCCACCGAGTCTACAGAACCCCTCCCCTCGACCCCGCAAAAAGACTCCA
>Ga0157369_10006473_pt1 | contig 13574 bp, 10 predicted proteins | sample C25metaG_FD_113461 | JGI IMG/M metagenome (GOLD analysis project Ga0157369, IMG submission 113461) | Corn rhizosphere microbial communities from Kellogg Biological Station, Michigan, USA - C2-5 metaG | ecosystem: Host-associated > Plants > Roots > Rhizosphere > Soil | place: USA: Michigan...
AGGCGGCGTAGCTTCCGATGTCGGCCGAGCCGACCGGGGTGATGTTCACGAGCACGGCGACGGCGCTGGCGGCCACCGCGAAGACCTTTTTCGGGCTCGGCGACCAGCCCTGGCTGTTGGCCCACAGCATCATCGCCAGGCCTAGGCCGCACAGCCCGATGGACACGTACATGATGACGTTGGCGGGGTCGTCGCCCAGGCGCGGGAAGCCGGCCCTGGCCGCCAGTTCGGTGAGCGGCAGCTTGACCGGCAAGGTGGCGGCGCTCGGGTTCGGCGCGGTGGCGCACAGCCCGACGAACGCCACCCCGAGCAGCCCCAGGACGCTGAGCGTGATCGCCGGAAGCGGTCGGGCGAGGGGGCTGTGCGCGAGGATCTTGATCACGCGGCCCATGAGCGCCTCGACGCGGCCGCCGGGGATGGGCGGCTCGGCCAGCTTGGGCGCGGGCGGTGGCGGCGCGGTTACCGTGGAGACAGGCCGCTTGCCCGCATTATCGCGGCTGGGCGGGTCTACCAGCACGGTCATGAGGCTCCTACTCCGGCGGCGTGCGCTGGGCATCCGTTGTCGCTGGACGGAATCGGCGGGTGCCGCGGTCCGCCAGGCCCGGGGCCGACCATAAATGATCTTATCCTGGAGCGGCCGCCCGACGCCGTCGCGCACGTGCGGGGCGCGTCGCCCGTCACGTCAACGCAGGCAACCACACGCCTCCTTCCGCCGGGGGAACGCGAGATCGTTTCGTCACCTGACCGTTGCCCGCGCGTGACTGGTTTACCCCACATGGGCATGATTCGCCCGACCTGGGGCGGAGGCGGGCGGAACCCGGTGCGCGCCGGCGGACCGCCAGGAAGGCGGCCAATGGTCTGGACCCCCCGGAACCCACTGCACAATGGAGCCATGTCGGCACAGACTCCCGGGCAGTGGTTCGCGAACGCGATGGCGGTGATTTCCGGGCGGCTGCCGTTCGGGTTGTCCGCGGTGGTCCCGCCCAACGTGGTGGGGTACCTGCTCATCAACGGCTGCACGTTCTGCCTGGACCTGCTGTTGCTGACAACGTTTCACGGGGGCTTGCGGGTGCCGCTGCCCATCGCGGTGACGTTGTCATACGCCATGGCCTCCCTGGTGAGCTACACGTGCAACCGGATCCTGAACTTCCGCTCGCACGGGAACGTCGGTACGCAACTACCCCTCTACGTGGTGATCCTCACCATCAACTACCTGGCGTTCATCCTCGGCCTGGTGGACGGGCTGGCCGCCCTGGGCGTTGAGTACCAGATTGCCCGGGTCCTGGCCGCCTGCTGCGAGGGCGTGTTCCTGTACTGCTGCATGCGGTGGCTGGTCTTCCGGGACGCGATGGGCAACCAGCCCGTCGGGGAACACCACGGCAGTGTCCAGGCCGGTGTCGCTCAGGCCAGTGTCGCTCAGGCCGGTGCCGCGCCGGGAGTGACCCGGCCCGGCACCGCGCAGGACGGGCCGGCTACGGCAGGCCAGCCGCCGACGCCGGCAGCACCTCATCCGGTCGCTGCAGAGCCGGAGCGATAGTCATCGCCGCCAGCGGGGTTCCGGCCGCGGGCAGGCCGGCGTTCAGGTCCCGGTGCACGGCCTGGGCGACCCGCTGGATGCTGTCCACGCCGTATTGCATCGAACCGTTGTTGTCGGTCAGCATCGCGATCATGTAGTTGCGGCCGTGGCCGTAGAACGCGCCGATGCTGTTGATCCGCCAGCCAAGCGTGGCCCTCGGCAGCCACCCGTTCTTGACGAACACCTGCAGCCCGCTAGGCGCGCCGGACGGCGTTCCCCAGCGCTCGGACGATACCACGTGGGCCATCAGGTTCAGCTCGTACCTCCGCGAGGCGTCGGTGAGCACGCTGTTGGGCACGATGAGCAGCCGCAGTTGCTGCAGTTCATCGCGCGCGGTGATCTGGGTGAGGCCCCAGGTGCCGCCGGGGCTGGGGATCGTCTCGGTCATCGTGGCCAGGGTGAGGTAGTGCTGGAATCGCGCGTGCCCGAGCTCGTTCCAGAAAAAGGTGGCGGCGTTGTTATCCGAGTTCTCGATCATGATCGTGGCCTCGGAGCGCTCGGTCGCCGACAACGAGGTGCGCGTCTCCTGGTGCCAGCGCAGCACCGCGGCCAGGATCGACGCCTTGACGACGCTGGCGGAGTCGAACCGGCGGCCCTCGCTGTAGCGGCACTCAATGCCCCGGTTGCGGTCCTCCACCCGAAGCCCGCTAATGCTCGTCCGGCCGCGCAGGGCCGCGTTGATGTCCCTGGTGAGCTTGGCCGCCACCGGTACCTGAGACGGCTTCGACGCGGTGCACGTGTTATTCGGCAGCGTCGCCGCGCCGCTGGTGGCGCGGGCCGCGCCGGTCCCGACCGCGGCGATGGTGCCCGCGGTGGCCAGCACGACGGCCACGCTCGTTGCTGTCAATACCGTGCGCATCCTGGTTTTCACAAGAAACATATGAAGCCACCTGTCGCTTAACCTCAAGGACCGAAACCTGGGAGTTTGCTGAACATCAGGAAGTATGGGGAACGTCCCTGTCGCGGATCACATTAGGGCAGGCGGTAGATTATTTGGGGGAATCGCCGGAATTCCATATCGACGATTGCCTACGATCGGGGCTTGGCCCGGGTTCCCCTCCGGCCGCGAAGCCACTGTCGCCTACCGCTCGGAGTCCCATGCGCCTGTCCGCACGTCGATCGCTCACCACCGGCCTGGCGCTACTGGCGGGGGGAGCCATGGCGGGGTGCTCGGGGGCGCAGGGGCTAGCGTTCGCGAACGGAACGACCAGGCCAGCGGCGTCCGCCACCACGGCAGCGCCCACCGTCGCGGCCCCGGCCGCGCTGGCCAGCCCGACGATGGTGAGCCCGGCACCGTCGCCCGCGCCGGCCGGCGACCTCGTGGTCACCGGGGCGCCGCGGGGGGTGCTCGCCAAGAGCGGGGTGCTCGTGGACGCGAGCAGCGGGCAGGTCCTGTGGGACCGGGGAATGAACGCCGCGCGGCCCATGGCCTCCATCACGAAGGTGATGACCGCCTATCTGGTCATTGGCGCCGGGAATAACGTCGACCGCAGGATCACCATCCCCCGGGGCGTGCTGGACTACGTCGCGAAGTACGGCGCCAGCAGTGACAGCCTCAAGCCCGGCGAGGTCCTCACCGTCCGGCAGCTGCTGTACGGGCTGCTGCTGGAGTCGGGCGCCGACGCGGCCTACACGCTGGCGGCCGCCTACGGGCCCGGCCTGAACGCGTTCATCGCGAAGATGAACGTCACCGCCCAGCAGCTGGGGATGACCCACACCCACTTCACCTCACCGGACGGGCTGCCCTATCCCACCGAGACGTCCACGTACTCCACCCCGGCGGACCTGGTGATCTTGGGGGAGACGGCGATGAAGTCATCGCTGTTCCGGGCGATCGTGGACCAGCGATTTGTCAACCTCGGGAAAGGCCAGGGCCACGCCGATCACTGGTGGGGGAATTCCAACGGGCTAATCGGAAGGTATCCTGGGGCAATCGGGATCAAGACCGGGTACACCGACGTGGCGTTGCACTGCCTGCTGTTTGAGGCGGTCCGCAATGGCCGTACGCTGATCGGTGTTGTCCTTGGCAGCCCCGCCACCGGCCCGCAGGCCGGTGCGCAGGACGCGGCTCGCGTCCTTGACTGGGGCTTCGCCCTGAAGAAAGCGTGACAAGTCAGGAGCGTTGATGGCCAGTCGTAAGCAGGCCAAGGGGGACCGGCGTGCCCAGATCGAGGCCATGCGCGCCCAACAGCGGGCCCGCCAGCGGAAGGTCCGAATCGCCTGGCTGGGCGGCGGCGGGATCGTCGTCATCGCGGCCGTCGTGGCCATCGTGCTCGCCGTGACCTCCTCGTCGGGCCCGGCGGTCACCACCGCGACGCAGGTGCTGCCGCCGGGCGTTTCCGGGCAGGCCACCGCCGAGTCCCCGGCGCAGACGGTGGCGAACAACACCGGCATCGGCGGGGTCGTGGCCTACGTCACCACCGGCTGGCCCGCCAGCAGCAACAACGGCCCGGCGGCGAAGGCGCTGCGCCATAATCACGTGGCCGGCCCGGTGACCTACTCCGTCACCCCTCCGGTCGGCGGCGACCACAACGCCACCTGGATGAACTGCGGCGTGTACAACCAGCCAGTGCCGAGCGAGCGGGCCGTCCACAACCTGGAGCACGGCGCCATCTGGATCACCTACCAGCCGTCGCTGCCCAAGTCCCAGCTGGACCAGCTGTACTCGCTGTTCACCAGGCAGACCATCCTTACCTCGCCGGAAGGCGGCAGTTCCCGGTACCTGGACATCACGCCCTACCCCGGGCTGCCATCGCCGATCGTGGTGACCTCATGGGGCTTCCAGCTCAGGCTGACCAGCGCGACTGACCCCAGGCTGCAGCAGTTCATCACCAAGTTCCGCTACTCCCAGAAGTACAGTCCCGAGTACGGCGGCGCCTGCACGGGCGGCGTCGGCACCCCGCTGAAGAGCTAGCTCACGGACGGGACTAGTCGCGCTGGCGGGAACTGCCCAGCATGATCTCGTCCCAGGACGGGACCGACGAACGGCGGCCCTTGGCCTTGGCGTTCTTGGGCTGACGGGGCCGGGAGGCCTCCGGCGCGGCCGGCTGGTCAGCCTCGGCCGCCTGCGGCGGCGCTGGCTCGGGCGCTGGCGTCGGCGCTGGCTCGGGCGGCGTCACGGCGGCGGGCGCTGGAGCTTCGGCGGCCACGGGGGGGCCGGCGGGCACGGCGGGTACGGCGGTGGCGGCCGGTTCCGGGGCGGCCGCAGTGGCCGGGGCGTCGGCAGGCGTCGCGGCCGGCTCGGGGACGGGCGCGGTGGCGACCTGGTCGGCGGTGTCCAGGTAGATGGAGGCAGGCTCGAAATCGGCATCGTCGAGGCCCGTTCCGGCTAGAACTGGCTCTGGCTCTTCCTCGAACGCCATCCGCTCGGCCGGGGGTGGCGCGGGCGGCTCGCGGGTCGCGGCGCGCTCAGCGGGCGGAGCCGGATTCGGGTCCCAGGCCGGTGGCTCCCACATGGGGACCAGCCCGTGCCCGGGCGAGGGGGTATACGCGGGGGGCTGCATGGATTGCGTTCCGGGCTGGGGCGGCCGGGGGGCACGCGGCTCCGGCGGCGCCTGCGCTGGGCGCTGCGGGTAGGCCGGGGGCTGGGCCGAGTGCCCAGGCGGCTGAGCGTAGGCGGCCGGCGGCTCGTAGCCGGGCCGTTCCTGGGCGCGCCGGTCCGCCGCGGTGCGCTCCGACCGGTAGCGGCTGCTGCCACTGTTGGGGCCGGCACTGTTGTAGCCCGCGTTGCTGTGATTGCCGTAGCCGGGCGGGGAGCCGTACCCGCCCGAGGTCGTCCCGCCGGCCGCGACCGCGCCCAGGCGGGGGGCCAGGGGCGTCACGGTGGCCTCGCCGGGGACGCTCGCGGTCAGCGGCGGCAACTCCGATTCCGGAAGCGACAGGCGCTCGGCGGCCTCGTCGGCGGGCATCACGTGGCGGCGGCGGGGGTCAAACAGCCACTCGGCGATGGTCAGCCGGCCATTGGAGATGAAGGCCAGCGACACCTGCCAGTTGCCATCCCCCCGCTTGCGGGAGTCCCACTCGGCGTCCTCGGGGGCACCGCCGTGGGCAGACACCCGCGTCGTCACGATGTCGCCGAGCCGGGGTCCCGGTGCGGAGTCTCCCTGCCTCCGCACCGATGCCGATTGCGCCTGCGTGGCGATATAGGCGCGCTCAGCCAGCACAGGTCCTTCGAACCAGCGCACTCGCTCGACCGGGATCCCCGCCGCGTCGGCGATCTCCTCCGCCGTCTCGCCGGCGCGGATCCGTGCCTGGATCTCCTTGGGTCGCAAGGGACTCTCCACTTCGATCTCGTACTGGGCGAGCCGAGAAGTCTGGCCGAGCGCGACCGCCCGCAGGCGCTCATCGATCGGCAAGGTAAACCGCGCGCTTCGTCCCGGCACAGCCAGGACGGCATAGCTGCCGTCCTCGCTCACCGCGACGAAGCGCAGTTCCTGCATCGGCGTCCTTTCCCGGCCGAACCACTTCCGTAAGAGTCTCCCGGTCAGGCAGCGATAAGGCCAGTACCCCGCGCGGCATGTCCAGGGTCAATCTAGAGAATGCTTGCTATCGGGCGCCACCGAGGGGGATACTTCTCCGCCCGCGCCTTGGCTATCCTGCGAGCCAGCCAGCCCCAGCGCGTCCGCCGAGGCGCTGACCGACTCGGCTTCCGGGCTGTCGATGGTCAGCTTGGACGGCCACCAGTTCCACCGCCCGAGCAGCACGCAGGTGCACGGGACGAGCACGGTGCGGACCACGAAGGTGTCCATCAGGATGCCGAGCACCAGGCCGAGGCCCACGTCGCGGATCTGGCTGCCGCCCGAGGCGCCGCCGACCACCGCGAAGACCGCGAACGCGGAGGCAAGGACAATGCCGGCCGAGGTCACGGTGGTGCCGGTGATGCCGAGGGCCTTGGAGACCGCTTCTTTCAGCGACATCTTGTGGGCCTCTTCCCGGATCCGCGTCATCACGAGGATGTTGTAGTCCTCGCCCAGCGCGAGCAGGAAGATGAACAGCAAGAACGGCAGGATGAACGTGATGCCGCCCGAGTGCCCGATCTTGATGAAGATCAGCACGGCCGTCCCGAGCGCCGCGAAGTAGGAGACCGCCACCGAGGCGATCAGGTACAGCGGCGCGACCAAAGACCGCATGACCAGCGCGAGCAAGATCCCGATGACGATGATTGCGATCGGGATCACGGTGCCCAGGTCACTGTTGGAGGTCGAGCTGATGTCGTAGAAGATCGGTGCCTGGCCAAGGACGCCGTTATCGGTCGCGTGCAGGGTGGGAGCGACCTTAGCCGCCTCGGTCCGGATCGCGGGGGTCGCGTTCATGGCAGCCGTGGTCGACGCCTCGCCGGCCCGCAGCCCGGTCAGGAACTGGATGGTCTTGCCGTCGGGGGAGACGAAGTTCGTGGTCGCCCGGTAGAGCTGGTAAGCCTCCGCCGCGTTGTTGCCGGCCACCGGCTGGAGCGCCTGGGCCACGGCCGGGGGCATCGTGGGCGGCAGTTCCCCAGACGGGATCGCGCTGCTCACCACCTGGTGCAGCCCCGAGTACTGGGCCGGGGAGATGCTCACGGTGCCACCCGGGTTCAGCGGCCCGGCCACGGTGGTGAACACGCCGCTGGCCTTGAGCTGCTGCTCGGCGGCCACGAGGGGCGCGGGGTTGTCCCAGACGGGCGTGGAGAGCGTGTAGATCAGCTCCGTCGGGTTGGCGGAGGTCGACGGGAAGTACTTCGACTGCAGCGCGGCACCCGCCGCCGAGTCGGTGCCGGCCGGCGCGGTGGTCGAGCCGCCGAAGCCGCCGCCCACGTAGCCAGTCACGAAGGTCGCCAGGGCGCCGAAGATCACGACGCCGGTCGCCAGCGCGACCGCCGGCCGCTTGAGGATGCGCGTCGCGATCTTGCCCCAGACGCCGGTCGAGGACGCGCCGACCCGGTTCCTCGTCGGCCAGAAGGCAGCCTTGCCGAAGATCGCCAGCAGCGCCGGCGTCAGCGTCAGGCCCGCCAGCAGCGCCACGGCGATGCCGATCGCCAGCGGGATGCCGAGGGTGGAGTAGATCTGGAACGTCGCGAATAGCAGCGACAGCAGGGCGGCGACGACGGTGAGCGCGGAGAACGTGATCGACTCGCCGACCTTCGTCAGCGCGCTGACCACCGCGTCCTTGGGCGCCTCGCCGCGCCGGATGTGCTCCCGGACCCGGAAGACCAGGAACAGGTTGTAGTCCGTGCCGGCCCCGAGCACGAGCACGGTCAGCAGGATCTGGGCGAGGAACGACACCTTGAGGCCATGCTGGGCGGCCTCGGCGACCAGCGGCCCGGAGATCGCCACCGAGAAGAACGCCGGGAGCAGGGTTACCAGCGGCGCGAGGAGGGCGCGGAAGACCAGCAGCAAGATGATGAGGATCAGCAGGCCGGTGACGATCTCGACCGACTGGTTGGAGTTGCCGTTCTGCTTCTGCTGGTCAACCTGGGTGGCCAGCGGGCCCGTGAGGTGCACCTGCAACCCGGACGGGGGCGCGGCGCCCTTGATCGCGGTGCGCAGGTTGTCGACGAGGTTCACGATGGCGGTGCCGTTTCCGCCGCCGTTGACGTTGGATTGCACCTGGATCTCGGCGGCTTGCCCGGCCACTCCCGCGACCGGCTGGGAAACGGCGAGCACCTTGACCTTCTCGACGGTCGCGACCTTGCCCAGGCCGGCCTGCAGCGGCCCGCTCAGCCAGGCCTGGTCGGCCGCGGTCAGCGGCCCGCCGTCGCGGGCGGCGATCACCGGGACCACCGTCACCTTGGTGCTAACCCCGAGTGGAGCGGCCAGGTCGATGGCATGCTGGCTGGGGGCGCTGGCCGGCAGGAAGGCGCTGTTGTTGCCCTGGGCCGCGTTGGCCAGCGACGGGAGTGCCTTCGGGATCAGCGCGGCGGCCACAATCCAAAACACCAGGATCGGCCAGCGGAACTTAACGGCGAATCGCCCGATCGCCCGGAAAATGTCGTCTGCGTGCACGGCCACAGGATATCGACGAGCGGCGGTGGATGCGCGTTCGCGATAGGACGCGTGCTCAGCGGATTCTCAGGTTAACGCTTCCGGCCCAGCTCACGTTAACTGTATGGCGGCGCGAAGGGTGCTGCCCCGCGCCCGCCTGGTCACCATACGTCCGAACCGGTGGTTTAGCTGCGGAAGTGTTACTTTGCGGCAGCATGGGCGCGCCGGACAGGAGGCGAAGAGGCATGCGGCATCTATACGGGATCGCGCTGGCCGTCGTGCTGGCCGCGGCGGTGTTCTTCGGCGGCGGATGGGGGTTCCACAAGCTTCATTCCTCGGTACCGAGCGCCGCGGCGACGGCACTTCCGGCCGGCGGCGGAAGCCTGCTGCACGCCACCGGGCTGCTGCTGGCGCTCGGCGCCCTCGCGGGCGCCGCCTTGCTGGCCGGGCTGCTGATCATCATCCCCCGGATCTCCCCGCTGGCGGCCGGCCTGCCCGGGATCGGGCTGATCGCGTGGACCGTGCTGTACGCGGTCAGCGTGACGCGGGCGGTGCACTACGTCCCGATGCGGACGAACGCGTTCGGCGCGGGGTTCGAGGCGATGGGCATCAGCGGAGTCCTCGGCGCGGCCGGGATCGTCTTGATCATGCCGCTGTTCGTCCCGTCCCGGTGGAAGCGCCCCCTGGTCGACGATGACGCCGGCTACGACGACGAGGCCCTTGAGGCGACCAGCATCAGCACCCCCTCGCGCAGCGCCGGCCTGCTGGCCGGCTCGGGCACCAGCGCCTGGAAGTCGCTGACCGAGCCCACCCAGCCCGTCAGCAGGCCCGGTGACGCCGAGCCCTGGTAGCGGGGGGGCGGCGCCGAGGCCGGGGCGCCGCGTCGCGGCGCCGGCCGCTCCCTTCGGGGGCGGTTAACGGGCACTGGCGAACTGGGCGCTTTCGGTGGAGCCGGCGAGGGCGGTGGTCTCGGCGGCTGGCTTGATGGCCTGGGTGACCAGGTCGAAGTAGCCGGTGCCGGCCTCCCGCTGGTGCCGGGTGGCGGTGTAGCCGAGCGGCTCGGCCGCGAACTCGGCCTGCTGGAGCCGGACGTAGGCCGACATGTCCTCGCGGGCGTAGCCGTGCGCGAGCTCGAAGATCGAGTGGTTGAGCGCGTGGTACCCGGCGAGGGTGATGAACTGGAACCGGTACCCCATCGCGGCCAGCTCCTTCTGGAACTTGGCGATGGTCGCCTCGTCCAGGTGCGCCCGCCAGTTGAACGACGGCGAGCAGTTGTAGGCGAGCATCTGGTCGGGGTAGACGGCCTTGATCGCCTCGGCGAACTCGCGCGCCTCCGCCAGGTCCGGGGTGGAGGTCTCCATCCACAGCAGGTCGCAGTACGGCGCGTAGGCCAGGCCGCGGGCCACGCAGGGCGCCAGGCCGCTGCGCACCCGGTAGAAGCCGTCGGCGGTCCGCTCGCCGGTCACGAACGGGACGTCCCGCTGGTCGATGTCAGCGGTCAGCAGCGTCGCCGCGTGCGCGTCGGTGCGGGCGATGACCAGGGTCGGCACGCCCGACACGTCGGCCGCCAGGCGGGCGGCGGTCAGCGTGCTGATGTGCTGGCCGGTGGGGATGAGGACCTTGCCGCCGAGGTGGCCGCACTTCTTCTCCGACGACAGCTGGTCCTCCCAGTGCACGCCGGCCGCGCCCGCCTCGATCATCGACTTCATCAGCTCGAACGCGTTCAGCACGCCGCCGAAGCCAGCCTCGGCGTCGGCGACGATCGGGGCCAGCCAGTGCGGCCCGTCGCCGTCGCCCAGCCCGTTGGGGGACTCCGACCAGGCGATCTGGTCCGCGCGCAGCAGCGCGTTGTTGATCCGGCGGACCATCTCCGGCACCGAGTTCACCGGGTACAGCGACTGGTCCGGGTAGATCTGCCCGGCCAGGTTGGCGTCGGCCGCCACCTGCCAGCCGGACAGGTAGATGGCCTGCAGCCCGGCCTTGACCATCTGCACCGCCTGGTTGCCCGACAGGGCGCCCAGCGCGCGCACGGCGTCTGCTGAGTGCAGCAGCTGCCAGAGCCGGCTCGCGCCGCGCCGCGCCAGGGTGTGCTCCTGGGCCACCGATCCGCGCAGCCGGATTACGTCCTCGGCGCGGTAGGTCCGCTCGGTCCCCGCCCAGCGGGGGTCGGTCTCCCACTCATGGCGCAAGTTGGCCGCCTGCTGGCTGATCGTCTCCATCATCTAGCCTTCCGTGATCGGGCCCGGCCGCCAGGGCCAGGGACTGCTCCCTGGGGTCGGCGCGCGCCCGGGGCTGTCGCTTCCGTACGTCCCAGGGTGCGGGGCGGCACCAGGCAGGACCAGGGACTCGTTGAGTGAAAATCTTCATTTTTTTCTGAACGGTCATGTGTTACTATTCTTCGCGATGAAAGATCTCCAGAAATTGGTCGATACCAGTGGTCTAGACCTGGCAACACTGGGCCAGCGGGTCCGGTACCTGCGGCGGGCGCGCGGGATGACGCTCGCCGAGCTCGGGGCGAAGGTGGGCTGCGCGCCGTCGGTGCTGTCGCTGCTGGAGAACGGCAAGCGCGAGCCGCGCTTGTCGCTGGTGGAGCAGCTGGCCTCGGCGCTGTCGGTGCCGGTGACGGAGCTGCTGAAGAAGCAGCCGCCCAGCCGTCGCGCGCAGCTGGAGATAGCTCTGGAGGCCGCCCAGCGTGACCCCTCCTACAAGGCGCTCGGGCTGCCGGTGCTGAAGGCCGGGGCGCGGGTGCCCACCGAGGTGCTTGAGCACATCGTCGCGCTCGCGGCCGAGCTGCGGGCGCAGCGCGCCAAGCCGACCGGCACGCCGGAGGAGGCACGCCAGGCCAACGCCGCGCTGCGGGCGGCCATGCGCGAGCAGGGCAACTACTTCGCCGGCATCGAGCAGGCGGCGGCGGAGGCCTTGTCGGCCGAGGTGCGGTCGCGCGCGGACTACCACGGCGGCCCGCTGTCGCAGGGCATGCTGATGTCGGTGATGGGCCACCACGGGTTCGAGGTGCGGTACCTCAATGACCTTCCCCGGTCCGTCCGGTCCCTGACCGACCTGCGGCTGCGCCGCATCTACGTCAAGCAGGAGCCAGTCGGCGGGCACACGCCCAAGGCGGTGGTCTTCCAGGCGCTGGGCCACTTCCTGCTCGGCCACGAGGCGCCGCGCGACTTCGCCGACTTCCTGCGCCAGCGGGTGGAGTCCAACTACTTCGCCGCCGCGATGCTGATGCCGCAGGAGGCCTCGGTGGCGTTCTTGCGTGAGTCGATGGAGCGCCGCGACCTGGCGGTCGAGGACCTGGCCGATGTCTTCTCGGTCTCGTACGAGATGGCCGCCCACCGGGTGACCAACCTGATCACCCATCACCTGGGCGTGCCGTGCCACTTCGTGAAGAACGACTCCAGCGGCGTCATCTACAAGGCCTACTCCAACGACGGGGTGGTGTTCCCGGCCGACCCATCGGGCGCGATCGAGGGGCAGCGGATGTGCCGGCAGTGGTCCGGGCGGCAGGTCTTCGCGGCCGCGAACCGGTTCTCGCCGCACTACCAGTACTGCGACACGCCGTCGGGGTCTTACTTCTGCGTGGCGCAGGTCGACCCGCGTGACCATGCCTACGCGATCACGCTCGGCGTGCCGTTCGAGCACTCCCGCTGGTTCCGCGGCCGCGAGTCGACCTTGCGGACCCGGTCGTACTGCCCGGACGGCGAGTGCTGCCAGCGCGCCCCGCTGGCGCTGGCCGAGCGCTGGGAGGGCCTGGCCTGGCCGTCGGCCCGGGCGCACTCCCACGTGCTGTCCGCGCTGCCGGCCGGGTCGTTCCCCGGCGTCGACGACGTCGACATCTACGAGTTCCTGGACCGCCACGCGGCGGAGTTACCGGGGCAGGCAACGCCAAGGACCCGGACGGCGCCGGGACCGGCTGGAAGGCCTTCTGAGGAAACGGAACGGTGAACTCCCCTCGGCCCGGCGCGCCCGTCCGCTAACGTTTGCACCGGTTTCCGGCCATCAGCGCGTGATGGGCCGGGTTTGTCAGTTCAGAGGGGGCTGGCGTGAGCGTGCTCATGTATGACGGGATCAACTCGCTGGCGGCGGGCATCGCCAGGCAGTTCCCGAACGCGACGAAGGTCGCCGGCTACCTCAACGGCATCTACGCGTGGTCGCAGGCCCAGTGGAACCTGTTCCCGCACGCTGACCACGTGACGATCTCGGTGACCGCGGCCGCCAACGCCGGCGACGTGCTGGACGTGGAGGTCGGCGACGCCGCGCCGAACCAGGCGGCCGGCTGGATCGCCATGCGCAAGGCGGCCGGGCTGTACCGGCCGACGATCTACTGCTCCCGCTCGGTCATCCCCGCGGTGCGGGCGGGCACGGGCAGCTACGTCCTCGGCAAGGACTACGACATCTGGGTCGCCGACTACACCGGCTCGCCGCACCCGGTGACGGCGCCGGGCACGCCGAGCGCCACCTGCGCCGCGACCCAGTATGAGTCCACCGCCAACTGGGACGCCTCGATGGTCTACGACACCGACTGGCCGCACCGCAAGGCGCCGGCGCAGCCGCCGCCGGTGCGGCTGCCGGGCCAGCTGCCCGCGCCGGCCGGCCTGTCGGCGACGTTGCACGGCTTCAGCGTCAACCTCGGCTGGGGCGCGGTGCCGGGCGCGGCGGGCTATGAGGTCGAGGTCTACCACCACAACGCGGCCGGGATCTACGGCGACATCGTCTTCCACCAGCGGGTGACCGGCAACCACGTCGCCGGCCTGAAGCTGCCCGGCGGCGGCCAGTACCAGGCCCGGGTCCGCGCCAAGGACCCGGACGGCGCCTGGACCGACTGGAAGGTCTTCTAGCTGGTCACTCGCTCGGCGGGATCGTGAACCCGTCGGCGCCCACTTGCACCGTGGACTCCGCCACCTGCTCGATCTCCGAGGCCGGCACTACCTTGCCGTCAAGGTCGAGCACCGGCGAGGCCTCGCTGTACCAGGACGGGACCACCGCGTGGCCCCAGAAATCGCGGCGCCGCGGGTCCAGCACCGACCAGCGCAGCA
>Ga0157369_10006476_pt1 | contig 13572 bp, 9 predicted proteins | sample C25metaG_FD_113461 | JGI IMG/M metagenome (GOLD analysis project Ga0157369, IMG submission 113461) | Corn rhizosphere microbial communities from Kellogg Biological Station, Michigan, USA - C2-5 metaG | ecosystem: Host-associated > Plants > Roots > Rhizosphere > Soil | place: USA: Michigan...
CTAAGGCTATGGCTTGATGGGCTGCTCTTTGGGCCCGAGTACGTCGCGCATCACGATTGCGAGATCCCGGAGGGCTTGCGCTCCGTCGCCATAATAGGTCGAGCCGTGCATGACTGCCAGCGTCTTTGGTTTATATTCGGCTAACGTTTGAAGTACGCGGCCGGTATGGTGCGTGTAGGGTACGTAATTCGCAAACGGACCAGCTTCACTCTCAAGCAACGCGTCTTTACAGCACTCCATGATGCTGTCGGCAGTTGCCGGTTTGAGGTGGCCCCATTGATGAAACAAGTCGGAGCAGAATAGAGTTTGTTCCGATTCTTCGAAGAGAACGCCGGCGTCCCACCCGTGGGGCACATGGGGTGTAGGAATGAATCGAAAACGAAAGCGGCCGGTCAGCAAGATATCGTCGCGACTCAACACCCGGGCAGGCCGTATGGAAAAGTCATTTACGCTCACCAGAGCGCCCACCAGGCCGCACACAGGCTGGGCGGCGGGCGCGAGTTCGAGCCATTGGTTTAAGGCCCCGCATTCATCGGACTCGAAGTGGCTGAATCCAATGTGCCTGATTTTCGAAATATCGATCAGACGCGAGATCTCCTCGCGCAACACAGGGAACATGCTTCGCAGTCCGGCATGGAACAGTAATGGTTCGTCGTCTTTCACCAAAAAATGACTGAACTCCAAATTGAATTCTGGAACGAACACCGAGATGCGGTAGACGTCTTTTGAAATTTCTGTGGTACTGATCATACGCTCTCCAACTCTCGCTGCGCACGCCGTCCTTCCGAACTGGCGCCCGATCAGGCAGCCTCGACAATATCATTCTGAAAACGGCGTCGTCTGTTCGAAGGCATCGAAAAACTCAGCTCCACCAACTCTCGCCGGGGGCCAGATGCGCTTTCACGATATCGGGGTTGAGATCCGCGCCCAGCCCCGGTTTATCGTTGATCTGAATAAATCCGCGCTCGACATAGGGCCCGCGGAGCATCAACAACTGATCCATCCACCCGCCCTGGCCTGTGACAGTCTCGCAGGTCATGTAATCGCGGATCGCGCCCGCCCATTGGCATGTTGCCCAGGTGTGCAACTGGCTTCCGGTATTGTGATTGCACAGGGGCAATCCAAATAGATCGGCCATATCGGCGATGCGTTTGGTTTCAAGGAATCCGCCGCTGTTGCGGAGATCGGGATTGAGAATATCCGCGCCCTGGTTGATGATGAAATCCTTAAAGCCCTGGCGGCGTTCCAGATTTTCACCCGTGCAAATCGGAACGCGCGAAGATGCCACCAGCCGTTTCCAGGATTCCGAGTAATCCACCGGCAGCGGATCTTCGAGCCATAGGGGTTTGATAGGGGCTACCGCTTCGGAGATCTGGATGGACGTGCGCAGATCGTATTCCCAATGGCAATGCACCATGATGTCGTGATCCCAGCCGATGGCTTCCCTGCAGTTCTCGTATCCTTTGGCTAGATCGATGATCTCTTTCGTGGAAAGCACCCGATTTCCCGGATCCCGACCGCCGTCCTGCGTCTGAGACGTATGCGGAAAGCCGAACTTGTGCGCTGTAAAGCCGCTTTTGTCCTCTTTCACTTTCGCGGCCCACTCCCGGCATGATGATTTATCGAGCATGTTTTTCGGGGCTTCATGGTCGTAGACACGAACGCGGTCGCGAAACCTTCCGCCGAGGAGAGTCGTGACCGGCTGACCGAGCAGCCTGCCGGCGAGATCCCAGAGCGCCATCTCGATGCCGCTCGCGGCGCGCAGCAGTGAATGGGCAGAGCCGTCAGTACGCGTGCCGCTCAGGCTCTTGCCGCCTTCGCCCAGATTCGTGTAGATCGCATCAATGCCCAGAGGATCCTTGCCAATCAGTAAAGGCTTCAGCTCAAGAATCTGTTCCTTAACACCGATTGCGGGAGATCCGTAAGCTTCCGCGATACCCGAGACGCCATTGTCGGCCACAACTCTTACGAGTGTGTAAGTGCGCGGGCCCGAGATGACGATCGACTGAACATCGCGGATCTTGTAGCGCCCCTTCTCCGATTCGGCGAGGAGCCGATAGCACACTAGAAAGGGAAGAGCGGCCGCCGGCCGGATGAAATCGCGTCTTGTGAAGTTCATCGCGGGTTCCTTTCCTATCAGTAGCGCTCGCCTGAAGCTACCCTGTTAGGGGCGCGCACGCTGCCAGGCTTCGAGGAAGTCTTTACCATGAAATCGGACCGTGCGAGCATCAACAATCTCAGCACCCGATTTGAGCGCGGCGTCCGGTGTAAGCGCATGCCGGCTGGTGTACTCCATTTCGATAGTGACGGGACCGTTCAGACGATAGGGTGTAATCCTGCCGATTTTTGCCATTGCGGCCGCGGCGCGTTCATGAATCAAGCGGCGGGCTGCTTCCGCCGAAAGGGATACACACGAGTAGTTGTCGATCCCTTCCTTCACCACCGCCATTTCGGCATCGGGATCAATCTTCTTCAATTGCCCGGCGGCGGCGCGATCACCGCTCAGAAAGATGACCGGCGTGTCAAACCACCCCGCCAGAGCAGTTCTGGTCTCAATCTCTCCAACCGGCTCGCCGTTCATGAGGAGGTTCTGAATGCCCAGCGAACTGTAGCTGTGGGCCATCACGCCGCCAACGGTATTAGCCCGCGCGTGCTGGCCGACAAATGCGACGGCGGAATAATGCCGTTCCATAAGCATGGTCGAGGGCAGCACTCCCATCACGAGATGTGCTCTCGAATCGATCGTGAGAGCGGACAGTGTTGCGCTGCCATCGTGACCATCCCACACGAATACATCGGTCGCTCCACCATCGAAAAATCCGGCAACCGCGCTGTTGATCTCGCCGGTGAGCAGTTGCCGCATTTCGGCGTCTTTCGGATCGGTCTGCTCCTGCCGGCACACTCCGGCAACACCCTCCGCATCGGTAATCATAAACACAGTCTTCGGTTGCGCAGGAGCAGAAAACGCTAAGGCGAACGCCAACAGTGCAGTCCTCATCCGTGTGCAAGTTTATCTTAGGTTGGAAGTTCGATTTGCCGACTGCGAAACGGCATCCTCCTTCAAGAGAATCGGTGCCTGAATCTGTTCGTTCCCGCACACCTCTGTGCCGGTTGTGGAGCATCGAGCGCCGGGTCCGATCCCCGGCCACGGCGGATTCCGATGAAATCAATCGAGTAACGATATTTACCGCCGCGGCAACCGGAATGCAATCACCATCCAGACCACATGCTTTCAGCTCTCGTGCACGAGCTTCATTTCGCCCTTCGCCAGCTATGGAAGCGGCCAGGATTTACTCTAACGGCGGTACTGGTGCTTTCACTGGGCCTAGGCGCCAACGTCGCGATTTTCAGCATCGTGAACGCCTTTCTCATACAGCCGCTGCCGTATCCGGAACCGGCTCGTCTAACCGCCCTTTTTGAGCGGGATCCGATAGGCCCTCCCGGCAGCGATCCCTACAATTCCGTCGCGGCAGGACACTTTCTGGATTGGCAGAAGCTCTCGCGGAGTTTCACGAGTATAGGCGCCGCAGGGAGCGATTCGCTTAACCTGGCGAGTCCCGGCAATCTGTTCGAGCCCGAGCGGGTAGATGCCTGCCTTTGCTCGCAGTCGGTGTTTCCGACACTTGGAGTGAATCCGTTACTCGGCCGCAGCTTTCGACCTGATGAAGACCGCTTGGGCGCGCCGCGGGTGGCGACGATCAGCTATGGTCTCTGGCAGAAGCGTTTCGGCGGTAGCCCGGCTGCGATTCACCAGCAAATCCGGCTCAACGGAGAGAACGCCGAAATCATCGGCGTGATGCCGCGCGGCTTCGCTTTTCCCTACCGGACGGTGGAGATATGGGTCCCGCTTCTTGCGAACATTCATCCGGAGTTGGCGCAGAGTCACGACAAACATTTTCTCTTTGTGGTGGGTCGCCTCCGTCCTGGTGTTTCGGTTGTACAGGCCAAAGCCGAAATAGATGGCTTCGTATCGCGATACCAAAGGGCACATCCGGAGGAGGTAAGCGGCAAAGGAGGGAACGTAGTCTCGCTGCGCGATTACCTGGTGCATGACGTCCGCACTTCGCTGCTCGTGCTGCTGGGGGCGGTGGGGTGCGTCCTCATCATCGCCTGCGTGAATGTTGCCAACCTGCTGCTGACTCGCGCAGTGGGGCGCACGCGCGAGATTGCGATCCGAGAGGCAGTCGGTGCGAGCCGCGGTCAGATTACTCGACAGCTACTTGCCGAGAGCGTTCTGCTGGCCCTGTTGGGCGCCGGAGGCGGCCTGTTTCTGGCGGGAATCATTACTAATGCCCTCGTCTCCCATGCCCCCAATGCGGATGCCGTGCTGCCCCCGGGTGCGGTTCCGCTCAGCCCACTCGTTTTTGTTTTTGCATTCGGTGCTGCGTTGGTGGCGGGCGTCGCGGCCGGACTCTTCCCGGCGCTGCAGTCTTCACGCACCGACCTGGCCAACAGCCTGAAAGACAGCGCTCGCACGGCGACGCCCAGCCGGGCTCACAGCCGCTTTCGCAACACTCTCGTGGCGGCCGAAGTGGCCCTCTCACTGGTACTGCTGATTGCAGCGGGCCTGCTGGCCCGGAGCTTCGCCACTCTTTACAATGTCCGGCCGGGCGTGCGAGTGGATCACATGCTCATGGTCGGTATTTCCATACCGGATCCGAGCCACCACGGGCAGGCGAAGACTTCGACAATCATCCGCCAGCTCTCCAACCGGTTGCAGCATGTGCCGGGCGTGCTCTCAGCGGGTATGACCTCCTGCCCACCGGTGCTTGGGCACTGCAGCGACTGGGTGTTCAACATTGAAGGCCATCCGTTGCCCGCAGGGCAGATGATGGACGCCCTGAACCGTGGCGTGGACCCCGGATTTCTTGCCGCGGCGGGTGTACCTCTCCTGCGCGGGCGGAACTTCACAAGCAACGACGGCATCGGCTTTGATCCCGACCATCCGAAGCCAGGCACGATGCTGATCAGCGAGTCACTCGCCAAGCAGTATTTCACCGGTGAGGATCCGCTGGGGCGCTATATCACGATCGGTAATGACGTCGAACAAAATAAGCAGAGTGGAAAGCCTGTCCCGCGTTACCAGGTCATCGGCGTGGTGGGCGATGTACTGAAACATCTGGACAAAAAGATTCAACCTACCTTTTATGTGCCGCTGCTGGACGGCCACTATAACGACATCTATATCCTTCTGCACACGACCGTTGAACCGCATTCGGTGACGGGTGCGGTTCGCGCGGAAATTCAGCGGCTACAGCCGGACATTCCGCTGTTCCAGGTACAGACGATGGAGGAGGCGCTAGGGCAATCGGCATCGGACCATCAATTTCACCTGCTGCTTTTCGGATCCTTCGCGCTGCTCGCCGTGCTGCTGGCGGCGGTCGGACTCTATGGTGTTCTCTCCTACGGCGTCTCGCAACGCCGCAGCGAGATCGGAATCCGGTTGGCTCTGGGCGCGCGCAGTTCGGATGTGCGTCTGCTCATTTTCAAGCAGGGCATGCTACCAGCAGCTATTGGAGTCGCGGCAGGTATAGCAGCCGCATTTCTGCTGGCGCGGGTCATGCAGAGCCTGCTTTTTCACGTCAATCCTTTCGACCCGGCGACATTTCTTTTGATTCCTGTATTTCTAGTGGCGGTGTGCGCCTGTGCCTGCTACTTGCCGGCGGTGAAGGCCACTCGCATCGATCCAACGGTGGCACTGCGGACAGAGTAATCTCGCTAAGGTTTGGATTCAAGCCTGGTTCACGAATCTTTCTGGACGATCGTACCGTTGATCTGGTTGAGTAGACTCATGGAGTGGGGTCGGCGCCGGTTTCGCGCATCCGGTGTATTCCGGGCTCCTCGGGCCGCGGGCCGTATCCGAAGGAGTGCAAGAACTATGCCATTCCGAGTTGAGAATTTGGCCGAGGCGATTCGGGAGACAAGGAAAAAGCTGCGGCGCGAACTTGCCGCCTACGGAACCGTCTTCCAGGAAGTCGAGCGCGAAATTCGTGGCAAGATTACCCAGATCGTCAAAGAGCGCGAGGCTGGTGAAGCGGTGATTCCCGTTGTTCCCTACGCAGACATTGCTGACGGCTCCGTCTCTTCCGAGATGATTTCGAAGATTCGGGATCGAGGTACTTGTGTCATTCGCAACACCTTTGCGATTGAACAAGCGCGGGCCTGGGATGATGAGATCGCGCAGTATGTAGAGGAAAACGGTCTGAATGCGAAGCTGGCGAATGCCGCCGAGGACAAGTATTTCGGCACATTGGCCGCGGCGAAACCCCAGATCTACGGCATCTATTGGTCGCGCCCGCAAGTTCAGGCAAGACAGTCGGAGTCTCTCACTCGTGTGCGCACTTTCCTGAACAGGTTATGGCTGACGGAGAGTGAGGGGCACCGTCATTTCGATCCCGATCAAGTCCCCGCATACGCTGACCGAATCCGCCGACGGCCACCTGGATCGAGTTCACTCGGACTCTCCCCTCATGTAGATGGCGGCTCGGTTGAGCGATGGCTTGGGCCTCATTTTCGGGATGTGTATCGGCACGTTTTCTCAGGTGACTGGCGCAAATACGACGCGTTTGACGCGGCTTCACGGCCGGATGCGGAGGAGTTTCCCTCACCCGCGGTTTGTTCGATGTTTCGAACATTTCAAGGCTGGACAGCGCTGACTCGGCAAGGTAAGGGAGATGGCACGCTACAACTGATCCCAATCGCGAACAGCATGGTCTACCTGCTGCTTCGGGCTTTGCAAGACGACGTTCCCGAAACAGAGTTGTGCGGCGCCACACCGGGGCGCGCGCTCTCAGTTGAGCCGGAATGGCACGCTCTCCTGCTGGAAGGATTGACATCTATTCCGCTAATGCAACCCGGTGACACGGTGTTCTGGCACTCGGACGTGGTTCACGCAGTGGAGAACGAACACAAGGGCGATGGCTATAGCAATGTGATGTACATCGCCGCTACGGTTGGTTGCGAGAAAAACAGCGCGTATGTTGCTAAACAGGCGGCGACGTTCTTGTCGGGCAAGACGCCGCCCGATTTCGCGCCTGACAACTTCGAAGTGGATTTCCGTGGCCGCGCGACCGAGGCGGATCTTACGCCGCTGGGACGAATTCAAATGGGACTCGCCCGCTAGCGCGTGCAAATTCACGGAATACGGGTGTCCCCTTGAACAAGGCCGACGAGGACGTCGGCCGCGGACCCGGGAGGTCCGCCCAACAAACTAAGCCTTATTGGGAACTAAAACAATCATTGAGCGTTGTAATAGGTTTGGAGGAATCGTGTTTTGCACGACTTGATCCGTGACTTGAAGTACGCACTTCGCCGCCTCGGTCTTACTCCTGGATTCACTCTTGCCACGCTGGTTACGCTGGCGCTGGGAATCGGCGCGAACACGGCAATTTTCAGCATTATCAACAGCGTATTGCTCCGGCCTCTGCCGTTCCACGAGCCGGACCGTCTCATCGGCGTCTGGCAAACCGCTCCCGGCGTCAACATCAAGGATCTGAGTGCGTCCGTTGCGGACTACGTGACCTATCGCGAGGACTCCAGGACATTCGCCGACATTGCCATCTGGAATGGCCGGTCCGTCATTGTCACCGAGTTCGCCGACCCCGAGCGTGTCGATGGAATCAGCTTAACCTTCCGCCTGCTTCCGATGCTCGGCGTACATCCCGTGCTTGGCCGTGAATTCACGGAGAAAGACAATCAGGACAAAAGTCCCGAAGTCGTCATGCTCAGTTATGGGTACTGGCAGCGCCGATTCGGTGGCGATCCAAAAGTCATTGGACGCCGCATCACGGCCGATGGCGCCGCCCGCGAGATCATCGGCGTGCTTCCGCGAAATTTCTGGTTCATGGACATGGGCCACGATCTCCTGATGCCGCTCCGGTTCGACCGTTCCACCGTGCGCCTCGCGGGCTATAACTTCCCAGCGATCGCTCGGCTACGTCCTGGAGTAACCATCGCGCAAGCGGACGCCGATGTCGCTCGGATGATCGGCATTGAGCTGAATAAATTTCCCGCGCCCAAGGGAATGAGCAAGCAGATGATGGAGGATGTACGTCTGGGCCCTAATGTCCGGCTGCTCCTCGATGATCTGCTCGGTGATATCGGCAGGAGCCTTGGGGTGGTGATGGCCACAATTGGGATCGTCTTGTTTATCGCTTGCGCCAACGTGGCAAACCTGCTGCTCGTCCGCACAGAGGGCCGGGCACAGGAATTCGCCGTACGCGCGGCTCTCGGCGCCGGTCGCGGGCGCATCGCCCGGGAGATATTTGCCGAGAGCCTCACCCTTGCGGTGATGGGCGGATGTCTCGGCGTAGGATTTGCCTTCGCCGTCGTAAAGCTGGTTTTGAAGCTTAGCCCGGCCCGGCTTCCGAGAATCGAACAGATTTCGGTCGATTCGGCCGCCCTGCTCTTCACGCTCGGTATATCGCTCGTGGCAGGATTCGCGTTAGGAGTCATTCCTGTTCTGAAGCACGGTGGCATCCGTGTTGCCGAATCTCTGCGCGCCGGAGGACGTAACACAAGCGCCGGCCGCGAACGCAACTTCGCCCGCAATACGTTGACCGTGATCCAGGTAGGCTTGGCGCTGGTTCTGCTGATCGGTTCCGGCCTGATGATCCGTACGTTTCAGTCGATCCGTCATGTGCATCCAGGCTTCAGTAACCCGGAAGGACTGCAGACCCTGCGAATTTCCATTGCACGAACTGCCGCTTCCAAAGACGCGGAGCTTTTGCAGATGCAGCACAACCTGGTGAATCGCCTCGCCAGCATCCCCGGCGTGTCAGAGGTCAGCATGCTGGGCGATCTACCCATGACCGCCTCTACGTCGCAGGATCCCATTTTCGCCAGCGATCATACGTATGCAGCCAACCAGATTCCTCCGCTGCGTCGTTTTATCACCGCGGCGCCTGGCGCCTTCCACGCTCTTGGAACCCCAATGCGGGCCGGGCGCGAGTTCACTTGGCCTGAAATTCACCAAGGCCGGCGAGTCGCAATCATATCCGAGAATTTCGCGCGCGAGTATTGGGGATCCGCCCAGGCCGCGATTCGCAAGCAGATTCGTTCGAACCCGAAGGATCCCTGGAGCCAAGTCATCGGCGTCGCCGGCGATCTGCGGCACGACGGCGCGGATAAGAAAGCTCCCACATGCGTCTATTGGCCGCTGCGGTCGCAGAATTCGATGTCGTTCTTGATTCGCAGTTCTCGCGCCGCAACGGATAATTTCCTGACTGAAGTTCGTAAGACCGTCTGGGCCGTGAACGGCAGCCTTCCGGTCACCGAGATCCGGACAATGAAACAGATCTATGACAAGTCCATGGCGCGAACGAGTTTCACCCTGACCCTGCTGGCGATAAGCGGCGGCATGGCGTTGTTGCTCGCGGTCGTTGGGATCTATGCGGTAACCTCATATACCGTCACCCAAAGAAGCAGGGAAATCGGCGTCCGCATGGCGCTCGGCGCACAACAGGGTGAGCTGAAGAGGATGTTCATGGCCAGAGGTCTTCTCTGGAGCGGAATCGGCGCGGCGGCTGGACTCACTGCCGCGGCCGCGGTTTCAAGGCTGATGTCCACGCTGCTATTCGAAATCAGCCCCGTGGATCCTCTCACCTATACGATCGTTGGTGCTGGCATACTCGCAGCGGCAGCGGTGGCCAGTTACCTGCCCGCGCGCCGAGTCACGCTTGTGGATCCTGTCGAAGCACTTCGGGCAGAGTGAAATAATTGCCACGAAAAACCGGCCTGCGCCCGTGGCGGCATTTGCCGGATACTCTTGAAGACTTAGTTGGAAGATTTTTCAGGGGAAGACGGAGGTGGGCGCAACGCCCAAGCCCCACCTACCTGGAGCCGATGAATACAGGGCTACTTGTAGGCAATGGCGGCACTGGAAGCGCCGGCGAGATGGATTACCTCGAAGCGTTCGAAGCCTGCTTCTCCGCACCACTTGCGGAAATCCGCGCCGGAATAGTCGAAGGCGTCGCCGAATTCAATGAGCATGTTCAAAGACATGAGCAAGCCGAAAACGTTTTCGCGGCGGGCGTCATCAATCAGGGCTTCGATGGCGACCAGCGCGCCGCCTGGCGGAAGAGCATCGTAGGCCGCGCGGACGAGATGCATCTTCTTCTCCAGATTCCAGTCGTGGAGGATCATCCCCATGGTGATCATGTCCGCTTTGGGCAAGGGGTCCTTAAAGAAATCGCCGGAGGCTGTGCGGACGCGATCGCTCAGCCCGGCGGCCGCGATGTGCCTTCGCGCAATCGGTTCTACCTGCGGCAAGTCGAACGAAATACATTGCAAATTCGGATGCGCCTTGGCGGCTTCTATGCAGAGAAGGCCGGTCGCGCCGCCGATGTCGCAAAGTGTCTTGTATTTTGAGCAGTCGAATTTAGCCGCAAATGCCTCGAAGTTAATCCGCGAGATACCGGCCATCGCGCCGAGGAACTGTTCGAGTCTCGACAACTCCTTATAGAGCTCCTCGAACACCCCGGTCCCGCCATACTTGGTCTCATTCTGCGGTTTTCCAGTGCGCAATGCCTCGGGCAGGTCGTGCCAAAATTTGAAGAGCCGCGCATTGAGCATGACGAGAATGCCACCCACATAGCGGGGTTGCGTGCTGTCGAGGTAGAGGGCGGCGGCGGGCGTGTTGAAATATTTCGCGGACGGGCCGTCGCCCTCGCGGTCAAGGAAGCGCATTGCGACCAGTGCGTCAAAGAAGTCGCTGACGGCCCGCGCGTGCAGGCCAAGCTCCGCACCTAATTCCGCGCCTGTGACGCGGCGATTGCCGAGTTTGGTGAACACGCCGAACTCGACCGCGGTGAGCAGAACCTTGGAGGACCAGAAACCGAAGGCCGTCTGTAGAATGTGTCCGGGATCCGGCCGCGGGTTGGGGTCAAGTACGGGTTGATTCACTTCCGTTAGAGTCTGAGCCATTGGTGGTTTGACGATGCTATCACCTGGGCGGGGGCAATTGCCCAGATCGGAACTCGCGCAAGACAGCCCATGACTCCCATGGGCTGTTTTTCGACTTGCGTCAACGGGCGAGAGCATTCTAAGAGCGATTTAGGCGACGTTTGCTTACACGGTGATTGTCGGCCAGAGCACACGGTGAATTGGGCCGGAATTGTTTTTCTTATTGCGCCAATTCCAAACGGGACTCGCGCAGGTAGAATTGGGGGCAATCTCAAGGTTTGCTCCCGAACATACCGAGGAGAAAAAGAAAAGAATGCGTCGTTTTACCTTTTGTTACATTGGGTTTTCTGTCTTAGCACTGTGCTCGAGCGCCCATGCAACGACTTTCCGGTTCGATACGGACCCATTTGCCGGAACCAATGTCGTGGCCACGCCCGGACGACAAATAGTGGGCGGGGAAGATTTCATAAGCTTCTCCATACCCACAGACACTTTCTCACTGGAATCGACGACCTTTGGAGTGGGGAACTCCGTCAATTTCGTGAATGCCACGGCACCGGGCCTGCCGACTAGTGGCGTGAACGTCGTCGTGCTTCAGACATTTGACGACGACGCTAATCCCTTGACGGCGTTTGGGGCCGGAAACGCAGCCAATCTGATCGCAAACCAGATTGCAACACCGGGTCCGGGCTTCTTCATTTACTTCAATCAGGGCCTCGATCTGCCGCGGTTGGTGTTTTCAACGGATCTAAGCGATAACAGCGCCGACTTGAAGATCCTCGCCCGCATGTTGAATCTGAATGGACAGAGTGGGCGTGATGCGGTCCCTACTTTCGCAGCCGCGAACTTTGCTATCACTACCGCAGTACCGGAGCCGTCCAGCTTCTGGGTGATGCTGGCGGTAGGAATAGCTGGGGCGTGCTGCTCTATTGCGAGGCGAAAACGGGTTCAGGCCTGACGTGGATTCCGGGATTTATGGCGGCGTGAGGCCAAGTGTCTCGAAGAGTCGAGACGCGGCGGCGAAAAGTCGCCGCGCCACGAAGATTATTTGACGGTGTGGGTGAGTAAGTCGATGGTCAGTGGGTCGAAAGGTTCATTGTGCTGGTCGCCGAGCTGCCAGAACTGGACGGAAAGCTGTTTGGTCGAGATGGTTACGAATAAGTAGCCATAAGTCGAGATGGCGGCGTCGTAGGTTACCGTGTGGCTTGAGTCGGCGGGCTGGCCGGTAGCCGTCTTGACCGCCTGATGCGGCATTCCGCCGGTGCCGACGACGATGTAGACAATCTGCTTGCCTCCGATGCGGCGTGTGTAGCGCTGGTAGTTATGGGCGTGGGCGGACAAGACGAGATCCGGCCAGACACCCGACTTGGTGCAAGCGGCGTCGATGCTTTGATTCATTTGCTCGCTTCCAGAATGTCCACTCTGACTATAAGGCGGATGGTGCATGGCGATAACGAGCGCCTTTTTCTGCTTGGCTTTGCCAATGGATGCCAGCGTTTTGTCGAGCCAATCGAGTTGTGAGGTATCGGGCTTGCCTTTGGTGATGGCCTGCAGATAGCCGGGGCTTTCGAGCAGATTCGAGTAGAGACCTATGATTTGCATGAAGGGCGCGTCAAGAAACCAGTAGACGCCGGGCTCGGTCATGGTTTCCCGGTAAATGCCGCTGCCGGCGGCCTGTGGCGGAACGACGGCTTTTGACGCGCAGAAATTATCGATGAAGGCGCTGAGCGACGGATCGTCGGCCTTGGCTTTAACTTCTCCATCGTGATTTCCGGGAATGGCAATAATCTTGCCGGGATAGTGTTTGTAGGGTGAATAGAAACGCTCCCCGTAATGGCTGGCTTTGTCGTTTCCGTAAATCACATCGCCCAAATGAAAAAGAAAAGCGGGATTGAGACCTCCGGCGGAGGGGTTGAAGTCGGTGGCCATCTCCTGGGCGACTAATTGGGCTTCATGGGCGGTGCTGACGCCGGTGTCACCGAGAGCGTGGAAGCGAATTTCGCCGAGGTCTTCAATTTCCTTGACGCCGGCCGCGCCGATGACTTCGGAAAGATCCATTTTGCCTCCGCGCGCAACGGCGGGAAGCGGACCGAGTTGGAGTTTGCTCCAGTCGGTCATGCGGATATGACCGTTGATGGGCTGGCGCGCGGCGGGGGCGGCCGGAACGAAGAACGGGTGGGCAAATCGGGCTTTCGCGAACCCGGTGGACACGTTCGCGGCCGGCGGTTTAGTTTGCGGCATGACTATTCTCCTTTTGCCTAGACAATGACGGAGACGGGCTTCGGCCATGGTAGCGTGTTTCGCGTTGTTCGGAACGATCCGATGCGCGGTAGACTCACGATACGGAGATTCAATATGTCGATACGACCGGTTAAGCGGCTCATACAATCCAAGCCCACACTGGAAGGCGCGGGCGTGCATTTGCGGCGCGCATTCGGATTTGGCAACACGTCAGATTTCGATCCATTCCTACTGCTCGACGATTTTCGAAACGACATACCGCAGGATTATATTGCGGGCTTTCCGTGGCATCCGCATCGTGGCATCGAGACTATTACCTATGTCCTGGCGGGAACGGTAGAACACGGCGACAGCCTGGGGAACCGTGGCGCGATTGGCTCAGGCGACGTGCAATGGATGACGGCGGGCAGCGGAATCATTCACCAGGAA
>Ga0157369_10006477_pt1 | contig 13568 bp, 8 predicted proteins | sample C25metaG_FD_113461 | JGI IMG/M metagenome (GOLD analysis project Ga0157369, IMG submission 113461) | Corn rhizosphere microbial communities from Kellogg Biological Station, Michigan, USA - C2-5 metaG | ecosystem: Host-associated > Plants > Roots > Rhizosphere > Soil | place: USA: Michigan...
GATCGGTCGGCAGCCCCGCAACGATGCTTTGCCACGACCTGCCAAAATCGCGCGTGCGATAGATATGCGGTGAATAGTCTCCGATCGCATCATTCTGCACCGCCGCGTAGGCCTCGCCCGGATTGAATTGCGACGCCTGAACATCGACGGCCGCGTACATCGACGTGCCCGGCGGAGTCGCGTCCTGCCAGCGCTTGCCGCCATCTTCCGTCACATAGACTACGCCATTGTTGCTGCTCGCCCATATGACCCCTGCCCGCTTGGTTGAGGGCGACAACGCCACGAGTGCGTCGCCATGATGGACTCCTTTCGGATTGGGCAATGGTGGTTTCCCCGGATGGGCGGTGAGATCCGGACTGATCTTTCGCCAGTGATCACCACCGTCCTGGCTCTGCCAAACGTTCTGGGTGCCGTAATACAACACTCGCGGGTTCTGTGGCGAGAAGACGATCGGCGCGGAGACTGCACGTCGAAAATCCGTATCGCTGACCGCGCTGATGGCGCCCACGCCAAAATCGACGCTCTGCGCGCCCCATGTCTTGCGATCTACCTTTTGCAGAAAGCCCCAGGGACCGTTTGTGAAAATGATGTCGGGATGGGCAGGATCAATCGCCACTGAACCCGACTCCCAGCCGGGCAATGGAAACCAATCGAGATCGGTGATCTCTCCGACCGCGCCCCCACTTGCGATCGCAAACGTGCCGCTGTCCTGCTTGCTCCCGTATATCCAGTAGGGATATCGGTCATCGGTGGCTATCTTGTAAATCTCGGCTGTCTTTTGGTTGTACCACGAGCTCCAGGTTCGACCGGCATCGAGACTGACCGATGCCCCCTGGTCGCCGCCATACACGATATGGCTCGAGTCGGCCGGATCGATCCACCACTGATTCGGATCATCGCCCCCGGGCGCTCCCTTGAAAGCAACCAAGGTATGACCGCCATCGGTGGACCGATAGACGCAGGTGCCCATCGTATAGACGATATTGGGATCGCGCGGATCGACCAGAACCTGTTTGCTCGAGGTATAAATCGTCTTGGTGGCCAACGACCAGCTCGCGCCACCGTCGTCCGACCGATAAAGACCTGCGCGGTTCAACAAATACACGCGCTGCAAATGAGCGACAGCGGCGACCGCGGCCTCCCCCATTGATTTCGGCTGGTTGCGACCCTGTAACTTCACCCAGGTCAGGCCCTCGTCGGTGGACTCGTACAGGCTCGTTGGCCGCGGATGCTCGGATAGCGAGCGAGCCGAGGCTCCTGGCGCAATATAGGTCTGGCCGACCGTAGCGAAAATCACACGCGGATCATCGCTTGCCGAGGACATATAGGTCGCGCCGGATTCGGGCTGCGCATCCAGCACCAGATTCCACGTCCGCCCTCCGTCGGTGCTGCGAAAGACACCGCGCGCTCCCCCTTGGCGACGATCGATTCCGCGCGTAGCTGCCAGCACCAGGTCGGGATTGTGCGGGTCCACCAGCAACCAGGCTATCTCGCCTGCGCTTTCCAGTCCGGCACGCTGCCAGTGTGCCCCGGCGTCGGTGGATTTCCACACCCCGCTGCTGTAGTGGGAGCCGAATACACTCCCCGTGCCCGCATAGACCACCGACGGTTGCGACTGCGCTACCGCCAGTGCGGTGATGCCCCGGACAGTCTGCAGCGCATCGGTGACGGGGAACCAGGTGGCGCCTGCGTTTTCGGTTTTCCAGACGCCCCCATTGTCGGTTCCCATATATGCAATCGCCGGGTGCCCCTCGACCCCCGAGACCGCATCCACCTTGCCCGCGATGAATGGACCGATGTTGCGCCATTGCATCCCTTGAAAGAGTCGCGGGCTCATCTGCGCTCGTGCCGTACCCAAGATGAACAGTGCTGCAGTGGCAACCGCAGCGCGTCCCAACAAGTGAGTGCGCAGCCCAATAACCCGTGAAGTCATGTCAAACCCCCAAATTGTTGATCGCGGAGCGCCGAGGCCCGCGCGGCCGGACGCCTTCGTCCGCAGATCGGGCCCGATAGCCTGTGGATCAGCAGGCTACGCGCGGTACGGTCGTCTGTGTGCGGCGACGATCGCGCCATTATCACGGCTGGTCGCCGCGCCGCCACCGCCATTGGCAGGTCACCGGGGCCGGTTGGTTGACGCGCTTCGACGGCGTGTGGAAAACTACTACATATAATGAAACTTATTGCCATCTCACTGTGCCTGCGCGCCGTCGCCGGCCAAATCCGCTCCGTGGCTCTCCTCGGCTCGGCGCTCCTCTGCCTGGGGGCCTGCCTCGGACAGCAGGCGAGCGCGGCGCAACGGCTAGCGGCGACGCCGCCGATGGGCTGGAACGACTGGGCGCACTACCAATGCAACTTCACGGCGCAGACGATACTCGCCAATGCTCGCGCGCTGGTCAGAACCGGACTCGCGGCACGGGGCTATGACACCGTGACGATCGACGACTGTTGGATGCTGACGAGCCGGGACAGTCACGGCGATCTGCAGGTGGATCCGCGCCGATTTCCCGACGGCATGCGCCCAGTGGCCACGGCAATCCATGCCCTGGGACTGAAATTCGGCATCTATGAGGATGCCGGATATGCGACTTGCGGCCGTTACGCCGGCAGCGGTGCCGGGAAGAATGGCGGTGAGCCGCATTTCGCGGCCGACGCGAGACTCTTCGCTTCGTGGGGGGTGGACTACCTCAAGCTCGACGGATGCAACATCCAGCCTGCTGCGGGCGCGGCCGGGAATGCTGCCTATCGGGCCGCCTACCAGGCCGAGAGCAGAGCGCTGAGTCAGGTCGGCAGACCGATCGTGTTCTCGGAATCGGCGCCTGCGTACTTCCAGGGAACTCCCGATTGGTACGACGTCCTCAGCTGGGTGCGCAGCTATGGCCAGCTCTGGCGCGAAGGCACGGACGTCCAAGTCTACGATGACAAGCAGCCAGATCAATCGCGCTTTCGCAGCGTCATGTGGAACTACGACTACAACCTGCAGCTCGGACGGTTTCAGACGCCCGGCAACTGGAACGACGCGGACTTCATCATTGGCGGAGACCGCGGCATGACGCTCGCCGAAACACGGAGCCAGCTGGCCCTCTGGTCGATGATGTCCGCTCCTTTGATCCTCAGCTCGGACCTCGAGCAGCTCTCGCCGGCCGCGCTCGCAGTCCTCGGCAACAAGGCGGTCCTGGCGGTCGACCAGGATCCGCTGGGCCGCATGGCGACCCTCCTGCGCCGCAGCGCCTCGATGGACCTACTGCTGAAGCCGCTCCAGGACGGTGACTATGTGATGGCGGTGTTGAACCGCAGTCCCGCGGCCCTGCACATCGAGCTCGCGCCCCGCGATCTCGGTTTTTCCGGAGGTCGCTGCCGGTTCGATGTCCGCGATCTCTGGACCGATGCCCAACATGCCTCGGTCGCCAGGATCGCTGCCCAGATCGGGACGCACGACACGGGCATCTGGAAGATCCGGCCTGCTGCCGCTTGCGGCGCGCCGGACCGTACAGGTGCCATCACCAGAATCGTTCCCGACGTTCCGGAAAGCCGTCAGGACTCCCAGGACTACACGCGTTGTCTGGCCGCACCCGGTGCCCTCCGAGAATGCGAAGGTACGGCCGCAGAGTCGTGGCGCATCATGCCCGACGGCACGCTCCGCTCGGCGCAGAAGTGTCTCACCCAGATGGGCGGGTCCGCGGCTCTGACCCGATGTGGATCTTCCGGCAGTCAGCGCTGGACCTACACCCTGCTCGGCAACCTCATCAACCGGAGCAGTCATCTCTGTCTGACCGGACCTGCGAGTGGCCGAGCCGCGGTGCAGGCCTGCGGACACAACCTCGCCTCACAAATCTGGACCTTGCCCAACGATGGGACGAGCGGCGCGGGGATGCACTGACGAGGTCGTGCCATTGCCCGTGACTGACTCCGCTAGAGAGATCGCCATGCCCACTGCCGGCGCGCAGACCGACAGACGAGCCTTGGCACTCATGGCCGGGCTGTTTGCTCTTTTCGGCTGTGTGACCTGGCTCAATGGCGTCCTGATCCCGTTCCTCAAGCTGGTCTGCCGCCTCGACACGTTCGCAGCGCTGCTCGTTACCTTCGCGTTCTATATCGCCTACTTCGTGATGGCCATCCCGTCGGCGAGGGTGCTGGCGGTCACTGGCTACAGGCACGGCATGGCTCTCGGATTGGCGGTGATGGCCTCCGGAACTTTGGTATTCGTGCCGGCCGCATCGATGCGCTCCTACGGCCTCTTTCTCACCGGGCTCTTCGTTCAGGGAACCGGCCTCTGCCTGCTGCAGACGGCGGCCAATCCATACGTGATCATTCTCGGGCCGCTCGAGAGCGCGGCGCGCCGCGTCTCCATCATGGGGGTGTGCAACAAGCTCGCAGGCGCGATCAGCCCGATGGTGCTCGGTGCGCTCGTGTTCGCCGATTTCGGCCAGGTTCCGCTGACCGGTGACGGAGCGGTCGGCACCGCGGCACTGAGCCAGTTGGCCCATCGGCTCATCATGCCCTACGTTGCGATGGCCATAGGGCTGCTGGCACTGACGATCGGCATCGAGCGCTCGGGGTTGCCGGAGCCGCAGGAGCCGCCGGCCGAAGAGGATCGGGCCGGCGGGGGCCGATTCCGCTGGTCGCATCACCCGCTGCTGCTCTTTGGCTTCTGGGCCCTCTTCTTCGAGATGGCCCTCGAGGTGATCGCTGGCGATACGATCGTGCTCTATGGGCAGGCCTTGCACTTCCCCATCCAGACTGCCCGCTTCTTCGCCAGCATGACGCTGACCGCGATGGTGATCGGGTATCTCCTGGGCATCGTGCTGATTCCCAAGCGCCTCAGCCAGGAGCGGGCGCTGGCGCTCTCCGCCGTCATCGGCATCGCGCTGACAGTCGCGATAGCCGTTACGCACGGGATGGTGAGCGTGCTGATGGTTGCATCGTTGGGGTTTGCGAACGCCGTTCTCTGGCCGGCGATCTTTCCGCTCGCGCTCACCGGTCTCGGCGCGCATACGAAGACCGGCGCGGCCATCATGATCATGGCGATCATCGGCGGAGCGGTTGTGCCTCCCGGGTATGGACTGCTGGCGCGCATGATCGGCAACCAGATGGCTTACCTCGCGCTCATCCCCATGTACGCCGTCATCCTGAGCTACGCTCTCTACGCGCATCGTAGGATGGACAGCTCACGCGCAATGGCAGGAGCGAGCTCATGAGCCGCAGCTCACGTCGAGACCGATCCGCCGCGGCGCCGTCGCCGGAGGTCTCATCGCAGCGAGCGCCGGGAGACCTTCTCGAGCGCATCCGCTCGGACATGGGGCACCTCTCGAAGGCGTTCGGCCGCATCGCGAAGTACCTGGTCGCGGACCCGGACTCCTTCATGCACGCCCCGCTGCGGACCATTGCGGCCGGAGCCGGCGTCAGCGAGCCGAGCATCGTGCGCTATTGCAAGAGCTACGGCTGTAGAGGCGTTCCCGAGTTTCGGATCGAGCTGGCGAAGTCGCTGGCGCGCGAGCTTCCGGAATTTCGCCTGAACCTGATCGCGCCCAACATCTCCGATCGGGAGCAGGTCAACGTCAGCAAGAAGCGCTCGATCGCCCGCTACGCCGCGGGTCTCATCGAGCGGGAGCGGGCGATCATCATCGACTCGGGCTCGACACTGCGGACCTTCGCCACCCAGCTCGGCGAGGCACGCGGCCTCTCGATCCTCACCGCAGACCTCGAGGTGGTAAACCTCCTGAGCCGCTACAAGCAGCATGAGGTCATCCTCCCCGCCGGAACGATCCGCTATGACTCCATGACGGTCGGCGGGCGCTTCATCGAGCGTTTTCTCGCGGAATTGCATTTCGACACGTTTTTCCTCGGCGCCGACTCCATAGACCTGCGGTTGGGACTCAGCACATTCAACGAGGAAGAGGCGCAGAAGAACGCGGCCATGATCCGCGCCAGCGATCGCGTCGTGGTGTTGGCCGACTCATCGAAGTTCGGCACGCCGAGCCTCCATCGCATCTGCGACATCCGCAAAGTCAACGTCATAGTGACCGACACCGACGTGGACCCCGTGCTCGTACAGCAACTGGAGGGCCTCGGCATCGCGGTCCATTGCGTCGATGCCCAGACCGGGCAGCGCGCCGTCGGGCGGCGCAAAACCCAACGGTAATGCCGGACATGGAGACGCGTGAACCACCGCCGGCCCAATCGGGCTCGCTGTTTGGCGGAATGGACGTCGGCGGCAGCAAGATCGAGACTTGCCTGTTCGACGATTCGTTCCACGCGCTCGAGCGGCGGCGCGTCGAAACGGCGTGCACGACTTACGAAGAGCTTCTGGACTGCATCGTCGGCGAGGTGCGCTGGCTCGATTCGCGCGCCGGCCGCACGGTCGATCTCGGTATCGGGCTGCCGGGACTCGTCGATCAGACTACCGGTCGCGCCCTGACTTCCAACCTTCCGGCGACCGGAAGGCCACTGCGGGAGGATCTCGTTGCGAAGCTCGGGCGCAGCGTGGCCATGGCAAACGACTGCAAGTGCTTTGCGCTTTCCGAAGCCAACGGGGGCGCGGGCGACGGCTCCGAGATCACTCTCGGCCTGATCCTGGGCACGGGGGTCGGCGGCGGCGTGACCCGACAGGGACGGCTGGTACTGGGCCACAACGATCTGCCGGGCGAGCTGGGACACTTGGGTGTACCCGGACGTCTGGTCGCGGAATCGGCGCTGCCCATGCTCCTCTGCGGCTGTGGGCGGATCGGGTGCTACGAAACATTGGTGTCGGGCCCCGGCCTCGTGCGCCTGGCCAGCCGGCATCAGGGCGCGGGTCGGTCACCGGCGGATATCGCGCAGCTCGCCGCGAGCGGGGATGAGGCCATGGCTGCGACGATGCGCGAATGGCTGACATTGCTCGCCGAGCTGATTCACACGGCTCAGTGCACCATAGACATGGATTGTGTCGTGCTGGGTGGTGGCCTCTCGCAGATACCCGATGTGGCACGAATGCTGGCCGATACCTACCGTGGGCGTCAGATCGCGGGACGCGAGACTCGCTTTGCGGTGGCGCGCTTCGGGGATGCCAGCGGAACTCGAGGCGCCGCGATGCTGTTGACTCGTTCCTGAGCTCACGCACCGGCGCGCATGAGAATACTTTCTCCGCCGGACCCGACAAGGGCCCACGCCGAGCCGCCAACCAGTGGCCCATGGTGGCTCGAGCCGGCGATGCTCTTCGACGGTGAGCGGATGCGCAGCGGCATGGCCCTGCGGATCGAGGCCGGTCGCATCACGGCGCTGCGTCCTGCGACTGAGCCTCGTGGGGATGCTGCACCGTGTTGGCAGAGCGACTGCATCGCCTGTCCAGCCTTCGTCGACTGCCAGGTCAACGGCGGCGGCGGGCGGCTCTTCAACAACGAGCCTACTGCGGAGGCGCTCATCGCCATTGCGGCCGCGCACCGGCAGGGAGGCACGGGCGCCTGGATGCCGACCCTTCTCACCAGCCCGCCTGCGATCATGGAACAGGCTGTCGAGGCGGTGATTGCCATGCACGGACGGCACGGTGTCGCGGGCATGCACATCGAGGGCCCGCACATTTCGCCGGACTTTCGTGGAGCGCACGCGCTCGACCTCATCAGGCCCTACGATGAGCACACGCGCGGGCTCCTGCGCCGGCTGCGCGACCGCAACATTCCGGTGATCCTCACGGTGGCTCCCGAGCGCCTGCCGTCCGGCGTGCTCCGTGAGTTGGTCGCAATGGGGGTACGTGTGTCGATCGGCCACAGCGGCGCGAGTGAGCGTGAGACCCGTGCAGCGCTTGCGCAAGGCGCAAGCCTTTTTACGCATCTATTCAATGGAATGCCGCCCCTGCACACCAAGAAGGTCGGGATGACGGGCGTCGCACTCGACAGTGATGCCTGGTGCGGAGTCATTGCCGACGGATGGCACGTCGCCGATACGATGTTGCGTTTGGCCGTGCGCGCCAAGCGCTCCCCCGGCACCCTCTTTGCGGTGACCGATGCGATGCCAACGGTGCACGGCCCGCCGGAGTTCGACCTCTACGGCGCGAAGATCCGCTTGCGCGAAGGCAAGCTGATCGACGCGCGCGGCTCGCTGGCCGGCGTGCACATCGACATGATCGGTACGCTCCGGCGGCTGGTGCGCGATGTCGATCTGCCGTTGGAGACGGCGCTCGCCATGGTGACCTCGATCCCGGCCCGTGCGGCTGGCCTCCATGCCGAATACGGTCGCTTGGGCGAGAACGTCCGTGCAAACATCCTGCTCCTCGAGCGCGAGCCGTTGCAGGGGCGCTGCCTCATCATCGACGGCGTTGTTGCGGACCGTCATCCGATGTAGTAATTTTCCACAAAATGAAGAAACGCTACATTCGCGCATCGGGGGCGGGAAAGGTGTGGCGGCACGCCAGCCTGGCCACGCTATTCATCGGGTCGCTGCTGTCTCTGGGAATGGCTGGTGCACAGGCCTCACCGCTGAGCATCGCGGTGAATGAGCGGGGCGTGTATAGCGTCAGCGAGGCATCCGGAGCCTCCCCCACGATCGCTTCCACGGTGGCGGCGGAAGTCGACGGCCGCTGGATACGTACGACGGACTATCCGCGTTGCGAGGTCGCGCGCTCGCAGACCCAGGGCTATCTCGGCCCGGCGGTCCAATGGCAGGTGACCTGCTCGGGCTCGAGGGGACGACCCAACCTCACTTACCGGCTCCGCGTCTACGCAACCCAGCCGTTCGCGGATCTGCGGGCTGCGGTCGTGAATTCCACCGGCAAGCCCATCAATGTCGAATCCATCCGGCTGGTATCTGCATCCGGTGGACAAGTCGTCAACCTCGGCGGGAACGTCACTGCAGACCGTGTCCTCTCCGACAGCTTCAGCGAAGACCGGCCGGCAATGCGGATCCACGACTTCGATCGGATCGACCATGGGATGGCGCGCGGCGTCGGCAGCCAGCTGATCTACAACCGCGACAGCCATGCGAGCCTCTTCATCGGCGCGCTGACCTCGACGCGATTCCTGACGGTCCTGCGCCTGAAACTCGCCTCAGCCGGCCACAAACGGCGAATCGACCAATACCAGGTGGACTCGACCGGCACCACGGAGCTGGAAGAGGAGAATTCTCTGACTGACTCGCCGGCGGCAGACCGGATCACCCTGTCCCTACCGGTCGCTCCGGGCGAGGGTCTCGACTCGGAGACGATCGTCGTCAGTGTCAGCCGCGATTACCATCACCAGCTCGAGACGTACGCCCATCTCATCCGCCAAATCCATCATGCGCGAGTCGATGCGCCGCCTCTCATGGGTTGGTGGAGCTGGACCGCGTACTACTTCGGGCTCAACTCCGGTGCCGCGCTGACCAATGCCGCGTGGGAGGCGCAGCACCTGAAGGCATATGGATACGACCTCTTCCATATCGATGAGGGCTATCAGTTCGCCCGTGGCGAATACATCACCGCCAACGGGACGCTCTTCCCGGAGGGCATGAATCCACTCGAATACCAGGTCCGCGGCCTCGGCCTCACTCCCGGCATCTGGACCGCTCCATTCGAGGTGTCGGAGCGCTCCTCCATTTATCGACAGCATCCGGACTGGCTCATCAAAAACGCACGCGGCCAGCCCATCCACGCCGGTAGCGTGGTGGACGGCAAGGACCAGCTCTACATGCTGGATACCACCAATCCCGGCGCCCAGGCCTATCTGCGCACGACGTACAGCACGCTCGTGCGCCAATGGGGCATTCATTACATCAAGCTCGATTTCATGGACGACAGCGCGATCGAAGGCTATTACTACAAGCCGCACACGACGGCCATGGAGGCGCAGCGCATCGGCCTGGGCATCATCCGCGAGGCGGTGGGAGATGGCGTATACCTCGACAAAGATGGGAGCGCGATGCTGAATCCCGTCGGATATGTCGACTACGGCCGGATCTCGCAGGACACCGGCCACGCCTTCGAGGCGAGCCGCGATGCCGCGACCGGTATCGCCGCCCGCTACTACATGGACCGGAACTACTTCGTTTCGGATCCGGATGCCTTCACGGTGTCCGAGCAGAGAATCACCGACCAGACCTGGCACGAAGGGAAGCAGCCGCTGACGCTCAGCGAAGCACAGGTGTCCTTCGCGCTCGCCGCGGTCTGCGGCGGCATGCTCGAGATCGGGGACAACCTGACCTCACTCGAGGGCTCGCCGCAGCGGCTCGCACTCATCGAGAACCGCGATCTGATCGATATGGTTCGCCTCGGCAAGGCATCGATTCCGCAGGACCTCATGACCTACTCGGCCGCCGACCTGGAGCCGAGCGTGTTCTTCCTGCCGGAGTCCGCGCGCCAGAGCATGCTGACCGTCTTCAACTGGAGCGAGCGGCCGACGCAGCACGTCATCAAGCTCGCCGATCTCGGGCTGGCTGCGCAACATTCTTACAGACTGACGGATGTCCTGGACTCACGGGATTCCGTGCAGGCCGCCGCGGGGGCCGTGCGGCTCACGTTACCACCGCATTCCGTGCGTGTGTTGAAGATCATCGACGATGGGGTGCCAGCAGCCTCCCCTGACATCGAGATTCAGTGTCCCACGAGCGGCCGGACCGGATCGGTGCTCGTCTGCTCGGCCAAAGCGCAGGCCGCGGAGCCCGTACTGACGTACGACTGGACGTTTGGCGATGGAGTGTCGGCGCAGGGATCGCGTGTCGCGCATACCTGGACCGAGCCCGGCGACTACCACATTCGTGTGGTTGCAACCGGCCTTGACGGCAAGACGGCGCAGAAGGAAGCCGACGTGAAGACGACCGGCTACATGTCTTCGGTGTTTGTGCCGTCGAGCTTCCGGCGGCTCAGCCCGCCGCGCTGACCCATCAGGCCGATCAAGCGAGCAGGACTTCCACCCCCCGGCGGCGAAGCTCATCGACGACCGCGGGCGGCGCCGCGGAGTCGGTGATGAGCATGTCGAGCTGCTCCACATGTGCGATGACCGAGATGTTGCGGCGCATGAGCTTCGACGAGTCCGCCACCGCGACCACCTGGCGTGCGATCGCGATCATCTTCAGGTTGAGTTGCGCTTCCGGCAGGTGCGGCGTCATCACCCCGAGCGTGGGGTCGATGGCGTCCGCACCGAGAAACAGCCGGTCTGCCCTGAGCTCCCCGAGCGCGGCCTCGCCGATGTGACCGGACAGGGAGTTGGACTCACGACGCAGGATGCCGCCGGGCATGATCAACCGCACCGTCGGTGCGCTCGCGAGCAGCATGGCCACGTTGAGCGCATTGGTGATGACGTTGATCGCCTGCAACGGTGTCTCGCGGATTTGTTTGGCGATCTCCGCGGTGGTCGTTCCGGAGTCGAGAATGATGGTCTCGCCGTCCCTGATCAGCGAGACGGCGAGGCGGGCTATGCGCACCTTCTCGGTGTGGTGGAGGGTCTCTTTCACCGTGAGCGGCTGATCGAGGCCATCGCGCGGCAGGAGGGCACCGCCATGACTGCGGACGACGGCGCCGGCCCGCTCGAGTGCCGTTAGATCCGCGCGAATCGTCACTGCGGAAGTGGCGAATCGCTGCGCGAGCGCGATGACCGTGACACGGCCGTTTTCCTGGAGGAGATCGCAAATCCGACGCCGCCGCTCTTCGACCAGCAGTCCCGGCTCCGCCGCGCGCGTCGCGGCGGCCGCCTCATTGCGGTAATGGGGCTCGTGCATGGATATTGCGGCTTTCGTAAGCTTTCACTTCAAGCAATATACGCTTTCGTATCGGAAAGTTCACCTGGCAAGTATTGACCCATACGTAAGTACTCGAAATAATCCGTCGGGTTCTGATTCGGCCTCAGCTTTCTTTTGATTACAGGTGAGGGGAAGCTTGAATCGAGTGGCGCAGGTCCTGCCGGTGAGCCGACGCACAGGGCTTCTCTACGCGCTCATCACCACCCTCTTCTGGGGCGTGTGGGGTGCGTTCGCCGGAATGCCCGCGGAGCATGGCTTCCCTGAAACGCTCATCTACGTGGTGTGGGCACTCACCATGATCCCGCCCGCGCTTTACGCTCTCGGACACAGCGGTTGGAAGCTGCCTGCCGACCGCCGGTCAGTGTTGCTCGGCACCCTGATCGGACTTACGGGTGCGGGCGGACAGATGCTCCTCTTCCACGCCGTCCACACCGGTCCCACGTATCTCATTTTCCCGCTGATCGCGCTGTCGCCCATCGTGACGATCGCGATGTCGCTGCTCTGGCTCAAGGAGCGCACCACCCTCATCGGTGCAGTCGGGATCGTCCTCGCCCTGGCCGCTCTGCCGCTTTTCGACTATCAACCGGGCCAGGGGTTGAGCGGCCACGGCGTCGCCTGGTTCCTCTACTCCCTCGTCATCCTCGCGGCCTGGGGCGTGCAGGCTTTTTTCATCAAGCTCGCCAACCGCAGCATGAGCGCCGAGGGAATCTTCTTCTACATGATGCTCATGGGACTCGCGCTCGTGCCCATTGCCCTGTGGATGACCGACTTCTCGCGCCCGATCAACTACGGCCTGGCGGGTCCCTACCTCGCCGCCGGCACCCAGATTCTCAACTCCGTGGGCGCGCTCACGCTGGTCTACGCCTTCCGCTACGGCAAGGCGATCGTCGTCTCACCGCTCACCAATGCGGGGGCGCCCCTCATCACCGCCCTTCTCGCGCTCGCGCTGTTGGGTCTGGTCCCCGAGCCGCTCAAGATCATTGGCATCGTGCTGGCCTTCCTCGCGGCAGCCCTGCTGGCCATCGAGCCCGAGGAAGCCACATGAAGGCGCTGCTCGAGCTCGTGCGGCGCCACCGGAGTGGCGAGGCCGTTGGGATCTACTCCGTCTGCTCGGCGCATCCCCTGGCGCTGCGGGCCGCGCTCGAGCACGCACGTGCCACGGAGGGTTACGCGCTGATCGAGGCCACCTCGAATCAGGTGAACCAGGAAGGCGGCTACACGGGCCTGCGGCCGGCGCAGTTCCGCGACTTGGTGTTGGGCCTCGCGGACGAGACGGGATTGGCGCGCGGGCGCGTCCTCCTCGGCGGCGATCATTTGGGTCCCAACGCCTGGCAGGCCCTGCCCGCAGACGAGGCGCTCGCGCGCGCGGGCGTCATGGTGGGCGAGTATACGGAAGCGGGCTACCGCAAGATTCACCTCGACTGCTCGATGTCGTGTGCGGGTGACCCGCCCGTGCTGTCCGATGACATCGTGGCCGAGCGCACCGCGGCGCTCTGCACCCACGCGGAGGAGGCCTGGCGGAAATCCGGGGGCGAGCCGCCCGTCTATGTGGTCGGCACGGAGGTCCCGGTGCCCGGCGGCGCTCAGGAGGATCTGCGCGAGCTCGCCGTCACGGAGCCGCGCGCGGCGCTGGCGACGCTCGCCGCTCATCGCACGGCCTTCGTGAAGAGAGGCCTGCAGAGCGCCTGGGATCGGGTCGTGGGCCTCGTGGTGCAACCCGGCGTGGAGTTCGATCACGACCGGGTCATCGACTATCGGCCGGAAAAGGCGCGACACCTCAGCCAATGTCTCGGCGACCTGCCGAACCTCGTGTTCGAGGCTCACTCCACGGATTACCAGACGGAAGCGGCTCTGCGCGCTCTGGTGCGCGACCACTTCGCGATTCTGAA
>Ga0157369_10006479_pt1 | contig 13565 bp, 8 predicted proteins | sample C25metaG_FD_113461 | JGI IMG/M metagenome (GOLD analysis project Ga0157369, IMG submission 113461) | Corn rhizosphere microbial communities from Kellogg Biological Station, Michigan, USA - C2-5 metaG | ecosystem: Host-associated > Plants > Roots > Rhizosphere > Soil | place: USA: Michigan...
AACTACGGCCTGCCGTATCTGCGCCGCGCCGTGCACCAGGCGGACTTTCCCTTCCTGGCTACCAACGTCTACCTCACCAACGGGAACCACGCCTTCACCAGCTGGGCGATGGTGCGGCGGGGCGGCGCGAAAATCGGCATCGTCGGCGCCACGACGCCCGGCTCGATGGTCTGGGATCGCGACAACCTCGCCGGTCAGGTCGTGATCCGCGACGTGGTGCCCGAGGTGAGGGCGGCGGTGGCCGATGTGCGCGCTGCCGGTGCGGACGTCGTGCTCGTCACCGTGCACTCCGGACTCGGTGAACCCTCGAGCTACGACACCGTCACCACCGGCGTGCCGAGTGAGAACGTCGCGGCGAGGATCGCTCGCGAGGTGCCCGGCATCGATCTCGTCCTGTTCGGCCACTCGCATCGCGAAGTCGCGGACACGCTGATCAATGGCGTCCTGCTGATGCAGCCGAAGAACTGGGCAACGAGCGTCGCCATCGCTCACCTCGCGCTCCAGCGCGACAACGGCAGGTGGCGCGTCACGGGCAAGCATTCGTCCATCGTCCAGGCCGCGGGTCATGCCGAAGATTCCGCGGTCGTGGCCGCGACGGAGGCGGCGCATCGCGAGACGATCGCCTGGGTCACGGCACCGATCGGCCGTACCCCGGTGGCGTGGAGCGCCGACTCGGCACGCGTCGCCGACACGCCGATCATCGACTTCATCAACGAGGTCGAGCGTCGCGTCGCCGGCACCGACCTCGCCTCCACAGCTGCATTCTCGCTCGACGCCTCGCTCGAGGCGGGGCCGATCACCGCAGCGCGCCTCCAGGCGCTCTACCCGTACGACAACACGCTTCGCGCCGTGCGCATCTCCGGGGCGCAGCTCCGCGCGTATCTGGAGCAGAGCGCTCGCTACTATGTCACTTCGCCCGCGGGGCAGGTGAGCATCGACCCCGCCTTCCCGGGATTCAACTTCGACGTCGTCTCCGGCGTGGACTATACGCTCGACCTCTCGAAGCCAGCGGGCGAGCGCGTGACCAGGCTGGTGTACAAGGGACGTCCCGTCGCGGCCAGCGACTCCTTCACCCTCGCGCTCAACAACTACCGCCAGACCGGTGGCGGCGGCTACTCGATGCTGAGCGGCGCGCCGGTGATCTACGACAAGCAGCAGGACATCCGTCAGCTGCTGATCGATGAAGTGCGCCGTCGCGGCGTGATCACGCCCGCCGACTATTTCATTCGCAACTGGGAGATCGTGCCGCCGCCGGCGGTGGCGACGCTGTACCGCGAGATGCACCGCAACAACCGGGAGGATGCGCACGCTGCCGGCGCCACGTCCGCTCGTCGCGACACCGGCGCCGTTCTCGCCGCGCGACCACTGCCGCGGTTGCGGATCATCTCCACGAACGACATCCATGGCGCGCTCGAGGCCCGTCCCGACGCCAGTGGCCGGCTGCGCGGTGGCGCGGCGTATCTCGCCACCGCCATCGATCGGGCGAAGCAGGGGTGCGTCTCGCCCGCCTGCGAGACGATCCTTCTCGACGGTGGTGATGAGTTCCAGGGGACGCCCGCGTCCAACCTCGCCTTCGGCCGGCCGATCGTGCAGCTGTTCAATCAGCTCGGCTATGCCGCCGGTGCAGTGGGTAACCACGAGTTCGATTGGGGACAGGACTCGCTGCGGGCGCGGATGCGAGAGGCGAAGTACGCGCTGCTCGCCGCCAACGTGCGTGACGCGCAGGGACGCGACGTTCCCTGGATCCGTGACGACACCCTCGTCTCACGCGGCGCCCTGAAGATCGGCGTCATCGGGGTGGCCACGGTGAGCACGCCGTCCACCACTCGCGCCTCCAACGTCACCGGCCTGCGCTTCGTGGACCCGGTGCCCGTCGTCGACAGCCTCACGCGGGTCCTTCGCGCGCGCGGCGCCGATTACGTCGTCGTGGTGGCCCATGCCGGCGCCTTCTGCGACCGCGACGGAGCCTCGGCGTGCAATGGCGAGATCATCGACTTCGCCCGCGCACTGAAGGAGCCGGTTGACGCCATCGTGAGTGGCCACACGCACTCCCTGGTGGATGCCACCATCGCCGGCATTCCCGTCATCCAGTCCCGCTCCAGCGGAACAGCGTTCGGCGTCACCGACCTCGGTCCCGGATTCAGCAGCCATCACGTGTACGACGTGCTGCCCGATACGCTCGCTGCCGATTCCGCCACTGCGGCGCTGGTGCGCGGCGCGGTGGCGAAGGTTGCCGCGGTCGTCAACCGGCCAGTGGCGACGATCGCGACGGATCTCGTGCGCAGCGGCACCGAATATCCGCTCGGCAACCTCATCGCCGATGCGATGCGGGTGGAAGGGAAGGGCGACGTGGCCGTGATGAACAACGGAGGCATCCGCGCCAACCTGCGCGCCGGGCCGGCCACCTATGGCTCTCTGTTCGAAATCCAGCCCTTCGCCAACGTACTCTATCGGCTCACCGTCACCGGCAGCGCGCTGCGCGAGTACCTGGAGAAGCTCGTCGGCAAGCGGCCCAACGTGCACGTGAGCGGAGTGACCATCACCTACGACTCCACGGCCGCTCCCGGCGCGCGCATCATCACAGCGAAGCTGGCTGATGGATCCGGCATCCGGCCGGAGGGTCGGTATACCGTGATCCTCAACGACTTCCTGGCGACTGGGGGTGACGGGCTCGGTCTCGAATCGGGTGCGCTGAAGAGCGAGATCCTTCCCATCGTCGATCTCGACGCCTTCATCGCGTATCTCGAGAGTCGTCCGCAGCCGGTACGCGCGCCGGCGGATCGTCGTCTCATCGCTACCGGTACGACGCGATGACCGGAAGTCGCATCGATCGCGAGCTGCTGCGTCGCCTGCCGAAGGCCGAGCTGCACTGCCATCTCGACGGCTCGCTCCGCCCGCAGACCATGATCGACCTCGCCCGTGAGGAAGGCCTGACCATGCCGGCGCACGATGCGGAGGCACTCCGCGAGTACATGGTCGTCCGCGATGCGCGGAATCTCGAGGAATATCTCGAGCGGTTCGAGATCACCCTCTCCGTGATGCAGACGGCACCGGCGCTCGAGCGCATCGCTTTCGAGCTGGCGGAGGACGCATCGCGTGACGGCGTGCGCTACATCGAGATGCGTTATGCGCCGGTGCTGAACGTACGAGGTGGTCTCTCGCTGGAGCAGGCAGTGGAAGCGCCGCTCAGAGGACTCGAGCGCGCCGAACGCGAGCTCGGCGTGCGTGGCCGCGTCATCATCTGCGCGCTGCGCGCGATGTCGCCCTCCGTCTCGCACGAGCTCGCCGAGCTCGCCGTGGCCTACAAGCATCGCGGCGTCGTCGGCTTCGACCTCGCGGGAGGGGAGAAGGGACATCCGGCGCGGCTGCACGCGCGCGCCTTCGAGTACGCGCGCTGTCACGACCTCTCGTGCACGTGCCATGCTGGCGAGGGCGACGGTGCGGATTCGGTGCGCCAGGCCGTGCACGTCTGCGGCGCAGACCGGCTCGGCCACGCCACCCGGCTCATCGAAGACGCAGAGCTCACCGACTACTGCAACGATCACCGGATCACGCTCGAGATCTGCCTCACCAGCAACGTGCAGACGCACGCGGCTGCCTCGTACGCCGCGCATCCCTTTCGTGAGTACTATGACCGTGGGCTCAACGTGGTGCTCAACACCGACAACCGTCTCATGAGCGGCGTCACCCTGACCGACGAGTACGTCCACGCCGCTGACTCGCTCGACTTCTCGTTCGACGAGCTGTCGCGAGTCGCGCTCAACGGATTCGAAAGCGCGTTTTTGCCACACGAGGAACGCGTGCGTCTCGTCGCCGAGGCCGAAGCGGAAATCAGCGCGTTGCGGAAGGGCGTGTGAGCGGGGCCAACACGAGCGAGCCGGCGAAGTACGGCGCTGCGGCAGCCGCCGGCGCCGCCGATGCAATTCGTCGTCGCGTCGGCGACATCCGGCCCGCTGCCGCCATCATCCTCGGGTCCGGCCTCGGTGGACTGGCACGACGCGTCGCCGAGCCGATCTCGATTCCCTTTGCCGAGGTGCCCGGCTTTCCGCAGGCCACCGTCGTCGGCCACGCCGGCAAACTCATCGTTGGCACGCTCGGCGGGCGGACGGTGGTGACCCTGGCGGGGCGCTTTCATATGTATGAGGGACACGACGCAGCCCTTGCCGGATTTCCGGTGCGAGTGCTCCACGCACTCGGCGCGCGGACGCTGTTCGTCTCGAACGCCGCAGGCGGGATCAGGCGTACGTTCCGTCCCGGCGACCTGATGCTGATTCGGGACCATCTGAATCTGATGTTCCGCAGCCCGCTCGTCGGCGCGCTGGAGCCCGGTGACGTGCGCTTCCCGGATATGAGCGCTCCGTACGACACGGCGCTCGCGCAGCAATTGCGCGACGTCGCATCGGAGCTCCACATCCCGCTCGTCGAGGGCGTCTATGGCGGCTTGCTCGGGCCGACCTACGAGACGCCAGCCGAAGTGCGGATGCTGGGCATCCTCGGCGCTGACGCGGTCGGGATGTCCACGGTCCCCGAGGTCATTGTCGCACGCACGATCGGCATGCGCGTCGCCGGCATCAGCTGCATCACCAACCTCGCCTCGGGCATCTCACCGCATCCTCTTTCCCATGCCGAAGTGATCGAGACGACCACCGTCGTCGCCGAACGCTTCGAGACCCTGGTCGAGAGCTGGGTATCGAAGCTCGCGTGAGGTGGGAGCAGGAACGGCCGGCCGACGCGTGAGGCGGGAGCAGGAACGGCCGGACGAACGGAAAGACCGGAATGGACTGCGGAAGCAGCCGGATTCTCTCCTGTGCGGTCGAGCGCCCGTGTCGCGGAGGCTCGCGAGGGCGTTACAACCCAGTTGAAGTTGCGGGGCGCAGGGGCCGGCGCCGGTGCACGGAGCTCAGCTCCCACACGAAGCAGGTCCGGCGGTTTCAGCGGAGATTCGGCAGCTTCCGTTCGTCCCGCCCTCCGATACGCACGTCATCCCCTGGGAACCGGGGACGGTGGCAGGGCCTTTACGCGCTCCTTGAACACCTGGAAGTTCCGCGAGTCCACTGTCAACGAGCGCAGGATCGCCGGGTCGTAGGTGGAGATCAGCTTCTCCGTGTCGGCAATGCGGTCCTCCTCCAGCGGGTGCGTCGCGAACCAGCCCTCGACTGCCGAAGGGTTCCGGTTCCGTTCGTCGATCAGGATCTGGAACATCTCCGGAATTCCCTGCGGACTGATTCCGGCGCGAACCACGTTGCGCACACCTTCTTCATCCGCCTCTGCTTCATCCTTCCGGCTGAAGTTGGCGAAGAGTGCGGTGCCGCCCACCTGGATCGCGGCCTGACTTGCCTGGTTGTTGCAGATGCTCGTCAGCACGCACGCCAGCGTGACGCCGATGTTCGCACCCTGCTGCTGTTGCATCTGCTTGATCGAGTGTCGTCGCACCACGTGACCGATCTCGTGACCGAGCACCCCCGCGAGCTGATCCATCTTCTGCGCGCGCTCGATCAGCCCGCGATTCACGTATACGAACCCGCCCGGCACCGCGAACGCGTTCACTTCCTTGCTGTCCACCACGTAGAAGTGCCAGTCGGTGATGTCGGTGCGCGACGTGAGTCGCGCTATCGAGTCGCCGAGCACGTTGATGTAGCGGTTGATCTCCGGGTCCTGCACGATCGGCAGCTGCGCGTTGATCTGCTGCGAATACTGCTGGCCCATCTCGATTTCCTGTTGCGTCGAGACTCCGCAGGCCGTCATCGTTAGCACGAGCGCCAGGTAGACAAATCCACGTTTCATCGTTCTCTCTCGTCGTGAGCAGGCAGGACTGACGTGCGCAAGAGCTATTCCGGCCTGTTGGGTTCCTAACACATTGAAGCTCCTTACCTTAGCTCGCGATCTCCGGCGTCGGAAGGCACGCGAGCGCCATCGCCTCTTCACCGCCGAAGGCGTGCGCACCGTCGAGGAGCTCATTCGCTCCACCCTTCACATTCGCGGCGTGCTGGTCGCGCCGCAGCTCGCCGAGGCGCCGCGCGGCGCTGCACTGCTCGCCGATCTTCGTGCTCGCGGTGCCGAGGTCCTCGAGGTGAGCCCGCAGGAGTTCTCGAGCGCCGCCGAAACCGACTCGCCGCAGGGCGTCCTCGCGATCGCCGACGTTCCGCCGCACTCGCTCGACACGCTCGACCTGCCGCCGGCCGCCCGCCTCGTCGTGCTCGACGCCGTACAGGACCCTGGCAACGTCGGCACCATCGTTCGTACCGCGGCCGCCCTTGGCACAGCGGCTGTCGTCGCCATGCCGGGAACGGTTGACCTCTGGAACGCCAAAGTCGTCCGTAGTGCAATGGGCGCCGTCTTCTTTCTCCCCGCCATTCCTTCTACCTGGGACGCACTCGATGCGTTCCGCCACCGCGAGTCGTTCGCCCTCTGGGGCGCTGACGGCGCAGGCACACCCGTCTATGAGTTGAAGCCGCCCGAGCGCCTTGCGCTCGTCGTCGGCAACGAGGGCGCCGGACTCTCCGACGACGCCCGTCAGCGCGTCGATCGTCTCGCCGCGCTCCCCATCGCCAGCACCGTGGAATCACTCAACGTCGCCGTAGCCACCGGCATCCTGCTCTATCAGCTCCGTTCATGATGCCTACTCTCTTCGTCACCGTCACGGCGTTCCTCGTCGGACTCTGCATCGGCTCCTTCCTCAACGTCTGCGTGTCGCGGTGGCCGCAGGATCTGAGCGTGGTGAGCCCACGCTCGCGCTGCCCGAACTGCGGGCATCAGCTGGCCTGGTTCGAGAACATTCCGCTTGCGAGCTGGCTTGTGCTCCGCGCGCGCTGCCGCTGCTGCGAGGAGCCCATCTCGGCTGTCTATCCGCTCGGCGAGCTGACGATCGGCGTCCTGTGGGCGCTCACCTTCGCGCACTACGGCCCTGACTTCACCGCGCTGCGCATCTCCATCTTCCTCACCATCCTCGTCGGCGTCGCGCTGACGGACCTGCAGCACTACCTCATTCCCGACGGTTTCACCGTATCGGGATTGCTGTGGTGCCTCGCCACGGCGCTCGTCGCGCCCCTGCTCGTCGAGACTCCGCTGTTCGCCGGACCATTCGAGGCCCTCATCGGCGCCTGCGCCGGTGCGGGACTCATCGCCATCATTGGCTGGCTGGGCGAGGCTGCGCTCAAGCGCGAAGCGATGGGTATGGGCGACATGACGCTGATGGCCTTCGTCGGCGCCGCCCTCGGACCGTCTCGCGCACTCGCCACCGTCTTCGTCGGGGCCACCATCGGCGCCGTCGCCTTCCTCGCCGTCGTCTACCCGATCGCCTTCCTCCGTCGCGGTCGCGTCGCCCAGCAGACCGAGCTCGCCCTCGGCAGCTCGGAGTCCGAGATCACGCTCCCACTCGTTCCTTTCGGCGTGTTCCTCGCACCGGCGGCGGTGATCATGCTGTTCTACGGCGACGAGCTGCTGAACCGCGTGTTCCTCGGGATGTGATCGAGGCGCTGCCCGACAACTCGACGGCTGAGGTCCCCGTTCGTGCCGTGAGTGTGTCGTGCCAGGTGACGGCCTCACTGCACTCGGTCGGCTGACGGCTTTCACTGTCGCGTCAGCCGTTTGCAGTGGGAAGTGAGCCCGAGTTCCGCGTCGAGTCGTATATTTACTCGATGCCCGACCCCTCTCCGGCCCTCGACCGCTTCACCCGCGATCTCACCGCCGACGCTCGCGCCGGCCGGCTGGAGACGGTGCGCTGTCGGGATGAAGAGATCGCGCGAACCGTCGACATCCTGCTCCGGCAGGGCAAGAACAACCCCGCGCTCGTCGGGCCCGCCGGTGTCGGGAAGACGGCGATCGCCGAGGGGCTGGCTATCCGCATCGCCGACGGGAGCGTGCCGCTCGCCGTCCGCGATCTGCGCCTGCTCTCACTCGACGCCGTCGGCCTCGTCGCCGGCACCACCTACCGCGGCCAGTACGAAGAGCGCCTTCGCGCCATCGTCGCCGAAACCAGTGCGGCGGGCGATGTGCTGTTGTTCGTGGACGAGATGCACAACCTCATCGGCCAGGGCAGCGCGAGCGGCTCGCCGATGGACGCCGCGAACATGCTCAAGCCCGCGCTCGCGCGTGGCGAGTTCCGCCTTCTCGGCGCCACCACCGACGAGGAGTACGATCGCTGGATCCTCGGCGATCCCGCCCTCGAGCGGCGCTTCCAGAAGATCGCCGTGCGTGAGCTCTCGCCCGCCGAGACGCTGGAGATCCTGCGCACCCGCGTCCCTTCGCTGGCGCGACATCACAACGTCGTCATCGCTGATGCCGCGGTGCGCGCCGCCATCGAGCTGACCGATCTCTGGGTGCCCGACCGGCGACGCCCGGACAAGGCGATTGACGCACTCGACGAAGCGTGCGCGCACCTGCAGGCCACGGCGCAGTACTCGCCGCGGGCCGAGGAACTGATCACGAGGCGACGCGCGGCGGTCAGGCAGGCGCGTCCCACGCCCGCGCCGCGCGCTGCTCCCGACCTTGATCGCATCGCGCGCGACGGCATCGCGGTCATCGAACGCTTCGGCGCCGAGATCGAGGCGGCGTTCGCCACCCAGACCGGGGGGCGCGGCGCCCCGCCACCGACGCCGACATCCGCGCCGGCGTCACCTGCTGCATCGACGACCACGCCACCGGACGCTGGCGCTCGCGCTGCGCTGGACGTCGAGATCGAACGACAGCTGCTCGATGATGGCATCGTCGTGCGCGGGCACGACGTCGCTCGCGTAGTGGGACTCATGACCGGACGGAGGGTGGAATGGGAGGAATGAGCGGCCGTCGCGTTGCGCTCGGGGTGACGGCGCTGCTGGTGGTCGGCGTGAGCGCCTGCCGGAAGAACCCCGCGGGCGATGGCCCATACGCGCAGGAAGTCGCCGACGCCGTGCCGCGTATCGAGCAGGCGACCGGCATGAAGTTCAAGCGCCCGCCCAGGCTCGAGCTTCGCAGCAAGGAGCAGGTACGCGACTTCCTGCTCAAGCAGTTCGACGAGGCTACTCCCGCGGCCGAGCTGCAAGGCGAGGAAGCAGCGTACAAGCTGCTCGGGCTGATCCCCGACAGCATGGACCTGCGGAAGTTCCTCATCGCCGTGCTCACGGAGCAGGTGGTTGGCTACTACGACCCGGCCAGCAAGGTGCTGTACGTCGTGAAGGGTGCGGACGACAAGCTCGCCGGCATCACCATCACCCATGAGCTCGTGCATGCGCTGCAGGATCAGTACGTCAATCTCGATTCCATCCAGCACGCCACCGACGACAACGACCGGCTGTCGGCGGCGCAGGCAGTGATCGAAGGGCAGGCGCAGTACGAGCAGCTCTCCATCATGCTCGGCGGCTCGGAGAACATCGCGCTCAAGGTCGGCGGTCGCGATCGCATCCGTGAGATGATCCGCGACAACCAGAGCTCGATGCCCGTGTTCGCCACCGCGCCGATGGTCATCCAGGAGTCACTGCTCTTTCCCTACCTGAGTGGTGCCGATTTCGTCCAGCGTTTCGAGGAAAAGCGCGGCAAGGTCAATCCCCTCGAGCATCTCCCCGTCTCCACCGAGCAGATCCTTCATACCGACGCCTATTTCGGCAACCCGCCCGACGAACCGAGTACCGTCACGCTCCCTGCGCCGCGGGGCGCGCAGAAGCTGTATGAGAATGATCTCGGCGAGTTCGGCGCTCGGCTGCTGCTCTACCAGTTCCTGCGCGATCTGGACCTCGCCGCCCGGGCAGCCAGTGGCTGGGATGGCGATCGCTATGTGGTTCTTCAGGGACAGGGCGGCCGCGGGATCGTCTGGGCCAGTGTGTGGGACTCGTCGCTCCAGGCCGCGCAATTCTCCGATGCGCTGGTGCGCGCGACGCGCGCTCGCACTGGAGCGCCCGAACGCAATGTCGGCACGGGCGGGGCGACCTACGCGTGGCACGGACGCACCATCTCCATCCTGCCCGAAACGATCGCCGACCGGCCGGTGATCGTCTATTCCGATCTTCCTGATGGAATGAGCGCCGACGTCATCGACGCCGGCGCCATCAGGATCACGTCGCGTTGACCGTGGCGGGCTCCGTGGAAACACGGAGCTTCGCCGCTGACTCGCTCGGCGCAGGAGGCCGCTCGTCCGGCACGCCGTCGTCGCTGCCGAGTGGCAGCAGCGCCAGGCGGAGCACCTCGTCCATCGTCGCGACGAAGGTGAAGGCGATCTGCTTCTTCACTTCGTCCGGCACGTCGCGCAGGTCCTTCTCGTTCGACGCCGGCATGATCAACTGGCGCAGGCCGGCCCGATAGGCGGCCAGCACCTTCTCCTTCACGCCGCCGATCTCCAGCACCTTGCCGCGGAGCGTGACCTCACCGGTCATCGCCACGTCGCGCCGTACCGGCCGCTGCGACAACGCACTCGCGATTGCCAGTGTGAGCGAGATGCCCGCGCTCGGGCCGTCCTTCGGGATCGCGCCGGCCGGCAGGTGCACGTGGACGTCGAACTCCTTGAACGTGTCTTCCGGAATGCCGATGCTCTCGGCGCGTGAGCGCACATAGGAAAAGGCGGCGTCCACGCTCTCGCGCATCACGTCGCCAAGCTGGCCGGTGACGGTCAGCCGCCCCGATCCCGGCATGCGCAGCGCCTCGATCACCATCAGGTCGCCGCCGGTCGCCGTCCAGGCAAGTCCGGTGACGACGCCGATCTCCGGCACCATCTCGGCCTCTTCCACTGCGTAGCGCGGGATGCCAAGCACTTCTTCCACCTTGTCGGCGTCAATCACCCACGCGCCTTCCTCGCCTTCGGCCTTGGCGCGCGCACGCTTGCGCATGATCGCCGCCAGGTTGCGCTCGAAGTTGCGCAGTCCCGCCTCGCGAGAGTAGCGGTTGGAGATGAACGACAGCGACTCGTCCGTGAACTGGATGTCCTTGTCGCTGATGCCGTGCTCTTCGAGAAGACGCGGCAGCAGGTAGCGCCACGCGATCTCCACCTTCTCCTCCACCGTGTAGCCGGCGATCCGGATCACTTCCATGCGATCGCGCAGCGGGGCGGGGATGTCGTAGAGGTTGTTCGCCGTGCAGATGAACAGCGCGCTCGACAGATCGAACGGCAGGTTCAGGTAGTGATCAACGAACTCGTCGTTCTGGTTCGGGTCCAGCACCTCGAGCATCGCCGCCGTCGGGTCTCCGCTGGGGCCCCCACCCGACATCTTGTCGATCTCGTCGATCATGAGGACGGGATCCTTCACCTGCACGCGACGAAGCGCCTGGATGAGGAGCCCCGGCATCGCACCGACGTACGTGCGACGGTGCCCGCGGATCTCGGCCTCGTCGCGCACGCCGCCGACGGAGATGCGGTAGAACTCGCGCCCGATCGACTCCGCGATCGCCTCGCCGAGCGACGTTTTGCCCGTGCCTGGGGGACCGACGAAGCAGAGGATGGGGCCATGCGGGTCGCCACCGCGCAGCTTGCGCACGGCGAGGAACTCGATGATGCGCTCTTTCGCTTCCGTCAGTCCGTAGTGCTTCTCGTCCAGCGCTTCCTCGACCTTCTTCAGTGCGATCTCCTCGTCGCCCGACCGCTTGTTCCACGGCAGCGCGAGAATCCAGTCGAGATAGGTGCGAATGACCTGGTACTCGCTCGATGCGGGAGAAAGCTGGCGCAGTCGTTCGGTCTCGCGCCGCGCTTCCTGGCCTACGCGCTCGGGTAGCTTCGCCTCGTCGATGCGCTTCAGCAGCTCGACCGCTTCCTTTTCGCCCGGATCGGTCTCGCCCAGCTCCGCCTGGATCGCGCGAAGCTGCTGGCGGAGATAGAACTCGCGCTGGTGCTGCTCGATCTTGATCTCCGTCTGGCGCTTCACGTCTTCCATCACTCGCGCCCGCGCGACTTCGCGCTCCAGGCGATTGAGGATGAAGCGCAGGCGCTGGCCGACGTCGAGCCGCTGGAGCACCTCGTCCTTGTCCGAGATCCGGAAGTTCATGTTCGTCGCCGCCAGGTCGGCGAACCTCCCCGGATCGGAGACATTCATCTTCAGGATCGCCGGCACTTCGTCGGGAATCCGGTCCACCAGTTCCGCGAGGGTTTCCGCAGCCGAGATCACGCGCGTGACGAGATCGTCGAGCTCCGCAGGATCGGCCGGCGTCTCCTTCGCGCCGCGCACGGCTGCGACAGGGTAGGGCTCGTTCTGCGTGATCTCCTCGACGACGATGCGCCGGAGTCCCTGCAGCGTGATCTGCACCGTGTCGCCGGGCAGATTGATGCGCTCGTGCACACGCGCCGCCACGCCGACGCGCCCGATGAACTTCTGCGAATCGATCGGCTCGTCATGGTCGCCGCTCGCCACTACCAGTGCGACGACGAGGCCGGGCTCATCGTACGCGCGCAGCAACGAGAGATTCTCGGGCGCCCCCATCTGCACGGCGATCGTGCCGAGTGGATAGACGATGGTGGACCGCAGCGCCATCAACGGCAGCGTCGGCGGCAGCTCGGACTTCAGGATCTCTTCCTTGCGCTGGGGCTTGGCCATGGTCTCGTAAAGTAATGTCGTGGTGATGACTGGTCACTGAGCAGGACGCGCGCCGGACGATGAGGTAAAGCGGGCGCGGGCGCGGCGCGTTTGCACCGTAGCGAGTCAGAGCGGCGCGCGCTTCGAGCGTTCTGCGAAACGCTCCACCAATCGGACTGGACGCTCCATCCAGCTCCGCTCCCGATCGGCGGCACTTCGCGCCGCCGCCCCGACAGCGAGCCGCGGGCGAGCGCTCCGCCAGTGAGGCACCGGCCGACGCCCGCAATGGCGGCGCCTCCACCAGCTATCAGTCCGAGTTCGCTTGTCGTAAGTATCGAACGTGCCTAACTTTACTGGATATGTTTGATGAGCTCAGTGAAAAACTCGAAGCCACCTTCGCCCGCCTGCGCGGGCGCGGTGTGCTCAGCGAGGCCGATATCAAGGAAGGGCTTCGCGAAGTCCGCCGCGTCCTTCTCGAAGCCGACGTCAACTTCGCCCTCACGCGCGAGTTCCTCGAACGCGTAGAGAAGAAGGCTGTTGGAGTGTCGCAGCTGAAGGCCGTCTCGCCGGCTCAGCAGCTCGTCAAGATCGTCTACGATGAGCTCACCGCGATGCTCGGCGAAAAGCGAGAGGGGCTCAAGCTCAGCTCGGTGCCGCCCACCGTCGTCATGATGGTCGGCCTGCAGGGCTCGGGCAAGACGACGAGCGCCGCGAAGCTCGCGCGCAAGATCAAGGCGGAGGGACGTCCCACGCGGCTCATCGCCGCCGACATCTATCGCCCTGCCGCCATCGACCAGCTCGAGACACTCGGCCAGCAGCTCGACGTGCCCGTGTACGCCGAGCGCAATCAGCCGGACGTCGTGAAGATCGCCCTGGCCGGCATCGACCAGGCGAAGCGCGCGCGCGATCGCGTCGTGCTCGTCGACACCGCCGGCCGCCTGCAGATCGACGACGAGATGATGGGCGAGCTGGAACGGCTCAAACAGGCAATTTGCCCCGATGAGATCCTGCTCGTCGCCGACGGGATGACCGGTCAGGACGCGGTGAAGATCGCCCAGGGCTTCGACTCGAAGCTTGGCGTCACCGGCGTGATCCTCA
>Ga0157369_10006480_pt1 | contig 13565 bp, 12 predicted proteins | sample C25metaG_FD_113461 | JGI IMG/M metagenome (GOLD analysis project Ga0157369, IMG submission 113461) | Corn rhizosphere microbial communities from Kellogg Biological Station, Michigan, USA - C2-5 metaG | ecosystem: Host-associated > Plants > Roots > Rhizosphere > Soil | place: USA: Michigan...
CAATGGTGAGCCGAGAGACCTGGCGGGGGGCGGGACGCCGGTCGGCACGGAACGGTGGGCCGAGCTGACCATTCTGCCCGGATCGCACGCCGACTGGGACTTCTACTACGAGCGCTGGGCGAACGGCGAATCAGGGCCGTGGCCGGACTCCACGAAGCTGTCCTGCTTCACCCAGAACGGAGCTGTACCCGGCGTCTGCAGCATCAACTTCCTGGTCGGCGACAGCTGGGTGGACCTGATCATGTACGGCCCGGCCGACGACGCCGCAGCGTCGGACGAGGATGCCGTCGCCGCGGTCACACCCTTCATCGAGGCGGTCCGCTCGGCGATCGAACCGGTCGGCACAGCACCACGGTATGCCTGGGGTGGGACGACGCCGGGGGCGAACGCGCTGCCGACGGAGTGCGAGGCGTTCGTGCCTGCGGCGGCGATGAGTGAGGCCTTCGGCCAGGAGCTCACCTACAACTCAGCGCCGAAGAAGCGACTGTGGAACCAAGGCGTCGCCGCCGACGACTTCGGAGCGCCGGACTGCATCTTCTCCCTCCCCGACAGCGACTCCTCGCGAGGCATCCTGCGAGCGCTCCCGGGCGGACGCTGGGCGTACGAGCAGCTGGTCGAGACCCGCATGAGCGCGGGAGCGGACATCGAGTTCCTGACGATCGACGGGCTCGGAGCCCGGGACGCCTTCATCGTGTGCAAGACGAGCCCGTGGTCCACGTGCAGCGTGCAGATGGCGGTCGCCGGGCACTGGTTGGAAGTCGAGGCGAACAACGTGAGTTCCCTCGACGATACCTACGACGTCGACGAGCTGCGTCAGCAGGCTCTCGCCTACGCAGCACTCGCCGCCGCCGGTATCGCCGCGCGTCCCTGATCCCCGCACCCGCGCGTGAGGTCCCGCCACCGTGATGCCCGGTGGCGGGACCTCACGCGCGCGGATCACCCGCTGAACATGCTCGCGTTCGCCCGCTCGATTTCGGCGTACTGTGTGCCCGCGACGGCGAGTGCTCGACTGATCTCGCCGAGGTTCTCCTCGACCTGACGCTGGGTGCCTCTCCAGCGCTCGACGACACCGTGGAATGCGGCCGCCGCCGCGCCGGTCCATTGGCCGTCGAGTGCCGCCAGCTGCGTGTGCAGGCGGGCTACTTCGTTCTGGATCTGCTCGATCGTGACGCGTGCCGCCGTGGAAGCGCGTTCGACCGCGTCGCTGTCGACCTGGAAAGTGGCCATCGGGAACTCCGTTCGTCCGGGCGATGCCTGTCATCGCCGCTACCGAGACGGTAGGTGCTCGCCACCGGCCGGAACCGGCGAGAATGGCCTCGGGCGCGCAGTCCGGAGCGGGCCGGAGCCTGTGGAGGAGGGTCGAGCCAGCCCGCCGGCGGGTCAGGCCGGAGGGCCCGCGATGACGATGGGGCTCGTGGCCGCTGACGGTGCGAGCGGCAGGATGACGCGGAACGTCGCGCCGCCGCCGGGGGTCTCGGTGACGTCGACCGTGCCACCGTGCGCCGCGACGATGGAGGCGACGATGGCCAGTCCGAGGCCGCTGCCGCCCGTCTCGCGGGTCCGCGAACTGTCGGCACGCCAGAAGCGCTGGAAGATCTTCTCGCGGATCTGTGGCGGGATACCCTCGCCGTGGTCGACGATGGCGATGCTGGCGGTCCCGGCGCGGGCGTCCGTGCCGACCGCGAGCTCGATCGGACTGTCGGCGGGCGTGAAGCGCAGGGCGTTTCCGATGAGGTTCGTGACGACCTGCCGGATCTTGTTCTCCTCGCCGAGGACGATCGGTGGCACGGCCAGGGTCAGTGGTTCGGCGATGGGCTTCGCGTCGGGCGTGGTGGCGTCGCCGGAGGGCTTCGGCCGACGCCGGAAGCGGTTGAACGTCGCGCCGAAGATCGGTCCGGTCGAGCCCGTCTGGACCGGTGCTTCGGCAGCGGCTGGGGACTCGCCTGGCGTCTCGGAGGCATCGTCGTCGGCGGCTCGCGCCATGCGTTCGTCGCGGACGACCTGGACCGTGCGCCCGGGGGCCTGTGCGGTGGTGTCGAGAGCGGCGTCGCGTGCGATCGGGAGCAGGTCGACGGGGGCGACGTTCAGCGGTCGCGTCTCATCGAGGCGGGCGAGCTGGAGGAGGTCCTCGACGAGCGCACCCATGCGGATGGCCTCCTTCTCGATGCGCTCCATGGCTTGTGCCACGTCCTGCGGCGTCTGGAGGGCGCCCATCCGGTAGAGCTCGGCGTAGCCGCGGACGGAGACCAGCGGGGTGCGCAGCTCGTGGCTCGCATCTCCGACGAAGTTCCGCATCTGCTCGATGGTCTTCCCACGATCGGAGTACGCGCGGTCGATGCGCGCGAGCATCGTGTTGAGCGATCGGCTGAGTCGCCCCACCTCGGTGTTCGGCGTCGAGCCCGCGAGTCGCTGGCTGAAGTCGCCGTCGGCGAACGCGGCGGCCGTCCGTTCCACCTGGCGGAGCGGTTCGAAGGTGCCGGTCACCAACCACCGGGTGAGGAGTGCTCCGACCACGATGATGAGCACGCCGAGGACGAAGAAGATCGTGAGGTAGGTCGCGATCGTGTTGTCGGTGCCCTGCATCGAGATGGCGACCCATGCCGCTCCCGTGCGGAACCCGTCGAGGGTGACCGGGACGGACACCGCGTGGTACACGATCGTGCCGCTCGCGTTGGTGGTCGTGTAGATCTGGTTCCCGCTCGCGGCGACGTCGTTCGCGCTGAGGTGCGCCGGGTGCTCGGGAGCGATGCTGTCGTCCCAGCCGGAGGAGGCCCGGAGTTCGCCGTTCGTGTCGTACACGGCGACGAACAGCGTCGAGGGGGCGTCGAGCTGGAGCTGACCGTCCTCGGAGATCTCACCGACGATCTTGCCCTTGGCGGCAGTGACCAGACTGTCGTTCGCCTGCTGGGTGAGGACCTCCTTGAGGAGCGGGGTCGTCCCCATGCCGGCGACGAGCAGACCGAAGGCGAGGACGAGCACCGTCACCCCGGTGATCTTCGTCCGGAGTGAGACGCTGCTCCACCAGGTGGACAGGGAATCGGCCATCGGGTGGGGGCTACGCCTTTCCGGCCTTGAGCATGTAGCCGAATCCGCGCTTGGTCTGGATGAGCGGCTCGCTGGAGAACTGGTCGAGCTTCCGGCGCAGGTAGGAGATGTAGCTCTCGACGATGCCGGCGTCGCCGTTGAAGTCGTACTCCCAGACGTGGTCGAGGATCTGGGCCTTCGACAGGACGCGGTTCGGGTTGAGCATGAGGTAGCGGAGGAGCTTGAACTCGGTCGGGCTGAGGTCGATGGGGGTGTCACCGACGAGGACCTCGTGGGTGTCCTGGTCCATCGTCAGCTCGCCGGTGCGGATCACCGCGTCCTCGTCGGCCTGCATCGTCCGGCGGAGGATGGCCTTGATGCGTGCCACGATCTCGTCGAGGCTGAACGGCTTGGTGACGTAGTCGTCGCCGCCGACCGTCAGGCCCGTGATCTTGTCCTCGGTGTCGTCCTTCGCGGTGAGGAAGAGGATGGGCGCCGTGTAACCGGCGCTGCGGAGGCGCTTGGTGACGCCGAAGCCGTTCATGTCCGGCAGCATCACGTCGAGGATGATGAGGTCTGGCTCCTCCTCGAGGACCGCCGAGATGGCGGCTGCGCCGTTGCCCACGGCACGGACGGCGAAGCCGGCGAATCGCAGGCTCGTGGTGAGGAGGTCGCGGATGTTCGGTTCGTCGTCGACGATGAGGATGCGGGGTCCGGTCATGACACCATTATCTGCACGTTTCTTGAGACTTTTCTGAGAGCCGGATTCACGCGTTCTGGAGGGCGTGGGCGTCGAGGATCGTGTAGCTGTAGCCCTGCTCGGCGAGGAAGCGCTGCCGGTTCTGTGCGAACTCCTGATCGACGGTGTCGCGCGACACGAGGGTGTAGAAGCTCGCGGTAAGCCCCGTGGACTTCGGGCGCAGCAGGCGGCCGAGACGCTGCGCCTCCTCCTGCCGTGAACCGAACGACCCCGACACCTGGATGGCGACGGTCGCTTCGGGCAGGTCGACCGAGAAGTTCGCGACCTTGGAGACGACGAGCACCTGCTCGGTGCCGTCGCGGAAGGCCTGGTAGAGCCGTTCGCGCTCGTCGACCGGCGTCGCCCCCGTCAACTGCGGGGCTCCCAGCGTCTCGGCGAGCTCCTCGATCTGATCGAGGTACTGTCCGATGACGAGGATCTGCTCGCCGCGGTGCCGTTCGACGAGCTGCCGGACGACGTCGAGCTTCGCCGGGGCGGTCGCGGCGAGGCGGTACCGCTCGTCGTCGGCCGATGCGGCATAGGTGAGTCGGTCGGCCTGGGGCAGGTCGACGCGTACCTCGAAGCACGCGGCGGGGGAGATGAAGCCCTGCGCCTCGATCTCCTTCCACGGGGCGTCGAACCGCTTCGGGCCGATGAGCGAGAAGACGTCGCCCTCGCGACCGTCCTCGCGGATGAGCGTCGCCGTCAGGCCGAGGCGACGCCGCGCCTGCAGCTCGGCGGTAAGCTTGAAGACGGGGGCCGGGAGCAGGTGCACCTCGTCGTACACCACGAGGCCCCAGTCCATGGCGTCGAGCAGCGCGAGGTGCGCGTACTCACCCTTCCGCTTGGCCGTGAGGATCTGGTAGGTCGCGATCGTGACCGGTTTGACCTCCTTTACCTGCCCCGAGTACTCGCCGATCTCCTCGGCGGTGAGGGAGGTGCGCTTCAACAACTCGTCGCGCCACTGCCGCGCCGACACCGTGTTCGTGACGAGGATGAGGGTGTTGGTGGACGCCGTCGCCATCGCTCCGGCGCCGACCAGGGTCTTGCCCGCACCGCAGGGGAGCACCACGACGCCGGAACCGCCGGAGAAGAAGTTGTCGACCGCCTGCTGCTGATAGTCGCGGAGGTGCCAGCCGTCCTCGACCAGGTCGATCCGGTGCGGCGTGCCGGCCGTGTATCCGGCGAGGTCTTCGGCGGGCCAGCCCAGCTTCACGAGTTCCTGTTTGAGCGCGCCGCGTGCCCACGGCTCGACGAGGAAGGTGTCCGGCGTCGGATGCCCGATGAGCAGTGGCGCGATCTTCTTGGCGCCGGCCACCTCGGTCAGGATCGGGAGGTCCGTCGAGCGGAGGACGAGCTCACCCTCCTCGGAGCGCTCGATCACGAGCCGTCCGTAGCGGTTGACGGTCTCGCGCATGTCGATCGTCACGGACGCGGGAATGGAGAACTTCGAGTACCGCTCCAGCGTCTCGATCATCTGGTCGGCATCGTGCCCGGCGGCCCGCGCGTTCCAGAGTCCGAGACGGGTGATCCGGTAGGTGTGGATGTGCTCCGGCGCACGCTCGAGCTCGGCGAACACCGAGAGATCGTGGCGGGCGTCCTCGGCGAGCGGGTGGGCGACCTCGAGCAGCACGGTGCGGTCGCTTTGGACGATCAGTGGTCCATCAGACATAACGGTCGAGTCTACCGGCGGATCCGGTGCGCAGCCCCCTTGAGCGGGCGCTCAGCCGGCGATCCGGACCTCGGTGATCATCGCGAGCGGCAGGGTGCGTTCGACGTCGGCCGACCGGTCCAGACCGCGCAGACGACCACCGGCGAGACTCACCGGCTCGATCGTGAACGTGGATCGGCGCTCGCCGTGCTGCAGCTGCACGGTGACCGGCGTGTGGTCGCGGACGGCGATCTCCAGCTGCTTGGACAACCACGCGGAGCTGGTGTCCCCGCGGTCGTCGGCGCGGAGCCGCGACACCAGGTCCGGTTCCGTCGAGGCGGCCGGAGCGGAGACCGCGGCGCGCATGACCGGCTGCCGGCGGATCCGGAGCGGGGCGCCGTCGTCGTCCTCCGCGACCACCGGGTAGCGCGCGTCGTGGAGGGCCCAGTAGACCGTCGCCGCCTCGATCCGGCTGGTGAGCCGGTGCTCGTCGCTCGGCCGGAGACCGAGCGCCACGAGGCTCTGGTCGACCGAGATCGCCGCGATCAGGCCGGCGTCATCGGAGCGGATGTAGCTGCTGCGTCCAGGATCGGCCGAGGCGTCGGCTGACGCGCGGATCGTCCCGACGCGGACGAGGCCGAATCGGGATGCGGCCTCGGACACGAGGTACCGCAGGGGTTGGGGGACGCCGGTCAGGGAGATCGACTCGAGGTACGCGAGCAGGTCCTCGGCCGTGTCCCCGTCGGCGAGGGCCCGGGTGACGCTCGCGGTCGTGATGCGGTACCTCGACGCCTGGGCGCGCCCCTCCGGTTCCGCGAGGGCCCGGAGTCGGACGTCGAGTTCCGCCGTCGGGGGACCGAGCGCGATGACCGTCAGGTCGTCCTGGAGGACGACCTGCGACACCTCGGCGGGGAGCATGGACGCGAGCGCCGAGGCCGCGTCGGCCGCGTGGTCGTCGACGAGCAGCCGTCCGAACCGGCTGGTCGCCCCGTCGACGGTGATCCCGAGCAGCTCGGCGACGGCGTCGACCGCTCGCGTCGGTGCCACGACGGCATCCTCCGCCAACGGGTACCACCAGCTGAGCTCCTCGACCAGATCGACGGAACCGCGTCGGTATGCCGTCAGGATGTGGTCGCGGACCGTGGCAGGGATCGCGTCGCGCCACGCCGTCGCGAGACGGAGCCAGCGTTCCGCCGTGGCCGACGCCAGCCAGGCCTCACCGACCTCGCTCAAGCGGATGGCGGAGCCGATCGCGTCCGTGAGCCCGGCAGCCGACGCCACGGACAGGGCGAGCTCGATCTGTTCGGGTGTGCTCGCCGCCGCCGCTGCGAGCCGTTTGAGGTCGGGCATGGACGGGGCCCCACGGCCGAGCAGACGGGCGGGCTCGCGGTCGAGTTCGTGGAGGCTCTCGCCGACGATGCCGACGGCGCCGGCCGCACGCTCGCTCGCGAGGGCGTCCGTGTCGGGTGATGGTCGGGTCACGGGGGATGTCGGCGGCTCGACCGGAAGCTGGAGTTCGGCACGGCCGGGCTTGCCGCTCGCCGTCCACTCCTCGAACACCGCGGCCACCGCGTTCACCGGCCTGATCGGACCGGCACCGTCGTCCAGCACCAGGATGTCCTGCTGCAGCCGCTCCAGGGCGGCATCCACCTCCGACTCGTCGCGTCCGAGCGTGGTCGCGAGCGACTGGCGCTCCGTCCCGTCCAGCGAGGCGGCGAGGACGGCGAGGGTGTCCCGGTCGAGCAGCGCCATCCGGCGGGCGACGCTCGCCTCGTCCAACAGTGCTTCGGCGAAGTCGAAGAAGTCCGCGATGCGGGCTGAGGAGGCCCTGCGGTCGGGCGTCAGCCTGCGGAGCGCGTCGTCCGGGAGCTCCCGGAGGCGGCGCGCGATCGCGAAGGCCTCGCCCATGGTCGTCAGCGCGGCGACTGACCGCGGGACTCGCGGGACCGTCGAACGGCACCCACGATGATGAGCGTGATCAGCATCAGGAAGGCGATCGGGAGTCCGACGAGCGGCAGGATCGTCACGACCGGCCAGACGCCGACGGCGAAGTCGCCCTGCTCGAGGCCGGTGGCGGTGCCGACCATCACCGCGACGAACGCGGCGATCGACACGGCGACGATCGTCACGACCATGTAGGCCAGGATCCGTTCGGGCCGCGAGATGCTCGGCGTCTGCTCATCAGTCACGCTCCCAGGATAGAGGCACGCGGCTGCTGCACCGAATAGGCTGGGGGCCGAGGACCGATGGTCCTCTCGATCGCGCGTCCTGCGCGATCACCGCACGGCGCTGCATTTCTGCGCACGACACACAGCGAGGTTCCCATGCCCACCGGCAAGGTCAAGTTCTACGACGAGGAGAAGGGCTTCGGCTTCATCAGCTCCGATGACGGCCAGGAGGTCTTCCTGCACGCTTCCGCACTGCCCGCGGGCACGGCCGGCGTGAAGCCGGGGACGCGGCTCGAGTTCGGCATCGCCGACGGCAAGCGCGGCGCCCAGGCGCTGTCCGTGCGCGTCCTCGAGGCTCCGCCCAGCCTCGTCAAGCTGAAGCGCAAGCCGGCCGACGACATGGCGATCATCGTCGAGGACCTCGTGAAGCTCCTCGACGGCATCGGTGGCGACCTGCGCCGCGGCAAGTACCCGAACAGCAGCCACAGCAAGAAGATCGCTGCCGTGCTGCGCAAGGTCGCGGACGAGCTGGATGCCTGACGCGGGCCAGGAGACACCGGCCGAGGATCGCGACGTCACGGCCGACGCGGACGCCCGACCCCTGTCGGACGAGCACCGCTCGGACGACGGCGCCGACGGCGAGCCGACCCCGGCACCCGTGCCGGACGAGACGCTGATCGCGGCCGTCGAGCTCGCGCATGAAGCGCTGCAGGAGATCACGCCCGCGAGCACGGTGGGTGAGCCGGCCGGGCATGTCGTGGTCGACGATCACGTCGTCTCGTTGCTGTTCGCGAACACGATGGCCGGCTACCCGGGATGGTTCTGGACGGTGACGCTCTCGCGGACCGCCGACGACGCCGCGCCCAACGTGCTCGAGACGGAGCTGATGCCCGGTGACGGCGCGTTGCTGGCTCCGCAGTGGGTGCCGTGGTCGGAGCGCCTCGCGGACTACCGCGCCGCGCAGGAGGCCGCGGCCGCTGCCGCGGCTGACGACGCGCTCGACGACGCTGATGACACTGACGAGTTCGACGACGACGTCGCGCTGTCCGGGGATCCCCGCGACCGGGACCGCGACGGCATCGAGCTCGAGTACGACGAGGACGACGTCGATGCGGCGTCGGACGACTCCGACGACGACGACGATGAATCGGACGACGACGACTCCGATGAGGACGACGAGGACGATTCCGACGAGGAAGACGACTCCGACGAAGACGACGACCGGTTCGAGGACGAGTAGCACTCGCGCACCACGCGACAGACGAACGGGCGGCCGGACCTCGAGAGGATTCGACCGCCCGTTCGGCGTTCAGCGGGGGAGGCGGATCAGAGCGCCCCGACGACGTGTTCGATGCTCGCGATGAGCTGACGGACGTCTGCGGGGTCGATCGCCGTGAAGGTCGCGACGCGCAGCTGGTTGCGACCGAGCTTGCGGTAGGGCTCGGTGTCGACGATGCCGTTCGCCCGCAGGGTCTTCGCGACCAGCGCCGCGTCGATGGCGTCGTCGAAGTCGATCGTGACGACGACCTGCGAGCGGTGGTCGGGGTCCGTCACGAACGGCGTCGTGTAGGAGGTGCGCTCGGCCCACTCGTACAGGGCGCCTGAGGATTCGGCCGTCCGTGCCGACGCCCAGGCGAGGCCGCCGTTGCCGTTGATCCACGAGATCTGTTCCTCGAGGAGCACGAGCGTCGACAAGGCAGGCGTGTTGAGCGTCTGCTCGAGCCGGGAGTTGTCGACCGCGTTCTTCAGGCTCAGGAACTCCGGGATGTAACGCCCGCTGGCGGCGATCCGTTCGATGCGCTCGATCGCTGCGGGGGAGCAGAGGGCGAACCACAGGCCGCCGTCGGATGCGAAGTTCTTCTGCGGTGCGAAGTAGTAGACGTCCGCCTGGCTCGCGTCGAAGTCCACACCACCGGCGGCACTCGTCGCGTCGATCACCGTGAGTGCACCGGCGTCGCCGGATACGCGTCGCACCGGGGCCATGACACCGGTCGAGGTCTCGTTGTGCGGCCAGGCGTACACGTCGACGCCCTCGACCACCTCGGGATCGATGCGGGATCCACCCGGCACCTCGCGGACGTCCGGGGCGGTGAGCCACGGGGCGCCGGCCGCCTTGGCGAACTTGCCGCCGAACTCACCGAAGACGAGGTTCTGGCTGCGCTGCTCGATGAGGCCGAAGGCGGCGGCATCCCAGAACGCGGTCGAGCCGCCGTTGCCGACGATGATCTCGTAGCCCTCGGGAGCGCGGAACAGCTCGGCCAGGCCGGCGCGGACACGGCCGACGAGCTGCTTGACGGGAGCCTGTCGGTGGGAGGTGCCGAGGAGGGACAGGCCGGCCTCGGAGAGCGCTGCGATCTGCTCGGGTCGGATCTTGGAGGGGCCGCAGCCGAATCGACCATCGGCGGGCAGAAGGGACGTGGGAATCGTGATCTCCGGCATACGGCGATTCTAGAGGCGGGGGCCTCATGGCGTCGTGCCACGCAGCCGGATGCGTCCACCCGGGGCGGAGTGGCTTGGCGCGGGAACGTCGCCGCCGCGCACTAGGCTTACCGGGAACGTGCAATCGGGCAGGGAGGGCGTCGATGACCGATTTGATTGACACCACAGAGATGTATCTCCGCACCATTCTGGAGCTCGAGGAGGAGAACATCATCCCGCTTCGTGCGCGGATCTCCGAGCGCCTCGGGCACTCCGGACCGACGGTCTCGCAGACGGTCGGTCGGATGGAGCGCGACGGACTCGTCGTCGTGTCGGGGGACCGGCACCTCGAGCTCACCGAACCGGGTCGTCGCAAGGCTGTCCACGTCATGCGGAAGCACCGCCTGGCGGAGCGCCTCCTGAGCGACGTCATCGGCCTGGAGTGGGAGTTCGTCCACGAGGAAGCCTGTCGCTGGGAACACGTCATGAGTGAGCAGGTCGAGCGCAAGCTCCTCGACATGCTCAACCACCCCACCGAGTCGCCGTACGGCACCCCGATCCCGGGACTCGACGAGTTCGGCGACAGCCCCGCCGTCGCCTTCTCGCAGGGCGTCATCAACATCGTGGGTCTCGTCGAAGGACGCACCGAGCCGGTCACGGCGACGGTCCGACGTCTCGGCGAACCGGCGCAGGTCGACCCCGAGCTGCTCCTGCAGCTCAAGCAGGCCGGCGTCATGCCGGGTCGCGCGGGAACCTTCGCGGCAGCGGGCGGCTACGTGCTCGTCACCATCAACGGTGTCGAGGGCGGCCTCGAGCTGCCCAACGAGCTCGCGACGCACATCTTCGTGGAGACCCCTGCCGCGTGAGCATGAGACGCGTATGAGGATTCCCTCATGTGCCCGTTTTCCCGTGATCGAAACGTGACTTTCTGAGGGGTAACCCGTAGGCTGTCACTCGTCCTGAAGGCCATGATCTGGCTCAAGGAAGACGACCGAGGCACCCCCTAGCCCGTCCCTCGGCCACACGAACCGACATCAATCGTCGGATGGGGCTGCGCCATGCCGATCGCCACACCGCGATCGTCGTCGCTCATGCGGGGTGCCGGAGGAATCCACTTGACTGCAGCTGGCGAGAGCGGCCCCGACCAGGCCGAGACGACCCCGAACGTCCCCCTCACCCGGAAGCAGCTCCGACTCCAGGAGCAGGCCGCGAAGCAGGCGGAGGCGACCACCCCGTCCCAGACGGAAGCAGACGACGCGCTCGTCACCGAGGTCGCTCCGGACGCACCCGTCGACCACCCCGAGATCGTCCTCGACGATGCCGTGGTCGAGGAGGTCGACGCCGCCGTCACGACCGGTGAGGTCCGTGTCGACCAGCGGCCGCTGACGAAGCCCGCCGCACCGGAGCCGACGGCCCCGCAGTCCTTCACCGTGACGTCCGCCACCGACGCCTCGCTCGCGACCGTCGCTCCGCTCCGCACCGGTGCGGATCGCGTCGCCCGCAACAAGCCCCCGGTCAAGCCGTCCGCGTCGACGGTCGCCGTGCGCAAGCCGAAGCCGTCCGGAGCCCGACCCGGCTCCGTCCGCGGCGTCGCCACCATGGCCTTCCTCGTGCCGGCACTGGTCGCCACCGTCGCCCTCCCTGCCTATGCGGCGAGCAGCAGTGCGCAGACCGAGTACGGGACGTCCGCCTCGGAGCAGCTGAAGGCCTCCGGTGCCCAGAGCGTCGTCGCTTCCGACAAGGTGGCCGACGCACCGATCTCCCGCGACCTCTACAGCGCGACGACGCCGGACGAGCTCGCCGAGCGCCAGCGGCAGCTCGACGCCGCTGCAGCTGCCAGCAACGCCACCTACTCGATCACCGTGGGCGCACGTCAGGCCGGCGACGACTACCCCTGGTTCGACCAGGCGACCGACGACGAGGGCGGCGGGCTCTCGCCGCTGCGGTACTACTACCGCGAATGCGTGGACTTCGTCGCCTGGCGACTCAACCGCGACGCGGGTACGCCGAGTGGGAACTGGGCCTTCACCTGGGGCAACGGCCTGCCGCCGAGCAGCGCCTACGGCTGGGCCGACTCGTGGCAGTACAACAAGGGGACCAACGCCATCGCCGGCTCCGTCGCCTGGTTCAACTACAACCACGTCGCCTATGTGCAGTCGGTCAACGCCGACGGGACGGTCACCCTGGAGGAGTACAACTGGGGATCCGCACGGCACAGCTACAACACGCGCACCATCGCGGCCAGCGCCGTGGCGCTCTACCTCTACCCGCCGGGCGTCGGCTGATCCGACCCGCTCGACCTGGATCGCGTCCCTCCGTCGGAGGGACGCGATTCGTCGTCGTACGCGGTGACCGTTCGCGACCGAGCGGTGTCCGTCGTCCGAAGCCGAGGTGGCGCGGAGGGGAATTCTCCTGCAACGTGCGGAAATCCGGTCGGTGTGGGTTAATCTGGTGCTCTGCAACTCGGAGAGGTTCAGGAGCTGATGCACGCTATACGTCGCCACGTGGTCGCGAATGGTCGCGGCCTCTACGTGCTGCGGCATTCCAGCCAAGCGTGCCGTGGCTCCGCCGTGGGTCAAGAGGGTGCTGTCGTCATGACAGTGCCCTTTTTTGTTCCCCGGAAACGACTCGATCCGCCGCGTCAGGGACGCTGCAGGTGATGATCGTCGACCGGTCGCGGCAGCCGTCGTGGCCCTTCGGAAGGGAACGTGCATGCGCACACTGGTGTTGAACGCGGGCTACGAGCCGCTCGCGATCGTCTCGTTCAAGCGGGCCCTCGTGCTCGTGATGCATCACAAGGCGACCGTCGTCGAGATCGACTCCTCGCATCCCGTGGTGGCGACGAGTGGATCGTTCGATCGGCCGTCGGTCATCCTGCTCACCAGATACGTCCGGATCCCGAACGCCCGCCGGGTGCCCGTGACCCGCCGCGGCGTGCTGCGCCGCGACGGCCACCGCTGCGCCTACTGCGGGAAGGCGGCGACGACGATCGACCACGTGCAGCCGCGCTCGCGCGGGGGTGTGGACAGTTGGGAGAACCTCGTGGCCTGCTGCCTGCGCTGCAACAACGTGAAGGGCGATCGCACGCCGGTGGAGATGAACTGGAGCCTCCGGGTCTCGCCGCGGACGCCGCACGGCTCGCAGTGGATGGTGCGGGGCGTCGAGCGCTCGGAGCCCGACTGGGAGCAGTACCTGGCGCCTGCCGCCTGAGCGACCGGCTACACTCGACGGGTCAGCCTCTGTAGCTCAATGGAAGAGCAGTTCCGTCCTAAGGAAAGGGTTGGGGGTTCGAGTCCCTCCAGGGGCACTGTCCGAGGTGCGGCCGTCCAGGCGAGCACGGCTTCGCATGTCGGGTAGCGCTGCGAGCACGCCGTAGGCTCGAAGCATGACGCACGACCTCCACCGCCAACTCGAACGCGACGCCATCACTCTTCGTCAGCTCCGGTCGGCCGTGGTCGTCGCGGATGCTCGGACGCTCGGCGCCGCGGCGAACCTGCTCGGGGTCGCACAGCCGAGCCTCGCGCAGCAGCTGCGGCGGCTCGAGGCAGCGCTCGGGGTCGAGCTG
>Ga0157369_10006481_pt1 | contig 13564 bp, 16 predicted proteins | sample C25metaG_FD_113461 | JGI IMG/M metagenome (GOLD analysis project Ga0157369, IMG submission 113461) | Corn rhizosphere microbial communities from Kellogg Biological Station, Michigan, USA - C2-5 metaG | ecosystem: Host-associated > Plants > Roots > Rhizosphere > Soil | place: USA: Michigan...
CCGTCGAGGAGGCGGGGCTGACCTGGATCGGCCCGCCGCCCGCGGCGATCGAGCTGATGGGCAACAAGACGGCGGCGCGCACGGCCATGCTGGGTGCGGGGGTGCCGATCATTCCCGGTACCACCGACCCCGTCCGCTCGGTCGACGAGCTGCTCGCGCTCGGCGACGAGATCGGCTACCCGCTGTTGATCAAGGCGGCGGCCGGCGGCGGCGGCAAAGGGATGGAGATCGTCGAGCGACCCGAGGAGGCGCAGCGCGCCTTCGAGACCGCGCAGCGCCAGGGGCAGTCGTACTTCGCGAACAGCGACGTGTACGTCGAGAAGCTGATCGTCGACCCGCGCCACGTCGAGGTGCAGGTGCTCGCAGATGCGCACGGCAACGTCATCCACCTCGGCGAGCGCGACTGCACCATCCAGCGCCGTCACCAGAAGCTCGTCGAGGAGACACCTTCGCCCGCGGTCGACGAGGCGATGCGCGCGCGCATCGGGCAGATCGGCGTCGACGCGGCGCGTGCGTGCGGCTACCGGTCGGCCGGGACGATCGAAGGCCTGCTGACGCAGGACGGCGAGTACTTCTTCATGGAGATGAACACGCGCATCCAGGTCGAGCACACCGTCACCGAGGAGGTGACCGGCGTCGACCTCGTGCGCGAGCAGGTGCGGATCGCGATGGGGGAGCCGTTGTCGCTTGCGCAGGAGCAGGTGCAGCTCCGCGGCCACGCGATCGAGTGCCGGATCAACGCAGAGGACGTTGCCGCCGGCTTCCTGCCCGCGCCGGCGCGGGTGACCGCCTACAGCGAGCCCTCAGGTCCCGGCGTGCGCGTCGATTCGGGTGTCGGCGCGGGCAACGAGGTCTCGGGCGCCTACGACCCGATGATCGCGAAGCTGATCGTGCGCGGTGTCGACCGCGAGCACGCGCGGATGCGCATGCTCCGCGCGCTCGACGAGTTCGTGATCGCAGGGCCGAAGACCCTGATCGGCTTCCACAAGGCGCTCCTCTCCCATGAGTGCTTCGTGCGTGGCGAGACCTGCCACGGCCTCGTGGAGTCGGACGAGCTGAGAGAGCGCGCCGCGGCGATGGAGCCCGAGAGGCCGCTTCCGGCCTCGAAGCACGCAGCCGTCGTTCCGGTCGTGCGCGACGTGGAGGTGAACGGAAAACGCTTCAACGTGCGCGTGCTGCAACCGGAGCAGCCGTGGCGCGAGCTCGCGCGGCGCCGCGCGGAACGTGTTCGCGCCGGCGGCGCGGGCGGCGGCGACGCAGTCGTCTCCCCGATGCAGGGGACGGTGTTGTCGGTCGCGGTTGCGGAGGGCGACGCCGTCGAGGCCGGCACGGTGATCTGCATCGTCGAGGCGATGAAGATGGAGAACGAAGTCCGCGCGCACCGCGACGGCGTCGTCGCCGGGCTCGGCGTCGCGGCCGGCGATCCGGTCGGCAGCGGCCAGGTCATCTGTCGTGTCGAATGATTTACCCGTTCCGAACATCGCCGTCCGTAGGGTCGGCTCGTGCGCGTACTCGGAGCTCTCGTGGCAGCGCTCGCCCTCTCGGGCGTCGCGGGTGCGACGTCTCCACCGGTCGGGCGTATCCCGATCGGGCCGGTCTCGACGATCGCGACGCAGCGCGGTCAGCTCGTCGCCGTCGCGCTTCCACACGCCGCCGGTACGTCGTGGCGCATCGCGCGTGCGCTGAACCCGAAGGTCCTGCGCGAAGTCGACGAGGCGGATGTCGGTGCCAATGTCGTCATCGTCTTCAAGGCGGTCGGCAAGGGGCATGCCACCATCGTCTTTGCCCGCACGCGCGGCGAGACGTCGCACGCGTACGCGTCGCGCTCGTTCAGCGTGACCGTGCGCTAGCCCGCACGCTCATCCGTTGGCGACCGTCACCCAGACGCCGGCGCGCGCGCTGTTGCCCTGCGAGTCGAACACCGCGACCTGCAGGCGGTAGCGCCCATCGGGAACGCGGGACGAGTCCCAGCCGTGAGCGAGGTAGTAGACGAGCCGCGCCGGCTTGTTCGGCCCGTTGAGCGTCGTCCACGGCGCGTAGACATCGGCGAACTTCTCGCGCGGCGCGAGATACGAGCGGAAGTCGACGGCGGTATGCCACGCGGCGTACGCCGCGCCGCTGCGCAGCAACCGCCAGCGGATGTACGCCGGCGCGACCCGTGTCAGGTTCCAGGGCGGCGCGGGCAGCGGCGTCGGCGGCGTGTCGTACGCGTCGACCAGCAGGTCGAGCGTCCCCGACAACGCGCCGAGGTCGAGCTTGTGCATACCCGTCGCGGCGAAGAGCGTCACGACGGTGGGGGACGTCGCGTCGACGTACGGCGTGATGCCGCCCGGGCGCAGGGGGTTGACGTACTGGCCGTTGTGGATCTCGGCGAAGTGGACGTGCCCGAACCCCGGTTTGATCGTCGCGATCGCCGTGCCCGCGCTCACCCGCGTCGCGTCGGCGACGAGCGCGTCGACGTGCCAGTAGGAGAAGACACGGTCGCCGGTGTCGGCGACCAGCGCGACGCTGTCCGGTTGCAGCCGCACGACGCCGTCTGCGACGGCGTACACCGGCGTGCCGTCCGGCGCGGAGATGTCGATGCCGAAGTGGAACGACGCCGCCTCGGCTCCTTCCTGCCGCGGGTCGTCGAAGAAGCTACGGACCGGATGCTGCTTGTCGAACGGCTTCAGCGGCCAGCCGTAGGATGCGTGCGCGGCCGCCGGCAGGGCGAGCGCGAGCGCGAGCGCCGCTAGATGGATCGCTGATAGGCGCGGAAGCACCAGGTCGCGAACATCGACGTGACGGCTGCAAGGCCCGCGAGGAGCAGGAGATAGATGCCGGTCGGCCCCCAGTGGCCTCCGACGAGCACGGCGTTGCGCGCGGCGCTCGTGCCCCAGTTGACGGGGTTGAACTTTGCGATCGCGCGGATCCACCCGGGCATGAGCGCGACGGTGACGAGGATCGACGAGAGGAACATCAACGGCATGCCGATCATGTTGGAGACGGCGATCATCGACGCCTGCTTCCGCATCAGGAGCGCGACGCCGTGCGAGAACCCGGAGAAGACACCGGCCAAGAGCGCCGAGGCGGCGAGGACGCTCAGCCAGCCGAGCGCGCCGCCGTGCACCCGCACGCCGAGCGCCAGCCCGACGAGCAGGATGACGAGCGCCTGTACGACAGCGGTGAGCCCCGCACGGATCACCTGGGAGAGGACGATCGCGATCCGGACCGTCGGCGCGGCGAGGAAGCGGTCGATCACGTGGCGGTCGAGATCGTTGATCATCGCCATGCCCGACCACATCCCGCCGAAGAACGCGTTCATCGCGACGATCCCCGGCGTCAGGAACTCGATGTAGCTGCCGCTCGACGGGCCCTGCGCGCCGACGCGCTTGAACAGCTGGCCGTAGAGAAGCAGCCAGAGCATCGGCTGGATGATCATCATCACGATCCAGATCGGCTCGCGGCCGAGATTGCGCGCCTGGCGCACGACCATCCACCACGTGTGGCGCAGCAGCGGCATCACGATGCTCCTTCCTTGTCTTCTTCCGAGAACGCCCGGCCCGTGTAGTGGAGGTACACGTCGTCGAGCGACGGCCGCGCCGTCGTGACGGAGGCGACCGCGACGCCGGCGTCGTCGAGCGCACCGAGGATCGCCGGAATCGCCTGCGCACCGTTCGGGACGCGGGCACGCACCTGCTGCCCGTCGACGACCGCGTTGCCGGCGACCTGCGCGATCACGCGTTCGGCGTCGGCGAGGCGGCCGTCCACCTCCTGCAGCTCGACCGTGACCGATTCGCCTTCGAGGCCGCGCTTCAGGTCGTCCGGTTTCCCCTCGGCGACGACGCGGCCGTGGCTGACGATCGCGACCCGCTCGGCAAGCCGGTCGGCCTCCTCGAGGTAGTGCGTCGTCAGCAGGATCGTCAGCGCTTCCTGCTCGGCGAGCCGCTCGACCTCGACCCACATGGCCGCACGGGCTTCGGGGTCGAGCCCCGTGGTGGGCTCGTCGAGGAACAGGACCTTCGGCCTGTGCACGAGGCCGGTCGCGACGTCGAGCCGGCGCTTCATGCCGCCCGAGTAGCCTCGCGCGACGCGGTCGGCGGCGTCGCGCAGCCCGACGAGCTCGAGCAGCTCGTCGACGCGCGCGTGCAGGCGCTTGCCGCCCATTCCGTGGATGCGGCCCTGCAACAGGAGATTCTCGCGGCCGGTTGCCTCCCAGTCGACACCGGAATCCTGGGCGACGTAGCCGATGGCGCTGCGCACGCGGTTCGGGTGGGCGACCACGTCGACGCCCGCAACCTGCGCGCGACCCGAATCGGGTCTGGTGAGCGTCGTCAGGACGCGCACGGTGGTCGACTTGCCGGCGCCGTTCGGTCCGAGGAGCCCGAAGACCTCGCCGTCCCGCACGCTGAACGAGAGGCCGTCGAGAGCCTGCACGTTCTTGTAGCTCTTGCGGAGGTCCTCGGCGACGATCGCATCCACGTCGCCCGAGGGTAGCGATGCTAGCTGTCGACGTAGCGCGCGCCGACGAACACGCCGACGACGCTTCCCACCGCGCCGAACAGGAGCGACTGCACGCCGAGCGAGCTCGCGCCCCAGAGGACGACGGGCACGTAACTGCCGACGAGGCCGCCGAGGAGCACGCCCATTCCGATCACGCCGCGTCCCACCGGGAACTGATCGGCATCTCGAGCCGCCGTCGTTAGAGTCAGCCGCCGTGGACCTGATGGAGTATCAGGGCAAGGAGCTCTTCCGGCGCGTCGGGATTCCCGTCAGCGACGGGCGGCTCGCCACCACTCCCGAGGAAGCGCGCAGGGCGGCGGAGGAGATCGGCGGCCCCGTCGTCGTCAAGGCGCAGGTGCTGACCGGCGGACGCGGGAAGGCGGGCGGCGTCAAGCTCGCCGACGACCCGAAGGATGCCGAGGCGAAGGCGAACGACATCCTCGGCCTCGACATCAACGGCCACGTCGTCCGCAAGCTCTGGATCGAGAGCGCGTCGGACATCGCGAAGGAGTACTACCTCTCGATCACGTTCGACCGCGGGGCGAAGAAGCCGCTCTTCATGTTCACGACGCAGGGCGGCGTGGAGATCGAGCAGGTCGCGGAGGAGAATCCGGAGGCGCTGATCCGCCTGCACGTCGACCCGAGCGAGGGCTTCCAGCCGTGGGTCGCACGACGGCTGATCTACGGGGGCGGGGTCGAGGACGCGAGCGAGCAGAAGCAGATCGCCGCGATCGTGGAGAAGCTGTACGCAGCGTTCACGCAGTTCGACGCGATGCTCTGCGAGATCAACCCGCTGATCGTCACGCCGGACGGCGAGGTCAAAGCCCTCGACTCGAAGTTCACGGTCGACGACAACTCCCTCTACGCGCACCCCGACATCGCGGAGATGCGCGACAACGCAGCGGCCGATCCGCTCGAGACGTTTGCGCGGGAGAAAGGCGTCACGTACGTGAAGCTCGACGGCGAGGTCGGCATCTGCGGCAACGGCGCGGGGTTGGCGATGAGCACCGTCGACGTCGTCGCGCACGTCGGCGGCCGACCTGCGAACTTCTGCGATCTCGGCGGCGGCTGCAACGCGGAAGGCGTCGTCGACGCACTCGAGGTGATCACGCGCGACCCGCAGGTCAAGTCGATCTTCTTCAACATCTTCGGCGGGATCACGCGCTGCGACGAGGTCGCGCGCGGGATCCTCGAGGCGCTCGACCGGCTCGACATGTCGAGGTACCCGATCGTCGTCCGCCTCGATGGGACGAACTCGGCCGAGGGCCGCCGGATCCTCGCCGACGCGGGCAAGCCGAACATCTATCCCGAGGCGACGATGCTCGACGGCGCCCGCCGCGCGGTGGAGCTCGCGAAATGAACGGTGATGTCTGGTCGGAGCGCGCGGAGGCGTATCGCACGAGCGCGATCCACTCGAGCGGGGAGGACCTCGATCTCGTCGTCGCCTGGTGCGAGCCGGCGGAGGGCGTGACCGTCCTCGACGTCGCGACCGGCGGCGGCCATGTCGCGCGCCGCCTGCGCGAGGAGGGCGCGACGGTCGTCACCGTCGATCCGGCGCCGGGGATGCAGGCCGACACGACGGCGCCGGCCGAGGACCTCCCGTTCGCGGACAACAGCTTCGACGCCGTTGCATGCCGGGTCGCCGCGCATCACTTCGCCGACGTGCTCGCCGCGGTCAAGGAGATGGCGCGCGTCACGAGGGATCGCGTCGTGATCTGCGACAACACGTTCGTCAGCGAGTCGTCGGAGGAGGCGGACCGCCTGCGCGACCCGAGCCACGTGCGCAACTACAGCGCGCCCGAATGGCACAGCTTCTTCGAGCTCGCAGGCCTCGACCTCGTCGACGAGGCATTCATGGAGCGCCCGCTCGAAGTGCAGCCGTGGCTCGACCGCACCGGCACGTCGCCCGCCGATCAGGCCCGCGTGCGCGAGCTGCTCGGCGACCGCATCCGGGACGGCTGGATGAGCCTGCCGACGCTCGTGATCAAGGGCGTGAAGCGGTAGTGGCGATCATCGTCGACAACGACACGCGCCTCGTCGTCCAGGGGCTGACCGGCAGCGAGGGCCGCTTCCACGGTCTGCGCAACCGCTCGTACGGGACGAATGTCGTCGCCGGCGTCACGCCCGGCAAGGCGGGCCAGGACGTCGAGGGCGTTCCGATCTACAACACCGTCGCCGACGCCGTCGAGCGGGAAGGTGCCAACACGTCGCTGATCTTCGTTCCGGCGCGCTTCGCCGCCGACGCGATCTTCGAGGCGGTCGACGCCGGCGTGCAGACCGTGATCTGCATCACCGAGCACATACCCGTGCACCAGATGCTCGCCGCGTACACGTACTTCCGTACGAAGGGTGTGACGGTGATCGGCCCGAACTGCCCGGGCGTGCTCTCGCCCGGGAAGGCGAACGTCGGGATCATCCCGGCGGAGATCTTCAGCGAAGGCGCTGTCGGCCTCGTCTCGCGCAGCGGCACCCTCACGTACCAGATCGGTCACGAGCTGACGCAGCTCGGGCTCGGCAACTCGACGATCGTCGGCATCGGCGGCGACCCGGTCGTCGGCTCCTCGTTCATCGACGTCCTCGCGAAGTTCCAGGACGACCCGCAGACCGAGCTGATCGTCATGGTCGGCGAGATCGGCGGCGACGAGGAAGAGAAGGCGGCCGCGTTCATCACCGAGCACGTGACGAAGCCCGTGCTCAGCTACATCGCGGGCTTCTCCGCGCCGCCCGGCAAGACGATGGGCCACGCGGGCGCGATCATCTCCGGCTCGAGCGGCACCGCGCAGGGCAAGAAGGAAGCGCTCGAGGCGCGCGGGATCGAGGTCGGCACGACGCCGACCGAGGTCGCGCAGCTCGTCGCCCAACGGATGACGTAGCACGCGCTGCCGCCTGAAACGCCGAGCGCCGGCATCCCGGCTCGCTAGGCTGGCGGCATGGCTGTGATCTCGTTCGCGCGCGGCGTCCCGGCGCCGGAATGCCTGCCGATCGAGGAGCTGGCGGACTGCGCACGCGGCGCCCTGCTCGAGGGCGGCGCGCCGGTGCTCCTCTACGGCCCGGGCGGCGGCTACGGCCCGCTGCGCGACTGGATCGCGCAGCGGCACGGGGTCGAGCCGGCGCGCGTCGTGGTCACGAGCGGGTCGCTCCAGGGCTTCGTGTTCCTTTCGGAGCAGCTGGTGACGCCGGGCGCGCGCGTCTTCGTCGAGGCGCCGACGTACGACCGGCCGATCAAGATCCTGCGCCGGCTCGGCGCGCAGATCGTGCCGGTGCCGATGGACGAGGACGGCCTGCTCCCGGACGAGCTGCCCGACGGCGACGCCGCGTTCCTCTACACGATCCCCACCTTCCAGAACCCCACCGGCCGCACCCTGTCCGTCGAGCGCCGCAGGCGGCTCGTCGAGCTCGCGCGCGAGCGGAACCTGCTCGTGCTCGAGGACGACCCGTACGGGCTCGTACGCTACGAGGGCGAGCCGCTGCCGTCGCTCTTCGAGCTCGCAGGCGGCGAAGGCATCGCCTATGCGTCCTCGTTCTCGAAGACGGTCGCGCCGGGTGTGCGCGTCGGCTACTTCGTCCTCCCGGTGGAGCTTGCGCAGCAGGTCGAGGCGCTCGCGACCTCGACGTACATCTCGCCGCCGTACCTGACGCAGGCGACCGTGCACGAGTTCCTGCGCCGCGGCAACTTCGAGCCGAACCTCGAGCGCGTCAACGGGCTGCTCAAGGCGCGCCGCGACGCCATGCTCGACGGGCTCGAGCGGCACATGCCCGAAGGCGCGGCGTGGAGCCATCCGGAGGGCGGCTACTTCATCTGGCTCGATCTGCCGGATGCGGCGCCTGCCCTTGCCGACGCAGAGCGCGCGGGCGTGACCTTCGTGCCCGGCAGCGACTTCTTCGCCGACGGCAGCGGGGCCCGGTCGCTTCGGCTCGCGTTCAGCTTCGTCTCGCCGGACGAGATCGCCGACGGGGTCGAGCGCCTCGCCGGCGTCTTAGCGGGCGCGCCTGCGCCGGCGCCGCTCTAGCTGCGCGAGCAGCATCCCGCCGACGAGGCCGATCACGAGGCTCAGCAGGATGAGCCACACGAGGGAGACGCTCGCGGTCGCGAACACGAAGTGCAGGTGCACCGACTTCCTGTTCTCGAGCACGAACGCGATCACGTAGGCGACGAGCAGCGCGAGGACGATCAGCCGGGTGTACAGCTTCGGCTGCCAGTCCTCGTTGATCCGGTCGGTGTCGATCTTCGGTCGGCGCGCCAGGCGCATGACCGGATCCTACGACGCTGCGCGCAGCGGAACGAGTTGCGGTTGCTTCGGCGTCGCCATCACGCCCTTGGCGAATGCCCTGAACGTGGGGCACGGCGTCTCGCCGGGAAGGGCGCACAGGCCGGCGCGGCGGAAATAGCAGTCGCTGCAGGTCGCTTCGGTCCGTTTGCTCATTTGTCCGGGGGCTCTACTTCGCTCGAGGGTTGACGACTGGTCGATCCTACGGTCGATCACGCCGCGGGCAAGCGTTGCCGACAACGAAAACTGACGATTTTCCGGTAGTTTCGCTAACGCTTCGGCGGCAGCTTTGCGAGAGCTCGCAGAGCCTGGTCGAAGCTCGTCACCGGGATGATCCTCAGGTGCCCGGCGTAGCGCTTCGCGGTCGCCGCGTTGCCCTGGTCGACCGGGACGAGGAAGACCTCGGCGCCCGCGTCGCGCACGCCGAACGTCTTCTGCTTGACGCCGCCGATCGCCGCGACGGCTCCGTTCAGCTCGATCTGCCCGGTGGCGGCGACCTTGTAGCCTCGCGTCGGGTCGTGCCCCAGCTCGGCGAGGACTTCGAGCGTGAACGCGAGGCCGGCCGACGGGCCGCCGACGTTGCCCGCATCGATCTGGACGTTGAGCGGCAGCTTGATGTCCGCCGCCTGGTCGGGCGTGAAGCCGATGATCGCGTGCCCCTTGGCGACCGGATTTGCGATCGTCTTGACCCGCGAGGTGATCGTCTGCGCGCCGCGGCGGACCCGCAGCCTCACGGTCTGTCCGGGCTTGACGTCGTTCAGCGTCGCGCGCAGGCTCGCGATCGTCGGCGTCGCCGTCCCGTCGACCGCGGTGATCACGTCCGCCGGTCGCAGGAGGTCGACCGCGTGGCTCGTCGTCTCGATCTCGTCGACGACGACGCCGCTCGGGCGGGCCACGACCTTGTAGCCGAGGTGCTTGAGCGCGACGGCGGCCGCGATCTGTTGCGAGATCTTCATCGCGCGGAGGTCGGCCTGGTGCGCGGCCTGGTCGCTGACGCCGGGCGGGACGAGCAGGCTCGCGGGGACGACGGTCGAGCCGCGGTGGATCCACGGGAAGAGCGCTTCCAGCTCCGAGGCGCGGCGCTCGAAGACGTCGACGAAGTAGATCTTCCCCGGGCCCTTGGGATCGTGGCCACCCTGCACGCGCACGAGCGGCGCGACGGGATGCGCGGGATCGGGGAGCAGGATGTAGTCGTTCGACGGCGCGAGGTAGAGCGCGCCGACCGCGATCAGCAGCAGCACGACGGCCGCGCCGGCGACGTGCCACCGGTTGACGCGTTGTCTCATCAGAAGAGAAAGCGCTGCAGGCCGCCGTCGACCACGATCGTCTGACCGCTCACGTAGCGGGCGCGGTCGGAGGCGAGGAAGCAGACGACGTCGCCGAACTCGCGCGGCGTGCCCCACCGCCGGAGCGGGATCTCCGCGAGCTGCTCCTCGGTCGGCCCGTTCGGATAGAGGTGAGCGAGCCGGTCGGTGTCGATGCGTCCGGGGGCGACGCAATTGACGGTGACGGCCTGCGGCCCCAGCTCGGCCGAGAGCGTCTTCAGATACCCGGTCAGGCCGGGCCGGAGCATGTTCGAGAGCGCGAGATGTTGCGTCGGTTCTTTGGCGGCGAGCGAGGTGATCGCGATGATCCGGCCGTTGCCGCTGCGCTCGAGGTGCGGCAGGCAGAGCCGAACGAGCCGCACGGCCGCCTGGAGCAGCAGCTCGAAGGCTTGCTCGACGCTGTCTGCTGTGACGTCCGTCGCCTTGCCCGCGGGCGGGCCGCCCGAGTTCCAGACGAGGATGTCGAGACCGCCGAACGCCTCGAGCGTCTGCGCGACGGCGCGCTCGAGATCCTGCGGCAGCGTCACGTCGCCCCGGACGGCGAGCGCGCCGAGGCGGTTCGCCTCGCGTTCGAGGACGTCGCGGCGGCGTGCGAACATCGTCACGTTCGCGCCCTCCTCCGCCAGCGCCTCGGCGCTCGCGAGGGCCAGCCCGGACGAGGCGCCGCAGACGAGCGCAGTGCGCCCTTTCAGCCCGAGGTCCACGGCCCGCCACGGTAGCGGCCGCGCTTCGTCACGCGCCGCCGATCAGCCATTCGGGGCCTCTACGTCGTCAGCACCCCGACGACTTCGCGCACCGCTTCCGAGGATGCCTGCAACGCCTGCTGCTCGTCGCCGGAGAGGTCGAGCTCGACGATCGCCTCGATCCCCTTCGGCCCGAGCTTGCACGGGACGCCCATGTAGAGGCCGTCGATCCCGTACTCGCCCTCGAGGTAGGCCGTGCAGGGGAGCACCCGCTTCTCGTCGAGCATGATCGAGTCGACCATCTGGGCGGCAGCGGCGCCCGGCGCGTACCAGGCCGAGGTGCCCATCAGGTTGACGAGCTCGCCGCCGCCCTTCGCCGTCCGCTGCACCATCGCGTCGATCTTGTCGTCGGCGACCAGCTTGCGCAGCGGGATGCCGCCGACCGTCGTCGCGGAGACGACCGGGACCATCTGGTCGCCGTGGCCGCCGAGCACCATCGCCTGCACGTCCTTCACAGACGACCCGGTCTCCCACGCGATGAAGGTCGAGAAGCGTGCGGTGTCGAGGATGCCCGCCATCCCGAAGACGCGCTCCTTCGGCCAGCCCGACACGTTCTTCGCGACGTGGCACATGGCGTCGAGCGGGTTCGAGACGATGATCAGGATCGCGTCCGGGCTCTGCGCGATCACCTTCTGGGTCACGTCCTTGACGATCTTCTCGTTCGTCGAGACGAGATCGTCGCGCGACATCCCCGGGGAGCGCGGCAGCCCGGCCGTGACGACGACGACCGACGAGCCGGCCGATTCCTCGTAGCCGTTCGAGCCGGTGACGTTCGGCTCGTAGCCCAGGACCGCACCCATCTGGTCGATGTCGAGCGCCTTGCCCTGCGGCAGGCCTTCCTTGATGTCGACGAGCACCACGTCGGCGTAGTCGCGCGTCGCAAGCACTTGCGCGCACGTCGCGCCGACATTGCCGGCGCCGACGACGGTGACCTTTCTCCTATTGCTCATTTCCCGCTCCCAGCGCCGGCAAAGCCGGCGCTTCCGCTCTTTGTGAACTCCGTCAAGCCTACGTTCATACGGGAACACCAGCCTCCAACTTTTCGATGATCGCGTCGGCGACTTCGCTCGTGCCGACCGCAGTCGGGTCGTCGCGCGTGGGCTTCATGTCGTACGTCACGCTCTTGCCCTCGTGGATGACCGCCGCGATCGCGCGCTCGAGCCGGTCGGCCGCGTCGCGCTCCTCGAGGTGGCGGAGCATGAGCATCCCCGACAGCATCTCGGCCATCGGGTTGACCTTGTTCATGCCTGTGTACTTCGGCGCGGAGCCGTGCGTCGGCTCGAACACCGCGGCGTGCTCGCCGTAGTTCGCTCCCGGCGCGAGCCCGAGGCCGCCGATCATGCCGGCGCAGAGGTCGGAGAGGACGTCGCCGTAGAGGTTCGGCAGCACGAGGACGTCGTACTCCTCGGGCCGCTGCACGAGCTGCATGCACATGTTGTCGACGATGCGATCGTCGAACTCGATGTCGGAGTTCTCCGCCGCGACCTCACGCGCGACGTGCAGCCACAGGCCGTCGCTGAACTTCATGATGTTGGCCTTGTGCACGCAGGTGACCTTCCTGCGGCCGTTCTTGCGCGCGTAGTCGAACGCGAACTCGAAGATCTTCCGCGTACCGGTGATCGAGATCGGCTTGATGGAGATGCCCGCGTCCTGATGGCGCAGCCTCCCTCCCTTGGACTCGATCCACGCGATCAGCTCCCGCACGTCGTCGGTGCCCTGCTCGTACTCGATGCCTGCGTACAGGTCTTCGGTGTTCTCGCGGACGATGATCAAGTCGACGTCGTCGAAGCGCGAACGCACGCCCGGGTAGCTCTTGCACGGACGAACCTGCGCGTACATGTCGAGCTCCTTGCGGAGTGCGACGTTCACCGAGCGGAAGCCGCCGCCGACCGGGGTCGTGATCGGCCCCTTCAGCGCGACTCCGGTCTCGCGGATCGCGTCGAGCACGTCTTCCGGCAGCGGATTGCCGCCGTGCTTGTCCATGACATCCGCGCCGGCCTCGCGGATGTCCCATTCGAATTCGACGCCCGTCGCCTCGAGGACGCGGCGCGTGGCCTCCGTCAACTCGGGGCCCGTGCCGTCGCCGGGGATGAGAACGACGTTGTGTGCCATATGACCGAGGGTAACGGAGGTTTTTCGTGTGTCGCGTCGGTAGATTCCCGACGTGGACCTCGCCGAAGCCGCTGCGCACGCGGACGAGCTCGCGCAGGCGGGCTCGGAGCGCGAGCTCGCGGAGCTGCGCGGTCAATGGGACGAAGAGCTCGAGGCCGCCGCGCGCAGCTCCGACTTTCGCGAGCGCGCGAAGGCGTTCCGGGCGATCGGTCAGTTCCGCTGGCGTGCAAAGGAGGAGCTGCTGAGGCGCGGGCTCGACGACGAGAGCCCGGCCGCGCGGGGCTCGGCGCTCCTGTCGATCGAACTGATGTCGCGCGACCATCCGTCGACCGTCAACGGCGTGCGGCGCCTCCTGCACGATCTCGCGACCGCCGACGGCAACCCGGCGGTGCGCCGGCTCGCTGTGATGTCGTTGAAGAACGGCTCACCCGACCGCGCGACGATCGGGCTGCTCGAGGGCATGGCGCAGGACGACGAAGCGGATGCACAGCTGCGCCAGGCTGCTGCGGGGGTCGCGCAGCAGCTCAAACGCAAACAGGCCGCTAAGCGCAGCTAGAGCAGACGCGCGCGGTGATCTGCCGCCCACAGGACGGGCAGACTCGGCGACGCCGCTTGAGCTCGAGCGCCGACTTCG
>Ga0157369_10006483_pt1 | contig 13561 bp, 11 predicted proteins | sample C25metaG_FD_113461 | JGI IMG/M metagenome (GOLD analysis project Ga0157369, IMG submission 113461) | Corn rhizosphere microbial communities from Kellogg Biological Station, Michigan, USA - C2-5 metaG | ecosystem: Host-associated > Plants > Roots > Rhizosphere > Soil | place: USA: Michigan...
AACGCGAAGTCGCGATGCACGATCAGCGAGAGCGCGTCGACCGGCTCGCCGCCGACCAGTATGTCGACGCGCGCGAGGTCGCCTGGCCGGAAGCCGGACAGGTCGTAGTCGAAGCTCGCGTAACCGCGCGTGCGCGACTTCAGCTGGTCGTAGTAGTCGAGGACGATCTCGGCCAGCGGCAGTTCGTACGTCAGGTGCACGCGCTCCGGCGACAGGTACTCCATCTGGTCGAAGTGGCCGCGGCGCCCGTTGTTCAGCTCCATCACCGCGCCGACGAACTCCTTCGGGACGATCACCGAGGCTTTGATGTACGGCTCCTCGACCTCCTCGAACGAGTCGGGCAGATCCGACGGCGTGTGCACCTCTGTCCACTCGGTGTCGTTCATCGCGCGCACGCGGTAGGCCACGTTCGGCGCGGTCACGATCAGGTCGAGGTCGAACTCGCGTTCGAGGCGCTCACGCACGATCTCCATGTGCAGCAGACCCAGGAAGCCGCAGCGAAACCCGAAGCCGAGCGCCTGCGACGTCTCGGGCTCGTAGAAGAGCGCGGCGTCGTTCAACTTCAGCTTGTCGAGCGCGTCACGCAGCTCGGGGTAGTCGTCGGACTCGCTCGGGAACAGGCCGGCGAAGACCATCGGCTTGACTTCCTTGTAGCCCGGGACGGGTTCATCGGCCGGACGCTTCTCGGCCGTCAGCGTGTCGCCGACGCGCAGCTCGGAAACGTCCTTCAGACCGGTGATCACGTACCCGACCTCGCCGGCATGCAGCTCCTCCACCGGGGAGTTCGTCGGCGACATGAACCCGATCTCTTGCGCCTCGAACCGCGTGCCGAGCGCCATCGCGCGTAGCTGGTCGCGCGGCCGGAAGGCTCCGTCGACGACGCGAACGAACGCGACCACGCCGCGGTACTGGTCGTACGAGGAGTCGAAGATCAGCGCGCGCGGAGGCGCGTCCGGGTCGCCGGCCGGCGCGGGTATCCGCTCGACGATCGCGTCGAGAACCGCCTCTACCCCCTGCCCCGTCTTGGCCGAGATGCGAAGCACACGATCGGGGTCGTCGCCGATCAGGTCGGCGATCTCGGCAGAGGCTCCATCCGGGTCGGCCGCAGGCAGGTCGATCTTGTTGACGACGGGGACGATCTCGAGGTTGTTCTCGATCGCGAGGTACGCGTTCGCGAGCGTCTGGGCCTCGATCCCCTGCGCCGCGTCGACGACGAGCAGCGCGCCTTCACACGCCTGCAGGCTGCGCGAAACCTCGTAGGTGAAGTCGACGTGGCCGGGGGTGTCGATCAAGTTGAGCTGGTGGCCTTTCCACTGCACGCGCACGGCCTGCGCCTTGATCGTGATCCCGCGCTCACGCTCGAGATCCATCGTGTCGAGCACCTGCTCGCGCATCTCGCGGGCCGAGACGGTGTCGGTGAGCTGGAGGATGCGATCGGCGAGCGTCGACTTGCCATGGTCGATGTGCGCGATGATCGAGAAGTTGCGGATCCGGCTCTGTTCCATGACGTGCGGCGATGGTAGCCGCCGATCGAACGCGGTCAGGGCAGGCGATCGAGACGCAGCAGCCGGTGTGGGCGGCCGTCTTCCTCGTAGTCCCGCACCGCCGTGAACCCGGCCTTGGCGAAGGCGCGGAGCGAGCGGCGGTTCTCGATCTCGACACCCGCCACGCATGCGGCAACAGCAGCGCCGGCGAAGACCACGTCCCGGGTGAACGCGCGCAGCACCTGCGGGCCGATGCCACGGCCGACGAACTCGGGATCGCCGATCAGGATGTCGACGCCCGCGACTCCCGGCCCGACCTGGACGAGCGCGTCGTAGTCGGGGTGGTCGACGACGAGGTACGTCTCGATCATCCCGACCGGTCGTTCGACGTACAGGATCAGGTAGAGGTCGGTGGGCTCGCGGCCGTCGAGTGCGGGGCCATAGTGCTCGGCCAGGCCTTCGGGCGGTGGTGGCCACCAGCGCCGGACATGCTCGCGCTCGAGCCATGCGCCGACCAGCGGTAGCTCGGCCACGGTCAGCGTCCGGAAGGCGATGCTCATGCGCGAAGACGGCCGCGAAGAGCAGTCAGTGCATTCAACTCGCGGACGTGGAGCGCCCGGCAGGCGGCGAAGTAGACGCCGGCCGCGACGGCAAGGGCCAGGCCGAGCGACACGACCTGCGCCGGGAACGACTGGCCGAGCGCGCTGTCGAGCGGGCGCCAGACGATGTAGGCGGCCCCTGCCACCAGCGCTGACGCGACGGCGATCTTGACGACGCTGTTGGCGATCTCGCCGCCGTGCATCCGGCCGAGGTGGCGGCGCAGGAGGATCACGAGGACCACGGTGCAAACGATGTTGCAGACGGCCGTCGCGAGCGGAATGCCCCAGATCCCCAGGTGGTAGAAGAGCAGGTCGAGGATTGCGTTCAGGAAGAGGTTCCCGAGCGCAACAGCCGTAGGCACCCAGTTCGACTGCAGGCTGAAGAACGCCCGGTTCAGCATCAGCATCGCGCCGTTGAAGACGAGCCCGGCGCTGAACGCAGCCAGCGCCGCCGCGACGACGGGCGTCTGATTCGGGAGCCATTGCCCGCGCTGATAGAGGATGCGGATGATCGGCTCTGCGAGCACGGCGCTGACCACCGCCGTCGGTGCGAGCAGGAAGACGATCTGGCGCAGTCCGTTCGAAACGGCGTCCGCGAACCCGTGCAGGTCGCCGCGCGAGGCAAGCCGTGAGAGCGTCGGGAAGAGCACGGTCGCCACCGCCACCGAGAACATGCCCTGCGGGAGCATGTAGACGAGGAACGCCTTCTGGATCGCCGTCGGGCCGAGGTTCGGGTCGATGAATCGCGCCGCGAAGAACGTGTCGATCACCGCGTTGACGTTGATCAGGCCCAGGCCAAGCGTGACCGGGATCATCAGCTTGAAGACACGGCGTACGGCCGGGTCGTGCCAGTCGAGCACGATCCGCAACCGTTCCTCACCGCGGTCGAGTCCGCGCAACCAGGGCATCGGCAGGAACACCTGGATGAATGTGGCGGCCAGGATCGCCGCCGCGTAGATGTACAGCTTCGTGCTCTGCGCGCCGGCGTGCGGGACACCGATCGCCAGGCCGCCGATGATCGCGATGTTCCAGAAGACCGGCGAGAGCGCGGGAACGGTGAAGTGGTCGTAGCTGTTGAGGATCCCGACAACGATTCCGGAGATGCCGAGCAGGGTGACGATCGGGAAGAGCACGCGGGAAAGCCCGATCGCGAGGCTGCGGTCCTGGCCGTGATAGCCAAAGATGTCGATCACCCAGGGTGCGACCAGGACGAAGAGCGCCGTCAGCGCGCTCAGCCCGAGCAGCATCAGCCAGAAGAGGCTCGAGGCGACGCGCCACGCACGCCGCCGCTCGCCCTTCTCGAGGAGGTCGCTGAACACCGGTACGAAGGCCGACGAGAGCGCGGCGTCGGCGACCAGCGCCCGTACGAGGTTCGGCAACTGGAAGGCGACCGTGAACGCGTTGATGCGCCCCGCCGCCCCGAAGTAGTAGGCCGCGACCATCTCGCGCACGAGGCCGAGCACGCGCGAGAGACCGGTGGCGATCCCGAAGATTGCGGTGGAGACGGCAAGGCGGCGCTGTGCAGCCTCGTCGACGCCGGGCTGTCCGGCGGCTCGGGGAGCGAGGAGATCGGCTCTGATGTTCATCGTCGGCTGGTCGGGGTCGGCGAATGCGGGCACGTCCGTCGCGACGACCCGGCTGAGATCGCGCGGAAGCTCCTGGTACTCCCAGGTCGGCTTGCCACGCGCGCGTCGCCGCTCGTTCCGGGCGCGCCGGCGTGCTTCGCGCGCTGCGGCGGAAGGATCGTCGTCCACGCGCGTGAGCATAGGGAAGCAGCGGGCTGCTACCATCGCCGCGCCCTGACTGTGAGGGCACCGAGACCCATGCCGAACATCAAGCAGCAGAAAAAGCGCGTCAGGACCGCAGCCGCGGAGCGGCTCGAGAACCTGCACTACCGCTCGACGATCAAGACGCTGACGAAGCGCCTCGGCGCCGCGCTCGCCGAGGGCGACACCGCCACGGCCGAGACGGAGCGGCAGAGCCTGGTCAAGCTGATCGACAAGGCGGTCTCGCGTGGCGCGCTGCACCGGAACGCCGGCGCACGCAAGAAGTCGCAGGTCGCCCGCCTCTCGGCCGGCTCCGACTCCTAGTCCATCCGCAGTTCTTACGCGCGAGCGGTGATCTCGACGAGCGCCCGCTCGAGCTCGAGCTCGTTGGCGAGCCGCGAGCCGCCTTTGAGCGCGCGGTCGAGCTCCGCAAGCCGGATCAGCGCATCGTCGAGCTCGGCGCCGCTGAAGTTGCGCACCTGGGCGTAGAGCTTCTGAGCTGGGTACGGCTTCAGGCCGAGCCTAGCTGCGACCTCCTGCGGTGCCATCCCGTCCTCCTCGAGCCGGTGCACCGCGCAGGCGTTCCGCACATGCTTGGTGAGGCTGCCGAGCAGGCGCGGGATCGTCTTCGAGAGCGGGTCGCCCGTGCGATCGAGCATGCGCTCAGTGGAGCGCAGAACCCCCGCAACGTCGCGTGCCCCCCACGCGTCGGTGAGATTCCAGGGTGGCGACCCGGCGCGTGGAGCAACGAGTGCCTCCACGTCCGCCTCGGTGACCCGATCGTTGCCGGCCCAGGTCGAGATCTTGTCGACCTCGCCCGCGAGCTCGTAGAGGTCGTCGCCGACGAACTCGGCGAGCAGCCGGCACGCCTCGGGCTCTGCCGTCGTTCCGTGCAACTTGAACTGGTCGGCGATCCAGCGTGGCACAGCCTTCTGCGTCACATCCCAGAGGAGGACCGAGCCCGTGGCCGCGACCGCCTTGGCGATCGGCGCGTCCTTCTTTAGGTCGCCGGCGACGAGCGCCAGCGTCGTTCCGGGTGCGGGCGCCTTCAGGTAGGTGGCAACGGCCTTCGCGTCGTCGATCTTCCACGCCTCGACGCCCTCGACGACGACGAGCCGCACACCCGAGCCGAACAGCCCCAGCGCGTTGCAGGCCGCAACCGCGTCGTCGCCGCTCGTGGTGGCGACGCTGTGCAGCTCGACGGCATCGTGGTCGAAGCGGGCGCGCAGGCGTGCCACAGCACGGTCGACCTTCGGCCGGTCGCTGCCACCGATCAGGTAGGCCGGTTGGAGCTCATCCGCCATCTGCGCCAAGCATAGGCCGCGGCGAGGAGCGCGCCGGCGGAGGCGAGCGCCGCGCCCGGTCCGCTCGCTTGTGCGAACGGCACGGCGGCGACGAGGCGCGCGCACGCCGCGGTGTACGCGGCGACCCAGCCGTTCAGCCAGGCAAGGGCAGCGGCGACCGGTGGCGCGACCGGGTCGATGGCGGCGGTGATCAGCGCGAGCCCGAGCAGCGGCCCCACGGCGGGCTCGACGAGCGCGTTGGCGAGGATGCCGAGCAGCGGCACCCGCCCGAACTGGAGCCAGAGGATCGGCGCCGTCGCAAGGCTGCAGACCGCCGAGACCGCAAGTGCCGCCGCGAGCTTCCGTGGCACCGGATAGCCCTCGAACATTCTCAGCGCAGGCCCGACCGCGAGGAAGATCCCCGCGACTGCGGCGAACGAGAGCTGGAAGCCGGCGTCGAAGATCGCGTACGGGCTCCAGGCGAGCAGACCGGTGGCAGCCAGGAACAGCACGTGCCAGGCGTCGCGTTCCCGCGAGGCGAGCCAGGCGATCGAGACGGCTGTCCCCGACACGGCGGCGCGGATCACCGACGGCTGCGGGCCGACCGCCAGCACGTAGGCGCCGATCGCGGCGAGCGCCGCGACGTGCCCCCACGCCCGGGGCACACCAAGGAGCAGCGCAAGGCCAAGCACCCCACCGGCGAGCAGGACGACGTTCTGGCCGGAGACAGCCAACAGGTGGTAAAGGCCCGAGCGGCGGAAGCTCGTCTTCAGGCCGTCGGACAGCCCCGCGTCGTCCCCGAGCACGATCCCGTCGACGAGCGCGCGCCGTTCTCCCGTCAGTGTGGGTGTCGAGGCTCGCCTGAGCCACGCGCGGAGCTCGTCAGTGCGTCCAGAGAGCCCGTGGCGGCGACCGATCTGGTGCCACTCGTCGACCTCGATGACGACGTGGATCCCCTGGCGTCGCAGCCACGTGCGCTCGTCGAACCCGTTCTGCGGGCCGCGCGGCTGGTGAATCACGGCGAGCAGGCTGACAACTGCGCCCTGCGGCGGTGCGCGACCCAGCGGCAGCTCGAGCTCGGCGCGTTCGCTGACTGCCCGCCCATCGAAGCTGCGGACCCGGGCAAACTGCCGCTGGTCGAACTTGCCCACCCGCGCCTCGCTCGTGATCACGACAACGGTGCGCGCCGCGCGGCCGACGTCCACCCGCAGCACGCTCCGATCGAGCTCGCCGAGCCGCACGCTTCCCCACCACCACCCGGCGAGCGCCACCAGCACCGCCACGCAGGCCAGGCGCCGGAGCGCGGTGGGCGCAAGCGTCACGACGAGCAGGGCGGCGGCGGTCCCGAAGACGACTGCGCCCAGCGCCAAATCGGCACGCGCGATGTTCGCCGCGGCGAGACCGGTGGCCGCAGCGAACACGATCACGTGCGCGGGTAGCAGACGGCTCAGGGCACGACCAGCCCTTTCAGGTCGGCGATCCGCGACGGCCCGATCCCGGAGATGGCGTCCAGTCCCTCGACCGACGTGAACGGCCCGTGCTGCTGCCGGTACGCGACGATCTTCTGGGCGGTGACCGGGCCGACCCCCGGCAGCGCGTCGAGCTGCTCGGCCGAGGCCGTGCTCAGCGAGACCCGGCCCCCTGAAGCAGAGGCGCCCGTGCCAGCAGCGGCTGTCGGCCCGGGCGAACCACGTGCGGGAACGAGCACCTGCTGGCCGTCGGCGACGGGTGCCGCGAGGTTGACCGCCTCACGGAGGGCACTCGACGCAAAGCCGCCGGCGCGAGCGATCGCATCGGCGACCCGCGCGCCGTGTGGGACGCGGACGAGGCCCGGCTGCCGGACCGCGCCGGCGATGTCGACGACGAGCAGCGACGAGGCGGCCCGAGGCGCCCGCTTCGGCACGAGTGGCGCGACCTGGAGTGACGCCGCAGACGCCGATCGTCCGTGATGCCGCCACAGGATCAGGAGCATGACCAGGCAGACGAGCCCGGCCGCAAACGCACGCCGTTGCTGCACGGTGAAGGCGGAAAGGTGCACACCAAGACCGTGCCTGCGATTTCGTCACGTGTGGGTGACGGACGAGCAACGAACGCGTGAAACTTCGCAGCTCAGAGCACGAGCTTGGCGATCGCGGCGCACCCGACGACCACGATCAACCCACGCAGCACGGGCGGCGAGAGTCGCCGGCCGACCTTCGCGCCGACCAGGCCGCCGATCGTCGCGCCGAGCGCGATCACGAGCGCCGCCGGCCAGCTCACGTGCGCGGCGAAGGCGAAGATGATCCCGGCGACGAGATTCGTGGAGCCGGCCAGCACGTTCTTGATCCCGTTGGCGTGCTGCAGCGACTCGTGGGTCAGGAAGCCGAGCAGCGCGAGAATGATGATTCCCTGTGCGGCGCCGAAGTAGCCGCCGTAGACGCCGCAGAGAAAGAGCCCCGCCAGCGGGCCGATTCCTCCGATCTCGGTCGGCGTGTGGCCGCGTGCCGCGAGCGCGCGCGACAGCCGCGGCTGGACGAGGACGAGCACGAGCGCGATGAGGATGAAGACCGGGACGATCCTCTTGAAAGCCGCCGCCGGCAAGACGAGCAACAGCACCGCACCGACCACACCGCCGGCGACCGACACGACCAGGAGCTTGGCAATACGACGGCCTTGCCCCTCGATCTCACGCCGGTACCCCCATGCTCCCGCAAGCGACCCGGGCACGAGGCCGATCGTGTTCGAGACGTTCGCGACCACCGGCGAGTACCCCACGGCAAGGAGCACGGGGAACGTGATCAACGTGCCGCTGCCAACGACCGTGTTGATCGCTCCCGCCCCGATGCCTCCGAAGAACACGAGCACCACGTCGGGCCAGCTCATCGAGCGTTTCCCGCCGTGCTCAAGAGATCGTCCAGCGGGCCGGCCCGTTCACGAAATCGCCACCACACGATGTTCGGCGGCGTCAAGGAAATTCCCTGTCATGGTCTCACCGCAGCTGGTTCGTCTGTGTGACCTTCTGGCCCCCGCCGCCCAGGAACGACTCGACGAACGCTTCGCTCGACGCAAGCTCTGCCGGCGTTCCTTCCATGCGCAGCCGGCCTCCGCCGAGCACGTAGGTGCGATCCGAGATCTCCAGCACCGCCCGTGCGCGCTGCTCGACCACGAGCACGGAGGCGCCTGTGACCGCGAGCCGGCGGACGTGCTCCGAGAGGACGGTGTGCGCGATCGCCGGGGCGAGGTTGGCGGTCGGTTCGTCGAGCAGGACAACCGCTGGCTCGAGCATCAGGGCACGCGCCATCGCGAGCATCTTCCGCTCGCCGCCGCTGAGCTTGCCGGCTCGCCGCCGCAACATCCGGCCCAGCTGGGGGAAGAGCTCGATGACGTAGTCGATGCGCGCCCCGACGTCCGCGGGCCGGAGGAGGTAGCCACCCATCTCCAGGTTTTCGCGCACGGTGAGCGGCGCGAAGACGTCGTCGACCTGCGGGACGTAGCCGACGCCGATGCGTGCGACCTCTTCGGGCGCCCAGTGCGTCACATCGCGCTCGCCGACCGTCACCGAGCCGGCGAGGATCTCGACGATCCCGACCAGGCTCTTGAGCAGTGTGCTCTTGCCGGACCCGTTTGGCCCGACGATCGAGACCACTTCGCCGGGGCCGACGGTGATCGACACCTCGTGGATGATCGGATTGCCGCCGTAGCCGGCGGTGACGTGCTCGGCGGCGAGCGCCAGCCCGCGCACCTGTCCGGGCGCCACGGCTCCGTCAACCGACAAGGTAGGCCTCGACCACGTCTTCCTTGGCGCGCAACTCGGACATCGCACCCTGCGCGAGCACGCGACCCTCGGCCATCACGACGACCGGATCGGCGAACTCGTCCATGATCGCGAGCTCGTGCTCGACCATGACGATCGTGATCCCCTCGTCGCACAGCTCACGCAGGAGGTTGCCGATCCGGTGGGCAAGCTCGGGGTGCACCCCGGCCATCGGCTCGTCGAGCAGCAGTACCTGGGGCTCCGCCATCAGCGCGCGCATGATCTCGACCAGCCGGCGCTGCCCGCCGCTCAGGTCGCCGGCATAGGTGTCGGCGTGGGCGGTCAGGCCGAACCGGTCGAGCATCGCTTCCGACCGCGCAATCGCCGCTTGCTCGTCCGAGCCCCAGTAGCGGCGCCCGAGCAGCGCGCCGTAGAGCGAATCGCCCCGCTGGTTCGGGACGGCGGAGAGCAGGTTCTCGAGCACGGTCAATCGCTTGAACTCGCTCGCCAGCTGGAAGGTGCGCACCAGCCCGCGCCGGGCGCGGCGGTACGCCGGCAGGCGCGTGATCTCTTCGCCGTCGTAGAAGATCGAGCCCTCGGTCGGCTCGAGCGTTCCCGCGAGCATCGCGAGGAACGTCGACTTGCCGGCACCGTTCGGCCCGATCAGCCCGGTCAGGCGGCCGCGCTCGAAGGCGACGCTGACGCCGTCGACGGCTCTCACGCCGTCGAAGCTCCGCACGATCCCGCGTGCTTCGAGGGCCACCTCGCGCTCCTTGCTGCGCGGGCGAAGCGCGCGCACCGGCGCAGGCGGAGGAGCGGGAGCGAGTGCGGGCGCGTCGTCCGGCGAGGCGTGCACGGCGATCAGCCGGCGCCGCTCCGGGATGATCCCCTGCGGCCTGAACCAGAGAAACAGCACGATCACGAGCCCGACGGCGACCCACTGCAGCGCTGGGACGAGCCCCGGCCGCCCCACCTCCGGGAGATAGCGGCTGGCCTCGAGGAACCCGACCGGCACGAGCACGGCGCCGAGGATCGCGCCCTTGTGGTTGCCGAGACCACCGATGATCACCGCGGCGAAGAGCACGATCGACTCTGCGTACCCCCACGCCGCCGGGTCCCACAGATTGATGAAGCCGACGAGCATCCCGCCGCTGAGCCCGGCGATCGCGCCTCCCAGCACCAGCATCGACGTGCGCAACGAGCGGACGTTCTTACCGACCGAGTCGGCCACGACGTCGTCTTCGCGCATCGCCCGCAGCGTGCGTCCGTACGGCGACTCGGTGACCCGCGTAAGGAACCGGTAGACCACGAACGCGAGCACGACCGCTGCGGCGCTGTACCCCCACTGGTAGTTGGCCGACAGCGGATTGAAGTGGTTGTCGAGCGGCGCCGGCACGAGCGCCAGGCCGGCGTCGCCGTTCAGAAACGGGCGATAGTTCGTGATCAGCAGGTTGGCCATCACTGCCGTGACGAGCAAACCGACGGCGGCGAAGTCCCCGCGTAGGCGTTTACCGACCAGGGCGGAGAAGGGCAGTGCGAGCAGCCCGCCGGCGATGGTTGCACCGATCCACGGGAGCGGAAACTGCAGGTGCCAACCGCCGACGTAGGTCTGGAAGGCGCCGTTCGCGGAGTCGGCGGGGAGCGACAGCACCGCGGCGGCGTACGCGCCGGCCGCCTGGAAGATGATGAACCCGAAGTTCGTGACGCCGGACACGCCGAACTGCTGGCTGAGCGCAAGGCAGGCGATCGCGTCGACGCCGGCGTACACGAGCAGCGTGGTGATGTAGTAGACCATCGCCGGCGGCGCCCGTCAGGCCTTGGCCCCGAGGAGCCCGTTCGGCCGCACGGCGAGCATGGCGAGCAGAACGACGAACGCGATCACGTCCTTGTAGTCGGAGACGATGAACGCGGCGCTCACCTCGGTGCCGAGCCCGATCACGACCGCGCCGAGCATCGCCCCGTACGGCTCACCAGGCCCGCCGAGAAACACCGCCGCGAGAATGAGCACGAGAAAGAGGTCGGTGCTGGTGGCGCCGAAGGTGCCCGCGTCCATGCCGAAGACCGCGCCGGCGAGGCCGCAGAGGGCGCCGCTGACGATCCAGGTTGCATTGACGACACGATCGGTGCGAATCCCCGAGTTGCGTGCGAGGTCGCGGTTCGCCGCAGTGGCGCGCATTGCTTTCCCGAGCCGCGTGAAACGGATCAGGACGTGCACTCCGAGCATCAACACGATGCTCATGCAGATGATTGCCAGCTGGGCGACCGTCAGCCGGAAGGAGCCGATCGCCAGCGTCGAGCCCTGACTCATCGAATACGAGACGTTCGTCGGGCCGGCGATCGCCTGGGTGCCGTACTCGATGATCAGCGTCATCCCCAGCGCGACGATCACGATCGCGATCGGCGACGCCTTCCGCCGTTGAAACGGCGTGTAGACGACACGGTTGAGAAAGAGCGAGAGGATCGCGCCGGTGGCTGCGGCCGCCAGGGCGGCCACCCAGATCGTCACACCGTGCCGGTTGACCGCGTACGCGACGAACGCCGCCGCGATCATCACCGACGAGTAGGCGAGATTGAGCACGTTCGTGACAGCGAACTGAAGTGTGAAGCCCACGGACGCGATCGCGAGCACGGAGGCCGAGATCAGGCCGAAGGCGATTGAGGGAACGAGGACGTTCATCTCTGGTTCACGTGGTTTCCAACGGCAGTGACCGGAACACCCGGTGCCGGGAGGAGAACCCTCCCGGCACCGGGATGCTCGCTGGCATTACCGGACAGCTGCCATCCACTGGTTCGGGATGTTGGCCACGACTTTGACCTTGCCGGTCGATGTGTACGAGTCGACCTGGAAGATCCCGTTCGACTCGTTGTAGTTGTTGAACTTCGTCGGACCCCCTGGGCCGACGTAGCTGATCGTGTGTCCCTGCTTCAGCTGGGCAACGCCCTGCGCGAACGAGTGCACGACCACCTTGCCGCTGGCCACCTTGGAGAGGTAGCCCTTGTAGACGCTCGGCTGGGTGCTCTTCGACGCGACCATTGCAAGCGCCGCGAGGTTGATCCCGTCGTACAGGTGAACCGCGCCGGGGGCTGTCAGGTAGGTGCTGAAGCTACCGGTGTTCCCGACCTTCCCTTTCTCGGCGAAGATCGCCTGCTTGAACGCCTTGTAGGCGGCACCTTGCGTGTCGACCACGAGGTTGTCGGCGAGGAATCCCTGCGACAGCGTGCTCGCACCCACTGCAGCCGAGACCGACTTGTACCAATCGGGCGAGATCGTCGCCGACGTGCCGATGATCGGGATCGCCTTGCCCCCGTTCTGCTGTTTCACCTCGGAGAGGAACGCTGCCTCCGCCGGCCCGAGCGCCTCCGTGAGGATGACGTCGGGATGAGCGGCGATGATCTTCGCCGCCTCGGTGCGGAACGTCGTCGCCTTCAGGTCGAGCGTCTCGTCGGCGACGAGCTTCTCGTGCGCCTTCGCGACCGCCGACTTCGCCGGACCGACGAACGTCTGCGAGCCGATGTCGTTGCCAAAGGCGAGCGCGACCCGCTTGTAGTGCTTCATGAAGTGCGAGATCGCGACCATCGCATACGACTCGGCCAGGTCGGCAGGAACCAGCCGATAGAAGTACGGGTAGTGGATGTGGTCGAACTCCGCCTGGCCCGTCATCCCGAATGCAACGGTCTTGTTCCCGTTGATCAGCGGCACGACCGCAGCCGCCTCGTCGGACGTGAGGCCGATCACCATGGTGAGATTCGATGTCGTCGCGTACAGCTGACGGACGGCCGGCACGGCGTCGGCCGGGTCTCCGCGCGTGTCGACCGATTTGCAGTTGAGCTGGTTTCCGTCGACGCCGCCCGCCTTGTCGATCGCGTTCGACGCCGCATCGCACGCGACGAGATACGTCGGTCCGAGGGCAGCGTCGACGCCGGTGAACGGAGCGACGTCGGCGATCGTGAGCGAGTTGCCGACACCCGTTCGAACTGCTGCGCTCCCGGTCGCGCTGACAGCGACCGAGGCCGCGACGACGACAAGAAGAACTCCCGCGAATCCGAGCGAACGATGCGCGCGACGTTTCTTCAAGCCATCGCGACTCTGCATGTGCAACAAAGGTCCCTCCCTCTCTTCACGTGCGTTGGCCCCTCGTTTCATCGACGCGCCGGGAACGTGAGCTAGAGCTAGAGCGTTGCCCCCGTCGTCTCCGGTGCGTGCCATCTCCAACTGCCGTTGGACTCGTTCGAGCTCTCGGCGACGACCGCGTTCCGGATCGTGCCGATCTCTTCAATCGTCACCTCGATCACGTCTCCCGGGGTCAGCCAGACCGGCGGCTTCCGGGCAAATCCGACCCCTCCGGGCGTTCCCGTCGCGATGACGTCGCCGGGCCGGAGAGTCGTGAAGGACGAGCAAAATTCGATCGTGCTGGGGACGTCGAGGAGCATCTGCGACGTCCTCGCCGACTGCATGATCGTTCCGTTGAGTCGCGTGGTCAGCTCGAGATCTGCGATGTCGACCTCGTCGACCGTCACCAACTCGGGCCCGATCGGCATCGTCCGGTCGAAGTTCTTGCCGGCAGTCCACTGCGACGCGGCACGCTGCCACTCGCGTGCCGTCCCGTCGTTGAGGACAACGAAGCCGGCGGCCGCGTCGAGTGCGTTCGCAGCCGGGATGTAGCGGCCGCCCGTGCCGATGACGACGCCGAGTTCG
>Ga0157369_10006484_pt1 | contig 13560 bp, 10 predicted proteins | sample C25metaG_FD_113461 | JGI IMG/M metagenome (GOLD analysis project Ga0157369, IMG submission 113461) | Corn rhizosphere microbial communities from Kellogg Biological Station, Michigan, USA - C2-5 metaG | ecosystem: Host-associated > Plants > Roots > Rhizosphere > Soil | place: USA: Michigan...
CCATCCCGGAGTCGCGCACTCCGATGAGCGCGCTTCTAGAAAAGATTTGCTAGTTTTCCGTTGCGCGCATAGTGTGGAGGAGACGCCCAGCTTCAGGTCCGGCGGTCACCGACCGCCGCGCTTCGAGGTCCCCAGCACCCGGCCGCACGAGGCGGCCAGGGACCGGGCTCCTCGAGATGGCCGCTGCTCTGGGCGTCGTGAAGGACGTGCCGTGATGGCCACTTCGACCGTGCCGATGGCTCCGCCCACCGAAGTCTCCCCCGCCACCGGCTCCGAGCATCGCTCCGGGTCGGGGGACCGCCCGCCTGCTCCCGCCTTCGCCCCGCCCGTCGATACCCGGCCCGTCGATCGTCATCGCCTGGGAACACCGGCCCTGTTCTTGCTGCGGCTCGCGTTGGGGGTGGAGTTCCTCTGGGCGTTCGTCGACAAGCTGTTCGGCTTGGGGTACTCCACGCCGGGTGCTCGAGCTTGGCTCAACGGGGGATCGCCGACGAAGGGGTTCCTGACCGGGGTGTCCAGCGGCCCGCTGCGAGGCTTCTTCAACGGCATCGCGGGCGCGACCTGGACGGACTGGCTGTTCATGACCGCCCTGCTGGGCATCGGCGCCGCGCTGGTCCTGGGCGTGGCCCTGCGCCCCGCGGCAGCCTCCGGGGTACTCCTGCTCGCCTTGATGTGGTTGGCCACCTGGCCACCCGCCTCCCTCGCCGCAGGGCAGCCCACCGGCTCCACCAATCCCGTGGTCGACGACCACGTCATCTCGGCCCTGGCCCTGATCGTCGTCGCGGCCTTCACGACGCCCGCAGTCGGGGCGGTGCGGCGGCGCTGGGCACGCCTGCACCTCGTTCAGCGCTGGGCATGGCTCAGCTGAACCTCCACAACCCCTGACTCCGTCCCGGCGGGCGCCTTCTGCGACCCGCACTCTGCACGCCGTCCCCCTGAGGGAGCCTCACCATGACCACCTTGCTCATCGTCGTCGCCGTCCTCGTCCTGCTCACGGTCGTAGCGGCCGCGATGGCGGTCAAGATCGTCAAGCAGTATGAGCAGGGGGTGCTGTTCCGGCTCGGTCGGGTGCAGGGTGTGCGACCCCCGGGTCTGCGGCTCATCGTGCCGTTCGTCGACGTCCTCCACCGGGTGTCAATGCGGATCATCACCATGCCGATCCAGTCCCAAGGGATCATCACCCGCGACAACGTCAGCGTCGACGTCTCCGCCGTCGCGTACTACCGCGTCGTGGACGCCGTGAAGTCCGTCGTCGCGATCGAGAACGTCCGCGCCGCCATCGACCAGATCGCCCAGACGACCCTGCGCAAGGTCGTCGGGCAGCACACCCTGGACGAGACCCTGTCCGAGACCGACCGGATCAACCTCGACATCCGCGAGATCCTCGACATCAGCACCCTGGACTGGGGCGTCGAGGTCACACTCGTGGAGCTGAAGGACATCCAGCTTCCCGACTCGATGAAGCGGGCGATGGCCCGCCAGGCCGAAGCCGAGCGGGAGAAGCGCGCGAAGATCATCAACGCCGAAGGCGAGTCGATGGCCGCCGCGGCGCTCGGGCAGGCCTCCGACATCATGATGGACCACCCGCTCGCGCTCCAACTACGCAATCTCCAGAGCCTGGTCGAGATCGGCGTCGACAAGAACACCACCGTGGTCTTTCCCGCCCCGCTGATGACCACCATCGCCGAACTCGGAGCCTTCCTCGCCCGCGAAACCGCAGCCAGCACCGCCTCCACGCCGCCGGCACCCGCACAGCTCCCCAGATCGAGGAACGGCGCCCGCCCCGCCAACACCATCGCCGACAACCTCGGCTGACAAATCCGGTACCCCGCCCCGGGTCCCGGGACGGCGCGGGGCCGGACAGGAACACCAGGCATCGTCAGCGCCAACGGGAGGCATCGCATGCAGATCTACGTCCGCACCGACACCAACATCGACGCAAGCGGCACGTTGACGGCCCACGTCGAAGGCGAGGTCGCGGCCGCCCTGTCACGGTTCAGGGATCACATCACGCGGATCGAGGTCCATCTCAGCGACGAGAGCGGCGGGCGAGCCAACAGCGCCGCAATCCGATGCACGATCCAGGCACGACCGGCCGGCCAGACGCCGGTCACCGTGACCGATGACGCCGGCAGCGTGGACGCGGCGCTCATGGGCGCCGTCCACCGGCTGAACCACCTGCTGGCCAGTCATGAAGGCCGGCAGGAGGACCAGCACGCCCGCGTCTCGATCCGTGGCCACGCGCTCGAACGAGGATGGACATGAGCCTGTGGCACCTGCACCCCGGCGTACGCAGCGGCGCCAAGCTGACGGCAGGAGAACGAGCGGCCGACCTCGTCCGCAACGGCATGGGCTCCTGGCCCTTCGTCCTGGCCTTCCTCGCCTTCATGGCGGTCTGGGCGGTCCTCAACGGCGGGCACGGCATCGACCCCTACCCGTTCATCCTCCTCAACCTGTTCCTGTCGATGATCGCCGGGCTGCAAGGCGCCATCCTGCTCATCTCCGCCAAACGTGCCGACTCCATCAGCAGCGAAGTAGCACTGCACACCCTGGCCAACACCACCAAGCTGCAGGAACTGATCGAGGCCAACACCGCACTGACCGAGACGGTCTCGGCCCTGGCCACCCAGATCCACGCGCACGTATGCGCCGATGACCCCGTCCCGGCTCATGTCCCGAGCAGACACATGGGGGACATGCCGGGACTTCCAAGATCATACTAACCAGCACGACGACCAGGGCCCGACCCCGCGAAACTCCCCTCGAGTCGCACCGCCTCATCCTTCCCACTGTGTGGGGCGCGCGGTTGGGACAGCTTCGGGCAACCAACCAGGCGGCGCGGACGTGTCCCCGGTACAACCCAGACGTCGACGAGTTCCGCCGCCTCGCCGCCTTCGGCCAGGGGTGCGCCGAGCACCGCGCCTTGTGATCAGGACGTCGGTGCCACGGCGCCGCCCTCCGCAGGATGTCCAGCCGCGGTTCGGCTGCCCCAGCGGCATCGGCGTCTGCCAGGATCGTCTGCATTCGCACGGATGTCGGTGCTCGGCCGACTGGCGTGACTGCCCGCTCGACCGAAGGTGAAGCCGTGACCACCGCTGACGCTTCAGAACGCCGGCTGCGGGGAGTGCTGGAAGCGGCCGAGGCAGCGTCCCCGGTCGATGCCGTGGAGGCGGTAACCGGCGAACTGGGCAAGGCGCTAGGCGCGGCCCGCGTCTCGTTCCTGATCGCAGACTTGGCGGGGCGGTCGCTGGCCCGCTTGACCGTGGAACCCGGCGAGCAGCGGGTCGACCGGCCCGGCCGCGACGACGGCGGACCGGTGCGACGCAGCGGCCAGGAAGCCGTTCAGGTGCTCGCTTTCGATGACGGCCCGATGGAACGCGCGCTGCGCGAGCAAACCCTGGCCTGCACCCGCCGGGACACCGGCTGGCAGGTACTGGCCCCAGTGACCGAACGGGGGGAAGCACTGGGTCTGCTCGAGCTGATCCTGCCCGACGAGCCGGACGAGCCGGACGAGCAGGCGCTGGAGACCGTGCGGAGGTGCGCGCACATCCTCGCCTTCGTCGTGATCGCCAACCGGCGCCACACCGACCTGTTCGAGTGGGCCCAGCGCACGGCCCCGCCGACGCTCAGCGCTGAGATCCAACGACGGCTCCTACCCGCCGCCTACACCTGCGAGGCGGCCGCGTTCACACTCGCCGGCTGGCTCGAGCCCGCCGGCAGCGTGGCGGGTGACACCTTCGACTACAGCCTGGGCCGCGACACCCTCCACTTGTCGATCACGGACGCCATGGGGCACGGCGTGGACAGCGCCCTGATCGCCACCCTGTGCGTCGGAAGCCTTCGCAACAGCCGCCGCCAAGGCTTCCGCACCGCCCACGCCGCCTCGCGCGCGAACGACGAGATCGTCCAGCATGTCGGGGAGGGCGAGGCCTTCGCTACCGGGTTGCTGGCCAGTGTGCATCTGCGCAGCGGCATCCTGACCGCGGTCAACGCCGGGCACGTGCAGCCGCTCCTGGTCCGCTCCGGCCGGGTCGACCCGCTGCACCTGCCCGCAGACCTGCCCCTGGGCATGCTGCCCGGGACCAGCTTCCACTCCACGGACGTGCAGCTGCAGCCCGGGGACCGGTTGCTCCTGGTCACCGACGGGATGCTCGAACGCAAAGCCGCCACCCTGGACCTGATCTCCCACATCCTCAGGACCCGCCGCGACCACCCCCGCGAAGCCGTCCGGTACCTGGCCGATGCCGTCGTGGCGGTCGCGGGCCCGGTCCTGCCCGACGATGCCACCTTGCTCATCCTCGACTGGCACGGCGGCCACCAGAACCCTCGGGACTCGCACGCCGGTGCCGACATCCACGCAGCCTCGATCTTTCATGATCTTGCCGTGTGAGGGTTCTTCGGCGGTGCTGGCCGCCGGGTGCGACTAATTCTGACGGGTGGGTGTGACAGGCTGCCCGGTGTCGGTCCGGGTGTCGCCGGCTTCCACGGCCGGGGTGCTGCGGGCGGGTCGAAGAGGCAGGGACATCGACGGGTGTCAGTCGGACCAGCCGTTCCCAGGCGGCGCGGGCCAGGCCGGTCCAGGGCGTCGGGGCTCCGTAGGCCCTGGGTTCGAATCCCAGCGGGCGGGCCCTCACCTGGCCTTCTGCTGCAACACCTGCTTCGGAGCGCGACTACGGAGACTCCCACGTCGGCATGGAGGGCCTGGTCCTCAACCGCCGGGTCGCCTCCTGATCGCCTTGCCCGCCCGATCAGCACAGCAGAGCATGAGCTCAGATGAGCACCAAATCGCGAAGTGGGAAGGCTCGATGGTGGACCGCGAAGATGGGCCGCCGCGTTCGGCGATGGTGACGGGCGCCGCCCGTGGCATCGGGCGGGCGATTGCCATGCGACTTGCCGCGCAGGGCTACGCCGTGTCCGTGGCCGATCTGCCGTCGACCAGGAGCACCCTGGACGGCGTCGTCGCCGACCTCGCCGCCAATGGTCGCCCTGCGCTGGCCGTCACACTCGATGTGGCCGATCCGGAGAGCGTCGACGCCGCGGTGGCCCAGCACGTGCGAGGGTTCGACGGCCTCGACGTCATGGTCGCCAACGCGGGTATCGCCGTCACCGCGCCGCTGCTGGAGACCAGCGTCGATCAGTTCCGGCAGAGCATGGAGATCAACATGGCCGGCGTCTTCCACTGTTACCGCGCCGCCGCGCGACAGATGATCAGCCAAGGACGTGGCGGGCGGCTCATCGGCGCGGCGTCCGTCGCCGCGCACCGAGGCGGGAAGTGGCAAGGCGCGTACTCGGCGTCGAAGTTCGCCGTCCGCGGGCTGAGCCAGTCCGTCGCCCAGGAACTCGCCGAATCCGGCATCACCGTCAACGTCTACAGCCCGGGCGTCGTGCAAACCCCCATGTGGCACTCCATCGACGAGGCGGTGACGGGCCGCCGCGGCACGACGCCGGGCTCGGAGATGGCCGGCATGGCACGCTCGATTCCCCTCGGCCGTCTCGAAACTCCCGAGGACGTCGCCGGCGTCGTCGCGTTCCTCGCCTCTCCCGACGCGAGCTACATCACCGGCCAGTCGATCGTCGTCGACGGCGGCATGTGGTTCTCGTAGACCCTCCGGAAGGACCACCCCGTGCAGCTCTACCTCGACACCGCCGACCGCGCCGCCGCCGAAGGCCTCCTGGCCACCGGCCTGTTCACCGGTGTCACCACCAACCCCACCATTCTTCAGCGTGCCGGCGTCGGCGTCGCCGACATCCCCGACATCTACCGTTGGGCCACCGCCGCCGGCTCGCGGGAGGTCTTCTTCCAGGCCTGGGGGGAGGACACGCCGACGCTGGTCAAGCGCGGACAGGAACTGCGCGACCTCGGCGAGCAGGTGGTCGTCAAACTCGTCGCGTCCCGCGCCGGCACTGCCGCCTGCGCCCAACTCGCCGCCGCGGGCGTGCCCACGCTGCTGACCGCCGTGTACGACCCGGGCCAGGCCATCGTCGCTGCGGCCGCCGGTGCCACGTACATCGCCCCATACCTGCGCCGGCTCGCGGCCGCCGGACGCGACGGATCCGGCGACGTGCTCGCCATGCACGAGCTGCTCACCGCCACGGGCAGCGCCACCAAGGTGCTGCTGGCAAGCATCGCAGACGTACCGTCGATGGTTGCCCTGGCCCGCCACGGCGTCGACTGCTTCACCATGGCCCCTGCCGTCGCGGAGCAGTTCTTCACCGACGAGCTCACCGCCGAAGCCGTTGCCACGTTCGAGGACGCGGCGCGAGAGACCTCCACGTGACCGCCGCGCCCGGCATCCATCCGGCGGTCGTGGTCGCCGGGGACGCGCTCGTCCACCTCACCGCCGAGCACATCCTGGCCAAAACTGGCAAGCGTCCACAGTCTTCAAACACGGGGCGACAGTGAGGCGTCGCCTGTGACCGCCGAGCGGGTGGCTGGCGTGAGCGTGCGGGTGCGGCGCAGCCTGGACCATGGCTGCGACGGTCAGGGTGAGCGGACTGCTCGCTGGTCATGTCGGGTTGGACATCGAGTCGTTGGATCAGGTTTGTCTGAACGGCTACGTCCCGCGCTGCAGGTCGGTGGACAGGTGGCCAGGTTCATGACCCGGCACCTCGGCTACGAGATCCCCTCGCCCGCGGTCATGGAAAGATCGGCACCAGCTTCCGCCGGGCGGTCCACGCGTTTGCCGCGGCCAACCTGATCCCGATCGTGACGTTCACCAAGACCGACCGCAAGCAGGAGGTGATGCGCCCCCATCTGGCGCGGCAGGCCAGGACCGGCTGTTCTGGGGTGGCGGCGATCGGAGTGGCTCAGGAGTACCAGAACGTCTTCGCCTGCTCCCGTCGTGAGGACCGCGGCGACACCGGACGGCAGGTGTGGTTCACCTTCCACAAGGCCGACCGGCGGGTGACCTGCTTCTACTTCTACCTGTGGGACGAGGACTTCGGGCCCGCGTTCATCAAGATCTGCGCCTACTTCCCCTACCCCGCCAAGGTGTGGCTCAACGGCCACGAGTGGGCCAAACGGCAAGCCGCTCACGCGGGGATCGGATTCAGCGAGTTGTCCAACGGGTTCGCCACCTGCACCGACCCCGGCGGGTTGCAGGCGATCTGCGACCGGCTCGGGCCGGGCACCATCAACGTGTTCTTCGAGCGCTGGATGAGCCGCCTTCCGCTGCCGCTGACCACGGCGGACCGGGACGCCGGGTACTGGTGGGAGCTGTCCATGCGGCAGGTCGAGACCTCCCGCACGTTGGTCTTCGACGCCCCCCGCCACGCCCGGGCATTCTTCGAAGCGCTGGTGGTCGACAACCTCGACATCGGCCGGCCAGATCACGTCGAGCTGATCTTCTCCGGTCATCCCCGCCGGTGGGGACGGCCACCCAAGGTCGAGCCGACCTACAGGACCAGGATCGACACCCGGGACACGATTGGGGTAACGGTCAACGCCGACTACAAGCACTCCCGGGTGAAGCAGTACCTCAAGGACGGCCGCGCGCTGCGGATCGAGACGGTGATCAACGATCCGCGTGACCTGATCTGCAAGCGTCGCCTCCAGCACCTGGACGAACTCCAGGCCAAGTCCCGCGCCGTCAACGCCCGCCTGCTCGATACTGAGCGGGTCGGGCAGGGTTGTGTCCTTGCGAGCCCAGCCTTTGAGCGGGTCGCGCAGTCCACCCTCACCGAGGATGGCAGGAGGTCGCCCGCACTGCGGTTCGGAGATCCTCGGGTCATGGCCCTGCTCGGCGCCCTGTGTGTCGGCCTGAACGCCCTCGGATTCACCAACCGGAGCCTGCGCGCCCAGGTGAGCCATCTGCTCGGCGTCGCCTACACCGTCAACCAGGCCAGCTACGACCTGACCCGGCTGCGCCTCAACCGGCTCATCGAACGCCGACCAGGCACCAACACCTACGACCTGACCGCCGACGGACTGCGCGTCGCGATCTTCTACACCAAGGTCCACCACAGGCTCCTGCGCCCGCTCATCGCGGCCGACTCGCCCCCGGCGCCACCACCGCTACGAGCCGCGCTACGAACCATCGACCGACACGTCCACGCCTACATCGACCAAGCCCGCCTGGCAGACGCAGCCTGAAACTCAAGACGAACGCCGGAGTTTGCCCGCCCTAGCTTCGCTAGCGGTGCTGCGCCGCCCGGCTCACGTCCGGGCCGGCTAGTAAGTTCGCCGGGGTGCTCCAGGGACGTGATGTCGAGCGTGCGCGCCTCGCGGCGCTCGTCGCGTCGGCGCGCGCGGGGCGAGCGGCAGTCCTCGTGGTCCTCGGCGACCCCGGCGTCGGGAAGTCCGCCCTCCTCGACGATCTGATCGCCAGCGCCGAGGCCGAACAGGAGCGCGCTCCCGTCCGCGTCCTGACCACGACAGGAGTCGCCTCGGAAGCACCCTTGCCGTTCGCCGCCCTGCACCGCCTCCTCCGCCCCGCGCTCGCTTGGGACGAGCTGCCGCCACCGCAAGCCCGGGCGCTTCGCGTCGCCTTCGGGCACGAGGACGGCGGCGGCGCTCCGGTTGAGCCGTTTCTGGTGGGCGTGGCCACCCTTTCCGTCCTCACCGAGGTGGCGGACGACAGGCCAGTGCTCTGCGTTGTTGATGACGCCCACTGGTTGGATCCGGCGTCCGGGAACGCGTTGCTCTTCGCGGCTCGGCAGCTGCAGGCGGACCGTGTGGCGATGGTCTTCGCCGGTCGGAACGGCGACGCCGGGGCAGGAGGATTCCGGCCCGACTCACTGCCGGTGCTGCACTTGGCCGGCCTCGAACCGACCTCGGCCCGGCGCCTGCTGGCGCAACGAGGTGCCCAGCTGCCGTCGGACGAGGTGGTGGACCGTCTCCTGGCCGAGACCGGTGGCAACCCGCTCGCGCTGCTGGAGCTGCCGACCGAGCTGAGGGTCGACCAGCTCAGCGGGGCCGTGCCGCTGCCCTCCAGGCTGGCCTTGACCGCGAGGGTGGAACGCGCCTTCCTGGACCGGACACGACGCGCCAGTCCTGAGGTTCAGGCGCTCTTACTGGTGGCGGCTGCGGACGACACCGGCCGAGCGGGCGTCGTCCACCAGGCCGCCATCACCTTCGGTACGGACTCGACAGCGTGGGACGAGGCCGAGCGCACGGGCCTGCTCGCCGTCGTTGACGACCATGTCGCCGTGCGCCACCCGCTGGTCCGGTCGGCGGTCTACCAGTCCGCAACGAGTCTGGAGAGACGCCGGGCCCATGCAGCGCTGGCGCAGGCACTGAGCGATGACCCCGACCGGCAGACATGGCACCGTGCGCTGGCGACCTCCGGGCCGGATCCGGTCGTCGCTGACGCACTGCACGGCGTCGCCGAGCGAGCGGAGCGGCGAGGCGCCTACAAGGCGGCGGCCGACGCGTTCGACCGGGCAGCGGCACTTACTGCCGCCGACCCCGAGCGAGCGACGCGCCTGTTCGCGGCGGCTCGGAACGCATGGTCCGCCGGGGACGCGGCACGCGCCAGGGTGCTGTGCGCCTCGGCCCGCGCCCTGGCCGACGACCGCCTTCTGCGCGCCGACATCGAGCGACTGCGGGGACGGATCGAGTTCAACGTCGGGTCCGCGAATGACGCTCACCGCATCCTGACCCGGGCCGCCGAGCAGGTCGCGGCTCATGATCCGGTGCGTGCTCTGGAGATGGCCGCGGTAGCTGGCGTGGCGCAAATTCACGGCGTCGACAGCGGCGCAAGGCTCGCCCTCGACGCCGTGGACGTCGAGGCGTCGCCCTCGGACACCCCACGTACCCGATGTCTCAAGCAGCTTCTGGTAACCATCAGGCACGACATCGCCGGGGACCGTGGCGCGGCACTGATGCAGTTGCGCACCGCCCTCGAGACCGCGCTCAGCAGCCCCGACGCGCGCGGTGACCTCGACCTGTTGGGAAATCTCGGGAACGCTGCGCTTCACCTCGGCGATGACGACGCGCACCGCCAGTTTTATGCCCTGATGCTGTCGACCGCCCGGGACAACGGCGACGGCATGACCGTCCTCTACGCCCTGCAGCGCCTCTCGTTCGGCCAGTACCTGGGCGGCCAGTGGGCGGCGTTGCGGAACTCCTCGGAGGAGGCCGTCGCGCTGGGCCTCAGCGTCGGGCAGCGCCCGACGACCGCTGCTCCGCAGGCGTGGCTGGCGCTGCTGGCCGCACTGCAGGGTCGGCCCGACTACGACGACCGCCTCGCCGCCCTGGAGGACCTGGTCGGCGCACACCCGCCGGTGGGGATCCTGGCTCAGCCGATCGAGGACCTGACCCGGTGGGCCAAGGGCATCCGGGCCCTCCTGGGAGGCGCTGCCACCGACGCACTGCACCAGTTCCGCCAGATGCGACAGCCCGTGCTGGTGTCGATGGCCGCCCAGGACCGCATCGAAGCCGCGGTCCACGGCGCCGACCGGGACCAGGCCGAAAGGTGGGTCGAGGAGCTCGATGAGTTCGCGGCCGACACGGGTCTCCCGTGGGTCCACGCCACGACCGCCTTCGGCCGCGCTCTCATCTCGGACCACGACGGCGGTGAGGCAACTCGGGTCACCCAGCTGTTCGAGACGTCGCTCTCCCACCATGCCTCGGCCAACCGACCGTATGACCGCGCTCGCGTACAGCTGGCGTATGGGCAGTTCCTGCGCCGCATCCAACGGCGCGTGGACGCGCGCGGTCCCCTCCGAGCCTCCTTGAGCGCGTTCGAGGACTTGCACGCCGAGCCGTTCGGGGACCAAGCCCGACAAGAGCTACGCGCCTCTGGAGAGACTGCCCGCAAACGAGACCCCTCGACTTTGCTCAACTTGACGCCGATGGAGCGAAAGGTTGCAGAACTCGTAGGGCTGGGGCTATCGAACAAGGATGTTGCCGCCCGATGCTGGGTCTCCCCACGCACGGTCGCGTTCCATTTGAGGAACGTGTTCACCAAGCTCGGCATCTCGTCCCGCGGAGAGCTCGCCCGGCTCGACTTGAGCTGAGCGGGAGCCGGTGGCTCGCCCCTGGAACCGCGAGAGCTCAGCCGCCTGGGCCGCGGCCCGGGCGGAGTACGCCTTGAAGTCCGCCCACGAGTAGTCCTGCGCGGCCTACGTCATACGGCGGCCGTGATCCTCCATATCGGCGACCGCCGAACGCTGCTCACTGTCCGAATGCTGTCCCCGCTGTCGCCGCCGCGACGCGGCGGCGACAGGGAGCCGACACCGCCGGCGCGCACGGTGATCCCACATCGAGGGCCGCCCCGGCCCTGCCCCGTCAAGGAGGACCACCGTGCACACGACTCCCGACACCCGCCTCGACACCGTCGTCATCGGTGCCGGCCAGGCCGGCCTCGCCCTCGCCTACTACCTGCGCCGCGACGGCCGCCGCTTCGTGGTCCTCGAGGCCGCCGACCGGGTCGGGGACTCCTGGCGCCGTCGCTGGGACTCGTTGACCTTGTTCACCCCGCGTCGGTACGACGCGCTGCCCGGCATGACGTTCCCTGGTGACCCGGAGGGCTACCCGAGCAAGGACGAGGTCGCGGACTACCTCGACAGCTACGCGTCGCAGTTCAACCTTCCGCTCCGGCTCGGCCGTGCCGTGACGTCGGTCCGTCGCGACGGCGCGGGCGGGTTCGTCGTCGACACGACGAAGGAGACCTTCCAGGCGCGCCAGGTCGTCGTGGCCACCGGCGGGTTCACCGGACCTGTCATCCCCGGCTTCGCGGGCCGGCTCGGCGCTGACGTCGTCCAGATCCACAGCAGCGTGTACCGCAACCCCGGCTCGGTGCCCGAGGGCGAGGTCGTGGTGGTCGGCGCGGGGAACACGGGCGCCCAGATCGCGGCCGAGCTCGGGGCGGCGGGGCGCAGCGTGTCGCTGTCGGTCTCGACGCTGGGGAAGGCCACGCCGGAGCGGTTCATGGGCAGGAGCCTGTTCTGGTGGTTCGAGCGGCTGGGCGTGATGCGTGCCGCCACTGATTCGCGGATCGGCCGGCGCCTGAAGAACCAGAACACGATCGTGGGGACCGACCTCGAGGCCCTGTTCCGCGACGTCCAGCGGGTGGGCAAGGCGGTGGACGCCGACAGCGACGGGCTCGTGCTCGCCGACGGGACCCACCGCCGTCCGGACGCCGTGGTGTGGGCCACCGGCTACCGGCCCTCGTACCCGTGGCTGCACGTGCCGGTGCTCGACCAGACGGGGGCGCCGATCCACTACAACGGGATCACCGACGTCCCGGGGCTCGCCTTCCTCGGCCTGCCGTGGCAGCGCAACCGCGGTTCCGCCCTCGTCGGATGGGTCGGCCGCGACGCTGCCCTGCTGGCGACGCACCTCGCCGCTCAGCTGCGCACTGCCCGGCGCTCTCCTGCGCGGGCGATCCGCGTTCCTGACCTGGCCTCCGCCGCAGCATGAGATGAGGGCGACCCGCCTCGCCCGCCCTCAGACGGGGTGGCCATCCATGCCGAGTTCCGCACCTGCTCGTGCTGCCTCGTCGTAAGCGGCGTCGCCCAGCGCCTGGCGGGCCGCCAGCGCGGCTGACGCCGAAACCGCCCGCTCCGCCTCGTTCTGCGGGCGGTCAAAGCGAGCGCGCAGGTGCGCCGCACGACCGAGCATGGCAGCGGCGCGGCCGGGGTCCTCGTCCACCACTACCCGCGCCGACCCTTCAAGTGCCAGGCACAGCAGGCTCGCCTCGCCGTTGGTCTCCGCGAGCGCCAACAAGCGGACGTACCCGGCGGCCGCTAGATCTGGCCGGCCCAGCCGGACGTCGCAGTCCGCGACGCCGGCCAGGGCGAGGCCCATGGCCAGCCAAACGCCCAGGGCCTCGAAGGCGGCGTAAGCGGTCTCGAACAGCACCCGCGCTCGGGCGTGATCGCCCTCCCGAGCCGCCATCAGGGCATCGCCGTACGTCGCCAGCGCCTGGCCGGCATGGTCCCCCACCTGCTCGGACACGACTCCCGCGCGGGCGAAGCAGGCCGCCGCCTCGTCGACGCGGCCCAGCGCGAGCAGGGCGAGTCCGAGATCGGCGGTCGCCCACTGCACGGTGTTGTGGACGCCCGCCGAGGCCGCGACCTGAATGGCCTCCTCGAGCAACGCGACTGCATCGGCGTAGGCGCCGAACCGCTGAACGCCGTAGCCGTAGTGGTAAAGCACACCGGACAGTCCCCAGCCGTCGTCGAGCCGGCGGAAGAGCTGGACGGCGTGCTCGGCCGTCGCCCGAGCGGTCGCCTCGTCACCCCGCTTGAGCTGGATCTCCATGCGCACGAACGCGACGACCGCTTGGCCCCACGGGTCACCGAGTTGTTCGAACTCGCGATCGGCCTGGTCCAGAAGCGCCGCGGCGTCGATCCCTGGCGTCGCCCCGACCCCCTCCACCGCGAGAAGCAGCCGGGAGAACGCGGCTCGCTGGACGTCCCCCGCCGCCTCGAAGATCCTCAGGCTCTCCTGAGCGGCGGCCGCGCACTGCGCACTCGGGTGGACGATGCACGCCCTCGGGCGCTCCACCAGGGACACGGCTTGCAACGCCCGGGCACGTGCGTGCGCGGTGCCACCGGGCAGCGTCAGGACAGCGCGAAGCGTCTCCCGCCCCTCGAGGTGGCGTCCCAGGTGCC
>Ga0157369_10006485_pt1 | contig 13559 bp, 9 predicted proteins | sample C25metaG_FD_113461 | JGI IMG/M metagenome (GOLD analysis project Ga0157369, IMG submission 113461) | Corn rhizosphere microbial communities from Kellogg Biological Station, Michigan, USA - C2-5 metaG | ecosystem: Host-associated > Plants > Roots > Rhizosphere > Soil | place: USA: Michigan...
GAGGCCCACCTTCAGACAACAACCGATGCAGCCCTGCAAACCCCCAAGAGCCAGGGTGGCCTGACATTTTCCCGCCGCTTCTCAACCGAAGGGGTTTCCCCGTACGACGAAGTGAAATGGGAGCGCCGTACTGCGCTAATTTCCGACAGCAAGGGCAACACGATTTTTGAGCAGAAGGATGTTGACATTCCAGTCGATTGGTCGATGACCGCGACCAACATCGTGGCCTCAAAGTACCTGCATGGAACAATCGGCTCGCCGGAGCGCGAGAGCGGCGTACGCCAGCTCGTGTCCCGCGTGGCTGAAACTGTCCGAGACTGGGGTATCGCAGGCGGCTATTTCGCCAGCGCCGCGGATGCGGAGACCTTCCATGACGAGCTGGCCCACATGCTGCTCACCCAAAAGGTTGCGTTCAACTCGCCTGTGTGGTTCAACGTAGGTTGCGATCGGCTGGAGCCCCACGCGGCCGGGGCGAACTGGCATTGGGACACGGCGACCGGGGGCGTGACCCATGCCGCCACCGGTTACAAGAACCCGCAATGCTCCGCCTGCTTCATCAACTCCGTCGACGACTCGATGGAAGGCATCATGGACCTGGCCCGCACCGAGGCCCTGCTCTTCAAGTTTGGTTCGGGCACGGGCACAAACTTCAGTTCGCTGCGCTCGAGCCACGAGGGTGTCACCGGCGGCGGAACGGCCAGCGGCCCTCTCAGCTTCATGCGCGGACTCGATGCATTTGCCGGCGTGATTAAGAGCGGTGGCAAGACGCGCCGTGCGGCCAAGATGGCAATTCTGAATGCCGAACACCCTGACATCATCGATTTCATCGAGTGCAAGGCGAAGGAAGAGGCCAAGGCGCACACGCTCATCCGCAACGGCTACGACGGTTCGGGCCCAGACTCAGAGGCCTTCTCGTCAATCTTCTTCCAGAACGCCAACAACTCTGTCCGCGTAAGCGACGACTTTATGCACGCCTACGAGACTGACGGTGAGTACTGGACGAAGTCTGTAAAGGATGGAACCCCTGTTCACGCTTACAAGGCGCGCGACATCATGCGCAAGATCGCCGAAGCAACATGGCATTGCGGCGACCCCGGCCTTCAGTTCGACACCACGATCAACAAGTGGCACACGTCGAAGAACACGGCACGCATCAATGCGTCGAATCCCTGCTCCGAGTACATGTTCCTCGACAACTCGGCCTGCAACCTGGCCAGCTTCAACTTGATGAAGTTTGTCACGCCGAATGGTGTCTTCAATATTCCCGAGTATCGCCATGCCATCTCGGTCGTCATCACGGCTATGGAGATCCTGGTCGACAACTCCGGGTATCCCACCGAGAAGATCGCCCGCAACTCGCACGACTATCGGCCGCTTGGTCTTGGGTACGCCAATCTTGGCGCACTGCTCATGTCGTTCGGCATTCCGTACGACTCGGCAACAGGCCGCGATCTCGCAGCCGCTCTCACCGCCATCATGTGCGGACAGGCGTACCTGCAGTCCGCGGTGCTTGCTGCCAACTGCCCGTCGATAGCTTCAGCCACGCCGCTTACTGCCAGCGTGGAGCGCCAGGGCGGAGCGTGCCCGGGCTTCTACGTGAACCGCGAACCATTCCTCAACGTGATCCGGATGCATCGTGCCGAGGTCAACAACATCGGTAAGTCGCGCAATAGCGGCGAGCCTTTCATGCTTCCGCAACTGGAAGCGCTCATCGAATCGAGCCGCGAGTGCTGGGACATGGCTCTTGTCTATGGCGAGCGTTATGGCTATCGCAACTCGCAGACCACCGTACTGGCTCCGACGGGAACCATCGGTTTCATGATGGATTGCGACACCACGGGTATCGAGCCTGATCTGGCGCTGGTGAAGTACAAGAAACTGGTCGGCGGCGGCATGATCAAGATCGTCAACAACACCGTGCCGGCAGCTCTGTTCAAGCTGGGCTACAACAACGACCAGGTCGACGCGATTGTCAGCTACATCGATGCGACGGGCACCATTGAAGGCGCACCGGGGATCAAGCCGGAGCATCTGTCGGTTTTCGATTGCAGCTTCAAACCGGCGAAGGGCACGCGTTCCATCCAGTACATGGGCCACATCAAAATGATGTCCGCGACGCAGCCGTTCCTCTCGGGCGCAATCTCGAAGACGGTCAACCTGCCTCACGAAGCGACCGTGGAAGACATCGCCGAGGCATATGCCGAAAGCTGGCGTCAGGGCATCAAAGCGGTAGCGATTTATCGCGACGGCTCAAAGGGAACGCAGCCGCTGAATACCAGCATGGACGCTAAAAAAGAGGCTACGGCACTCGACGTTGCAGGCCAGCGCGTACTTTCGCAGCTTGCAGCCGGACAGCCTGCAGCCGAGGCAGATCTCAAGACGCTCGAAGCCAAGATCAGCGAGAAGCTCGAAGTCACCGCGAAGTCAGTTGTCTCGGCGGCCAGCGTCTTTCAGCGCGCGCTTGACGAAATTGTCAGAGCAACAAGTGTCCCGCAACTGACCGCGGCTCTCGCCGAAGAGCCAGTCGCGCAGGATCTGAATGGACCGCCGCGTGCCGTCCGCCATCGCCTTCAGGAGGAGCGTGCATCCATCACCCACAAATTCTCCATCGCGGGTCATGAGGGCTACATCACTGTTGGGCTGTATCCGACGGGCCAGCCGGGCGAAATATTCATCAAGATGGCGAAGGAGGGTTCGACTGTCTCCGGTCTGATGGATGCGTTCGCAACCTCCATTTCTCTTGCGCTTCAGCACGGTGTTCCGCTGCGCGTGCTTTGCGAGAAGTTTGCGCACACCCGCTTTGAGCCTTCCGGCTGGACAGGCAACGAGCAGATTGGCTACGCGAAGAGCCTCATGGACTACATCTTCCGGTGGCTGAATCTGCGCTTCCTCTCAGGCGAGCAACTCACGCTGTTTGCAGGGCTCGCGCCGCAGGCTGCTCCTCTGCCAGAGACGCCGACCATTCTTGCGGAAAGCGAAATCGAGCCGACAGAACACAACCAGCTATCGCGGCTCGCAGAAGAGATGGCGCGGCGGTCGTACACCGGCATGGGCAGCACCTCTGCTCCTGGCGGAAGCATTCCACCTGAAGCGACTGGCGCCGCTTCGGCTTCGAGCAGCACGCCGGCGTTGCAAGATCGCGGTCTCTTCCACGCGTCTGAGGCAATGCGCAGCATGTACGAAATGGGCGATGCGCCAAGCTGCTCCACCTGCGGAGCCATCATGGTCCGCAACGGGAGTTGCTACCGCTGCATGAGCTGCGGGTCTACCTCGGGATGCAGTTAGGAACTAATTGTTACTTTTACCATGGGTTTGCTTCAAAGGTAGATGCAGGTACCAAACACGGGGGGACGATGTGACGGCGGACCGTGAGGCTCACTGTAGATGCCGGAATTCCTGATTTGGCGTTCATGTACCGTGGCAGGCCAGAGGCCAATCGTCGGCACCAACATTCTTATTATCGATCTAGCGTGAGGGCGTAGATTTCATTTGATCCAGCATCACGCAGCATGATGGGGTTCTCATCTGGATCAATCCCAAACCAGTTGTAGAGCCAGCCAGCTGGACGAAATCCAGGAAGATCCGCAATTCGCACTGGCTTCTGTCCGTCCACCGAAATGCGAAAGACAACGCCGTGAAACCTCTGAAGATCATCCGGACCCATGTAGTAGATCGAGCGACCGTCTTTCGACCAGGAAGGCCAATTCACCGGAGGCCAGCCAACCTGTTCGGTCAGTAGGATTCTCCACTTGCGTGTTTTGAAATCGTAGACTTCAAGGCCATCAGTATCAGGGTAGGTGTTGGTCACGGCGAGCATGTATCTTCCATCCGGAGACCATCGAGGCGAACAGGTTCGTTTCGGCGGACGCGGCAAAAGCGAGACCTGACGGGTCGAGAGATCCACTATCCTCAGTTCAGTTTCCGTGTTGCCTTCCGAAGGCGCTACCCAGAGAGCCAGCTGCTTGCCGTCGGGGGACCATGTGGGATCAAGTTCGTCGCAGCACCGGTTTTCGGGGAGAACACGAACTGGGGTACCGCCGCGCGATGGCACTACATAAACCTCCGCCGGCCCAGTCGCGGGAAAGTCTACAAACGCAATCTGGCTGCCATCGGGAGACCAGCGCGGACCGGTTGGATGTGCCATTGCTTTTGCGACTTCCTGTACCTGCGTCCCGTCCCGGTTTGCCGTCCACAGAATGTCGCCGGGAAACGATGCGTACACGACATACTTCCCGTCACGCGAGAAATCCAGCATGTCCGCCGATATGCCTCCCAGGAACGGTTCGACCTGTCCCGATAGGCGGTTATAGCGGACAAGTTCTCCACGGACGTCGTTTGCTTTGATAAAAACCTGTCGCCCATCGCGTGAGGGGATTGGTGTTTCCCATGTCATCGGACCAAATGTCAATTGAACGGGCGTAGATGCAGGTTTCCTAAGCATTGCATGTCGCTCATCGAGTGCCCACAACTGAAACGCCGGTACTCCACGTCTTTCCGCGGAGTGCGCTGACAAGAAGAGAAAAAAATCACCGTCCGGGGTCCAGTGCCCGCAACATTTAATGTCGTCGGGATGCCAGCCCGCAAGGATCTCGTGGAGTCCGGACCCATCCGGCAACATCTCCATAAGCTTGTGATTGCCAATGTTGAATCGAACCCTGGTGCCAGTGAATATTCGAAGCCCGACGGATCAAGAGATCCGTCCAGTGTGCGAATCGGGTGAGGGTCTCCCCCGGCGCTTGGAATTGTGAATATACCCCGCTTGGGAGTCGCGTAGATTACCTGTTTACCGTCGGTCGACCATCCAGCGCTCGATGCGCGTGTAAGAAATTGGACCGGAGTTCCAGAGCTTCCAATCACCCAGATCTCCGATTGGTCATCTTCAGGATCCCGGTGTCCCTGAACGAGAAAGCTGGATCCATCGGGCGACAATCGGGCGAACGGGAATGAGTTGAATGGCCTCAGCCTCTGAACAAGTTCGATAGGAGTTATTGTGATGTTGCCCCCGGATTCTGGCACCTGCCCAAATGCGGTGGGATAGACATTCATGTAGATTCTGCTGGCGTCAGCTCCGATGAGCCACTTGTCAAATCGTGGGTCGCTGGTGAGCCGCACAGTGGTGCTGACATGTGGCAGGGGGAATGGTCGATTTCCGTACAAGAGCAGAGTGGCAGCGGCGAAGAGGACTGGCACAGCCAGCCAACGGACATCTGCCTTTCGTTGCGGGACAGACTGGGCCTTGACATAGGCAATCGGCATTTCAAGATGGGCTACTGTCATTGCAGCCGGGCTGCCGAATGGGAGCGCACGAGCTTCAAGGGAATCGGTGCCGTCACGACCTGCCAACGGTTTCACTTCCACACGTGCGATGAAACGATAGCCTACCCGCGGCACCGTTTGGATCAGCTGCGGAGAATCAGCCGAGTCTCCCAGCGCATCACGCAAGCGGTTGATCGTACTGTTGAGGCTGTGGTCAAAGTCTACGAAGATGTCTTCGGGCCAGAGGGCCTTCTGAAGCGTCTCGCGGGTGACTACTTCGCCGGCGTGTTCGATCAGGAGGCGCAGCACATCGACGGGCTGCCCATAGAGCCTGATCTTTACGCCGCGCTGCGAGAGTTCTCCCGTTTTGAGGTTCAGCTCAAAGGTTTTGAACCGGACGTGATGGTGAGCCTGTGTCCCGGCTTCCATTCCGCCATACCTCTTGCGCAGCAAAGCCACTCAGCTTGAGGAATCCCGTTAGGCTTAGCCCATTTTCCTGGAGAGACGCCGGAAGTTTACCACCAAACTCTGGGATTTGGCTGGGCGGATTTCAGCTAAATGCATGAACTTATACGATTTGTGATGTGACTCACTCGTGACCCAACAAATGACATGCTTTGCATTGCCGCTCACACCTCCATGGTGCAACATCCGCCAATACGAAAGGCCTTAGTGCCCGGGTCGTGCCTTCGACAATGTTCATCGATGATGCAGGACGTGCCTCGGGCCGAGGATCTGAGGTGCGAAAGGACATGAGTATCTTTTGGCATATCGTCGCGCATCCGGTACATCCCATGCACTCGCTATGGCTGCTACTCCTTTTGGCTCGATAGCTTGCGCGCCTCCGCTGCATTCGCGCTTTTGAGCGCAACAACCTGCATGAAAGGTCAGTTATGAAACGCAATCTCATTTGTATGCTTGTTGCTTCGATGTTTGCCGCTCCGCTATTCGCGCAGTCGGCTCCGCCCGCAGGCGATTCACAGGCATTCCTTGCTTTCACGGGCGGTTCGGTCTGGAACGATACGCTAACTGGTGGCACTTGCATCTGGTACTTCCCAGTGCTCGGAAATCTGCCACTCACCTCGTTGTTCGCATCGGAGAAAGGTTCTCCAGTGGTCGACTTGAACCATGCTTATTTCGTGTGGGTCTCCGGCTGGAGTATCCAGTGGGAGGCGGAAAACCCGGGATTTGGCAACAGTAAAGTCACTCTTGCTGGGATACCCGCCGCCACCGCCACCATCTACTACCGGCAAGATCCCATGTCTCTCCCTTTTGATTCGATTGACCGCGGCACGTGGGGAACTCCGGTCGCAACATTCGCCCGCGGCGCAGGTATGTTCCAAAGTCCCGATAGCTTCAAAGATACTGACCGATTCATCTTTTCGGCGCAATTAACCGGAAGCCAGGAGATTTCCCTGCAAGGTCGGCCGTTCAACTTCCGCAGTCTGATACCCCACGGAATCACCTGCTTCGAATTCGGGCAGAACTACAGCACGACCGAAACTGGCGCGTGCATCGCGATGGGAAACTGATTTCCAGGCAAGCACCTCTGCTCGGTGCTCAGTAGCGGCACTCGTGGCCGTAATCGTCTCTCTTGTCGAAACCCGAAAGGAGTATTTCGATGATCAAATCTGTAAGCCAGATCAGCTCAAGGAACGGTTGGTCTTGTGTCCTATCTTTGCTGATCGTGCTATTCTCGGCGGCTGCGTTCGGCTCTACTTACACCATCCAGATTGGCGCGCCGAATGGTGCAAACGATACTTTGGTCCTCCAGGGTGCCCTGGATGAATGTGTGAATTACCATCCTGCGGGATGCGAGATTCGGCTCTCTGCTGGTATGTACCTGAGCGGCCCGCTGACAACCACAAACTTCCATGGCTCCATTGTGGGCAAAGGGATGGATGCCACCGTCATCGATGCACTTCCGTAGCACCCCGACGCGTCGAGCCTGCTCGTGTTCACAAAAAGCGATATCGCGATCTCTGATCTCACCCTCAGAGTTGCGGGCCAACCAGCGGGCGGTTGCCAGGGCTTCTGCGTGTTGGCTCTGCTGGGCGTAGTTGGGCAAACCGGAAGCGTCTCAGCCACACGGGTCGCCTTTGAAGGCGAGCCTGGACCGGATACCGGCTTTGGCGCCTACAACCTGTACGGAGGGCTCCTCGTTCAGGGAAATCCTGAGATCAAGGCAGACGTGCAAGTCATTGGATCCCGATTCAAAAACATGTCGGAGGCTATTCGTGTTTGGGGAGTTGCCGAGTCGCGGGTAAGCATCGGTGGTTCGCCCGCGGATGCAAACACATTCGACAATCACGTAATCGGGATATACATTCCCGAGGCGGATCAATCGGTGGTCAACATCTCACAAAATACGGTCGTGAATTCTGATGTGGGAATGATGATCGTTCAAAACGGGGAATGGGATCATCAGCCTGCCAACTTCACGATTCGACATAACCAGATGACCGTGAGCGGATATTCCAGCGTCTTCAACTGGAATACAGGTATCGTTGTCGTCGATCTGCTTCCGGCCAACTATGGGGAGCCCGCGTCGTCGTTCGAGCTTTCGAATAACGACATCAGGTTGGCGAACTGCCCCGCCTGCGACGGGATCGAGGTAAACGTGACAGAAGGTGCTGTGGTGACCGGTAACAAACTTTCGGGAACCGCCGTGGACGGGATCTGGGTGTGGGCGAGTGACGGGTGCATGCTGAAAGCCAACAACCTGCTGACTCTTACTTCAAGCTGGGCCGACATTCTGCTGGACACTGATTACCTGGATACGCCCAGTGTTCCGACAACGAACTGTACCGTGGTTGGCGGCGATCCGAAAAACACCATATGGATGGATTCGGAATCCACCGACAACACTCTTGTGGGAGTGAACAACATGCACCGCAACCCGCCCGGTCCGTCAGTGAGGAATGCCATGCTCAAAAAGGCTCAAATGGGCAAGGGAACGAAGGCGCTCCAGAGGTGAGACGGACGTCGATCGGCCCCCTGCGACCAGTCGAAGCGTGGCTTGCCAGCCGCGGTTCGGCGATTCAGAAGTGGGCGCGGTTTCCATCACCGAGGGTCTGAATAGCCGTAATCGAGGTGATGAAAAGAATCGCACTCCGCAACTTCGGACCTGCGAACTACTGAATCGTAAGAAATGACATTGCCGGGGCCGGCTCGCTACTCTTATTTATATGACGGAGCGCAACCCTGGCAATCGCGTCCATTGGTTGTTCGGCTCCGATCGCGGTGTGCCGGGCCGGCTGATGCCTCGCTGGATGTTTCTGCGCGCCCTTGCAGCCATCTACTTTTCGGCGTTCTACTCGCTTCTGCTTCAGATCAAGGGCCTGATCGGACCGCGGGGCATTTTGCCGGTACACGATTATCTTCCCGCGGTTGCGCGGATTTATCCGGCAGCGAAAATCTGGTTCGCGCCAACGCTCTTCTGGCTTTCATCCAGTTCGCACGCACTGATGATCGTGACATGGATTGGCCTGGCAGCTTCAGTCGCGGCCTTCGTGAATCTGTGGCCGCGTCTCAGCTTCTTCATCTGTTTCGTCTGTTTTCTGTCATTCGTCTCCGCGGCGCAGGATTTTTCGAACTACCAGTCCGACGGACAGGATGCGTTAATGACCCAATTGGTTTGGCAAGGCCTGAACTCACTGCAGGACGATGCTGGCGGAGCATCGGCGGTTTACTTCAACGATGACAGCGTGGGCCTTACTTCCTGGGGCACCAGCAATGGGGGCGGTCTGCACTGCAATTGCCCGCTGAATGAGAACGAGAATGAATACGAGATCGTCAACAACTGGACCCGGGACGCGGGCCGGCACTCTATTAAGTTCGGCGGCGATGGCGCATGTTGAGGCAATTGCGCATTCCCAGTGACGATAATCGTACAGGCGAGTTTTCCTTCTATGCGGACCAAACATCCAACCCAGCCAATGCCACCGCTGGTGGCCTCGCACTTGCCACCTACATGTTTGGCAACCCGGGCAATGGTGCGGTATTACAGCACTAGCACCGACGCCATGGACATTCAGCCGCGAGTCTTCTTCTATGCCCAGGACACCTGGCGGGCGACGGACAAGCTGACATTCAGTCTCGGTGGGCGCTGGCAAATCATTTGGCCGGAACACACCAACAAGCCGGGAAACGGCGGATTCTGGAACTGGGATACGGACATGATCCAGGTTGCTGGTGTCGGACACGTGAATCTGCAAGGCAACGTCCTCAACAACTACTCCTACGTGGAGCCGCGCATCGGCATCGCGTACCAAATGACACCAAAATCGGTGTTGCGAGCCGGGATTGGCCGCGATGCAGATCCGGGCTTCTGGGGTGACACCTTCGGTCAGTTGTTGACCCAGACAATTCCAGTTCTTCAGGCCCAAAGCTTCAATGTTGGGAACGGCATGAAGACCGATGCGGCGCGTAATCCCTCTGACAATTCCATCTACAACATCGCAAATGCTCCTGACGCTCCATCAACTATCTCTATACCAGCAAGCGGCATGTTTCTGCTGCCTGTGGGCGAGGCGCCCAGAACACGGTCCAACAGGATAACCATGCCGGATGTCTATGGATGGAACGTGTCGTATCAGTGGCAAGTGAGTCCAACCTTGGCGCTCTCCGCTGCGTATGTCGGCAGCAAGACTACGCATGCCGTTCCCAGCGACGGATGGGCGGGCTACAACGTCAACGATGCTCCGATGTATGGATACCAACAGCATCTAACTTGCAACGCTGATCAGTTCTACTTGCGGTTCGGTCAACTCTATCCAGGAGTGACAAACTGCGGCGGATGGCAAGCGGACATGGCCGGGTCCTCAAACGCACACTACAACGCCGTTCAGTTGGTCCTCGACAAGCGCTACAGCCAAGGGCTGCAATTCCAGGCCAGTTATTCCTATTCTCACGCCACGGGTGAGACTGGGGCCAACCAGTTCGTCAATGATCACCACATTTACTGGGGAGAATTTGGCTATAACCGTCGTAGCTGGTTCAAGCTCTACGGAGGATACGATCTCCCCTTCGGCAGAGGCAGGCAGTTTGGCGCGAACATGAATTCGTTCACGAACGCTATTTTCGGCGGATTCACGTTGAATGCCACGATGGACCTGGCGAGCGGTTTGCCCTACACAGCAGGATTCAGCAATGGATGCTGGAGCAATGTTGCATTCGGCGATCCGACAGGTGTCTGCTTTCCAAATAAAGCCGGGAAATTGTCCGCCAAAGCCGGCGGTCTGAATACGGCGGGACACTACGTCTCATACTTCTCGCCTGTCACCTTCAAGGGCAATGGCGATACCGAAGGCCCCTGGCAGTTCCCGGCCCCCTATACCTGGGGCAATAACGGAGCCAACAATCTGTTCGGCCCCGGAATGTTCACAACTGATGCTTCACTGCGCAAAACCTTCAGTCTGTATGAAGAGCTGAAGCTCGCTGTCGAAGCTGACGTCCGCAACGTCTTCAACCATGTGAATCTGCAAAATCCAAACTCGTGCATCGACTGCTCCAATGGGGGCCAGATCACCGACATTATCGGTGGCTCTAACTCCTCACTGGGAGGCATGCGCCAGTTCGAATTTGGCGCGCACCTTACCTTCTAGTCAATCTTGAAGCGCCTGGGCATTAGCAATGGTCAGTGCCCAGGCGCGCTGCCCGGATTGCAGCGATGAGAGCTTCGCAAGCTGGCTTAAAAACCATCCTTATGGGATGGGCAATTTCCGTGTCACGTTGATGCTGGTTGCTGCGCAGCTTTCGGGCATTCGGAGCTGTGAGGATCTTTACGGACCGCGGAGGACCGGCCCGAACAGCGAACAGTCAGATACCTTGAAGGATTCATATGCGCAATCAATGTAGTCATTCGGGGAACCACGCCATTCCATGGCGTTTCGACCCTTTGTCGCTCGCTCCGGCTGCGCTCATCTTGGCCTGTGCGCTTTTGTATCCGGCGCGAGCTCAAGCGCAAGCGAACACTTCCAGGTTTCTTCTGGGTGCTGACATTTCGTTCTTGAATACTCCCCCCGTCAGTGCGCCCGGAGTCGCTTCCGACCAGCAGCCTGCGTCCGATGTCGTTTGGCAGCCTTTATCTATGTATCAAGAAGATGGGAAGCCCAGCAATGAACTGGCCATCCTTCGGCGTCATGGTTGGAACGCTTTCCGTGTTCGTGTCTTTGTGTCGCCGGTAAGGAATGCTCCCGATGACGTACTCGAGAACGCAATTCCTCTGGCCAGGAAGATCAAAGATTCGGGAGCCGTTCTCATCCTGGATCTTCATTTCTCTGATACCTGGGCCGACCCCCAGCATCAGGAGATTCCTGTGGCGTGGAGAGGCATGAATATCCAAGCTCTAGCCAGGCAATGGAATTCCTATGCTTGCTACGTAGTGAAGGCCATGAAAGAGGCGGGCGCCATGCCTGATATCGTGCAGATCGGCAACGAAATTACCGTCGGAACTGTCTGGCCTCTTGCGCAGCTTCAGCTGCCCGCATCGAATCCGCACACCCCGCCACAATCGGATGACTCGGCAAAACAGTGGAAAAACCTTGCACTCTTGCTCAAAGCGGGAATTCGCGGAGTAGAAACGGGAGCAGGGAATACGCCGCCGCGCATTGCTATCCATATCGACCAGGGAGGCCACTGGGATAACACCAAGTGGTTCTTCGACCACCTCAACGCGGCTCACATTCACTTCGACATCATCGCAGAAAGCTTCTACCCTCCGTGGGGTCACGGAACGCTGGATGACCTGTGGATGAACATGCAGTATTGCGCGCAGAGGTATCCGGGCAAGCAATTTCTCGTGATGGAGACGGGTTACACTCCCTCGCACTCCTCTAACAATAACGACATGCTCTGGCCTGTTACACCCGAAGGGCGATTGCAGTTTATGGTTGACCTGGTGAATACGGTCCGGAAGACACCCAACGGGCTCGGCGTCGTGTACTGGGCCCCGGAAAGAGACCTATGGAACTCCGATGGCACACCTGGTCAGGCGGTCTTCACCCTGGATTACCTGAACGTTCTCACAAGTCATCCCGCAAGCCACGTTCCGATTGCTACTGAAGCAAAACCATGACTAATGCGCGCCAGCTAGCCTAAATTCATCAGAGATTTCCCTTGTTTGTCTACGGTGCAGTTAGAGCAACCGGCGATTGATAAGGCGCTCACGATCCACCTTGTCGCACAGTAGTCTACGCACGAGTCATCCGGCGGAGTTGGGTCGCGGTTCGATAACGATGTTGTCGCTTTCGGCCTCCCAAATGCGCCGCTTGCACGCTGGACATCGTTCCTGTCCATTGAACGGAAACGTGGCCGAGCAAGAATTGAATCTGCTCCAGTTCCCCCTCCCCCTGGTCGCCATCAGTAGATGATCCCGACGCGTTAATTGCGGAGGGCGGACTAGCGAACTGTGCCGCCTACCCGGCGACCCTCCACAAAGGCGCCGCTGCCCGCACCAGTTGAATTCACTTTTTCCGATCGCGCGTTGGATCATCATCGGGATCAGGCACCTCCTGCGCTGGCCGCTGGTCTTCCGGCACATGCCGCAGGTTCACGCGGATCCGATACCAGACATAGGACGACCCCCGCATGCGGTCCACCAGAATGTCGTCGGCCAGATGACTGGCAGCTTCAGGATGCGCAGCCTTCCAGCGCTCCAAGCCCGCCTCGGCCGCAGCCTTGTCAGGGCTCTGCGCGACGACGATAAGCGGCACCTTGGACACGCGCCCAGCGCGCTTTGGCTTTGCTGGCCCAGTCTCCGCCGTCGCTTCCGCCAAACCCGCTGCGGGAGTGTCGTCAGCCGGAGCGGCTGCTTTTTTCTTCGACTGGCGCCGGAAGCGATGCTCGCCGAAGCCCTCCTGCAATTGATCCAAGAATTGCTTTCCCTTCGAGGGCGCTACTCGCTTGCCCTCACCTCCCTGCTTGGCAAAGTGCGGGGGCCACGGCGCATCGCCCACGCCCTCAGCCTCATCGCGTGCGGCTAGCTCCAGTAGCGCATCCAGCACGCCTGGGTGCTTGTCCATGTCCGCATTCGGATCGCCTACCTTCTCCAGTCTGCCCGGCACCGTCAGCACGGTGAAGTCTGCGGGATCGCACGTCATCACCTCGTCCCAGCGCAGAGGAGTGCTTACCCGCGCATCGGGCAGCGGGCGCACGGAGTAGGCCGAACACGTCGTCCGATCTTTGGCGTTCTGGTTGTAATCCAGAAACACCCCGTGCCGCTCTTCCTTCCACCACTTGCTGCTGGCCAGCGAACAGCGCTTCTCCACCTCCCGCGCCAGGGCCAGCGCCGCGCGCCGCAC
>Ga0157369_10006488_pt1 | contig 13557 bp, 14 predicted proteins | sample C25metaG_FD_113461 | JGI IMG/M metagenome (GOLD analysis project Ga0157369, IMG submission 113461) | Corn rhizosphere microbial communities from Kellogg Biological Station, Michigan, USA - C2-5 metaG | ecosystem: Host-associated > Plants > Roots > Rhizosphere > Soil | place: USA: Michigan...
ACCTTTGTTTAGGTGATGGGTTTGACCGTTAATCTTTAGTTGAATTTCTCCTTGTATAACAAGGTTTATCTCTACGGTATTTGTGTGCAAATGGGCTTGCTCAGGAGAAGGCTTTTCATTGGGTATCTTTTGCCAAGCTATTTCCACTAAATCAGACTTCAGTAAAGATTCATCCATAAATGAACCGAAGAACCAGCCTTTTTGTTTCGTGTAGTTACTAACCTTACCAACGAATGATTTACCCTTATTGTGCCTCATAAGGGCAATTATACTAGGTTCGGTAGCACTAGCTTAGATAACAATCGGCGTTTCTTCTCTAACATGCTTTACTATCTGCCGCATGGCTATTAGCTCTTGCTTAACCTGGTTCCAATTCGTTCCCATTCCTCCTGCCAAAATCAGAAACTAGACTTCCGTGGGAAGTCTTTTTTGTTTCCCAAACGCTTTACGGAAGAAATCTTTCAAACGACCCAAGGAGCGCCGTCGGACCGCGGGGGCTTCTGGGGGAACTACATTTATTTCTTCTGGGGCTTCTGCTTCATTTTGTATTTGCGGGGATTGCACGAGATTTTGAACCTTAGTAAAGATCTCGCGGACCTTTGTGCCTTCGCTAGGCAAGACATCCCGTAGGGCCGGTAGCAACGTGGCCGAGGCCCGTTGAATGCGCTCTAACGAATATCCAAAACGACGGACGATCCTACCAGCCGCAAACCTAAACTCATGAGCATTACGATATGCTTCATGTAATAGCTGATGCTCAGCCGATTCACTCGGCATAGTCGAGAACAAAAATGCCAGTATTTCCGGTGCCACCAACGCTAATTTGTACGGTGTAACTTTATTGGCATTTTTAGCCAGCCGATCTAAGAGAAATTTAGAAAACAGTGGGAAACGAGTCTCGGTATCAGCCCGGTCGGCAATTAGCGCGTGAATAGTATGTTCAATACCAATACCCGCATCATAGGCCGTGACTTCAGGATTCACCGCCGGCTTCGAACGGCTGAATACACCGAGGAAGCTACGCACCTTACGAAATGCCTTTACAAAAAATCCCTGTATTCCGGTTGGTGTTTCGGGCTCAACGTTTAGTTGGCCCTCGCTCTCTATACGTGTATCACGCTGTTTGATAATCGCACTACTCACCTCTCGTGCCAGCCCTTGTAGCTCAGTATCGAATTGTTGCTTCGGATTTTCGAAACCGGCCACAAACTCTATCTCATTCTCGATACTAGCGACCAGCCGGCGAGCTTCTTCGAGTTTTTCCTGTGCCCTTACGGGGAATTCCTGCTCAAGCTTGTTGTTGATAACTCGGCGGGGACCTTTTATCCGGGCTTTTTCGGCCGTCGCGGCCAGGCCATCCACTAAACCAAGGTGTGCTAACCGTATGATTGGCTTGCGGTGCGCCGTAACATCCCCTTGCTCTAGGCCGGTGTCCGACTGCATCTTTTCGACTAATGGCACTAGCTCCACAGTTTCGGGCAAGGCATAGCACCCTAGCCGTACTTTGCTTGGTAGCATTTCAAGGTCCGTGATCGCCCTACCGAGTCGCAGGATTGCTTCTGTATCTACCCCCAGAACTTGGGCCTGTTCAGGATCTGTTAGGCCTTGAGCCAAGTTATCACCCGTCGGTTGCTCAGTAATGAGCTCACTGTCTGCGCGACGTTCTAAAACTGCTACTGACATTATTCACTCACTTTCTTGGGTATGATGTTAGGCAACTGATTCTCGGCTAGTCGGCCAACTTTTGTCAGCTGGGTGGTAATTTGGCTAGCCCAGGTTTCCAGCTCTAAAATAGCCGCTGGGTTTAACTCGTATATACGTTGCTGAGCTTGCTTGTGCATTTGCACTAAACTGCTATTCAGAAGAACTTTGAGGTGTTGAGAAATTGCCGGCGGACTTACCTGAAACTTATCGGCTATAGCTGTAGCCGTTAACTGCTCACCATCCGATAGCAAATTAATGATTTCCCGGCGTATCGGCGCCGAAAGTGCGTAGAATTTATCAAACTTATCCATGTCTTCATGCTAAACCACTGACTTAATTAAGTCAATGCTTAATTAAATCTATCTGAACCCGGTGGCCACGTCTTGTCTTATATTAAACTTCTCTGGAGCTTGTCCTCTTAGCTCCAAAGATATATGCTGCGTGTAATAATGAGGCAAGGTTATGGCAGAAACACTTGATGAAGGCACAATTGCAACAAGAGTACAGTCCTACAATATGGCGTACATGTCTGCCGCGCGTCGACGTCAGTTGGCCATAGACTTAGTTACTCCAGGCAGCACCATTCCAGAATATGACGGCATGCTGGAAGTTAGATACCAACTAAGTCTACTATGGGCCTTGGGACATAAAACCGTCATGCGGGCGGCTGGGCATTTATGGCGAGTGCCGCCACTTATTAGTGAGTATGCCGGGCAACAAGCTATCGTCTTTCAACATGGTGATAGAGATACCGCAGCAAATTTAAGAAATGGCGAGGATTACTTGCGGATGACGATTGGCGTCCTCCCTCCAGAACCGCCTGTAAGCCATGCGATAAGTGGTCGACGCAGCCTTACGGCCACACTATTAGAGCACGAGGTTCGCCCGCCCTTAGCATATGGTGTAGCAACTTTGCCGCTGCTGAATTCTCGATTGCTCAGCATAGATTATGGATCGTATGACCTTTCCCAAGGAGTAGCTTCCGAACCAGTAAATGTTCCCTTCTATGAAGCCACCACGCATATTGGTGAAGACGCAGAGCATTCACGGGCTACCGCACAAATAATTTTGTACCACATACTTGCCGGTGACACCGCCGTAGAAGCTTATTTAGCCAATCTGGCCACACAAGTAAGCCCACATACAGCACCAAACTTGCGCGCCGACTTGGGCTTGTCTGTCGCCGCTTAGAAAATAAAACTGCTTCAGTGGTATCATAATTTCAGAAGAGGAGGCCTTTTTTTGAAACTTGTGCTCTGTTCCGAAGGTTTTCATACGCAAAATACAGTGGAAGCTTGTATTGAGCTATGTGGCAAGCCGCAAGATGAAATTACCGTGGCAATCATTAATGAGGCTTACGCCGTCGAGGACGGGGATAAGCGCTGGGTTTTGAATAATCTAAATGATGTCGCCAAGAATTTTTCTGGGGATATCGACATGGTCAACCTGTTAGCGCTATCGATTGAAGAAATTGAGCGTCGGATCAGCGCCAAAGATGTCATTTTTGTAGTCGGTGGTAATACCGACTACCAGATGCACGTCTTTAATAAGTCTGGTTTCGCTCAGCTATTACCCACCTTGCTAGAGAAAAAAGTATATGTTGGGAGTAGTGCCGGCTCGATGGTAATTGGCAAGCGCGTGCCGGGCGAGGCCTACCATAAAATCTATGGCGAGCGAGATACTTATGGAATCACCGAATACATGGGGTTGGTTAATCTAGCCATAAAACCACACATGAACTCTGAGCACTTCCCAAATAATCGACCAGAGATATTAGAAGAAGTTGCCAGCGGCACAAGCTTCCCCGTTTATGGCCTGCAAGATGACAGCGCAATTGTCATAAACGGTAATAATCAAACATTTATTGGCAGCACACCATATAAAGTTAGAGGCATTCGATGAAAACAAAATCTGGTAAACCATTATTTCCAATCGGTATTGGCACGTGGAATATTGCCAGCTTTAACAATCCCGATAACCAAAATAGTAAATATCGCGGTGTTGAACCTGTGCGTGACAATGAAGCAGAAGAAGTTGCAGCCATTCGCTACTCCCTAAGCAAGGGACAAAATCACCTAGATTGTGCCGAGATGTATGGCGGCTTTTATACCGACGAGGTAGTTGGTCAAGCGGTGGCCAACACTAACCGTGAAGACTTATATATTGCAGATAAACTATGGAAATCTAGTGTGGACACAGGACTGGTAAAACCTACCGTGGAAGAAATGTTAAGGAAGCTTGGAACTGACTATCTTGATTTGCTTTATATACACGCTCCATGGAACGATGCGCCTTGGCGAGAAGCAATATCGCAGATTGATGGGCTTATTGATAAGGGTATCGTTTTAGGCTTCGGCGTTAGTAATTTTACCATCGAACAAATGCAAGAAACTATGCAGCTCGCCAAGCATCCAATTATAGCCAACCAAATGAACTACAATGTCCTCTATAAAAAAGAGGTTGACCAAGAATTCCGTAACTTTTGCCATACTAATAACATACAGATCGTGGCATATCAGCCTATTAAGCGAAAAGAAGTATTAGCCAACGAAACTATACAGCAAATTGCGAAACGGCATGCCGCGACGCCTGCTCAAGTTGCTTTGGCGTGGTTGCTTGCTAAAGACAGTCTACCGATTCCCAAAGCAACCCAGCAGACACATATTGACGAAAACCTACAAGCCACAAACTTGTTGCTCACCAGTAAAGACCTGGAACAGTTAGATAGCCTCTAACTTCATACTCCAGACTAAGAACTAATGTTTTCCTGACACCATCTTTCAATATTGTTGTAGCTACGGCATTCTAGAAGTAACCTTGGTATTGCTCAAATAGAGTGAAGAGATTTTTGCTATTATGAAGTTAGATGAAAGTGGAAATCCAGACAATTCGCGATAAGATGCAGTCGGTACTTGAGTCAAAGGGATACGCCGCAGATGATATCGACTTTTTGATCGATATGTATTTAGGCGGTGAGCTGCGTGGACATACGAGTCATGGTCTTGCTAGCTTCCCTGGTTTTGCTACAGATGATTTCTCAAATTTGCCGGAGCCCGAAGTTATAGTGGAGACACACAGTACCTTTATTATTGATGCTAAATCTAATTCAGGAGCGATCGTAGGTAAACGTGCAGCCGACGAAGCCATGAAACGGGCAGATAACGAAATTGTTGGGACGGCGTTCGTTAAAAATATGGATAGCTGGTTGCGACCAGGTGCGATCGCTCAATATATCGCCGATAAAGGTTACATGGCTATCGTTGTCAATGATGGTGGTGGCAGCTCGATCGCCCCTCCCGGGGGTTATGATCCAGTATTAGCCACTAATCCAATTGCTTATGGTATACCAACCACAAACGGAGCTTTGGTCGTCGACATGGCCACCTCAAAACGAGCGTGGGGACAAGTACGGCTTGCTAATAAGTATGGTACTGATTTACCGGCGGACACCTTCTATGATGATAAGGGTGAACTCACTCTTGATCCGAAAGAAGCTCATTCTGTTATGCCCTTTGGTGACTATAAAGGCTTCGCATTAGCATTAATGATTGAGGTACTGTGCGGTTCACTGATTGGCATGGAAAACATGATGGTTGACACAAACGCGGCCGGCAGTCAGTTTGGTGTCAGGCTGCAAGAACGAGGTGGCTTCATACTCGTTATTGACCCGTCAAAGACAGCCGTGCCAATCGACTTTAAGCAAGCTAATTCAACGCTTTTAGAAAAGATCAAAGCCACTCATACACTTCCGAACCATGAAATCCGAATCCCAGGCGAGCACGCGAATGATCTATACACCAAACACATGCAACAAGGGTCGATCGAAATACCAGATGAACTTTGGAAAGAATTCCAAGCCCTGTGACTTATTTCTTACTCACCTGTTGTGAATGAATGCTGCATAAGATGCATTACAGAGTTTACATGACAAAAAGCTCCCAAGCGCTTGGGAGCTTTTTGGTAGCGCGTACGTGATTATTTCACGGTAACGTGGTGCACTTTCGCGTGCGACGGCGCGCGTGGAAACAAGCGTTTCAAAGCCGCGGCTTGATCAGCCGGTAAGATGTCTTGTATCAACATACTGTCGCCTTATAAGCGCTTGAGCATCGAATCGATACTCAAAATATCTTGATTGGTTGTGGTTGCAAATTCAAATGCTAAACCGCTTTTGGTCTTCATACTATGTGGTGCCCTTTACCCATTTACATTTGTTTTAGAACTGTTTGTTTGTGATCACAACAAATACTATTATACATAAAATTGCTATTTTGTCAATGTAATTACATTTAAAGAATCCTTGGCCGCTCTATCATAGAAGGAAAGAGATGAACAAGAAGGAAGCTATAATCGTCGGTGGTGACTAATTAAATTTAAGGGTTTTTGTAACAATTGTATTGAAGTCAGTGAGGACACTAGGATCCGATGGCTTTTGGTCATATACGGCCAGGAAGCCCTGACCGCTGCCGCCGTAACAATAAGTAACCTCGAGTGTTCCAGTAGGTAAAGTGCCGTTGCCCGAAGTGCCGTCTTTGGTGGTGCCGCTCTGTTTTGTCAAAGTTTTACCAGAAATTACTACCGTCGACTTTGTAATATTTGTGAAGGCCGTACCATCGAGGTTATAACAAAGATGTGAGCTATCCGCTACGCCGATAAAGGAGACTTCCCCGTTACTTTTAGATGTACATGAGCCCAGGCTGTTAGCGGTTGGAGCAACTAAAAGGAGGCCTGCTAAACACCCCTGATTACTGGATACTGTTACCCAAGTGTTAGGATATTTTAAGCTATACTTACCGTCGGTATTTGTGTACGATTTCCAGTCTGCCGTCTGATCAGCTTGTGGTGAATTAGTCGTCTTCTTTTTAATAACTGGCTCTGCAGAGGTGTTGGAATTAAAGTTTTTATCCGTATTTTGCTTAGCATGCCAAACGTACCAGCCAGTGAAACCAATGATGCCCAAGATTACTAGGATTAATAGCCCTTCGACAATACTAAAAGCTGACTGATCTTTTCGAATCTCACTCATATGGATCATCCTTTCTGCGTTAAACTGAATCTTTTCCTTAGCATATGCCGAGAAAATCGGAAAATCAATAAGCAACCCTCTGCTACCGACCAACTGTTAATAACAGGATACACCCTCCCTTGTAGTAGTCCAGTAAACTTATAACTACTTTTATGTAGATCGTTTAATAGGGCGCAAAGTTACATCCGTAAGATAATAGGATGCGTGTGACGATGCCAACTCCAAGATAAAGCTAGCTAAATCGACTGCTCCGATGGCATGAGGATTATCATGGTGAGAATCAATATCACTCGGATATAAGTTGGTGATCTGGTATTTCTCCGGTGGAAATTCCTTTTGAATAGATTGAAAAAAGTGCATGGCTGCCGCTTTGGCCGCGCCATAGGCACTGTTTTTGGCATGCGCACTAAGTGCACTAGCCGAGATGACATTGATAATTCGAGCCATGGTGATGTGCTCAGCAAGCCCGCGGGTCATGTACACACTACTAAAATAATTGCTCTGCACTTGTTTCACATACTCATCGGCTGCTGTTTCTATCAATCCGCCGCCAATGTATCCACCGGCATTATTCACCAAGCAGACCTCGTTGCCATCAAGGTTTAGTTGATCCCAGAACCCAGCGACCGCAACATTATCTGAGGCGTCGAATTGATGATAGTCTATCGACTGATCAAGGTCATCCGGCCGCGTCGAACGACCAGTACCGATTACTTGCCAGCTGGCTTTTACGAATACATCTGCTATGCTACGACCTAAACCTTGGCTCACACCCGTGATGATTACTGTCTTCATACCTTTATAGTACGACTGGACTAGCTAAATAGTCCAATTTAAGCTGAATGCTAGGCGCTCATTTTATGCAATGAAAACCATACAGAGCAGTCATTTTTACTATTGGTAGCGTGGTATCCGTTTCGGTAAATATATACGCCTAGGCTACACGCCCAGAGCGGTTTGTACCTGCTCTACGCCTACATATAGCCGTCCATCAATACCAACCGAACAGGCGGTATCCACCTTGGATTGGCTATCGTCAAAGAAAAGTATGTCTTTGGGCTCGATGCCTGGGTGCTGGGGCTCCAAATCATTAATAATCGCCTGGAAAAACTCCGGTTCTGTCTTAGAAACACCAAGCTCGGCGGTCACATAGCATTTATTAAATAGATCTTTAAACATTACTTCGCGCATGTAATTACCGCGATATTTCTCCTGCTCGGTCGCGAGATAGCAAGCGACGCCCTGGGCTTTAGCTTTCCTAATGAGCTGTATAAGCTCTTCGTTACGCACATCTTCAGTCTTAAACCAGTAATCGAGCAGGTCATCGATAGTACCGTTCCATTGCCATAGTTTAGGATTCGCAGCAATCGCCTCCTTTAGATCAACCTGCCCTGTTACAATAGGCTTCCAATCATTGCGAAAAAACTCTTCAAACGGCTCGGGGTCAAGACCATGAGAGCGGGCATAAACTACCGAAAATACCTCTTCGGGTAAGGTAAGAACACCGTCAGAATCAAATAGTGCAACTTTCATAGCTATAGCATAGCAAAAGATTACCTTGGGCCGGAATTAATCAGCCTCGATGATAAACCTTACATACACCCTTGTATGCCCCGAACTACTTCTTGGTACGAGCTGCTTTTAGGGCGCTCGACCACCACCGAAGTTCATCCAGTAGCGTACTAAGACGTTCGTTGTAGTGTCCCTGCAGGAGGTTACCGTCCTCATCAATCGTGTCTAATACATACGCAATATGTATTGCTTCACGAAGTGGGGCCATTTGCAGCTCTATTACGTTCTGCCTCAGCTGTTCTACCGCCCGGGCTCCTCCGCTGGCATTGGGTGAATAGCTAATAAAAGCTACCGGCTTCCTAGCCCATTCATAATAGAGCCAATCCAGGGCATTTTTGAGAACGCCCGATGTGCCATGGTTATACTCTGGGGTGATAACAATAAAAGCATCAGCACTATCTATTTTCTGAGACCATTTCTGGGCAGTTTTGTTACTGTATTTTCGCTCCAACCCTTCAGGGGAGTTGGACTCATCGAAGAAGGGCAACTGATAATCTTTAAGATCAAGAAGTTCCACTTCAAGATCGTTGAGGGCAGACAGCTGTGGCATGAGCCATTTTGCAACGCGGCCGCCTCGCCGTATATCACGAATACTACCTAATATAAGTGCTACTTTCACGCTTTCCGTACCTGTGGCTGTCTATTATATTCTTCGTCAGTGACATGTTCATGCCAGTTGGCAAAGCTGTCCTGATCATCGCTCTCTTGAATTGCTAAATGAGTCATCTCGCACCCCGCTGCAGCACCGTGCCAATGCTCTTCACCAGCTTCAGTCCAAATGACATCACCTGAACGAATAATCTGTATTGGCTCACCACGCTTCTGAATAACGCCTATACCGTCGGTCACATATAAAGTTTGGCCTTTCGGATGCGTATGCCAAGCGGAACGAGCACCAGCCGAAAAGTGCACACTGCTCATCGACAATTTGGAGTCTCCGGACACAGCCTTGAGTGGCTGAATATCTACGTGACCAGTAAACCAGTCTGCTGGACCCTGAGTCACATTCGTATGAGGTAGTATTTGCATGACCTAATAATACACCGTGCCTCTGCAAAAGACCCTGGCAGGTTTTGGAACCTAGCTGCTTCTGAGTTATTTCGATGAGATCAAGCTTCAGCTTGAGATCGTATTATTTTTGATCTCCAATCATGGCTCAAACCTTCTCGGCTCAAAAGCCGTATTTGTTTTATAACCCAAGTTTCTTAAGGAAATCTTCCAGGTGCGGTAGCTCAACACCCAGTCTAACAACTCCATGTTCAAGGATGATAAAGCCTCTGCCCTTGCCATGGATATTAATACCGCCTGCAGCCTTGCCCTGCTTAAGTAGTTCATCCGCAAAATCATGTCCAGATTCTGGCACACCATAACGATAAAAAGGTACGGCATATTTCATTAATTGTGGGTTGCGGGTAATCTCATTCTTATGAAAATGAGCTATGTATTTGATGAACGGAGTTTTCTGACCCTCTGCTGCTAATGCTTGCTCATTTCGACTTACAAGTACTAGGAATTCCGGTAGATCAGACGATGGTAACCGGTCACCTTTGTACGGGTTAGCCGCCTGTAGGCTAGGTTCGAAGCTTTAGCAAGATCTCCGCGCCGCCCAAAAACCCTATCTATCCTATACACTATTACAAGCAAGCAAACGGTGGCCCCTAAGAAGATCAGCCATGGATGCCACCTTAGGCACTTCGTCCATTTCAAAGTGGCTTGGCATGGAAAAGCCAGCATTCTCTAATATCTTTAATTTGGTTACGCACTAGGGGCTTATAACGTATCGTCCATTTCGTCCAATAGCTCCTCGGCTTGAGCTGAAGTACTGTCTTTATCATCAACGCGCACTATTCCCCGTAAAAGTTTTCTCCATTGATATGGAAGCGTTGCGATGCGCACAATCTCTACACAGTGCGCATCAAGTTCCTCTTGATCAGGATGGGCACCGGGTATAGCAGATCGAAGATGTGCCAGAATATCTGCATAAGCCTTACCTACAAGCTCAAAGTCGGCAAATTCATGTGCACTATGATGCTTTGTCGCTTTCCCTTTTTCTGCCGGTACATCTGAAGCATAGCCAGTAGGCGGAGGGAGCAATCCTTGAAAGCCAAAACTTTTTGCCAGCGCAAAGATATCATCGAATGAAATCGGTGGCGTCAGATATTGGGTTGTTCTGAGGTCTAGCGCTTCAATTGCTGATGCCATTTCCGGATTAGTATCTCTAAGTTCAGGATATTTTTGTAACCGCCCGGCTATAGTATTTACGATAAAGTCATGGGCAAAAGCTTCGCGACTAACCCGATAGATGTTTTTAGTTTGGTCACTGTACCGGCGACTCACCAATTCACCGAACAATAGTTCGGTCATATAATCAGAACGGAATATAATCTCATTAGCAAACACCCTATCAAGTACTCGGCGCACATGTGGTAACACACCCCGCTCAAATGCACCTTCGAGCATCTCCATAGCCTGCCGTTGGGACGATCCAGACTGCCGACTTTGATTCGATGCGCTGCTAGCAGTTTTTAAAAGGCGTGACACTAACTGGCTTTGTAATCTTACGGCTACGTCAGGATTGACCCGATCAAGCATGCGAATCATACCATAAACTTGATCACGGCGGATCGCGCTAGTAAGGTCGTTCGATTGTGTATCGAGTACATGTCCTATGCTTCGATACACTTGAGTACTGAGCAACGTTGAGAGTTCACTATTAACGCGTAAGCCACGATCGTTCAGATACTCAAGTAGCACATTTTGATCCTCAAAAGTCAATGCACGACTTGTAAGGGTGCCTATAATATTCTCTGGCGTAACCCGTTTGTATCCAAAATCATTTTCAAGGGCGTCGATTTGTGGATCTGCGGGTTCGCTTGGTGGTAGGGGTTCCGTCTTGCACCATCTAAATACCTCCGTTATTTCACCTGTAGCCAACGAGCTACTAGTGACTATAAATTGCGCTTCTCCGAATGTGTTCCGATGCAATTCTAACCTTCTGGCCCCAGTGGATTGAAAATTATGAACTAACACATCTGCAAGTTTTGGCGTGACCGTATCCTGCCACTGTACGGTATAAAATTGAGTATCGGTTGTTGCCGTGTCTACGATACTAAATAGTGTTTCCGCTGTTCTCGCGAAGTCGGATAATTCTGGTGGCGTAAACGCCTCAGAATGTATATGCGTATGGTGATCAGCGTTCATATAATTACATATTATATAACTTTTATTTATTAATGTAAATGAATACCTGCAACTAGTTATGCTGTGACCAGTCCCGATGTTCCAGAGCTTGGTGTGCCATTAGAAGAAATTCTCGCCACCCCCGATCGCCCTGAAGAATTCGTGCCCACTCTTTCACCCGCCGAGCTGCAGCTTGCATCCCGCAGAGAGCTAGCCCGGCGAACTACTGATGCTATATCAGAAGTTTTAGAAGTTGATGTCACTGTACCGATGTTACTTGCGCTAGCAGCCGATTCTGAAGATGAAAGTGTCCGATTGCCCGCTAAACGGGCACTGCGCTGTGTTGAAGCTATCAGTCGGGAAAACAGCACTCTTTTACGAGCAATCGGCGAAACGGGCCTGTATGATTACGTGGAAGGGGTTATTGAATACGGCGCGAGCGAGCGGAAATACGTAGCACTCCTGGAGGGTCTTCAGCTGGATGCACAATCTGTAACCGGTCTTTACGCCTTAAGAGAGGCAATTAGAGAAGAAACCGATGGAGGCAACTTGGGTTTCGATGTCATTCTCAATGCACTTGAAGAGGTGGGTATCGGCCCCCGTGAAGCTGCTGAAGATGTTGAGGGATCAGTCCGTGTCCTCAGCGAAGCTGGTTACTTTATGGACCACTTAGGTACCCGGACATATAGTCGCCCTATTTTTGCCCCACACCTCGCAGGCGTTGTCGAACTCGGACGTAACGTTGATAGTTTTGATACAAGTTACGGTTCTCTTCCCGACCCAAACTTTAGGCTACCCTTTGCAGATGAGTCCCCTGAAGAGAGTGAGTAGTGTATGCCCTCTCGCCGAGATAAAATCTTTGAAGAACTGGGGCTATTAGATCAGCCCGAGCCCGTAAACCCGTACGGCACTCTCGGCATTGACCCTGATTTTGCCCGAGAATTACTCAAAGAAGATCCGAGCGGCGAAGCCATAAAAGTCGTTGCTACCGGTATGTACCGAGTATTGTCGCAGCGTTACCATCCAGATAAACCTACGCAGACAGCAAACCCTGAACGCTTTCGTGAAATCGAAGAGGCCCGCAATCGCATTCACGAGGCACCTACCAGTTCATTGACTCGCTGGTCAAAAGTCGAGCGCAGTAGCACCTCGTCACAATTCCAAAGGTTGCAGACCGATCACGCAGCACTACTAAGTCAAATAGGCAATGTGCTACAAGCTAATTTTGAATCTGTTGGCAATCCTAGACATTTTTCACAGTTTGCATACGCTCAGGGAGCTTTACTTCAGCGCGGTGAAAGTGTGTTCCTGATGACTCGCACTCCGCATGGTAGCTTGAAGGTCGTACCAGGAAGATCATCCCTACTACATGACAAAGTTGCCTCAGCCGACTTACGCACACAGCTCTTCGACTTCCACAACTTTATGGCAGAAAATAAAGCCTTCGGACTACCGCCTGGAACAAATATTCGCACATTTATTGACGCTGAGGGTCGTGCCTCAATTCTAAATACTGAGCTGTCTTTTCTAATGGACATTACTGGACCTGTCCACGAACGACAGAGGCGGCATGGATTAGGATCAACTCTGCAGCAGGCGCAAGCCGATCTAAAAAGTCAATGGATGCCGCAAACAGCAACACCGGTACTATTAACTACCACGATCGCCAGCGACGAACAGTTAGCTATAGGAAATCCTCATGGTGACACCGCTCTACCGCCAGTTCAATTATTAACCTTCCCGGACATCACTGGTCAATCATCACGTCGTAACCTCAGCCGGGAACTTGACATGGAGGTAATCGGTGGCTATCAGAATAGTGAATTTTATAATCGCATTAAGTTTAGCCGCTCAGCCGGGAGAACCGCACTGATGAGCGGAAACACCTCCACTACGTTTAATTATTTTAACCTGGTTAGCGTTAACGCCCGAAACCTTCTTGAACAAGACGCTGGCTATACGCCACTTGTGCAAGCTGGATCTGGTCTAATGTTATATGATCCCTCTCATAATATGCCTGTCGTGACAGATGTGACGATCTTAGGCATAATTGGTAGCAACTCTCGTTCGATCACCGA
>Ga0157369_10006489_pt1 | contig 13555 bp, 15 predicted proteins | sample C25metaG_FD_113461 | JGI IMG/M metagenome (GOLD analysis project Ga0157369, IMG submission 113461) | Corn rhizosphere microbial communities from Kellogg Biological Station, Michigan, USA - C2-5 metaG | ecosystem: Host-associated > Plants > Roots > Rhizosphere > Soil | place: USA: Michigan...
AGATGTGGGGATAAGCGTGCTTGCGCGGAAACTCCGCTTACCGTATTGAGTTCAACGGTCGTCCTGACGGGACGCAGAAGAAAGGGGATTAAGTTATGCGGAAGCTCGCCATTGCTGTGGCGCTTTCATCCACCTTGCTCGCAACACCAGCTCTTGCGCGCGATGGCGCCTGGTACGTTGGCGGCGATTTCGGTGCGATGATCGTCGAAAAACAGGACATCAGGGTCGGCACGCGGGAGCAGGCGCTCCAGCTGCGCTATCGCTATGGATATGACGGCGACATCAACGTCGGCTACGATCTCGGCAGCTTCCGCATCGAGGGCGAAGTCTCGTACAAGAAGGCGCGCATCAAGCGGGTGAACAACGCCATTGCGCTTCCGGGCCAGGGCGCGGGCACCTTCTCGACGCAGAATGTCTCCACCGGCAACGGCAGCGCGCTCAGCTTCATGCTGAACGGCATGCTCGATTTCGGCGACGACGCCGGGATCAGCGGCTTCGTCGGCGGCGGTGCGGGTATCGCCCGCGTGAAGATCGGCAACGCCCGCATCTTCTCGAACCAGGCCGCATACCTCGACGATTCCGATTCGCGCTTCGCATGGCAGCTCTTCGCCGGCGTCCGTCAGGCGGTCAGCGAGAACATCGACATCACGCTGAAGTATCGCTTCTTCAACGTGCCGAACGTGCGCATGACCGCGTTCAACGGCCAGCAGACCAAGATGCGGTGGCGTTCGCACAGCCTCCTGGGCGGCATCACCTTCAACTTCGGCGCTCCGCCGCCGCCCGAGCCCGTCGCTCCGCCGCCGGCTCCGGTGCCGCCGCCGCCGCCGCCCGCTCCGGTTCCGCCGCCCCCGCCGCCTCCGGTTCAGTGCCCGAACGGCACCACCGTTCCGGCCGGCGCCGAGTGCCCGCGTCCGGTGGTCGGTCCCTTCATGGTGTTCTTCGACTGGGATAAGTCGGACATCACCCCGCAGGCGGCTGCCATCCTCGACAACGCGGCTGCGCAGTACCAGCAGACCGGTCAGGCCCAGGTGATGATCGCCGGCCACACCGACCGTTCGGGTTCGGACCAGTACAATATGGGTCTGGGCCAGCGCCGCGCCGATGCCGTCCGTGCGTATCTCGCCGGCCGCGGCATCCCCGACGGCGTCATGACCACCCAGTCGTTCGGCGAGAGCCGTCCGCTGGTCGAGACCGCCGACGGCGTGCGCGAGCCGCAGAACCGGCGCGTCGAGATCACGATGGGTCCGGGCTCCGGCCGCTAAGACCATCGGCTCCGGTTCGCCGGAGCGGATCGAGAAAAGGAGGGAGTCGGTCTTCGGACCGGCTCCTTCTTTTTTGCGTAGGCAGGCTGTTTGGGTGTGGCAGGCCGCCGCCGAACGCGGGCGAAAGCCCTTGTCGTGCCGCCGAGCGCCGGTCTAATCGGGCGCCTTTCTCACCAGCCCCGCGCGGCCAACGGGAATTTCGATGCGTATTGCGATGATCGGGACGGGCTATGTCGGCCTGGTTTCGGGCGCCTGCTTCTCCGATTTCGGGCACGACGTGGTGTGCGTCGACAAGGACGCGGGCAAGATCGAGGCGCTCCAGCGCGGCGAGATGCCGATCTTCGAGCCGGGCCTCGACCGGCTCGTCGAGCGCAACGCGCGCGGCGGCCGCCTCTCCTTCACCACCGACCTGCCGGCCGCTGTCGCCGACGCCGACGCGGTGTTCATCGCCGTCGGCACGCCCTCGCGCCGCGGCGACGGCCATGCCGATCTCTCCTACGTCTTCGGAGCGACCGAGGAGATCGCCCGCGCGCTCCGCAAGCCGGCGGTGGTGGTCACCAAGTCGACGGTGCCGGTCGGGACCGGCGACGAGGTCGAGCGGATCATCGCCGAGACGGCGCCCGAGGCGACCGCCTGGGTCGTCTCGAACCCCGAATTCCTGCGCGAAGGCGCCGCCATCGACGACTTCAAGCGGCCTGACCGGATCGTCGTCGGCACGGAGAGCGAGGAAGCCGCGGAGGTGATGCGCGAGATCTACCGGCCGCTCTACCTCAACAAGGCGCCGTTGCTGTTCACCAGCAGGCGCACGGCCGAGCTCACCAAATATGCCGCGAACGCCTTCCTCGCGACCAAGATCACCTTCATCAACGAGGTCGCCGACCTGTGCGAGGCGGTGGGCGCGGACGTGCAGGACGTCGCCCGCGGCATCGGCCTCGACAACCGAATCGGATCGAAATTCCTCCACGCCGGCCCCGGCTATGGCGGTTCCTGCTTTCCCAAGGACACGCTGGCGCTGCTCAAGACGGCCGAGGACCATCAGAGCCCGCTGCGCATCGTCGAATCGGTCGTCCGGGTGAACGACGCGCGCAAGCGGGCGATGGGGCGCAAGGTGATCCAGGCGCTCGGCGGCGACGCGCGCGGCAAGACGGTCGCGCTGCTCGGCCTTACCTTCAAGCCGAACACCGACGACATGCGCGACGCGCCGTCGATCAGCATCGTCCAGGCGCTCGAGGACGGCGGTGCGAGCGTGCGCGGCTACGACCCGGAAGGGATGGAGCAGGCGCGTCCGCTGATGCCGAACGTTGCGTTCGTCGACAGCCCCTATGCCGCCGCGGAGGGCGCCGACGCGGTCGTCCTCGTCACCGAATGGGACGTGCTGCGCGCGCTCGACCTGCCGCGGCTCGCCAAGGTGATGGCGCAGCCGGTGTTCGTCGACCTGCGCAGCGTCTACCCGCCCGAGGAGGTGGTGGAGGCGGGCCTCAGCTGGTACGGCATCGGGCGCGCGCCGCACGCGTGAGCGGCGCAACCGTTTTCCCGCCCGATCTGTTGATCGGCGATCACGGCCTGGGAGATTCCGATGCGCTCTTCCTCACTCTGCCTGCTGCTCGCGCTCGCATCGTGCGCGAGCGTTCCTGCGGCCGTACCATCCGCGTCCGCCACGATTGCGGATGCCGCGGGCCGGCCGGTGGCGCGGGCGGAGGTGCGGCAAGCGGGGGCAGCGCTCGCGGTCCATGTCGAAGCGGCGGGCCTCGCGCCGGGGGCGTACGGCGTTCATCTCCACGCGGTGGGGCGCTGCGAGGCGCCGGGCTTCACCAGCGCCGGGCCGCACTGGAACCCGACGGCGCGCCAGCACGGCCGCGACAACCCCGCAGGAATGCACATGGGCGACCTGCCGAACCTCGTCGTCGACGCGCGCGGCCGCGGCACGATCGACTATCGCGTGGAGGGCGGCATGCTTTCCGCTGGGGCGAACGCGCTGCTCGATCCCGACGGCGCCGCCGTGGTCGTCCACGCCCAGCCCGACGACTATCGCACCGATCCCTCAGGCAATTCCGGCGCGCGGATCGCCTGCGGGGTGCTCGCCGCCGCCTAGACCGGCTCGCCCTCGGCGCGGGCGCGGTCGATCTTCGTCGCCTCTGCCGCCGCCATCCTGCTCGCGCCGAACCAGAGGCCGGCAAGCGTCAGGGGCGGGATCGCGTAGAGACAGAAGATGCCGGTGGCGAGGTCGCCCGTCACATCCGACATCTTGCCGGCCGCATAGGGGCCGAGCGCGAGCCCGACCATCGTCGTGCCGAGGACGTAGGTCGCGCCCGCGGTCGCGCGCATCCGCGGCAGGACGAGGTCCTGAAGCGTGGCGACCGCGGCTCCGACCCAGAGCGAGCTCAGCAGCTGTGCGGTCGACGACATGACATAGAAAAGCGCGATGCTCTTGGTCGTGAACATGACGAAAACGGCGGGCGCCGGCAGAACGACCGCGAGCATGTTGACGAACACGCGCCCGCGCGGATCGCGGCGGCGCCACCAGTCGGCCAGCATGCCGCCGGCGATGACCCCGATGGCCGCCGCAACGGCGGCGCCGGTCCCCACGATCAGGGCGACCTCATCGCGCGCCGTGGAGCCGAGGAGAAGCCGCGCGGGAGAGGCGGGGCCCGCATAGAAGGTGCGAAGCGGGTAAGGCGGGGCCCAGAAGGCGATCGCGTAGGTCATGAAGGCGCTGCTGCCGAAGGAAATGGCGAGGACGAGGACCGCCGGCGTTCCCCAGATCAGCCGCCACGCCGCTCGGTCGCGCCGCTCCAGGACCAGCACCCAGGAGAAGATCGCGTAGGCGCCGATGCCGTAGGCGATCCACTGCGCCCGGTCGTGCGTGAGCCAGATGAGGGCGGCGGCCGCGGCGGCGATCCCGGCCAGCCCCGCAAGGTTGGCGGGGAGCAGGCGGTGGCGGGCCGCGGAAACCATCGTCAGCGGCGGCAGGATGGCGAGAAGCTCACCGCCGAAGGCGCGCCAGGCGCCGGGCTGGACGACCGGCTGCGGCAGCCCGTCCGCGGCGCCGCGCCGCGGCTCGCGCAGGCTCAGGACCCACAAGGCGAGCAGCAGTCCGGGGATGCCCACGGCTAGGAAGGCGGCCTGCCATCCGGCGAGGTGAAGCGGCGCATCCGCCGGGTGCGGATAGCGGTGCGTCCAGCCGCTGCTCACCAGCCCGCCGACCGGAAGGCTGAGCCCGCCGCCGATATAGAGGCCGCTCGAATAGATGGAGAGGGCGGTCGCCCGCCGCGCCTTCGGGAAATAATCGGAGATCATCGAATAGGCGGCGGGAGACGCGCTCGCCTCGCCGATGCCGACGCCGATGCGCGCGCCGCTGAGCACCCCATAGGAGGTTGCGAAGCCGGACAGCGCCGTCATTCCCGACCACAGAGCGAGCCCCATCGCGATCAGCCGTCCGCGGTACCAGCTGTCGGCGAGGCGCCCGAGCGGGATCCCGAACAGCGCGTAGAAGACGGCGAAGGCGGTGCCGTAGAGGAAGCCGACCTGCGCGTCGTCGAGGTGGAGGTCGCGCTTGATGTCCTGCGCGAGGATCGAGATGATCTGCCGGTCGACGAAGTTGATCGCGTAGACCAGCACCAGCACGAACAGCGCATACCAGCCATAGGCGCCGACCCGGCCCGCGCGCCCCGCCGGCTCCGCCGCCCTCGCCTCGGCCTCTCCCATGCCGCTCCCCCCGATTGTGCGCACCGCCGCACATGGCTAGCAGAGGCCCACCTTTTGGCAATGGCGGCTGTCCAACCATGCGGATCTCCGTCCTGTTCGTCTGCCTCGGCAACATCTGCCGGTCGCCGCTCGCGGAGGCGGCGTTCCGCGCGGAGGCGGAGCGGCTCGGCCTCGACGTCCACGTGGATTCGGCCGGGACGGGCGACTGGCATGTCGGGCACCCGCCGGACCGGCGGGCGCAGGCCGTCGCCAGGCGCAACGGAGTCGACATCGCCCACCTCAGGGCGCGGCAGGTCATGCCCGACGACTTCGCCCGGTTCGACCATATCGTAGCGCTGGACCGGGAGAATCTGCGGGACCTCGAGGCGATGAAGCCCGACGGCGCCAGGGCTTCGCTGTCGCTTCTCCTCGATCATCTGCCCGGCCGGGAGGGGGAGGCGGTGGCCGACCCTTATTATGGCGACGACAGCCACTTCGACACGGCCTGGCGGGACGTGGCCGAGGCCGCGCGGGCGCTGGCGGAGCGGATCGCCGCCGGGGCGGGGGGATGAGCGCCCTTCGCGGCCGCGTCGCCGCGCTGACCGGCGTCGCGGAGGCGCGGCTCGAGCGGCTCGCGGGCGGCGACCTGTCGGAGGTGCTCCTTGTCCGCCGGAGCGACGGGCGGGTCTCGGTGGCGAAGGGCGGCGCTGCGGTCGGCGCGGAGGCGTCGATGCTTCGCAGCCTTGCGGCGGCAGGCGTTCCCGCGCCCGCGGTCGAGGCCGAGCATGACGGGCTCCTCCTCCTGGAGTTCGTGCCGAACGACCGGGTGTTCACCGCCCGCGCCTGGGCCTCGCTGGGAGAGGCGCTGCGGCTGCTCCACGCGCGACGCGAAGAGCGCTACGGCTGGGCGGCCGATTATCGGATCGGCACGGTCGAACTCCACAACGGCGCGCGCGAGGACTGGCCCTCCTTCTGGGGCGAGCAGCGGCTGGCGAGCACGGCCGCGTTGCTCGACCGGCCATGGCGCGAGCGGATCGACGCCTTGATCCCGCGGCTGCCGGACCTCCTTCCCGCGCATCCGCCGCCCGCCCACCTCCACGGCGACCTCTGGAGCGGCAACATCCTGATGCGCGACGGTGCTCTGGCGGCGCTGATCGATCCCGCCTGCTATCATGGCGACGCCGAGGTCGACCTCGCCATGCTGACGCTGTTCGACGCGCCGCCTCCTGAATTCTGGGACTCATACGGCGCGCTCGAGCCTGGCTGGCGCGAGCGGCGCGCCCTCTATCAGCTCTTCCCCGCTCTCCTGCACCTGCGCCTGTTCGGCGCGGGTTACGCCGCCATGGTCGATCGGCTGCTCGGCGCGATCGGCGCTTGACTCGCGACGAGATGTTAGGTATTTGCCTAAATACCTAAAGAGAGCAGCTCCAGCGGAAAAATGAACGTCGTGTTCGAAGCCTTGGCCCATCCCACGCGGCGCGCGATCCTCGAGATGCTGAAAGGCGGATCGAAGACGGCGGGCGAGCTGTCGGAATCGTTCGAAGTGTCGAAGCCGACCATGTCCGGCCACTTCGCCAAGCTTCGCGAGGCCGGCCTGATCCAGGCCGACCAGCGCGGCGCGACGATCCTCTACAGCCTCAACATGAGCGTTCTGGAAGAGGTGCTGATGGGTTTCATGGGCCGCATGGGCGGCTCCGGGAAGGAGGAAGCGGAATGAACCGGAAGTCGATGGGGGCGGCGTCGGTCGTGGTGGTGGCGGCGCTCGTCGCCGTCGCCGTGGTGGTGGGGAGCAGTCTTCCGGCCGAGCTGCGCCTGCCCACGCACTGGGGAATCAGCGGCGAGCCCGACCGGTTCTCCGGCAAGTGGGCGGCGTTGCTCATGCCGGCGGGAATCGCGGCGGGAACGTCGCTGCTTCTGTGGTTCCTGCCGTCGCTCGAGCCGCGCCTCGACAATCTGGAGCGGAGCAGCGGCCTCTATCACTGGAGCTGGGCGGCGCTGCTGCTGATGTGTGCGGCGATCGAGCTGATCGTGGTTTCGGTCGCGCTCCATTGGGGATTGCGGGTGGAGCACATCCTCGCCGGCGCGACCGGCGCCATGTTCGTCCTCATCGGAAACCAGCTCGGCAAGTCCCGCAGCATGTACCTTGTCGGGATCAGGACGCCCTGGACGCTGGCGAGCGAAGAGGTGTGGATCCGCACCCACCGCCTCGGCGGAAAGCTGATGGTCGCCGGAGGGCTGGTGATGATCCTCGCTGCGTTCCTTCCGCTGCCGTCCGGCCTTCTCGCCGGCCTGTTCGGAGCGACGGTGGCGGTCATCGTCGCCATTCCCTGCGTCTATTCCTACCTGCTGTGGCGCCGGGAGAAGGCTCAGCCGAGCCTGTAACGTTCGAGGATCGTGTAGTCGGCGCCGGCTGCGCTGAGGCGGCTCTCGAAGAGGCAGAAATCCTCGACCTCGAACGAGGGGCCGGAGAGGCCGCCCGCGCTTTCGAGGAACGGGCCGATCGAGCCAGCGCCGCGCGGCAGGCGGGCGAGGGTGATATGCGGCTGATAGGCGCGGCGCTCGGGGTCCCCGCCGCCGCGTACGACCGCCTGGTCCACCTTCTTGTGCAGGGCACGGAGCGGCTCCTGCGGCGCGACTCCGGCCCAGAGCGTGGTCGGCTCGCCGCGCCGCTCGAAGCTGCGGACGCCGTCGAGGGTCAGCGTGAACGGCGCGTGCCGGACGCCGCGCAGCCCCGCGTCGATGTCCTCGGCGCGGCGGCCGTCCACCTCGCCGATGAAGCGGAGCGTGAGGTGGAGCTGGTCGTCGTCCTGCCAGCGGGCGCCCGCCACTCCGCCCATCAGGGCAAGCAGCCGCTCGCGGACGGGCCTCGGCGGGCGGACGGCGACGAAGAGGCGCAGCATGGCTGCTCGGCGCTACCGCAAATGGAAACGGGCGCGAACCGGTTTCGCTTGAATGTCCACGCGCCGCCTACGATATTGCGCGGGCGGGGGCGGGTGCCCCCGCGCAACGGAGTTTGATGCAATGGCGAACGGATTTGACCCGCGCATAGGCGCCGCGCCGCGGACGGCGACGACGTTGGACGGCTCGACCGCCGTCGACGCGGGCCTGCGGTCCTACATGCTGTCGGTCTACAATTACATGGCCTCGGGCGTGCTGCTTACCGGCATCGTCGCCCTGTTCATGGCCTATTCGGGCGCGGTCGAGTCGCTGATCAGCGTCCGCGCCGGCGGGCGCATCGGCCTGTCCGGCCTCGGCTGGATCGTCAGCCTGGCGCCGCTCGGCCTCGTCTTCTGGCTGAGCTTCGGGATCAACCGGATGGCGGCCAGCACGGCGAAGGCCATCTTCTGGGCCTATGCGGCGCTGATCGGCGCGAGCCTCTCGACGCTGCTCTTGGTCTATACCGGCACGTCAATCGCGCAGACCTTCTTCGCGACCGCGGCGGCGTTCGGAAGCCTCAGCCTCTGGGGCTATACGACGAAGCGCGACCTCAGCGGCTGGGGCAGCTTCCTGCTGGTCGGCCTGGTCGGCCTATTCGTCGCGATGATCATCAACGCGATCTGGCCGAGCGGCCCGATGGGCCTGGCGATCAGCGCGATCGGCGTGCTGCTCTTCGCCGGCCTCACCGCCTACGACACGCAGAAGATCAAGAGCATGTACTTCGTCGTCGGCGGGACCGGCGAGGCGTCTCAGAAGACAGCCGTGATGGGCGCCCTCCAGCTCTATCTCGATTTCATCAACATGTTCCTCTTCCTCCTGCGCCTGTTCGGCGACCGCCGCTAAGCGCGGGAAGCGGATCGAAAAGCGGGGGCCCGGCGGCGACGCCGGGCCCCTTTGCTTTGGCCCCGGCGCGGGCCGTGCTATCAAGCGCCCCAGGGAGGGCCGACGATGCTGAACCTCATCTGGGCGACGCTTGCCGGCGCGGTGCTCGGCTCGCTCGCCGACTGGCTGTTCGCGGGCGTGCTGTTTCACGACCGCTACCACACCTACCCGGAAGTCTGGCGCAGCGGCGGCGAGCGGGGCCGGATCATCGGCGCGCAGGCGCTCGCGATCGTCACCGCAGCCGGCTTCGTCGCGCTGATGTGGAAGCTTCGCCAGACCGATTTCAGCGGCGCGCTGAAGCTCGCGGCGATGGTCTGGCTGATCGGGCCGCTGCCGCTGCTGCTCGGCAACCACCTCTTCATCAAGCTCGACCCGCGGGTGACGGCGAGCCACGCCGCGGGCTGGCTGGTGAAGCTGCTGCTGATCGCCGGCGCCGCGGCCTGGCTGCTCTGACAGGGCGTTCGTCTGTCTGGACGCGCCCGGCGGCGCGTGCGACGTTCGGCCGACTTCCCTCCATCGGAGCTGCGCGATGATCCTGCTCGCCGCCTTTGCCGCTGCCGCCGTGCAACCCGCAGCGGAGGATGGCGACAGCGTCGCGGGTCCGTGGCGTCTGCTCACCCGGCTGCCGCTTGTGGAGGGACCCGTCTGCGTCGTTCGCGCCGCCGGCGCGGAGGTGAACCTCGACCTCATCCTCAACAAGGCCGGCGAGCCGATCCTCATCGCGGCGCGGCCCGACTGGCGACACGGCGGAGAGGCGGAGATTGGCCTCACGATCGACGGCGATCCGCCCCGCAAGGCGCAGGCGCAGATGGTGGCGAACCTCGTCCTCATCCGGATGACGGACGTTCTCTTGGAGCGGCTGAAGCAGGGGAAGTCCGTCGAGCTGGCGCTGCCGTTCGGCCGCTTCCGGGCCGGGATTGCCGAGTTCGGCGCTGCCTTCGCCGCGTTGAAGGCTTGTCAGGCGCGGATCGGCGCGCCGCGCCCCGCCACGGCCTAGGCGGCCGGCGGAGAGGGCTGCTGCGCCTGCTGCTCGGCGATGAGCGTGTCGTCGATCTCGACCGCCCGCTTGTAGGCCTCACGCGCGGTGATGCGGCCGACATAATCCGTGAAGGCGGGGCGCTTCTCGATGATGCCGAACTGCATGCCCCAGCCGATCGACGCGCCGACATAGACGTCCGCGGCGGTAAACTGCTCGCCGCACAGAAAAGGCGAGGCGCTCTTCGCCGCCGATTCCAGGGTGTCGATGGTCGCCTCGAAGGTGCCGTAGCCCGCCATCATCGCTTTGTCCGGCGGCGCGAGCAGGCCCATCGCCTTGCCGGTGATCACCGCCTCGACCGGTCCGGCGGCGAAGAACATCCAGCGGTAGTACGGACCGCGCAGCGGATTGCCGGGCGGCGGGGCGAGGCCCGCATCCTGGAAGGCGTCGGCGAGATAGGCGCAGATCGCCGCGGCTTCGGTGACGACGGTGTCGCCGTGGCGGATCGCGGGCACCTTCCCCATCGGGTTGATCGCCCGATATTCCTCGCCCTTCATCGTGTCGCCGTAGCCGAGAAGGACGGTCTCGTAGGGCTGGCCCACCTCCTCGAGCATCCAGCGCACGATCCGCCCGCGCGACATCGGGTTCGTGTAGAAGGTGAGCGTGGCGGCGTCGGACATGAAAACGGCTCCCCTGAAGGTCAGGGGAGCCGTTCTAGTCGGTAGCGGGCAGGCCCGCCAGCCTCAGGCCTGGGCCTCGGGGGCGCCAGCTTCGCCCTCCGGCTCGGGAGCGGCCTTCTTCGCCTTCTTCTTCGAGGGCTTGGGTGCGGCGGGGACGATCTCGAACGAGGGCGCATTGTCCTTGATCGTGACCTTGACCTCGCCGCCGTGGACCAGCTTGCCGAACAGCAGCTCCTCGGCGAGCGGCTGCTTGATCTTCTCCTGGACGAGCCGGCCCATCGGGCGCGCGCCGTAGAGCTTGTCGTAGCCGCGCGCGGTCAGCCACTTCCGCGCCTCCTCGTCGAGATCGATGTGGACGTTGCGGTCCGCCAGCTGCAGCTCGAGCTGGAGGATGAACTTGTCCACGACCCGGGCGACGACCTCGGTGGGGAGGTAGGCGAACGGCACGATCGCATCGAGGCGGTTGCGGAATTCCGGAGTGAACATCCGCTTGATCGCTTCCTCGTCCTCGCCCTCGCGGGTCTGGGCGCCGAAGCCCACGCCCTCGCGCGCCATGTCGGAGGCGCCCGCGTTCGTGGTCATGATCAGGATGACGTTGCGGAAATCGACCGTCTTGCCGTGGTGGTCGGTCAATTTGCCGTTGTCCATCACCTGGAGGAGGATGTTGAACAGGTCGGGATGCGCCTTCTCGATCTCGTCGAGGAGGAGCACCGAATGCGGGTGCTGGTCGACGGCGTCGGTGAGGAGCCCGCCCTGGTCGTAGCCGACATAGCCCGGAGGCGCTCCGATCAGCCGGCTGACCGAGTGGCGCTCCATATATTCGGACATGTCGAAGCGCTGGAGCGGAATGCCCATGATCGAGGCGAGCTGGCGCGCCACCTCGGTCTTGCCGACGCCGGTGGGGCCGGAGAAGAGGTAGTTGCCGATCGGCTTGTCGGGGTCACGAAGGCCCGCGCGCGACAGCTTGATCGCCGAGGAGAGGACTCCGATCGCCGCATCCTGACCGAACACGACCCGCTTCAGGTCCCGCTCGAGATGCTCGAGCGTCTTCTTGTCGTCGGACGACACGCTCTTCGCCGGGATCCGCGCCATGGTGGAGATGACGCTTTCGATCTCCTTGGTGGTGATCGTCTTCTTCCGCTTCGACGGCGGCACCAGCATCTGCATGGCGCCGACCTCGTCGATCACGTCGATCGCCTTGTCGGGGAGCTTGCGGTCGTTGATGTAGCGCGCCGACAGCTCGACCGCCGCCTTGATGGCGTCGGGCGTGTACTTGACGTGGTGGTGCTCCTCGAAGGCGGAGCGGAGGCCCGCCAGGATCTTCACCGTGTCCTCGACCGTCGGCTCGTTGACGTCGATCTTCTGGAAGCGCCGGAGCAGCGCCCGGTCCTTCTCGAAATGGTTGCGGAACTCCTTGTAGGTGGTCGATCCGATGCAGCGGATCGTGCCGCCGGAGAGGGCCGGCTTCAGGAGGTTCGACGCGTCCATCGCGCCGCCGGAGGTGGCGCCGGCGCCGATCACCGTGTGGATCTCGTCGATGAAGAGGATCGCGTCCGGCATCTTCTCGAGCTCGGTGACGACCGCCTTCAGCCGCTCCTCGAAGTCGCCGCGATAGCGGGTGCCGGCGAGGAGGGCGCCCATGTCGAGCGCGTAGATGACCGCGTCCTTGAGCACGTCGGGCACGTCGCCCTCGATGATCTTGCGGGCGAGGCCTTCGGCGATGGCGGTCTTCCCGACGCCGGGGTCGCCGACGTAGAGCGGGTTGTTCTTCGAGCGGCGGCAGAGGATCTGGACGGTGCGGTCGACCTCCGGCCCGCGGCCGATCAGCGGGTCGACCCGGCCGTTCTTCGCCTTCTCGTTCAAGTTGACGGTGAACTGCTTGAGCGCGCTCTCGTTCTTCTTCTTGCCGTCCTCGGACTTGGGCTCCTCGGTGCCCTTCACCTCGGCGGGCTCGGACGAGGTCTCGCCCTTGCCGACGCCGTGGCTGATGTAGCTCACCGCATCGAGCCGGCTCATGTCCTGCTGCTGGAGGAAGTAGACGGCGTAGCTCTCGCGCTCGGAGAAGAGGGCGACGAGCACGTTGGCGCCCGTCACCTCATCGCGCCCCGACGACTGGACGTGGAGGATGGCGCGCTGGACGACGCGCTGGAAGCCGCTGGTCGGCGACGGATCGGTATTTCCGTCGAGCTTCAGCGCCTCGAGTTCGTTGTCGAGATACGCCTTCACGGCGTCGCGCAACTCCTTCAGGTCGACGCCGCACGCGGTCATCACCTTCGACGCGTGGGCGTCTTCGGTGAGCGCGAGCAGCAGATGCTCGAGGGTCGCATATTCGTGGCGGCGCCCGCTCGCTTCGGCGAGCGCCGTATGCAGAGTCTGTTCGAGTTCGCGGGCAAAGGACGGCACTTAACTATACTCCTGTGGAGCCCGCGAGTGAGTCACGGACTGCTTGGTCTCAATGTCGGGTGTCGTCGACCCGGCATCAAGCAGGTCCATAAGAAAGCTGGGGAAAAGCTCTTAGGTTCCCCCGGCTTGCTCATTTCTTGAACAGCGATTCCGCGGCCGAGCGGTGGGTCACGGCGGCGTCGATCTTGGCGCGGGTGCGCGCGATCTCCCCCTCGAGCGCCTCGATCCGCTCGTGAAGCTCCTCGACCGACAGCGGATCGAGGTCCTGCTTGACGAGCTGCGTCAGCGGGTCCTGCGGCTTGTTCGGGAACAGCTCGTCGAGGTCCATGCGCCGAGAATCCCCTGTTGCGCCCCCTCCTGTCAAGCTAGGCGGCCTCCATGGCCGCGATTCCCGACACGATGATCGCCATCGACCCCGCCGAGCCGGGCGGACCCGAGGTCCTCCAGCCGGTCGAGCGGCCGGTCCCGGAGCCCGGCGACGACCAGGTGCTGATCCGGGTCCACGCCGCCGGCGTCAACCGCCCCGACGTCATGCAGCGCCGCGGCCTCTACCCGCCGCCGCCCGGCGCGCCCTCGGTCCCGGGCCTCGAGGTCGCCGGCACGGTGATCGGCACCGGACCGGGGGCGGCCCGGGAGATGTACGGGGAGGCCGTGTGCGCGCTCGTCCCCGGCGGCGGCTATGCCGAATATGTGGTCGCGGACGCGGACGCCTGCCTCCCGGTGCCGGGCAG
>Ga0157369_10006490_pt1 | contig 13555 bp, 14 predicted proteins | sample C25metaG_FD_113461 | JGI IMG/M metagenome (GOLD analysis project Ga0157369, IMG submission 113461) | Corn rhizosphere microbial communities from Kellogg Biological Station, Michigan, USA - C2-5 metaG | ecosystem: Host-associated > Plants > Roots > Rhizosphere > Soil | place: USA: Michigan...
GGCAGGGTCTCGCCCAGCAGCAGCCAGGCGCTCAGGGCGGCGCCCGGCGGCACGCAGAAGAACAGCGCACTGACCCGCGCCGCCTCGCCGGCGCGGATCATCCACACCAGCAGGCTGATGGCCAAGAGCGAGTTGGCCAGCACCAGATAGGCCAGGGCACCGATGAAGGCCGGCGCCCAGTGCACCGGGCTGTGCTCGAACAGCAGCGCCAGGGGCGCGCAACACACCAGGCCGACGCTGTACTGCATCAGGTTGTTGGTGACCGGATGCTGGGCCACGCCCAGGCGCTTTTCGTAGAGCACGGCACTGGTCATGCCCAGCAAGGCGCCTACCGCCAGGCAGATGCCGAACAGGGATTCCACGGCGACGCTGGCGCGCGCCACGATCACCCCGATGGCGCCGAGCAGTCCCAAGGCCAGTCCCAGCCACTGCAGCGGCGCCACCCGCTCGCCCACCAGCAGGGGCGCGCCCAGAGCCACCAGGATGGGTTGCAACGAGGCGACCATGGCCACCACGTTGGCCGAGGCGCCCATCACCAAGGCGCCATAGCTCATGCCGAAATAGACGCCCTGGATGAGAAAGCCCACCACCGCCAGATTCGCCCATTCCCGCCGGGTGCGCGGCAGCGGCGGACGCAGGACCAGGAAGGCGATCAGCAGCACGCTGAACGCCAGGGCATAGCGCATCGCCAACAGGGTGAAGGGGGGCGCATAGGCCAGGCCCACCTTGGACACGGCGAATCCGGCGGACCACAGGGCCAGGAACACCAGGGGGATGAGGCGCAGCAACCAGGGATTCAGCGGAGTGGACGACATCGGACGCTCAGGGCCAGGCGAGTCAGCGGAACGCGACTCGCGAGCGGGAAGGATAGCTGACGATCAGCAGGCCGCTTAGCACCAGGGCCGCGCCGGCGAGAAATCCCGGTCCCGGGGTCTCGCCCAGCAGCCAGACGCCCATCAGTACACCGAACAGCGGCGTCAGCAGGGTCAGCACACCCAGGGGCGCCGCGCGATAGCGACTGAGCAGCACGAACCAGCCGAGCAGGCTGATGCCGGCGACGATGAACACCTGGAAGGCCAGACTCGACCAGGCCAGGGAGTCCAGCCCGGCCAGATCCAGGCGCTTGCCGAGCGGCAGGGCCAGCGCCAGCAGCACCACCCCGGTCACCCCGAGTTGATAGAACAGGGTGCGCAGCGGCGGCGCCTCGGCCAGGGCGCTGCGGCGGATCAGCACCGTGGTGGCGCCCCAGGCGGCACCGCCGACCAGGCCGATCAGGTCGCCCTGCCAGCTGGTGCCGCCGCTCGGTTTGCCGATCAGGAAGGCGCAGGCCACGCCACTGGCCGCCAGCAGTATGCCCAGCCACTGGCGCCCCGACAGCCGCTCGCCGGGCACCAGCCAGTGCAGGCCACAGGCGGCGAACAGCGGCGCCGTGTAGATGAACACCACCATGTGCGCGGCGCTGGTGTACTTCAGGCCCACCGCCATGCAGAGGAACTCCAGGGCGAACAGCGAACCGGCGAGCAGCCCGGGAATCAGCGTCCGGTCACGGCCCAGGCAGCGGATGCCGCGCCAGCGCGCCAGGCCATAGAGCAGCCCGGCCGCCAGCAGCGAACGCCAGCCGATCTGCAGCAAGGGGTCCACCTGCTCGGCGATGGCCTTGATCGCCGTCTGCTGCAGGCCCCAGACCAGGCAGAGCACCAGCATGACCAGCACGGCGGGGAGGTCGAGCTCCTTGCGCATGGGCATCGTTCCAGGAAAAAAGTGAGCCTGCAGGATGACCGTGGCTGAACAGGTCGGACAAACGATGTTTAATGGGCGTCAGGCTCAGGAAAACTAAGGCTCAGCAGTGACCACTGCCCTCCCCCTCAACGCCCTGCGCGCCTTTGCCGCCGCTGCGCGACACCAGCACTTCGCCAAGGCCGCGGACGAGTTGCATGTCACGGCCGGTGCCATCAGCCGGCAGATCCGCCTGCTCGAAGCCGAACTGGGACAGCCGTTGTTCGAACGCCTGCCCCAGGGCGTACGGCTCACCGCCCAGGGTCGCGCCCTGGCCGGGGAGATCGCGCCGCACCTCGATGGCCTGACCCGCGCGGTCGCCCGGGCACGGATCAAGAGCTGCGTCCTGACCGTCAGCGCGCCCCCTACCTTTGGTCAGGAATGGCTGTTGCCGCGGCTGGAAGACTTCCAGCGCCAGCATCCGGATATCGAGGTCTTTCTCGACGCCTCGTCCGCCATCGTGCCCCTTGGCACCGAGGGCGGTGCCCAGGCGGCGATCCGCTATGGCCGCGGCGACTGGCAGGACGGCGAGACGCGCCTGCTGCTGCGCGAATGGATCTTTCCGGTGTGCAGCCCGGCGCTGATCCCGGCGCCGCTGGCAGGGCCCGCCGCCTTGCTGGACTATCCGCTGCTGCATGCCGAATGGCCCGGCGGCTGGCGTTCGGGTCGCCCCAGCAGCCGGTCCAATGCCTGGCAGGACTGGTTCGCCAGCCAGCAGGTGCCCCTGGGCGACAGCCTGCGCGGTCCGCGCTATTCACTGAGCGGCATGGCCCTGCAACAGGCGGCCGCCGGCAAGGGCGTGGCGCTCGGCGGCGGCGTGCTGGCCCAGCGCCTGCTGGCCAGCGGAGCCCTGGTCCGCCCGCTGCCGGATCGGTTCGACCAGCTGTCGGCCCAGGCCTACTTCCTGGTGTTGCCCAAGGGCGCGGTGGACGCGCCGGTACAGCGCTGGATCGACTGGCTGCTGGTGCAGATCCGCCAATTCCACGAGACCCAGGGCGAGCCGCAGGAGACCGGCGGCGCCTGGTGAGCGCCGGGCTTTTACGGCAGTCTAGGCGGCCTGCCCTTGCAATAGTCAGCCTGCATGATCACCTGTCGCCTGTCCGCCCTGCTCGCCCTGCTGCTCTCGACCGCTGCCCTGGCCGCCGAACAGGCCCCGGCCACCTGCGATCGCCAGGGCAGCGAGGCGCAGCTGGCGGCCTGCGCCAGCCAGGACCTGGCCGTGGCCGAAGCCCGGCTGGCCGACGTCTACGGGCGCCGGCTGGCGGGTCTCTCCGCTGCGCAACGCCCCGCTTTCGAACGTCTGCAACACCTCTGGCAGGACGATCGCGCCCCCCGCTGCGCCACCGCGACGCGGGGTTTCCAGGGCGCCATGCAGCAGCTGCAGTATCTGAGTTGTCTGAAGTCGGTGACCCTGCTGCGGCTGGACGATCTGCAACGGCAACTACCGCGGCGCGACTGACGCTTCGTCGCCACTGCTGCTGTCCGGCGCCGGAACTCACTATCATGGCGCCCCGCTGTTGGAGTTCGAGATGTACGAGCGTTACCTGCCCCTGCTGGTCCCGGCCGGACTGCTGCTTCTGGGGGCGCTGTGGTGGTGGCAGCGCCGGCGCCAGGCCGCCTTTCCCTACCGCCAGGTCGAAGCCCTCTTCACCCCCGCCGAACAGGCCTTTCTCGCGGTGCTCGACGAAGCCGTGGGCGACGAATACCGGGTGTTCGGCAAGGTGCGCATCGCCGATGTGGTCCAGACCCTGCCGCTGCGCGACCGCCGCCGCTATCTGATCGCGCAGAACCGTATCAACTGCAAGCACTTCGACTTCGCCATCTGCCGGCGTGACGACCTCGCCGTGCACGCCGTGGTCGAACTCAACGACAGGTCGCACCTGCAGCGCCATCGCCAGCAGCGCGATCGCTTCGTGAGGTCGGTGTGCGAGGCCGCCCAGTTGCGCCTGGTGGAGATTCCCGCGGCGGCGCGCTATTCCGCCACCGCCGTGCGCGATGCCGTGTTCGGCGGGCGCCGTCCGCGCACCCGGGTATCGCCCCCCAGCCAGGCGCTGGCGCCGGAATGCCCGGAGTGCCAGGCGCCCATGGTCCGCCGTCGCGCGCGCAGCGGTCGCCACCAGGGGCGGGAATTCTGGGCCTGCTCGAACTACCCGGATTGCCGCGCCCTGCTTGACATCGACGACTGACCAAGGGATTCCTGCCATGCGCTATCCCACCACCCCGGACGGACGCTACTTCGTGGTCAGGGGCCGGCTCTGGCGCTGCACTGATCCCAGCCTGCCCGCCGATCGCCGCGACGCCCTGACCCATGAGCTGATGGATGCGCGCCGCCAGGTGGGCGCAGCCAAGCGCCAGGGTGACGAGGCCGCCCTGCGCAGCGCACGCGCCGCGGTGGACGCCGCCAAGCACGCCCTGGGCGAGCGCGGACCGGTCTGGTGGACCGATGGCGCCTCCGACTACAACCGGCGGATGGCCCGGAACACCCCCTATGCCGACTGGTACCGGCAGCTGGATGTCGAGACTTCCTGAGCCGCACCGTGCGGCGTAAGGTGAACGGCTGAATCCTCTTGCGAGCACCGCTCTTGCGTATCCGCCCCGCCTTCGTCACCGACCTCGCCGCCATCTGCCGGCTGGCCGAACAACTCTCCGAGCAGCATCATCGGCAGGCGCCGGCGACCTTCGCCAAGCCCTCCGGCGGCTGGCGCGACCAGGACTACTGGGCTGCCCAGCTGGAGCCGGAAGACGGGGTGCTGTTCGTCGCTGACGCCAGCGACGAACTGGTCGGCTTCGTCACCGCACGCCTGTCCGATACCCGCTCGATTTCCTTTCTGCAGCCGCTGATCCTCTGCCGGATCGGCACCCTGGTGGTGTCTGCCAGCCACAGACGGCTGGGCGTGGGCGCACGGCTACTGGAAGCCGTGGAAGCCTGGGCTCGGAACAACGATGTCGACGAATTGCGCCTGGAGGTGATGGAGTTCAACGAGGACGCCCAGGCCTTCTATGCCCGCCAGGATTTCCAGGGGCAGTCGCGGATTCTGGCCAAGGCGTTGCGGTAGGGTTGGCTGCCGCGCGATCGCGGCCATGAGTGCGATGGACCAGCACCCTCACCCCAGCCCTCTCCCAGGGGGAGAGGGGGTTAGCGGAGCGGTCGGCGGCCACCGCGCAGGACTTTGTAGCTTGGGCTGAGCGCAGCGAAGCCCAACAGACCTACTCCAGGCGCCCACTGTTGGGCATCGACGATGGCACCATCTCAACCCAACCTATACCGGCACCGTAGGTTGGCGCTGAGCGCAGCGAAGCCCAGCACACCCACTCCAGGCGCCCACTGTTGGGCTTCGACGATGGCACCGTCTCAACCCAACCTACATCGGCACCGTAGCGTGGAAAACGGCGTAGCCTTTTCCACGAGTAGCCCGCCACGAGGGCTTGCCTCACACCCGCCCTTCCCAGGAGGGAGAGCAGGCGCTTGGAGCGGATGCTCGTTTTCGATGGCTCAGGCGATAAGAAAGCTGCTCCCAATGGAGACATCGACACCTACTGCGAGTAACTGTCCTATCGCGGCCATGGGCCGCTCCCACAGGAGAGATCGGTACCTGTAGGAGCGGCCCATGGCCGCGATGATCCGACGCGAGCGACCAGCCCTACACACTCTCCCGACTCACCAGCTCGAATCCCAGATCCACGCAGGTCGGTTGGCTGCGGCCGTCGAGCAGCCCCAGCAACAGGGTCGCGGCCTGGCGCCCTACCGCGGCGCGGGGGGTCTGGATGGAGGTGAGCCGGGGCACGGTATGCGCCGAGCCGGGCAGGTCGTTGAAGCCCAGCACCGAGATCCGCGCGGGGATGGCAATGCCCAGCCGCTGGGCCTCGAACAGCGCGCCCTGGGCCAGGTCGTCGTTGCAGAAGAACAGGCCATCGACCTCCGGCCGGCGGGCCAGCAGTTCGCGGAACTGGCGGGCGCCCAGGCCCACGGATGACGGCTGCGGATCCAGCACGTCCAGACTCGGGTCATAGCAGCCCGCCGCGCGCAGCACCTCGCGAAAGCCCTCGCCCCGGGCCAGCGCCCGCGGGTCGAGCTGGGCCGCGACATAGCCCAGGCATCTGCGCCCTGCCGCCAGCAGGTGCCGCGCCGCGGCGGCGCCGGCGGCGTGCTGGGAAAAGCCGACGCTGGGCACCGACCCCGCCGGATCCAGCTCCATCATGTGCACCCGCGGCACCCCGCTAGCAGCCAGCAGCTGGCGTGCGGCATCGGTACGGTCAAAGCCGGTCAGCAGCAGTCCCCTGGGCTGATAGGCCAGGTAGTTGCGGATCAGCTTTTCCTCTTCCACGGGATCGTAGTGATAGTTGCCGATCAGCACTTCCAGGCCACGGGGGCGCAGGACCTCGTGGATGGCCTCCAGCGGCTCGATGAACAGATGATTGGACAGCGAGGGGACCAGCACCACCACCGAATGCCCCTGGGCGGAGGCCAGGGCGCGGGCGGCCGGATTGGTGACATAGCCAAGGCGCGCGGCAGCTTCCTGCACGCGGGTGACCAGCTCGGGTGCCACGCTGGCGACACCGCGCAGGGCACGCGAGGCCGTGATGGGGGAAACACCGGCCTGCAGCGCCACCTCGGTAAGGGTGGGCCGACCGGAACTACGAGAACCCGTTCGATTCATTGTTATGGTTTCAGGCTTGTCAGAGACGGAGAACGCGCCTAAGGTAGCGCTGTCTCACCAGACACTACAAGCCTGGCGTGCCCCTCCGGGACACGTCGGCATTCGGCCTAACAAGATCGACAAGAACTGGAAACCGCTACCTTTTTCCTTTTTCGGGGTAGCGCTGTCTCCAGACCGGAGGTGACGATGAACACTCCCATTCCCGCGCTGGTGGTCATGGGCGTCGCAGGCTGCGGCAAGAGCAGCGTCGGCGCGACCATTGCCGAGCAGGACGGTGGCCGCCTGATCGAAGGCGACGCCTTCCACCCCGCCGCCAACATCACCAAGATGAGCGCCGGCATCCCCCTCGACGACCAAGATCGCGCTGGCTGGCTGACCCGCCTCGGTGAAGAACTGGCCGCTGCGGTGGCCGCCGGCGAACGCCCGGTGCTCACCTGCTCGGCGCTCAAGCGCCGCTATCGCGACCAGCTGCGCCAGGCCGTGCCCGGTCTCGGCTTCGTCTTTCTCGAACTGACCCGCGAGACCGCCGCCCAGCGCGTCGCCAATCGTCCGGGGCACTTCATGCCCGCCAGCCTGATCGACAGCCAGTTCGCCGCCCTCGAAGCACCCCACGGTGAACCGGCTACGCTGGTAGTGGATGCACGCGACAGCCTGCCCGCCATCGGCACCCAGGTATCGGCCTGGTGGAACACTTCGGCGCGCCTGGCCCAGCCGGCCTGACGAGACAGCGCTACCCATTCCAATCCAATCACCCGCAACGCCCACAACAACAATAGGAGAGGCGCCATGTTCGGCATGGACCACAACAGCTTCCTTCTGCTCGACGCCCTGGTCACCATCATCGGCCTGGTGCTGCTGATCACCAAGTTCAAGGTCCATCCCTTCATCGCCCTGACCATCGCCTCGGGCTTTCTCGGCCTGACCTCCGGCATGCCGGTGGAAAAGGTCATGAAATCCTTCCAGGACGGCTTCGGCGGCGTACTCGGCTTCGTCGGCATCCTGCTCGGCCTGGGCACCATGCTCGGCAAGCTGATGGCCGATTCCGGCGGCGCCGACCAGATCGCCCAGACGCTGATCCGCGCCTTCGGCATCAAGCGCGTGCACTGGGCGATGATGTTCGCCGCCTTCCTGGTGGGCATCCCGCTGTTCTTCGAGATCGGCTTCGTGCTGCTGGCACCCCTGGTGTTCATCGTCGCCCGCCGGACCGGGCTGTCGCTGGTCAAACTGGGCATCCCGCTGCTGGCCGGCCTGTCCGCCGTACACGGCCTGGTGCCGCCGCACCCGGGTCCGCTGCTGGCGGTCGGGGTGTTCGGTGCCGACATCGGCAAGACCATCTTCTATGGCCTGCTGGTCGGCCTGCCCACCGCCATGATCGCCGGTCCCCTCTTCGGTGCCTGGATCTCCAAGCGCATCCCCGGTTCGGCCAACCCCGAACTGGTCGCCCAGATCGCCCAGGAGACCGACAACCGCAATCTGCCGGGCTTCGGCATCACCGTCTTCACCGTGCTGCTGCCGGTGATCCTGATGCTGCTCAAGGCCTTCGCCGACATCTTCTTCGCCGCCGACAACCACTTCCGCATCTGGATGGACTTCATCGGCCACCCCATCACCGCCCTGCTCGCCGCCCTGCTGCTGAGCTTCTACAGCTTCGGCACCGCCTGCGGCTTCTCTCGCGAGAAGATCGTCAAGCTGCTCGACCAGAGCCTGGCGCCAGTGGCGGCCATCGTGCTGATCGTCGGCGCCGGCGGTGGTTTCAAGCAGATGCTGGTGGCCAGCGGCGTGGGTGAGGTGATTGGCAACCTGGCGGTGCAGACGCAGATCTCGCCGATCCTGCTGACCTGGCTGGTGGCAGCGGTGATCCGCGTGGCCACCGGTTCCGCCACCGTGGCGACCATCACCGGCGCTGGCATCGTCGCCCCCGTGGTGGCGCTGATCCCCGGTGTGAACAAGGAATTGCTGGTACTGGCCGCCGGTGCCGGTTCGGTGATCCTCTCCCACGTCAACGACGCCGGCTTCTGGCTGGTGAAGCAGTACTTCAACATGACCGTGGCCGAGACCTTCAAGACCTGGTCGATGATGGAAACCATCCTCTCGGTGGTGGCCCTGGCCTTCATCATGCTGCTGTCGCTGTTCGTCTGAGCCCCGCAGAGCCTGTTCCAAGGCTAGCGAGCTAGAGCCAAGCAAGGCCTAGGCGGCCCCGCGAAAATAGCTGAGGAAGCGGAGTTTATGTAGGGTAAATGAGCATTCCGAAGCCATTTTCAACGCAGATTGGCCGACGCGCAGCAGCTTTGGAGCAGGCTCTCAGGCAGGGACGGCCCCTGGCCGCCCCGCCTCCACCACGAAGCTTGCCCGGGTGCCGCGTCCGGCATCCGGGCGCGTTCGATCACTGATGGTGCGCAGGTCCACCTGCAACCGTTCCCGCGTCAGCTCCAGGGCCAGATAGCCACGCTCCCGGCTGTCGAAGAAGCGCACCTGGGGATTCTCCGGCAACAGCGCCTGGAAACGGCGGTAGTCCGGTCCGTCAGAGGTGATGGAGGTGCCGACGAATTCGCTCGCCACCACCGGGCTCCGCTCGTCTTCCGGCTCGCGGTGCAGGTCCGTCACCCAGAAGGAATGGATGTCCCCGCCCAGGGTCACCGGATTGGCCAGGCGACTGTCGACCATGGCCGCGAGCAGCCGCTCACGGGTGGCCGGATAGCCGTCCCAGCCATCGGTCCAGCGCGCCGGATCGCCATCCGGCAGGCGCTGCCGCAGGGGTGCCAGCAGGAGATCCTGGGCGATCAGATTCCAGCGGGTGGCATTGTGGCGAAAGCCATCCAGCAGCCAGCGCTCCTGCGCCTGCCCGAGCATGCTGCGCGCGGCGTCGCGCAGACCCGGGCAATCCGGGGCGACCAGCTGGCCACCGCGGGTCCTGGGCGTCGCGCAGGCCGGTTCGCTGCGGTATTGCCGACCATCGAGCAGATGGATCTCCGCCAGGTCACCGAAGCGCCACCGGTCATAGAGGCGCAGCGCGCTGCCCTGGGTCCGCCACCCGCGCAGCGGCGCATGTTCGCGAAAAGCCTGGTAGGCAGCCTGCCGCCGCGCGGCGAAGGCAGCCAGACTGACCCTGGGGTCCGCCGCCCAGGGACCGGAATAGTCGTTCTGCACCTCGTGGTCGTCCCAGGTCATGAGACTGGTGACATTGGCGTGCAGGTACTGCAGATCGGGATCGGTGCGGTACAGCGCATGGCGCCGGCGGTAACTGGCCAGGTCCCGGGCTTCCGGCAGGCCATGCCGACGCACCGCCGGCAGCGCCAGGGGCACGTTGGCCTCGTAGATATAGTCCCCGAGGAACAGCGCCAGATCCGCCTGTTCGTCCGCCATGTGCCGATAGGCGCTGAAGAAGCCCTTCTCATAGTGGGAGCAGGAAGCGGCCACCAGCTTCAGCCGCTGCGGAGCGCTGGCTGACGGCGGTAGCGTAGTGGCGCGCCCAATACGACTCTGGTGGTCCAGCGCGGTGAAACGGTACCAGTAGGGCCGTCCAGGCAGCAGACCGGTCAGGGGGATGGACAGGCAGAAAGCAGACTGTGGCTGCGCCTGGATCACTCCGCGCTGCACCACTTGGCGCAGCCCCGGATCCAGGGCCACTTCCCAACCAGCCTCGACCGGACCATGCAGACCGCCCAAGCCGTCCTCGGCCAGCGGATCGGGCGCCAGGCGGGTCCAGATGACGAAGCCGTCGGTAGCAGGATCACCACTGGCGACGCCCAGGGTGAAGGGATCCGGCTGTGGCGTGCGAGCGCTGCAACCGGCGAACCAGGGTGCGCTCAGACCCAGGCCGACCAGGCCCAGCGCTTGACGTCGAGAGGTACTCATCCAAGCCTCCAGGAAAAGAGGCCAGGGTGGCTCAGGCAGGTGACAACGGCGTGTCGGCGGCTCAGGCCAGCGGCAATTCCTCGAGGATCATGACCTGCGGCGCCTCGACCAGCAGACCGTCGAGATCGGTCAGCAACTGCTTGAAGTGAGGGGTTTGCTCGTGCTCGGCCAGGGCTTCGCGACTGGCCCAGCGTTCGACGAAGACATAGCGACCTGCATGGCTCGGATCGCGGTGCGGGGTATAGAAATGACACGCGGCCTCGGCGCGGGACGGCGCGACGATGGCACGCATGGCGTTTTCGACAGCCTCGGCCTGACCGGGTTTGGCCTGCAGAATGGCGACGACACGGATTTCACTGGTCATGCAAAAACTCCAGAAGGGGTGCTTCAGCCTGGCGACTGGACACCCTGAATGCCACCGGGGCCGAGGGCCGGCCCCGGTCATGGTGGATCACTGTTTGGCTTTGACGATCTTGTCGATCACCGCATTGCTGCGCTTGATCAGCACATAGTCGGAGCCGATCTTGACCCATTGGCTGTCTTCGCCCGGCTGCTCCAGACCATGCTTCTTGAAATCCTTGATCACGTACTCGTCACGGATGTACTTGCGCGGCGCCCGGCCACCCTCTTCGAGTTCAAAGGTAGGATGATCAGGGTCGTGGGTGACCGCCTCATCGCTCTGACTGGCGTCCTTCTTGTTGACCTTGTTCTGGTACTGCGAGCTGGTGGGCTCCGCAGCGGCCTTGTCGGCGGCCGGCTTGGTCGGGGTCATGGATTCGGGCGCGGCCTGGACATGCAGGGCTCCGGTCAGGACGACGGCGCCCAGCGCCAGGGAGAGCAGTGATTGCTTGGTCATGGGGTGTTTCTCCTCTGCGTTCGAGGTTTTGACCCCGGGGCCGGAGAAAAAGCTCCACGAATACCTACGGTTGCGCTGCTGGCCTTACAACCGTTCGTCCCGGTCGGCCTTTACCAGGGTCAGCACCCGCGGCAACTGGCGCGAGCGCTCGGTGGAAAAGGCGTCCAGCGCGCAGCTCAGCCGATAGGACTGCTGACTGAGTCGCGAGGCTTCCTGGCGCAAGGTGAGGAAGTTGAGGAAATAGCGCTGGTGCTGACGCTTGGCCTGGCTACCCCGTTCAAGCAGGCGCCGGGCTTCCGCCATGGCCACGATGTGGCTGTCGGTCACGTCCTTCATGCAACGGTTTCCTCGTGGCGATGACAATTATCGAACCTGTTTCTTCTCGACTTTAGCAGCCCGCCCGAACAGGGTGGTGAATCCTTTGACTTTTTATCGGCAAGCCAGGGCTGGCGCGCCTTGCGACACCTCAGGCAGAGTAGCCCACCCCCCTGCCCAGAGGTGCAGCCCTTGGAACGCTGGAAGCTTCTCGCCGGCCTGGTGAGCTTCACCTTTTTCATGGAAAACCTGGACGCCACGGTGATCGCCACGGCGCTGCCGCAGATGGCCCTGTCCTTCGGCCGCGAGCCGGTGGACCTCAACCTGGGCATCAGCGCCTATCTGCTGGCGATCGCCGTGGGCATCCCGGTGAGTGGCTGGATCGCCGAGCGCTTCGGTCCCCGCCCGGTCTTCACCCTGGCCATCGGCGTCTTCACCCTGGCCTCGCTGCTCTGCGGCATGGCCCTGTCCCTCGAACACTTCATTGCCGCGCGTATCCTCCAGGGGCTCGGCGGCGCCCTGATGGTGCCCGTGGGGCGTCTGGTGGTCCTGCAGGTCACCGAAAAGCACGAGTTGGTGCGCGCCATCGCCCTCATCACCTGGCCGGGCCTGGTGGCCCCTGTGCTCGGCCCGCCCCTGGGCGGCCTGATCACCACCTATGCCGACTGGCGCTGGATCTTCTACCTCAACCTGCCGCTGGGCTTGATCGCCCTGCTGCTGGCCTGGCGCCTGGTGCCCGCCGACCTGCCGACCCAGCGCCATCCGCTGGACTGGCGCGGCTTCCTGCTGCTGGGCGGCGCCTGCGTGGCCTTCATGTGGGGCGTGGAGCGCCTCGGCCAGAACCATGGCAGCCTGGGCGCCAACCTGGCCTGGATGGGCATAGGGCTGATCCTCGGCACCAAGGCGGTGCGCCACATGACCCGGATCGAACGCCCGCTGATCGATTTTGGCACACTGCGCATCCCCACCTACCGCGCGGCCATCCTCGGTGGCGGCCTGTTCCGCGTCACCATCGCCACGGCGCCCTTCCTGCTGCCCCTGCTGTTCCAGCTGGCCTTTGGCCTGGACGCCTTCCAGGCCGGCCTGCTGCTCCTGGCGCTGTTCGCCGGCAACCTGGCGGCCAAGCCCTTCACCACCGCCACCATGCGCCGCTTCGGCCTGCGCACCATCCTGACCGTCAACGGCCTGCTCAGCGCGTTCAGCCTGCTGGCCTGTGGCCTGCTCACCCCGGACTGGCCCTTGCCGGCGATCCTGCTCCTGCTGTTCTTCAGCGGGGTGTTCCGCTCGCTGCAGTTCACCGCCAGCAATGCCCTGGCCTTCGCCGACATCCCCAAGTCGCGGCTGAGCCATGCCTCCACCCTGTTCAGCACCAATTTCCAGCTGGCCATGGGCCTGGGCGTGGCCATCGCCGCCCTGCTGCTACGCGCCTCGATGGACTGGCACGGCCACCTCGACCCGCAACTGGCGGACTTTCGGCTAGCCTTTTGCATAGTGGCCATGCTCGGCATCCTGAGCACCCTGGATGCCTTCCGCCTGGCCCGCAACGCAGGCGATTCGGTCAGCGGCCATACCTCTGGAAGTTGACCAGGCGGACAGGGCTCCAGGCGATGTCGATTGGGGGTTAGGGCTTAGCGTCTTACCCGTGTTTACCGACCTGTTATGATGCGCGCCTTTTTCCGATCAGACCGGCGCGCACGAGGCATCCCATGCTGGAAAGACTCTTCCAACTCAAGGCCCACAACACCTCTGTCCGCACCGAACTGCTGGCCGGGGTCACCACCTTCCTGGCCATGGCCTACATCCTGTTCGTCAACCCGAGCATCCTCGGCGCCACCGGCATGGACAAGGGCGCGATCTTCGTCGCCACCTGCCTGGCCGCCGCCATCGGCTCGGCGCTCATGGGACTCATCGCCAACTACCCCATCGCCCTCGCCCCGGGCATGGGCCTCAACGCCTTCTTCACCTACACCGTGGTCCTGCACCTGGGCCATACCTGGCAGGTGGCCCTGGGCGCGGTATTCCTCTCGGCGCTGATGTTCTTCATGCTGTCGATCTTTCGCATCCGCGAATGGATCATCAACAGCATCCCGCTCCC
>Ga0157369_10006491_pt1 | contig 13554 bp, 15 predicted proteins | sample C25metaG_FD_113461 | JGI IMG/M metagenome (GOLD analysis project Ga0157369, IMG submission 113461) | Corn rhizosphere microbial communities from Kellogg Biological Station, Michigan, USA - C2-5 metaG | ecosystem: Host-associated > Plants > Roots > Rhizosphere > Soil | place: USA: Michigan...
TCGAGGAAAAGCATATGGGCTCGCGCGCGCTCATCGTGCTCGCCCGCACCATGGAGGCGGCGGAGAAGCGCTTCGGCATTGCCGGCGGCGAGCGCGGGGTCGTCATGACCCGCACCGGCCGCCGCTTTTTCGGGAACGCCGAGGTCGAGGCGGCCGCTCTCCATCGCATCGACTCGGCGATGGCCGCCGCGGGCCTGTGGGAGGAGCTCGGCACCGACTGGGTCCTCTGGGACGCGGAGATCATGCCGTGGAGCCTGAAGGCGCAGGCGCTGGTGGAGCGGCAATATGCGGCCGTCGGCGCAGCCGCCGTTTCGGGCCTCGAAAGCCTGACGGGGGCGCTCGCCGCGGCGCGCGCACGCGGCGTGGCGGTCGACGGCCTGGACGAGCGCGTACAGGCACGCCTCGCCAACGCACACGCGTTCCGCCACGCCTACAATCGCTATGTCGGCCCGTTCGCAGGCATCGGCGACGTCCGCATCGCGCCCTTCCACCTGCTCGCGTCCGAAGGGGCGGTCCACGCTGATAAGGACCATCTCTGGCACATGGCGCAGGCGCACCGGCTCGCCGCCGCCGACCCGGCGCTGCTGGTCGCGACCGCGCATCGCAAGGTCGACCTGGAGAGCGCCCGGGAGACCGAAGACGCGATTGCCTGGTGGGAGACGCTCACCGCCGCCGGTGGCGAGGGCGTGGTGGTGAAGCCGCTGGCCTTCGTCGCCCGCGGCCGCCGCGGGCTCCTTCAGCCGGCGATCAAGTGCCGGGGGCGCGAATATCTGCGGATCATCTACGGGCCCGACTACGACTTGCCGGAAAATCTCGACCGGCTGCGCCGGCGCGGCCTCGGCCTGAAGCGGTCGATGGCTATTCGCGAGTTTGCCCTCGGCCTCGAAGCGCTCCATCGCTTTGTCGAGCACGCGCCGCTGAGCCGGGTGCACCAGTGCGTCTTCGGCGTCCTTGCGATGGAAAGCGAGCCCGTCGATCCGCGGCTCTAGAGCGTCCCCGCACGCGCCGGTAACCAAAGCGCAACCGCCGTGCGGTTAAGAGCGGCTCGGGTCGGAACCCCTGTGACTTGGGAGCCGGAATTGGCGATCTTCAAATATTCGAACTATCTCGCGACCTCGAAGAGCACCTCCTTCGACCAGCCGCTCCAGCCCTCCTCGTTCGCGCCGTGCGGCGGCATCTATCGCTGCACCGGCTGCGGGACGGAGATCGCGTCGGAGGGGATCGGGCTGCTTCCCGACCGTTCGCACCACAAGCATGCGCCGGGCCAGCCGCCGATCGCCTGGCAGCTGACCGTCGCCACCGTCGCCACCCACCCGCAGCCCTATCTCCACGGGGGCGCCTGACATGGGAGCGCGCAAGGCCTCCCTCTCGTTCCGCCTGTCGAAGGCGCTCGACACCGGCCGCGCCGAGCGCCGGCTGACTCGCGAGCGGATCCTGCTCGATCTCCTCAACAAGCGCGCGGCCGCCCGCCGCGAGGGGCTCACCGAGCTCGAGGCGCAGCTCAGGGAGCAGATTCGCTGGGCGCTTCCGCTCCGCCGCGACGAGGAGGAGGGCTCGCCCGACTCGTCTGGACAGGCTGCCGCGAGCAGCTAAAGGTCCCCTTCCGGCGCCTTTTCTCCCGGCGCCCGAAGAGGGGAGCCACCTTGTCCAAGCCGTTCACCGCCCGCGCCGCGGCCATGCTCGCTGCCGCCGCCCTGTTCGCCGTACCCGCCTTCGCCGCCGAACCCGCCGCCGGCTATCACAAGGCGCCGCCCGCGATCGCCAGGATCCTCGCCGCGGCGCCGACTCCGTCCGTCCTCGTCAGCCGCGACCACAAGGCGCTCGCCATCCTCGGCCGCGAGAACCTCCCCTCGATCGCGAACCTGTCGAAGCCGATCCTCCGCCTCGCCGGCTACCGGATCGATCCCGCCACCAACGGCCCCGCCGAGGTTCGCGTCCAGTGGCTGAACGCGCTCTCCTTCAAGGACTTGGCGAGCGGCGCCACCGTCGACGTCCGCCTTCCCGCCGGAACCCGCTTCACCTCGCCCTCCTGGTCGCCCGACGGCCGGCAGCTCGCCTTCGTCGTCCAGGAGCCGGCCGGCCTCACCCTCTGGGTCGCGGACCGGGCAAGCGGCGCGGCGCGGCCGCTGGTTCGCGGCGTCAACGCCGCTTTCGGGAGCGGCTATCAGTGGGCGCCGGACAGCCGCTCGCTGCTCGTCCGCACCGTCCTTGCCGACCGCGGCGCGCCGCCGGTCCGCACCAGCACGCCGGCCGGCCCGATCGTCCAGGAGAGCATGGGCCGCACCGCCGCCGCCCGCACCTATCAGGACCTTCTCGCCGACTCGGTCGACGAGCAGTCGTTCGACTATTATTTCACCGGCCGCCTCGTCCGCGTCGACCTCGCCTCGGGCGCCGCGACTCCGCTCGGCGCGCCGGGCCTCTACAGCGGCTTCAGCCAGTCGCCCGACGGCCGCTACCTCCTCGTCGAGCGGCTGAAGCGGCCTTATTCCTACCTCCTCCCGGCCGGCTTCTTCCCGACCGAGATCGCGGTCTGGACAGCGGACGGACGGCCGGTCCGCACCCTGGTCGATCGGCCGCTCGCCGACGACCTGCCGGTCGATTTCGATGCGGTGGTGAAGGGCCCGCGCGAGCCGCAGTGGCGCTCCGACGCGCCGGCGACCCTGGTCTGGGCCGAGGCGCTCGACGACGGCAACCCGAGGAAGAAGGTGCCGCACCACGACAGGCTGATGATGCAGCCGGCGCCCTTCGATTCCGCCCCGCTCGAGCTTGCCCGCACCGAGCGCCGCTTCGGCGACATCCTGTGGGGCGACGACCGCTTCGCGATGATCGTCGACCGCGAATGGAAGACCCGCACCGAGGGCCGCTATGCCGTCGCGCCGGCAAGCCCCGGCGCCGCCCGCCTCCTCGCCACCCGCAACTATCAGGACCAATATGGCGACCCCGGCCTGCCGATCCTCGAGGCGAATGCCGCCGGCAAGCCGGTGATGCGCTTCACCCCCGACCGCAGCGCCGTGTTCGTGAGCGGCGAGGGGGCGAGCGCCGCCGGCGCCTTCCCGTTCCTCGCGCGCATGCCGATCGACGGCGGGCCGCAGCAGCGGCTCTGGGCCGCTTCCGCGCCTTATTACGAGGACATCGTCGCCATCCTCGACGACAGGGGCACGAGCATCCTCACCCGCCGCGAGAGCGCGCTGCTGCCGCCCAATTACCTCGTCCGCACCCTCGGCGGCAAAGGCAGCGCGCGGCTGGTCACCAACTTCCCCGATCCCGCGCCCGAGCTCGCCCAGGCGACCAAGCGCACCATCACCTACAAGCGCGCCGACGGCCTGCCGCTCTCGGGCACGCTCTACCTTCCCGCCGGCTACGACCCGAAGAAGGACGGCCCGCTCCCGACCCTGCTCTGGGCCTACCCGGCCGAGTTCACGGATCCCAAGGTGGCCGGGCAGACCGTCGACCAGGGCAACCGCTTCACCCGCCCGCGCGGCATCAGCCATCTGTTCCTGCTGACCCAGGGCTATGCGATCCTCGACAATCCGGCGATGCCGATCATTGGCGCGAACGGCGCCGAGCCCAACGACACCTACGTCCAGCAGCTTCAGGCCGACGCCCAGGCGGCGGTCGACGCGGTGGTGGCGATGGGGATCGGCGACCGCGACCGGATGGCGGTCGGCGGCCACAGCTACGGCGCCTTCATGACCGCGAACCTCCTCGCCCACACCAAGCTTTTCCGCGCCGGAATCGCCCGCTCGGGCGCCTACAACCGCACGCTCACCCCCTTCGGCTTCCAGGCCGAGCAGCGCACCTATTGGCAGGCGGTCCCGACCTATACCGAGATGTCGCCCTTCACCTATGCCGACCGGATCAAGACTCCGATCCTCCTCATCCACGGCGGCGCCGACGACAATTCGGGTACCTTCCCGATCCAGTCGGAGCGCTTCTATGCGGCGCTCAAAGGGAATGGCGGAACCGTCCGCTACGTTGTCCTCCCCAACGAGCCCCACGGCTATCGCGGCCTCGAATCGTCCGAGGAGACGCTCTGGCAGATGACCGACTGGCTCGACCGCTGGGTGAAGCCGAAGCGGCCGGCGGGGCAGGGCGCGTCGGGCGCCGCGTCGGCGCCTTGAGCGCGGAGACCGACGCGCTCGCTGCGAGGATCCAGAGCCTCGCCACCCGCATCCTGCGCCTCGCCCGGCGGAGCCAGTCGGACGGCGGCATCGGCAGCGCCCAATATTCGGCGATGGCGGTGCTCCACACCGACGCACCCTTGTCGCTGGTCGAGCTCGCCCGCCGCGAGCGCGTCTCCCACCCGACGATGAGCCGGGTCGTCGCCTCGCTCGTCCGCCAGGGCCTCGTCGCCCGGATCGCCAACCCGGACGACCGCCGAAGCCGCCTGCTTGCCCTGACCGGGGAGGGGAGGGCGCTCTACGAGCGGATCAGCGCCGCGCGAATCCAGGTGACCGCCGCCGTCCTCTCCCTGCTGAAGCCGGAGACGGTGGAGGACGTCGTCGCCGCCCTGTCCATGGTGACCCAGCGGCTCGAGGGCGATTGACACCAGGAACTTACGTAGCATAGCTACATACATCGCGGCGGGGAGGTGGATGTGGCGCTCGGCAGGAAAGCTTACTGGCTTGGAGGCCTCGCGGTGCTCGCCGCCGGCCTCTACCTCAACAACGCCTCCTGGACCGCGCATCCTTCGGGCAAGCTCACCATCCTCGCCCATCGCGGCCCGCACCAGACCTTCTCGCACGTCGGCCTCGACAATCGGAGCTGCACCGCCAGCCGGATCGACCCGCCGCGCCACGCCTTCCTCGAGAACACCATCTCCTCGATGCGGGCCGCCTTCGCGCTCGGTGCGGACGTGGTCGAGATCGACGTCCACCCCACCACCGACGGCGATTTCGCCGTCTTCCACGATTGGACCGTCGACTGCCGCACCGATGGCCACGGCGTCACCCGCGACCACAGCATGGCCGAGCTCAAGCGGCTCGACATCGGCTTCGGCTACACCGCCGACGGCGGCAGGACCTTCCCCTTCCGCGGCAAGGGCGTCGGCCTCATGCCCTCGCTCGACGAGGTGCTCCGCGCCTTTCCCGGGCGGCGCTTCCTCCTCAACATCAAGAGCAACGACCCGCGCGAGGGGGATCTCCTCGCCGCTTGGCTGAAGGCGCGACCCTGGGCGAATGCGGGGCGCCTCTCCTTCTACGGCGGCGACCGTCCCGTCGCGCGCCTCGCCGCGCTCCGGCCGGACCTCAAGGCGATGTCCCGCGCTTCGGCCAAGGCGTGCGCCAAGCGTTACCTCCTCCTCGGCTGGAGCGGCTGGGTCCCCGCCGCCTGCCGCCACACGATCGTCTTCCTCCCGGTCAACTATAGGTGGGCCGCCTGGGGCTATCCCAACCGCCTCCTCTCGCGGATGGAGGGCGCAGGCTCCGAGCTCTACCTCATCGCCCCCGTCGACCGCGGCGCCGCCTCCCACCTCGAAGGCTTCGACACCAGCCAAAGCCTGGATCAGCTCCCCGCCGACTGGCGCGGCGGCCTTACGACGGACCGCATCGAGGCGGTGGGCCCGATCCTGAAAGGGCGGCGCCCTTAGCCCGGGTGACTTTCGGCACATGGCAATGCGGCGCGCATGCTGGCAGCATCGCGCGACGTCCTCCGCGTTGGAGAAGCATCTATGCGCCTGCGCCTCATTGTCCTCGGATGGCTGGCGGTCTCGTTCGCCTCCGCGAGCGCCGCCGCCGAGCCCGCGGCGCAGGCCGCCGCTTCTGCGGTCGAGCTCCCGCGCCCGACCGGCCGATTCCCTGTCGGCACCTACAGAATCGCCTTCTCCGACCCGTACCGGCGGGAGATCTTCACAGCCGATCCGGCGGACCGCAGGCGAGTCGCGCTCCAGATCTACTATCCGGCGGCGGCAGGATGCCCGCCCGGGCCCTACATTCCCTCCGCCCTCGCCGACACGCTTGCGGGCATGCTTCGCACGGAGCAGGGCTTCGAGCGCCGCCTCAACGCCCACGCCTGCGCCGATGCGAGGCCGGCAGCCGGATCGGCCAGATATCCACTGGTCCTCTTCTCGCACGGCATGGGGCCCACCCACTTCCTCTACACCGCCCTGCTCGAGGACCTCGCCAGCCGCGGGAATATCGTCGTCGCGATCGATCACCCGCACGGCGCTCCGGCCACCTACTTCCCGGACGGTTCGCTCGTCCGCCGCGATGCCAGCCGCTGGGGCAAAGGCCCGGAGCAGAGCTTCCTCGCCGCCAACGAATATTACCGCGTCTGGGCGGAGGACGCCCGCAGCGTGCTCGACCGCATCTTCCGCGACGACGGCACGGTCCTCGCGAAGGCGCTCGCCAACCGCGTCGACCGCACCCGCGTCGCCTATGTCGGCCATTCCTACGGCGGCGTCGCCGCCCTCTATGCGGCCCAGCTCGACGCCCGCATCGCCGCGGCGGTGAACCTCGATGGCGGCGTCGGCGTCTCGACCGACCCCGACGGACGCAAGATGCCGAGCCGCATGCTCCTCCCCGTCGCCGCAGACGTGCCGATCCTCGTTCTCAACAGCGAAGCCTTCGACGACCACGAAGCCTATGCGCCGGGAGTGCGCGTCGCCCGCCTGCGCGAAATGGCCCACATGCACTATTCCGACCTCGTCTGGCTCCGCGAACGGCTCGGCGCCGCGAACGCCCCTCAAGGCCCGACGAAAACCACGGCCGGCGCGCAGGGCATCGCGCTGACGAGAACCCTGACCTCCCTCTTCCTCGATTGCGCCTTCGCCGCCACGTGCAGCCCCCTCGAAACCGCCCTCGACGCGGCGAGAGCGCCGGCCGAGCAGAAAGCTCCCGGCTGACGTCCGCGGCTTCGGAGCCCCGGCTGTGGCCTCTGCGCAACGGCGGGCAAGGTCTTCATTTCCGGCGCGAAACAGTCGCTTCCTGATAAGCTTCGCGCTGCTAGCGTGAGCGCCAGGAGGAGGCGGGGCATGGGCGCTGGGCAGGCGAAGGCGAGGGGGCCGTTCCGGGCAGAGGCGCCGGGGGCCTGTCCGGATTGCGGCGGCGGGCAGTGGCTCGTCGGGCGGCACGTCGCCGAATGCGCCGGCTGCGCCGCGCCGCTGCCCCGTGCCGACGGGGCGCCGCTCGGACTGCCGAGGCCGCGGCTGCTAAGGCGAGCGGCGTGAGAGCCGCCGGCTTCGCTTCGGCGCTGGCGCTGCTGGCGGCGACTCCGGCCGCCGCCGGGCCCGTCCAGGACCGCATCTACCCGGCGCCCACCGCGCCGCTGTCGCTTGCGGGCCTGCCAGAGGGCGCCGCCCTCGCCGAGGTGCGGACGGCCGACGGGCTCCTCCTCAAGGGGGTCGCCCTTCGCGCCAAGGCGGGCATGCCGACGCTGCTCGTCCTCCATGGAAACGGCTCGAGCGCCGCCGATGCGGTGCGCTGGCTCGCCCCGCTCGCGGCCGCCGGCTACGGCATCATTGCCGCGGAATATCGCGGCTACAGCGGCATTCCGGGCCGGCCGGACGAGAAGGGCCTCGCCGCCGATGCCGACGCCTTCCTCGTGCTGGCGAGGGCGCAGGCGGGCGAGGGGCCGGTCTGGGCGTTCGGCCACAGCCTCGGCGGCGGCGTGGCGATGAGCCTGGCGCTCCGCGGCCGGGTCGATGCGCTGGTGACGGTCGGCGCCTTCACCCGCCTGCGCGCCATGGCGCCGCCGCTCGCCCGCGCCTTCGTTCCGGACGCCTACGACAATCTCGCGCAGGTGCCGCGGCTGGCGACGCCGTGGATCCTTGTCCACGGCAGCGCCGACGCCACGGTGCCGCTGACCGAGGCGCGGGCCCTCCACCAGGCCGCCGGCGCCGCGCACCGCAACGGCGGCGCGTTCGTGCTGATGGACTCCGACCACAAGCCCGACGCGGCGCTCTTGCTGGCGGTCTGCAACGCTGCCCGCGCTTGGCTGAAGGACAGGCGCTGGCCGCTCTCCGACATCCCCGCCTCTGCCAAGCTTTTGCCGTTCGGGGTGACGAAGCCGCTCAACCCCTGAGCGTCTTGCCGCGAGGGCACGGCGCCCCTAGGCGGGCGGCATGAAGGGTTCGACCAACCGCCGGCTCCGCCGCCTCCACCAATATCTCGGCCTGTTCTTCGCTCCGGCCCTGCTGCTCTTCTCGCTGAGCGGGGCGCTGCAGACCTACCGCTGGCAGGAGGCGAAGGGCTATGGCGGCACCCCGCCCGCCTGGATCGTCTGGATGGCGAGCGTCCACAAGGACCAGGCGCGGCCGCGGCCGCCGCGTGCCGGACCGGAAGAGGGGCCGCCCGCCGGTGGCGTGCAGAAGGCCCCGCCGCCAGAGGCCAAGGCGGGCGCTCCCAAGGGGCCACTCAAGGGGGGCGGGCGACGCCCGGCGCTGATGCTGTTCGTCGGGCTGTTCGGCCTGGCGCTGTTCGTCTCGACCCTGTTCGGAATCGCCATCGCGCTCGCCAACAGGGCGGCGCGGCCGACGAACCTGCTGGTGCTTGCGGCGGGGACGGCGGTGCCGCTCCTCCTGCTCTACGTCTGAGAGGAGGCTTGCGATGGCGGACAAGGACGAAGAGCGCGGAGTCTACGAGACCGGCAGCGGCGCCGCCCGCGCCGACGAGGCTGCCGCCGACGCGCCCGGCGAGGCTCAGCCCGGAGAGGACCGGCGCGCCCGGCAAGAAAAGCTGATCGACGAGGCGGTCGAGGAGACCTTCCCCGCCTCGGACCCGATCTCGCCAGCCTGACCGCTTAGGCGGCGGCGGCGGCCTCCGCCGGGAGGACGCGCAGCCGCCCGGCGAAATCCTCGTCGGCGACGGTGCGGATCTGACGAACGATGCCGCGGGTCAGCGATTCGGGAACGGTCACGTCGAAGCCGCGGGCGAGCAGGCCCTCCACCGCCCATTTCACGCAATAATCGGCCGCCACCCCGATCACCGTCACCTCCGTCACGCCTTTGGCCTTCAGCTGCTCGAAGAAGCAGTCGCGGGGGAGGGGAGGCGCCTCGGGCCCGCGCTCGTCGCGGAGCGCGAGGGCAGGCTCGGCCCACATGTCGAACACGCCCTTCTCGAGCCGGTAGACGGGGATCGCCGGATGGACGAGCGCGGGGTCGAGCATGTTCGCCCACCCGGGCGTGCCTTTTAGGCAGTGCGGCGGGAACTGCTCGGCCTCGGGCGAGGCGGCGTACACCTCCGTCTCGTGGGTGTCGTAGGTGAAGAGCACGCCCGCCGTCTCCGCCGGGCGGAGGCCGGCAAGGAAGCGCTCGGCCGCGGGAACCAGCGCCTCGGCGCCAGCCACTGAGAGGGCGCCGTCTGCCGCCATGAAGTCGCGCTGGGTGTCGATGACGATGACGAAACGCATGGGCTTCTCCTTCCCGCTTTACATATGCGCAGTTCGCGTATAAGTAAAGCGCAATCTGCACATAAGGTGGTCGATGACGGCGACGGTCGAGGTAGCGGGGGAAGGGGAGGGCTACGACCCGGCGGCCTGGCCGGCGGTCGCGGTGACGGTCGACCTCGTGCTGATGACCGTGGACGAGGGGGCGCTGAAGGTGCTCCTCGCCCCGCGGGAGGCGCCGCCCTTTGCCGGCACGCTCGCGCTCCCCGGCGGCTTCGTCCGGCCGGACGAGGATCTCGACACCGCCGCGGCGCGCGTCCTCGCCGGCAAGGCGCATCTCGGTCCCGGCTGGCTCGAGCAGCTCTACACGTTCGGCGATCCGGCCCGCGATCCGCGCATGCGCGTCATCACCGTTGCCTACTTCGCCCTGATTCCGGCGGGCGCGCTGCGGAGCGCGCTCGAGCGCGCTCCGGCGCTGCGCCTGGTCGCCGTCGACGCCACTCCGCCGCTCGCCTTCGACCATGCAACGATCGTCGAGGTCGCGCGGCAGCGGCTGCGCGGCAAGCTCGACTATGCTCCGGTCGCCTTCAGCCTGCTGCCCGGCGAGTTCACCCTGCGCGCGCTCCAGGACGTCCATGAGGCGATCCTCGGCCGCGCACTCAACAAGCCCGCCTTCCGCCGCCGCATGCAGGACAGCGGCTGGCTGGCCGAGACCGGCGCCCGCGAGACCGGCGCGTCCTACCGTCCCGCCCGCCTCTACCGCTTCACCCCCGAAGGACGCCCCTGATGGATTTCGCCCGCCGCGCCTGGGATCACAGCTTCCCGTTCGACCCGATCGTCCGGACCCTGCTCGACACGGATTTCTACAAGATCCTGATGGCGCAGATGATCCACGACAAGCATTTCAACGATCACGCCACCTTCGCGCTCTCGAACCGGACGAAGGACGTCCGCCTCGCCGACATCATCGACATGGACGAGCTCCGCGCGCAGCTCGACCACGCGCGCACGCTCCGCTTCGAGCCGAGCGAGCTGATCTGGCTGCGCGGCCAGACCTTCTACGGCCAGGAGGGGATGTTCACCCCCCACTTCATCGATTTCCTCCGCCGCCTCCGCCTTCCCGAATACGAGCTGTCGAGCGATCCGGAGACCGGCCAGATCCTCTTCCGCACCCAGGGCCGCTGGTGCGAGGTGACCTTCTGGGAAATCCCCCTGCTCTCGATCGTCAACGAGATGCGCAACCGCGCCTTGCTAAAGGCGATGAGCCGGAGCCGGCTCGACATCCTTTACGCCCGGGCCAAGGTGAAGCTCTACGCCAAGCTCGAGCGGCTCGCCGGGCTCGAGCGGCTCAACCTCACCGATTTCGGAACGCGCCGGCGCCATTCCTTCCTCTGGCAGGAGCATTGCGTGCTCACCGCCGCCGAGGTGCTCGGCAAGGGCTTCACCGGCACGTCCAACGCCTATCTGGCGCTCAAGCACGGCCTCGACGCCAAGGGGACGAACGCGCACGAGCTGCCGATGGGCTTCGCCGCCATGTGCGGGCCGGACGACGATCATTGCCTCAAGGACGCGCAGTACAAGGTCCTGCAGCAATGGCAGAACAGCTATCACGGAGAGCTTCTCGTCTTTCTTCCAGACACGTTCGGGACCAGCCAGTTCCTCGCCGACGCGCCGCAATGGGTGTCGAACTGGACGGGCGCGCGCCCCGATTCCAAGCCGCCGATCGAGGCCGGGGAGGAGCTGATCGCCTTCTGGGAGCGGATGGCGGTCGATCCGAAAAAGAAGCTGATCATCTTCTCGGACGGCATGGACGTCGCGCTTCCCGGCCAGCCGGCGAACGGCAGCGACATCCTTTCCGTCCACGCCTGTTTCGATGGCCGCGTCCGCCTCGGCTTCGGCTGGGGAACCATGCTCACCAACGATTTCCTCGGCTGCGATCCCGCCGGTGCCGATACGCTCAAGCCGATCTCTTTGGTCTGCAAGCTGGTCGAGGCGAACGGCCATCCGGCGGTCAAGCTCAGCGACAATTACCGCAAGGCGACCGGGCCCGCCGACGAGGTCGAGCGCTATCGCCGGGTCTTCGGCGCCGCCGGCATGGCGGAGGCGCCGACCCTCGTCTGACCCTCAGCCGGCGTCGAGCTCGGGAAGGGCGTCCAGCTGGACGTAGAGGCTGTCGAGGTCGGCGCGCTCGAGGGCGTCGAGCAGGGTCTCGAACCCGTCGATGACGAAATAGCAGAGCTGGAAGGCGTCGGAGCGGTAGCGGGTCCGAAGCACCCGCTCGAGGTCGAAGCGGTGGCGGGCGACGGCGCGATCCTCGAGCGCGAAGCCCGCTTCGCCGAAGCTCGAGGCGAGCCCCGCCCCGTAGATCTTGAGCGCGCCCTCCTCGCGGGCCAGGCCGAACTCGATCGTGTACCAATAGAGGCGCGAGAGGCGGTCGAGGTTGCCGCTCGCGAGCGCCTCCAGGCCGCGGTGGCCGAGCATCTCCAGCACGTCCGCGACGCGGGGGTTGGTGAGCATCGGCACATGGCCGAACACGTCGTGGAACACGTCCGGCTCTTCGAGGTAGTCGAGCTGGCTCCCCGAGCGGATGAAGTTGCCCGCCGGGAACTGCCGGCGGCTGAGGTGGCGGAAGAAGATTTCGTCCGGAAGCAGGCCCGGCACCGCCACCACCGTCCAGCCGGTGCGTGGAAACAGCCGCTCGTTGAGCTCGTCGAAATCCGGAATGCCCGGGTGGGCGAGGCGGAGCACGTCCAATCCCTCCTCGAACGCGCGCACGGCGCGGCCGGCGAGCCGCTGCTGCTGGCGGGCGAAGAGGAGGTCCCAGACGCGATGGTCCTCGGCCGTGAAATGGGCCCAGTTCTGGGGGATGGTCCAGTCGCCGCGGGGATCGGCGGGCGCATCGAACTCGGTGAACATGGGAAGGGGTCTCCAGATGTGAAAAACCCCGCCCGGAGGGTCCGGACGGGGTGGAAGTGCTTGGCCTCTCAGGCGCGCGCTAGGGTCCCGTCCGGTATCGGCGACGATAATGATAAGCAGCCGCGGCGGCGGAGGCCGCGCGGGCGGGAACGGCAAGGGCGCAGCGCGTCTGCATCGCCTCGAAGGTGACGGTCCGACTCATGCCTGTCAACCTGCGCCCGTCCATCCGAACGCCGGCTGAACGGCCCGGCTGGACAGGCGGGACGGCGCTCTGGCAGGTCGTGCGGAGGGCACGCGCGGCGGATCGTGGCAATGGCGGCAGGCAAATCGAGCGGGCGGGGAAGCTTTTCGCTCCAGGACATTCTCGGCGAGGCCGTCTCAACGCTCGGTGCCAATCCGCTGACTATCGGCACGAGCGTCTTCCTGCTGAGCGTCGCCCCGACCATGCTTCTCACCTACGCCTTCGGACGGTTTCGCGAGGGCTATTACGGCGCCTTCGGCTTCGCCCCCGGTCTCGTCATCCTGGCCGGGATCGCCATCTTCACATTCGCGCTCTCCTCGATCGCCGACGGCGCTGTGATCCAGGCGACGCTCGCCCGGGCAGGCGGCCGGCGTGCGAGCTTCGGGGAATGTCTCGACGTCGGCTTCAGCAATGCGCTTCGCCTCCTCGGGGTCACGGTGCTGGCGTCGCTCGGAATGGCAGCGGCGGCGATCGCGCTCCTGGTTCCGGCGATCATCCTCGCCTGCTCCTGGTCGGTCGCACGGCCCGCGGCGGTGGTGGAGCGGCTCGGGCCCACCGACGCGCTTGCGCGAAGCCAGAACCTCACACGCGGCGCCCGTTGGAAGATTTTCGCGCTTCTCGCGACCTTTGGAGTTGCGGGGTTCATCGTCCGCTCGATCGAGCTGGCGGTGTCAGGAGGCGCCCTGCTTCACGTCGCCGCGTGGCGCACACCCGCCGGCTATGTGCTCCACGCCCTCGATGCGACGCTCATGGGCGCCTTGACGCGGATCGCTTACGCGCTGGTGTACGAGGCTCTGCGCGCGTCAAAGGAAGGACCCAGGACCGATCGGCTCGAGGAGATCTTCGCCTGAGGAGTCCTCAGCGGCGCGCCGCGCGGCGGGCAGGAGAGGGGGGAGCGGCGCGGTGCCAGACCTGCTTCTTGCAGACGAGGCCGCCGAAGCGGCAGCCGTTCACCTCGATTTGATTCGGACCAGTCTGCACCATCTCCGAATCGAACTCGTCGCCGATGTCGGGCACGAAGGCCCGGCCCTCCCAGCGGTGGGGCCCCGCGGGGCGGTAGCCGCGCAGCACCTCGA
>Ga0157369_10006492_pt1 | contig 13553 bp, 14 predicted proteins | sample C25metaG_FD_113461 | JGI IMG/M metagenome (GOLD analysis project Ga0157369, IMG submission 113461) | Corn rhizosphere microbial communities from Kellogg Biological Station, Michigan, USA - C2-5 metaG | ecosystem: Host-associated > Plants > Roots > Rhizosphere > Soil | place: USA: Michigan...
CCTGGAAGAGACCGCCGCCGAGGTCGGCATACGCGGTGATCGCAGTCGGAACCTCGGTGCGCTCGTAACCGACGAATCGGGTGCGCGGCGCGCCCGGGAAGCGGACGTCGACCTGGACGGCGCTCGTGCGACGCGAGATCTCGCGGTGCTCCTCCATCAAGCGCGTGTACTCCTCGTCGTTGACGCCGAGGCCGCGCTCGCGTGCAAGCTCCTGCGTCAGCTCGATCGGAAAGCCGTACGTCGCCTGGAGCGCGAAGGCGTCGTCGCCCGTGATCTCACCGCGCGCGGCCGCCTCCTCGAAGAGCTTCATGCCGCGCTCGAGGGTCTCGCCGAAACGCTCCTCTTCCGCCGTCAGCACCCGCCGGATCTCGCCTTCGTGCTCCACGAGCTCCGGGTAAGCGTCGCGCATCTGCTCGATCACGACGCCTGCGAGCCCGGCGAGGAAGGGCGCCTCCATGCCGATCCGCAGCCCGTGCTGGGCGGCGCGGCGAATCAGGCGGCGAAGGACGTAGCCGCGGCCCTCGTTCGACGGCGTGATCCCCTCGCCGACGAGGAACGTCATCCCGCGACCGTGGTCGGCGAGCACGCGGTGCGCCTTCGTCGCGTCGGCCGAGCCTCCGTACGCAATCCCGGACTGCGCCGCTATCCACGACATGATCGTCTGGTAGCCGTCGGTGTCGTAGACCGACGCGACCTGCTGGAGGATGCGAGCCGTGCGCTCGAGCCCGAGCCCCGTGTCGATGTTCTGCTGCGGCAGCGGAGTGAGCGTCCCGTCCGCGTGCAGCTCGTACGACATGAAGACGAGGTTCCAGAACTCGAGGAAGCGTTCACAGCGGGTGCAGCCGGGCTTGCAGTCCGCCTCGCCGCAGCCGGCCTCCTCGCCCCAGTCGTAGTAGATCTCCGAGTCGGGGCCGCATGGCCCGGGCCCGCCGACCGACCAGAAGTTCTCGGAGGACGGCAGCGGCACGATCCGCTCGACCGGCACGCCGATCCTCTGCCAGAGGTCGATCGCGACCTCGTCCGGCCCGAGCCGGAGCTCCGGGTCGCCTGCGTGGACGCTCACCCAGATGCGCTCCCAGTCGAGCCGGAGCCGCTCCTTGATGAACTCGGTCGCATACTCGATCGCGCCCTCCTTGAAATAGCGCCCGAACGAGAAGTTGCCGAGCATCTCGAAGAAGGTGAGGTGGTACGTGTCGAGGCCGACCTCGTCGATGTCCGGCGTCCGCAGGCACTTCTGCGAGGTCGCCGTCAGCGGCGCGGGCGGGGTCTCGCGGCCGAGGAAGTACGGCATCTGGGGCTGCATGCCGGCCGAGGTGAAGAGCGTCGAGCGGTCGTCCGCCCGCGGGACGAGCGGCGCCGACGGGAGCCGCAGATGGCCCTTCTCCTCGAAAAAGGAGAGGAAGCCTTCGCGAATCTCGTTCGTCGTGCGCACCGCGGCCATTCTAGGGGCGGGAAATCGCCGCCCCGCGTCGTAGGATCGTCCCGTGCCTCCCCGCCGTAGGAAGCGCTACCGCTACCGCCTCCGCCGCCTGACGCCGGTAGCCGCTGCCGTGGTCGTCGCCGGCATGGTCGGAGCGTGGATCGGCTCGCATCAGAGCTCGACGCCGATCGCGTCGGCGGCGCCTCGCGCGAGCACGCACGTCGTCCACGGGCATCCGGCCGCTGCGCCGGTGCGGACGAAGCCGGCGCGAACGAAACCGGTGCGCGCGCCACGGGTCGTGCCGGAGCGCCTGCTGACGGGCGGCAGCCTGCTCGCACACCGCTTCGAGCCGAGGCTCGCCGGAGCCGCAGCCGTGCTCGTGGACGAGAAGACGGGCCGCGTGCTCTGGGGACTGCGCGCGCACGAGCGTCGCCACGTCGCATCGACGACGAAGATCATGACCGCCCTCCTCGCGATGCGGAGGCTCCGGCCGCACGACATCGTGACCGTAGACCGGACGGTGCCGCGCGTCCCGCTCGTGCGGGAGGGGTTGCGGGCAGGCGAGCGGGTCGAGGCGTGGAAGCTCTTCTATTCGCTGCTTCTGTTCTCTGGAAACGACGACGCGCTCGCACTCGCGATCGCTGCGGGCGGCGACAAGTGGACGTTCGTCCGCTCGATGAACGACGAGGCGAGGAAGCTCGGGCTGCACGACACGCATTTCGCGTCGCCGAGCGGCGTCGTGGACGCCGACAACTACTCGAGCGCGTGGGATCTCGCCGCGCTCACGCGAGTGGCGATGCGGAACGAGCGCTTCCGACGGATCGTCCGGACGCGCGTCGAGCACGTGAAGTGGACAGCTCCGACCTTCGCGAAGATCTACGTGAACAACAACCGCATGCTCGGCACCTACCGGGGAGCGAACGGGGTCAAGACCGGGTACACGCACAAGGCGGGCCCGTGTCTCGTCGCGTCGGCCACGCGAGGCGGCGTCTCGCTCGTCGCGGTCGTGCTCGACTCGTCGAACATGTACGGCGACGCGACCCGGCTCCTCGACTTCGGCTTCGCGTCCCTCGACTAGTCAGCTCCTCGCGCAGAATCCGCGACTTTCCCGTATCAGGGCCTGGCCCCCGCCTCTGGAAGCCGCTTCGTTGTGCGAAGGCGGGGGCCAGGCCCCGTGACGGAAGGCGCGCCTTTTCGTCACGGGATCCCGGTGGCTAGTCGGCCAGGGACTCCTGCGCCGTGCCGATCTCCTCGTCGGAGGCGATCTCGGCGCGGATCTTCTCGAGCGAGCGGCGGATCAGCCGCGACACGTGCATCTGGGAGATGCCGACCTGCTGCGCGATCTGCGACTGCGTCAGCCCGTCGAAGAAGCGAAGCTGGAGGATCCTTCGCTCACGCTCGTCGAGCGCCTTGAAGCCGGGCGCGAGCACCGCGCGGTCCTCCGACACCTGATACTGGTGCTCCTCGGTGCCGATCGACTCCAGCGGGTCGAGATCCTCGTCGCCGTCGGCGCCGCCGCTCCCCGTCGAGAGTGAGAGCGAGGAATACGCACGACCCGACTCGAGCGCCTCGAGCACCTCTTCCTCCTGCGAGCCCGAGGCCTTCGCGAGCTCTGCGATCGTCGGGGAGCGTCCGAGCTGCACGGTCAGCTGCTCCATCAGGCGCGACAGCTGCACGTTCAGCTCCTGCAGGCCGCGCGGCACGCGGACCGACCAGCCCTTGTCCCGGAAGTGCCGCTTGATCTCGCCGATGATGTTCGGCGTCGCGTACGTCGTCAGCTCGACGCCTCGCTCGAGATCGAACCGGTCGATCGCCTTGATCAGCCCGATCGCTCCGATCTGGACGAGGTCCTCCAGCTGCTCGCCGCGATACGAGTAGCGGCGGGCGAGCGAGCGCACGAGCGACATGTACTGCTCGATCAGCTTTTCGCGCGCGTGGAGGTCCCCCTCCTCGTGATATTTCCGCAGGAGAATCTTGTCGTCTATGCGCGGCACTAGTGCTCCGCCCCTGCCGGCGCTGCGGTCCTCTTCGTCAACGCCAGCCACGTGTCGCCGTCGCGCTGCTCGATCTCCAAGTCGTCGCACACGGTCTCGAGCACTCGCCGCAACCCGAGCCCCGACGAATCGTCGTCGAGCTCCGCGAGCGACCGAGCCGAGAACGGCCCGACCGTCGTGCGCACCGCGTCCGCGTCGATTCCGAACGTGACGCTGATCTCGGCGTCGTCGTCGCGGCATGCGAGCACCGCCTCGACCGCGACCTGCAGGTCTTCGAGATCCTCGAACGTCAGATCGAGTCGCGCAGCGAGCCCGCCGACGACGAGATGGGCGACATGCCGGAAGTCCTCCTGCGCCGGCAGCGTGAGCCGGATCTCGTCGGTCACGATTCCGTCCCGGCGTCCTGCAGCTCTTCCAGGAGCTCCTGCTCACGACGGGCGGCGGCCTCCTTCCCTGCCTGCACCGCATGCCGCCAGTCGCGTCTCGCCTTGAAGTCCGACGCGCCGTAGCTGACCGCGGCCGCGAGTCCGGACACCTTCTGAACCGGACGGGTGATCGCCACGCTCACCGCGCGCACCGCAGTGTCCACAGCGCCTGCGGCGTCCACCGCGCTGTCCGTGATCCGATCGACCTTGTCCAGCTGCCCGTTGACACGATCTACGCTGCCTCCGACCTTGTTGATCACCGGGAGGAGCTCGCGTTCCGCTCCCGAGATCAACGCGGAAAGGCGCCCAACGGTTCCGCCCAGCCGGACGAGGAGATACGCCGTCGAGAGCCCGACGGCGACGAGGAAGACCGCAAGCGCGAGCCGCCAGAGATCTCCCCACGTGAATGCGGCGATCAGCATCTCGACACGATCCTAGTTGGAGCCCGCCGACGACACGACGCCGCAGCCGACGACGGCGTCCCCCTCGTAGAGAACCGCAGCCTGGCCGCGGGCGACGCCGAACGCAGGCTCGTCGAGCTCCAGGTCGAAGCCCCCGGGCCGCGGCGATACATGCGCAGCGAGCGCGGGCGATCGATAGCGAAGCTTCGCATCCGCGCGCTCGACGTCGACCCAGAGCCGTCCGGACGCGGCGACGCGATACCGCGCGAGCGACTCGAGCGGACCGACCACGACAGCGTTCGCCTGCGCGTCGGAGTCGAGCACGTACAGCGGATGCGCCGCCGAGACTCCGATGCCCTTTCGCTGTCCGGCGGTGAACCGCCAGGAGCCGTCATGCGTCCCGAGCACGTTCCCCTGCTCATCGACGACGTCACCCACGCGTGGCGTGAGACCGTGACGCCCGAGAAACGCCCGGTAGTCGTCGCCTGCGAGGAAGCACGCCTCCTGGCTCTCGGCACGCCGGGCCACCGCGAGGCCTGCGCGTTCCGCCTCGTCGCGAGTCGCTTCCTTGTCCTGCTCGCCGAGCGGGAACCAGATGTCGTCGAGATGCTTCGGGTCGAGCCGGGCGAGCATGTACGACTGGTCCTTCTGCGAATCGGCGGCACGATGCAGGAGCACTCGTCCGCGGTGCTCCCGGATCCGGGCGTAATGGCCCGTCGCCAGCCGGTCGCAACCGGCGCGCCGTGCGAACGCGAGCAGCTCGGCGAAGCGGAAGGCGCCGTTGCAGCGGATGCACGGGTTCGGGGTCTCACCCCGCGCGTAGCCGCGGATGAACGGGGCGACGACGGCGCGCCGGAACTCCTCGCGGAGGTCGAGTGTCACGTGCGGAAGGCCGAGCCGATGACACGTCTCACGCGCGGCGATCACGGCCTCCGGCGAGCAGCACGCGCGGTCCGCGTCAGGACCGTCCGGGTCGAGCCAGAGCCGCAGCGTCACGCCGACCGCCTGCGGAGCCGCGCGGAGGAGTGCGACGGCGCTGTCGACACCTCCGCTCATCGCGACGGCGGTCCGGCCGGCGCGCGGCTCGGCGCGGAAGATCGGGCCGAGTGCGTTCGCCAGCGCGTCACACGCGAGCGTCTCGCCGCCGACCGCCGCCGCCTCGAGCAGGGTCAGCCCCGCGAGCGGGCGGTCGAGCCCGGGCGCATCCGCGTGCACGACGCGGTCGCCGTCGACGACGAGGCTGACCGCGGCCCAGTCGCCGGCGCGCGTCGAGTCTCCGTAGGCCTCGAGCATCGGTCCACGGTAGCGCGAAGGGGAGCCGAGGCTCCCCTTCGCAAATCCACCCTGCCGATGTGATCCGGGCTATGTGAACCTGGCGAACCAGGTGGGTGCCACGCCTCTCCTCGGCTACGCCTCGGTCGGGACGCCGGCTCCCTTCATGTAGGCGTTGGTTCTACATTGAAGCCCGAGCCCACGCACAGGGTCGACCGTGCGCACAGTAGCGCTTACGACGCAAAGCGCCAGTGGATGGTCTGGGTCCCCTGCAGCCCGAGCAGCTTCGCGAGCGCCTCGGTGACGTCGAACACCCGTCCCGGTGCGGTGTGCCCTCGGTCGATCACCTGCGTGAGCACCTCGCGGCCGTTGAACTGGATGTAGATCTTCACACCGCACGGAAGAACCGGATGCGCGACGCCGGCCGTCTCCGGGCCGATCACGACTCCGCAGGCGCCCTTCTTCGGCCTGGACGGCGTGTACGGCGCAGCGAGCGCCGCATACCACTGGCCGGCCGGCGCCGGGAGCGTGCTCTTCGCGTGCGTCCGGTGCGACACGGCGAGGGCGATTGCGATGCCGAGGAGCGCGACGCCCGCAAGCGCAGCGGCGCGCAGGCCTGCGACTCCTCTCACCGAGCGCCCACGAGGTCGCCGAAGCTGTCGCGGACGAGGCTGTCGAAGTCGGCGGGCAGGAGGCCGTCCGGGCCGGCGAACTCGCGCAGGTACATGAGGAGGAAGGTGCGCTCCTCGTCGCGCACCGCGTCATCGCCGGCGCTCTCCCGCGTCAGCCGCTCGAGGTCCCAGAGGTTCCAGCTCCGTGGCGATGACCCGAGGCCGATCGGGACGACGACGGGTTCGGCCTCGGCGGCGGGCTCGAGATCGGGCTCCGGTTCCGGTTCCGGCTCGGGCTCGAGGTCCGGCACCGGCTGCAGGACGCGCGCGGGCTCGGGCTCCGGCTCTGGCTCTGGCTCGGGATCCGGTTCCGGCTCGGGCTCAGGCTCGGGTTCCGGTTCCGGCTCGGCAGCTTCCGGCTCCGGATCGGCGGCCTCCGTCTCCGGCTCGGCAGCCTCCGGCGCGGGTGCGCTCGGCGTTGTGGCCATGCCGGGGGCTCCGCGACGCCAGAGCATCGCTTCGAGCAGCAGCACGGCGAGGTAGCCGACAGCGCTCGCGGCGACGATCGCGTACGGGCCGAGGCCCGCGGCGAGCGAGCCGACGGGAACCGCGACGAGGAACGCTGCCTCGACGACGGTCCTGGGGCCGAAGACGCGGCGCACCTCGTCGGCCTAGGTCTCGGAGTCGGGCTGCTCCTCGCCACCGGAATCCTGGACCGGCGGCACCGATACCGGGGGCGGCGGCGGGGCGGCGGACGGGCCCGCGAGCGTGGCGGCGGGCGGCGGCGGGCCGGACTGCTCGGCTGTCCGCTCGGCTGCCTCGACGATCGCGCTCGCCACCTGGCCGATCGCGTCCTGGCCGAGCCCGGCGGCCGCGAGCAGCTGCTCGGCGCCGTGCTGCGCGCGGGCGAGGATCGTCGCGCCTTGCGCGCGGGCCCACTCGAGCGTCTGCTCGACCTCGGCACGCGCGGCGTTCGTCAACTCTGTCGCCTGGTGGCGCGACTGCTCGAGCAGCCGGCTCCCCTTGGCCTCCGCCTCCTGGAGCTCGCGGGAGGCGTCGGCGTGGGCCTTCGCCAGAAGGTCGCGGGACTCGTTCCGGGCCGCGTTCAGCAGCTCGGCGCGCTGCCGCTCGCTCTCGACGCGGTACCGCTCGACCTCCGCCTCGCGCCCCTGGAGATCCTCCTGGCGCCGGCGGACCTCTTCCTCCGTCTTGCCGAGCTGGGAGGCGGATGCGTTCTGGGCGTCGCGCTCGATCGTGTCGGCGAACTCGGCGGCGGCGCGAATCAGGTGCAGCGCGTCCATGCGGACGGCGTGGCCCGTCGCCTCGACGTTCGCGCCACGGCCCGCAGCCTGGATGACCCTGAGCTGTGCCTGCAGCTGCGCCGCGTGACGGCGGAAGGCGTCGAAGGCCTCGCGAACCCGGTCCGCGTCGAGCCCGTCCCCGCTTCTCGGGATGTCCTCGAACTTCGGCAGGGACGTCAACGACGGGACGCCCGCCCGGCCCGGGTCATCGGTTGCCATTCTGTTCGTTCGCCTCCCTGTCTACGCGTAGATGCGCGGCGCGCGCAAGCCGAAGTATGACTTCTTCATCGGCCGTCAGGTACCTGCGCTTGACCGCCTTCGGCAACGACGCGGATTCCGAGCTCTTTCAGATGCCCCGGGTCGGCCTCGCTCGGCGCTCCGGTCATCGGATCCACCCCCGCCTGGTTCTTCGGGAAGGCGATCGTGTCCCGGAGGTTCTGCTCGCCGGCGAGCACCATGAGCATCCGGTCGATGCCGAATGCGATCCCCCCGTGCGGGGGCGCCCCCATGCCGAGCGCGTCGAGCAGGAAGCCGAACTTCGCACGCTGCTCGGCGCCGCTGATTCCCAGCAGGTCGAAGACGCGGGCCTGGATGTCGGGCTCGTGGATGCGGAAGGAGCCGCCGCCGAGCTCGTTGCCGTTCGCGATCAGGTCGTAGGCGAGCGCGAGCGCGTTTCCGGGCTCCGCGTCGAACCGCCCCTCCCACTCCGGCGTCGGGCGCGTGAACGGATGGTGCACGGCACCCCAGCGCCCCTCTGCCTCGTCCCACTCGAACATCGGAAAGTCGGTCACCCAGAGCCACGCCCACGCGGTCTCGTCGACGAGGCCCAGGCGCTCCGCGAGATGGACGCGAAGGGCTCCGAGCACACGCGAGGTCATCGCCCAGTCGGCGGCGGCGAAGAGGAGCGTCTCACCGGGCCGGCCGGCGAAGGACTCGAGCTCCCCGGGCGAGAGGAACTTCGCGATCGGCGAACGGACGTCGCCGGACTCGTCGTGGACGAGATACGCGAGCCCTTTCGCACCCCAGAGCTTCGCGACCTCCTCGAGCTCGGCGAGCTCGCTCCGGGAGAAGACCGCGGGCGCCCGCAGGTATCGGACCGTGTCGGCGCCGCCGAAGACGCCGAACTGCGAGCCACGGGTCGCCTCGGTCGCGTCCTCGATCTCGAGGGCGAAGCGAACGTCGGGCTTGTCCGAGCCGAACCGCCGGTCCGCCTCGGCGAAGGTCATCCGGGGGAACGGCGTCTCGAGCTCGACGCCGAGGCATTCCCTCCAGACCGTCTGGATCATCGCCTCCATCAGCCCGAGCAGGAACTCCCGGTCGGGAAACGCCATCTCGACGTCGAGCTGCGTGATCTCCTGCACCCGGTCGGCGCGGAGGTCTTCGTCGCGGAAGCAGATCGCGATCTGGTAGTAGCGCTCGAAGCCGGCGACCACGAGCAACTGCTTCGCGATCTGCGGCGACTGGGGCAGCGCATAGAAGCGGCCGGGCTGGAGTCTCGAGGGCACGAGAAAGTCGCGCGCACCCTCGGGAGTCGGCTTCCAGAGGATCGGCGTCTGGATGTCCACGAACCCGGCGTCCTCCATCACCCGCCGGATCGCCCCGACCATCTGCCCACGGAGGCGGATGTTCCGCTGGAGCTTCGGCCTGCGGAGGTCGAGCCAGCGATAGCGCATGCGGACGTTGTCGTCGACGTTCTCGTCGTCGAGCTGGAACGGGAGCGGCGTCGAACGCGAGACGATCTCGAGCGCGTCCACCTGGATCTCGACCGAGCCCGTCGCGAGGTTCGGATTGACGAGCTCGGGGGCCCTCGCGACGACCTCGCCCTCGACGCGGATCACGAACTCGTTCCTCAGCTCGTGCGCGGAGCCGGCGGCGGCCGTTGCGCGCTCCGGGTTCACGACGAGCTGGACGAGGCCGCTCGCGTCGCGGAGGTCGATGAACACGAGCCCGCCGTGGTCGCGGCGCGCGTCGACCCAGCCTGCGACCGTCACGCGATTGCCGACGTCGGCGTGGCCGAGCGTGCCCGCCACGGTGTCGCGCCAGGCGCTCACAGCAATTCCTTCAGCACCGCGCCGGTCCGGTCCTGCTCGCCGCGGCGGCGCAGGATCCAGCTGCCGCCGGCGCGGATCGCGACGGCGGCGGCCTTCTTCTGCGCCTGCGTCAGCTGGCCCTTGAGCGAGCGGCCGGCGTAGTCGGTGTCGCACGAGTAGCCCTGGGCGCGGAGCTCCGCCATCGTCGTCAGCACGTCCTGTCGCTCTGCGGCGTCGTCGACGACGAGGAACACGTCGAGAAGAGGCGCCTCTGCCCCGATTCCTTCGAGCTCGAGCGAGAGGACGAGCCGCTCGATGCCTGCGCCGAAGCCGATCCCGGGCGTCGCCGGGCCGCCGATCTCCTCGACGAGATAGTCGTAGCGGCCGCCGCCGCAGATCGTGGACGCCTGCTTGCTCTCGTCGGGCCCGATGAACTCGAAGGTCGTGCGCGTGTAGTAGTCGAGACCCCGAACGAGCGCGGCGTCGATCGTGTACGCCACCCCGTAGGCGTCGAGATGGCCGCGTACCGCTGCAAAATGCGCGGCGCACTCCTCGCAGAGCGACTCGCCGATCTTCGGCGCGTCCTGCAGCGCGCGACGCACCGACTCGTTCTTGACGTCGAAGACCCGGAGGGGGCTCGTGCGGCGCTTCTGCTTCGCGTCCTCGTCGAGCACGTCGGCGTGCTCGTCGAGCCAGCGGTTCAGGCGCTCGACGTAGGCCGGCCGGCAGTTGCGATCGCCGATCGAGTTGAGTTGAAGCTCGTAGCGCGACACGCCGAGGGTGCGAAGGAGCGAGTCGTAGTAGTGAATCACCTCGGCGTCGACCGCAGGGTCGACAGAGCCGATGCTCTCGAGCGAGAGCTGGTGGTGCTCGCGGAATCTGCCGCGCTGAGGCGCCGAATAGCGGTACATCGGCGCGATCGTGAAGAGCTTCACCGGCTGCGGCTCGCGGTGCATGCCGTGCTGGATGTATGCGCGGCAGATCGGTGCGGTGCCCTCCGGGCGCAAGGTGATCGACCGGCCCCCGCGGTCCTCGAAGGTGTACATCTCCTTCTGCACGATGTCGGACCCGGCGCCGGACGTCCGCTGGAAGAGCTCGGTGTCCTCGAAACCGGGCGTCTGGATCCGCGCATAGCCGTAGAGCGAGCAGAGGCGCGCCATCTCCGCCGTCACCCTTTGCCACACAGGTTGCTCGGACGGGAGGACGTCGTGCGTTCCGCGCGGCGCCTCGATGCGCGTCACGCGCGCAGCTCCGCGAGAAACGGGTTCCGCTCCCGCTCTTCCCCGAGCGTCGTCTCCGGCCCGTGCCCGGGATAGACGACCGTCTCCGGGGGATAGCGCTCGAGGAGTGTCCGCACCGAGGCGAGAAGGGTGTCCCAGTCGGCGCCGGGCAGGTCGTAGCGCCCCACCGAGCCCGCGAAGAGCAGGTCGCCGCCGAAGAGGCACCCGTCGGCGTAGAACCCGACATGTGCCGGCGAATGGCCCGGAATCGCGACGCACTCGAACGTGATGCCCGCGACCTCGATCGTCTCTCCTCCGTGCAGCAGCCGGTCCGGCGTGTACGCGCGGCCCGGCATGCCGGCGGGCGCGAACTCCGTGTACCGCTCGAGCCGGTCGCGCTCGCCCTCCGGCATGTACACGGGAGCTCCCGTTCCCTCCGCGAGGTCCGCAACCCCGCCGACGTGGTCGAAGTGGCCGTGCGTGATCAGGATCGCCGCGCAACGCGCGCCGCTTCCCGCGAGCTCGAGACGCAGTGCCGCCGCGTCGCCGCCCGGGTCGACGACGGCCGCCTCGGGCGCGCCGCGCCCGACCCGGACGACGTAGCAATTCGTCCGCAGTGGCCCCAGCTCGTATCGGTCGACGACCACGCGGGCGAGTCTAGCCCGGCGTCGTGCGGGCGCCCTGCGGCTCCGGTTACCCTTCCGGCGTGCAGCACTGGAAGCTCTACGAGATCGAGACGCCCGACGGGTCGCGGTCGCCGGCCGTCCTCCACTCGCAGGAGGGCGAGAGCCGTGTCGTCCTGATCGCGCTCGAGCCGGGACAGGAGCTGAGCGAGCACCAGGTGAAGGAGGCGGCGCTCCTGCTCGTCGTCGCGGGCGAGGTTCGCGTCGAGGCCGCGGGCGATGCCTTCGACGCGGTCGCCGGCGAGCTCTTCCACTTCGAGCCGGACGAGCGGCACTCGGTCGCGAGCGAGGGCGGCGCACGGCTGCTCTTGACGCTCGCGCCCTGGCCGGGCGACGGCCACTATCGCGGCGACCGGCCCGCGCTCAGCGCTTCCTAGCCGGCGTCGCGCCGTTCTGCCGGGCTTCCCAGCGTCGGTAGGCGAACCGGTCGATCGCATACGTGAAGGGGACGAACAGCGCGGTATAGAGGACGGCGAGCCCTGCCGCCGAGGCGTAGCCGCCCGTCTTCCCCCGCGCCCCGAGCGCGAAGAGCGCGAAGACGACGATCCCGAGCAGCCCGGCGCGCCTGAAGGAGCGGCGCCACGTCGGTGGCGGCGGCGTCCGGCCGCTCCGGGGCGGCGGCTTCTTGCCGGCCGCCGGCTTCGCACCGTTCCGGCGCTCGGGACGGTCGGCCTTGACCGCCTCGAGCTCCTCGGGAGCCGGCTCGACCTCGTTGCCGTCGTCGTCGACGTACACGAACTCGTAGTCGTGACGCTTCGACTTCGCCTCGCGGCGCCGCTGCTTCCGGGTCGGCACGCGGTTAGCGTAGCTCCCCCGCGGTCACCGTCTTCGCGACGAGGTGACCGCCGAGGTGGTACGCGAGGTAGCGCCAGTCCGGGGCGTCGAGCAGGACGACGTCGGCCCGGTACCCGGGAGCGAGCCGCCCGATCCGGTCGGCGCGGCCGAGCACGTGGGCCGCATTGACCGTGCAGCCCGCGAGCGCTTCCGCGGGCGAGAGCCCGAGCTGCGTGGCTGCGAGCGAGCAGACGAGCGGCAGGCTCTCGCAGAAGGCGCTGCCCGGGTTGAAGTCGGTTGCGAGCGCGACCGCTGCGCCCGCGTCGACGAGCGCCCGGCCCGGCGGCATCGGCCGCCCGAGAAAGAGCGCGCTCGCCGGCAGGAGCACCCCGACGACGTCGCTCGCGGCGAGGGCGCGAACGCCGCCGTCGCCCGTCGCCTCGAGGTGGTCGACCGACCGTGCCCCGAGCTCGATCGCCAGCGGGATCGCACCCTGCTCGGTGAACTGGTCGCCGTGCACGCGAAGGGCGAGCCCGGCGTCGCGGCAGGCCTCGAGGAACCGGCGCGCCTGCGCCGCGTCGAATGCGCCGCGCTCGAGGAACACGTCCGCGGCCTCGGCGAGGCCGGCCGCCTCGGGCAGCACCTCGCGGAGCGCGAAGTCGAGGTAGCCGTCGGCGTCGCCCTCGAACTCCGGCGGCACGCTGTGAGCGCCGAGCCAGGTCGGCACACCGCCGGCGTCGCGGATCGCACGGAGCGAGGCGAGCTCGGTGTCGCGGTCGAGCCCGTAGCCCGACTTCGACTCGAACGTCGTCGTGCCGTGGCGGCGCATCCAGCCGCGATGGCGCTCGACCGCCGCCCGCAGGCCGTCCTCGCCGGCGGCGCGGGTCGCGCGGACCGTCGAGAGGATGCCGCCGCCCCGCGCGTGCAGCTCCTCGTAGGTCGCGCCGCCCGCCCGGAGCGAGAACTCCTCGACGCGGTCGCCGCCGAACGCCGCGTGCGTGTGACAGTCGACGAGCCCGGGGATCGCGCAGAGGCCGCGGCCGTCCACCTCGACGACCTCGCCGTCCTGCGCGGGCAGATCGCGCATGCGCCCAACCGCCTCGATCGTCCCGCCGCGGCAGAGGACGTACGCGTCCTCGACCAGCTCCGTCTCGCCGAGCGCCCGCCCCCGGAGCGGGGCGTCCCGCCCCGCCGGGCTCGCGAGCTGTGCGAGGTCCCGGACGAGCAGGCGTGCCGCGCCCGTGCGCGGCTCCGCGCCGCTCACGCGTCGTGCGGCGCGGACGGGATCTTCACCCCGCCGCGCTCGGCAGCGTCGAGCGCCTCGTCGTAGCCCGCGTCGACATGGCGGATCACGCCCATGCCGGGGTCGGTCGTCAGCACGCGTTCGAGCCGCTCCGCCGCGTCGGCGGTCCCGTCGGCCAC
>Ga0157369_10006495_pt1 | contig 13551 bp, 13 predicted proteins | sample C25metaG_FD_113461 | JGI IMG/M metagenome (GOLD analysis project Ga0157369, IMG submission 113461) | Corn rhizosphere microbial communities from Kellogg Biological Station, Michigan, USA - C2-5 metaG | ecosystem: Host-associated > Plants > Roots > Rhizosphere > Soil | place: USA: Michigan...
ATCAACTTTAATGCTTCCAGCGTGAAGAATCAGGGCGTAGGCGGCTTCGTTCTGCCGGAAGCCGGGACGAACGCGCGCAACCGCGAAGACGAGCTTTATTACAACGACAGCCTGACCCTCTCGCCGCGCCTGCTGAACCAGTTCCGGGTGGTCTTCGGCCGCGACCACGCTCCTGTCAGCAGCCTCAGCGACGCGCCATCCCTTGTGGTTCCCGGGGCTTTCACTGGCGGCGGCGCGCAATCTGACATGCTGCGCACCGAGAACCACATGAACCTGAACGAGATCGTCACCTGGACGCCGGGGAAGCACAACGTACGCGCCGGCATCAACGTGCCGGACATCAGTCGGCGCGGCATGGACGACAACACCAACACGGGCGGGACTTATTACTTTTCAAGCCTGCAGGATTTCAGTCTCGGGCGGCCCTATTCGTTCATCCAGCAGCAGGGCAACGGGCATATCGTCTTTTTGGAAGTGGTGGCGGGCGGCTTCGTGCAGGACGATTACCGGCTGCGCCCTGATCTCACCATCTCCGCGGGCCTTCGCTACGACTGGCAGAATTTCTTCCACGACAACAACAACTTTTCGCCGCGGCTGGCGCTCGCCTGGTCGCCCGGGCATAGCCATAAAACCGTGGTGCGTGCCGGCGGCGGTCTCTTCTTTGACCGGACCGGCAACGCCCCCATTTTCGACCTCGAGCGCTACAACGGCGCACGCCTTCGGCAGATTGTTATCAGCGATCCCGGTTACCCGGTGATTCCTTCGCCCGCTGGCCTTGCAGCCATGCCGAGCACCCTCGTCCGGCTCGATCCGCACATCAACATCGCTTATCTGGCGCAATTCAGCGCAGGCGTAGAACGGCAACTCTATGCGGGCACCACGCTGGGGATCACGTATTGGGCCAGCCGCGGCGTGGACCTGTTCCGCTCACGCGACGTGAATGCTCCGCCGCCACCCGACTATCTGGTGCGGCCGAACCCTGACATAGGCGTCTATCGCCAGATCGAGTCCTCGGGTCACCTCGAGAGCAATTCACTGGAGCTTTCTTTCCGCGGCAGGATTACCCGCTATTTCGAGGGCATGGTCCAATACACGTTCGGCAAAACCATGACGGATGTTCCGGGGAACTATTCCATCAGTACGCGCGGCAGCGGAATCAACTCTTTCCCCGCGAACAACTACGATCTTTCCGGCGAATGGTCGCGGGCGGATTACGACGCGCGGCATCGGCTCAATCTGCTGGGTACCACGCACGCCGCGAAGTATCTCGATTTTGGCGCCGGGCTGTATGTCAGTTCGGGTTTGCCCTATACCGAGACCACCGGGCTGGACGAGTATCACACCGGCTATGCCAACGCGCGGCCGCCGGGAGTGCCGCGCAATTCGCTGCAGGGCGCCGCGGTCGCCGAACTCGACCTGCGCTGGTCCCACGTTTTTCTGCTCCGGCACAAAAAGGAAGGCCCGCGGTTCACGATCGCTCTCGACGCCTTCAACGCCGTAAATCGGGTCAATTACTTCACGTACGTGGGCGACCTTAGCTCGCCCTTTTTCGGCCAGCCGGTGACCGCGAAGCCCCCGCGCCGCCTGCAAATCTCGGGCAGATTTGAATTTTGAACGGGCGGCGTTCACCGCCTTCTTGCTGTTTCTTTTCAATCAGTTGGCAACTCGCCTGCAAAACTCCGGGCTATAGTTCCGTTTCATGGCTACCACCGCCCAAATCCTGGCCAATCGGCAGAACGCCGAAAGGTCCCGCGGCCCTGTCACGGCCGAAGGCCTCGCCCGCGTCTCGCAAAACGCTACGCAAGCGCACAGGCAGCCACTCGGGCTGCCGTTGTGCGCGGCCAAAAAAGAGCCCGGTTTGTTCTCGGTCGCGAATTTCGTCCGCCCCGAAGAGCAGGACATCTTTAATGAATTCGAATCCGGCTATCTTGCCGAACTCGCGCCCGATTCATCTCTCGAACAGACCCTCGCCCGCGAAATCATCCACGCCGCCTGGCGTCTCCGCCGTTGCGCCAATCTCGAGGTCGCCCCGCCTGACAATCTGACCGACGAAGAACTCGACCGCCTCCAGATCTCCATCGACCGCGCCCGCTCCGCCGCGCAGCGCACTTTCCATCGCTCTCTCAAGGAACTTCGCCGCCTGCAGGCCGAACGCATTTATGCAACATTCGCTGCTCCCAAAAGCGTGCCGGAGAATTCTACAAAACAAACCCAATCCCAGCCGGGAAAAACCGTGGCGATCCCCCGCAGCGCCCCCTGCCCGTGCAAATCAGGAGAAAAATTCAAACGGTGCTGCGGCAAAAACGCCCCGCCGGTGCTCACCACCAGGAGGGCAGCATAGTCTAAAACAGCAATTTCAGACTGAACTGCACGATGCGAGGAGCGCCTGCGGAAGTAATGCGTCCAAACAATCAGCCGCGGCGCGGCGGCGCACAGCAATCCGGCGGACACGCGGGCGGAGGACCATGATTTATCGCCTCCTCGACTATCTCGCGAACCGCGCGGACGAAGGCCGGATGCGTCCCCACCGTTCCAGCTCGTTTCATCTCAATGCCGCGTTCGGCTGCCATCGCGGCGGCTTCAGTATCGAGATCGTAGATCACTTCCATGTGATCCGAGAGGAATCCGATGGGAACAACCACCAGGCGCTTTGATTTCGTATCGCGCAGAAAGTCAGCGATATCCGGGCCGAGCCATGGCTGTGATGGCGGCCCGCTTCGGCTCTGATAAACCAGCACGGGTTCGCCTGCGCCAAACATTGAACTCACCTGCGAGGACGCTTCGTGAAGTTGCGCTTCGTATGGACTCGTTCGCGCCATCGATTCGGGAATGCTGTGGGCGGTGAAAACAAGGTCAGCGCCAGGCAGTTCCGCGAGCGCTTCACGCACGCGATCGGCGACGGCCTCGATGAATCCACCCTGATGGAAGAAAGGCGGGATCTTGTCGATCGCTGGCGCGTTTTCAACGGCGATGTGGGCGGCCTCGATGTTCTCGCGATATTGTCGGCATCCCGAATAAGAACCGAAAGCGGAGGTGGCAAGCGCAATCGCCCGCTTTACTCCGGCGTCCCGCATCGCGCGAACCGTATCCGGCAGCATCGGATGCCAGTTCCGGTTTCCCCAGTAAATCGGGAGTGTCATTCCATGCGCTCGAAATTCGATCTCGAGCGCCTCGATCAGCTCGCGGTTTTGCCGGTTGATTGGGCTCACGCCACCGAAGCGGTAATAGTGTTCGGCCACTTCCAGCATTCGTTCGCGGGGCACGTTTCTGCCGCGGAGAACGTTCTCGAGGAAAGGGATTACATCTTCGCGCTTCTCGGGTCCGCCGAAAGAGACCAGCAGAAAGGCGTCATATGGTTCAGTCATTCGACACGATATTGCAGCTTCTGCCAGTGTAGCGGCGGCATTCACGCTTCCCGAGGCGACCCGGTTGCTCCCTGCCTTTCAGCGCACAGGCCGAAAGCAATTCCGTTAGGAGCAGGACGGCCATTGTGCGCGAGTAGAAAAAGGACGATCTGCTATGAGCGGAAAAACGGGAAAAAAGGCTACTGGGCGCAAACCAGTGAGTTCGACGCGTACCGACGCGAAGACCGACGGCGCATTCGGCAAAGAAAACATTGAACGCGTGAGTTCAGAGATCGAACGCAATGAAGATCACGCGACGGAACGGCGATTAAAGGCAGGGAAATAGACAATGGCCCAAACGATGGAACCGCCGGTTCGGCATCAGTCTCAGGACCCGCGGCAAGCGCATGACACGCCGCCATTTCCGGAGCAGAAGCAGCAGCCGCCCGGCAGCGAAGCGGAGATGAATCCGAAGCCGGATCACGGCGAAAAAACTTACACGGGTCTTGGCCGGTTGAAAGGAAAATCGGCCGTCATCACCGGCGCAGACAGCGGTATCGGACGCGCCATCGCCATCGCGTTTGCGCGCGAAGGCGCCGACGTCCTCATTTCGTACCTCAACGAGCATGACGGCGCGAAAGAAACGGAGCGCTGGGTGAGAGACGCCGGACGAAAAGCCGTGGTCGTGCCTGGCGATATCGGGCAGAAACAACATTGTCGGGACATTGTAGATAAGGCCATAAAGGAATTCGGGAAGCTGGACATCCTGATTAACAATGCGGCGTATCAGATGACGCACCAATCGATGGATGAAATCAGCGAAGAGGAACTGGAGCACACATTCCGCACCAATTTCTTCAGCATGTTCTTCCTGTGTCAGGCCGCGCTGCCGCGCATGGAGAAGGGTGGCGCTATCGTCAATACCGCATCCATTGAGGCGTATCAGCCTGCGCCGGTTCTGCTCCCCTACGCCAGCACTAAAGGCGCGATCGTGACTTTCACGAAAGGCCTCGCCTCGCTCGCTGCGAAGCATGGTGTGCGGGTGAACGCGGTAGCGCCAGGACCGATCTGGACGCCGCTGATTCCTTCAACCATGCCGGAAGAGAAGGTGAAGGAGTTCGGCAAAAACACGCCGCTCGGCAGGGCGGGACAACCTGTCGAAGTTGCCCCGATGTATGTGTTCCTTTCGAGTAACGAGTCGACTTACGTCACCGGCGACGTGTTCGGCGTTGCAGGCGGAAGAGTGCTGGCTTAGCCAGCACTCTTCCTGCGCCAGACGCAAACGGAAACAAGTCCGAGGGCCGCAAGCAGGATGGAACCCGGCTCCGGGACGGGGGCCGGGGCTGCTCCTCCAATCAGCCCAACGGCCGGGTCGGTGTTGGCGACGACGCTGGTCTGGCCGTTCGCCACGTTGAGAGTTACAATCGCGTTCGTCGGCCCTTCGAACCCGTAGATCACACCATTGATGTTCGCTACGGTGATCAGGCCGAAGTCGGTAGGCGCTACCGCCGTGGCATGCCCTGTCGTGGGATCGATCTGGTATAGGGTCCCGGAAATGACAGGGGTCGGCGTGAACGTTGTCGGATCAAGAACTCCAGTGTCAAAGTTCGCGTAAAGTTTTCCTCCCGCGCCGAACAGGTTCTCGTCATAGAAATTGATCGTTCCGTCCGGATTGGCGCTCAATGGAGCCGATGTAAGCGCCGGTATTCCGGTTGGTCCGACAAGCGTCGCCTTCCCCGTCGTCGGATTCACCGTGTATAGGTTGTTGGCGAAGTCGGTGGCATACAGCATTCCCGCAGCCGACCCGAACGACAACTGAGAGGATGTGCCGCAGGATGCCGGGCCGGGGCACTCGCTGAATCGGGTTGGCCCGATGACTGTTGCCGCGCCCGTGGTCCGGTTGATGCTGTCCAGGCTACCGCTGAAATCCATAGTTAATAAGGATCCGCCCGGTCCTGGAGCCAGATACTGAATTGTCGAAGGAATGGAGCCACTGGGAGTGAAGGCCCCGGTCGCCAGATCCATCTCGCCGATCTGAAGCGAACCGGTTATGACATCCACGACGGGATCGGCCCTTGCCGGCATGAGCCCGGCTGAGAGTCCGACCAGGAGACACAGGCCCAATCCGGGCCTGCGACGAGTGCGGCTGGTAATCTCTCGATGCATCGGATGTCCTATTGCGCCGCGTCCTGCGACTGGTTGTCTGCAGCTACTTTGAAGACTGTTCCCGTAATCTCCCCGGTAACGAAGAAAAACACGGGGTTGGCTGGCACGACCGGTGTCACCACCATGGTCAAAGCAAGGTTATTGCTGGACGCGTCCTTGAAACGGCCGGTTCCACCGGTGATTTGGAAAATCCTGATGCACTGGGCGTGGCCAGCCGACAAATCGATACAATCACTTCCCCCGGTGACAGCTGCGTTCAACAAACTTTCATCGTGAAAACGAAACACCGCCGCCCCGGTAAGTATCGGGAAGTAAAGCTTGTTTGGGCCCGAACAAGTGGTAGACTGCTGCGGAGAAGTCGTGCCGGAACTTACGACACGAAGGGTGAATTTGCCCAGGGCGCCTTTTCCAGCGAGCGTGTATTCCGAAACAGGGGCCCCGGTCCCCAGATCTACCGCGCTCGCAGCAGCAGTACCGGACAGCCTCATGTTCGCAGAGATATGTTGCGCGTAACCGGGTATCCCGAAACTGAGAATCAGCGCGGTCGTTGCCAGGTAATTCATAAGTTTTCTCCTTAAGTCCGATTGCGGTCTTGTTGCAAATGGTGGTGCTGTGAGGCGTCCCGCCTTATTCCAGGCTGGAGCGGTCATTTGGGGAACTATCGGCTGTGGCATGATCAGGTACTACCTCGAACGCGCTGTGATGGTCGTGATGAAGTTATGATGTTTTGACGGTAACGGGCTGAAAATACTGTGATCAGGCCGGAAGCACTGCCGATTTGCCGGTTTGGCGACCTGGAGGTCGACGAGAACCGGATGGAGTTGCGGCGAGGCGGCTCAGCGATTGAAGCAGAGCCGAAGTCGCTGCGCGTCTTGTTCTACCTGATTCACAACCGTGACAGGGTGGTGAGCAAGGAAGAACTGATCCGGGAAGTGTGGGCCGGAAGCTCCGTGACCGACAACGCTCTGACGCGGAGCGTGGCGCAGTTGCGGAAAGCGTTGAACGACGACGCGCGCCAGCCTCGCTACATCGAAACCGTACCCACCGTGGGATACCGTTTTCTGCCTGCGGTCGACAAGGCTTTCGAACCGGCGACGCAGGAAGTGAAGGCCGAATCGCGGCGGAAGTGGTTGTGGCCCGCCCTGGCGATGGCAGTTCTGGCAGCCACTGTTGCCGCAGTTTGGCATCGGCGTACGCCCGCGGACGACCTCACCCCTCTGCGGCTTATTCAGATCACAATGGACGCGGGTCTGACAAGTTCGCCCGCGCTATCGCCGGATGGCAAGCTGGTGGCGTATTCTTCGGACGCGAACGATTCCGGCCAGCGGGACATCTTTGTAAGGCAGGTCGCCGGCGGCCCGGCGGTCCGTCTGACATTCGACGGGGCAGGGAACACGATGCCCGACTTTTCGCCGGATGGAAGCCGGATCGTGTTTCACTCCAACCGCGCGGGCGGCGGTATTTATGAGGTTCCGGCGCTCGGAGGCGCATCGCGACTGATTGCGCCTGGCGGACTGAACCCGAGATTTTCACCGAACGGCTCGCAGATCGCGTACTGGACAGGCGCTCCCAATGTTTCGATTGCGGTGCCGGGCGGCGGCGCAGTCTGGATCGTCGCGGCCGCGGGAGGCGAACCGCGCCATCCTGGCGGGAAGTTCACAAATGCCCGTTATCCGATCTGGTCGCCGGATGGCAAGTATCTTCTTTTCGTCGGCTACACCTCTGAAAAGACGTATGAACAGACTGCGCTCGATTGGTATCTGGCTCCGGCGAACGGCGGTCAGGCGCTTCGAACGGGCGCGTTCGAGGCATTGAAGCGCGCCGGCCTTGACGCGCGAGAACTGAACAGCAACCCTGCCGCGTCTTTCGGAATTCTTGGTCTTCCCAAGCCGGGCTGCTGGCTGGCGAAAGACAATCGCGTGATTTTCTCGACAGCCATCGGCGCGGCATGGAATTTATGGCAAACCAGGATCTCGTCACGAGGGAAAATCGACGGTTCGCTGCGGCGATTGACGGCTGGAGCCGGAAATGAAAGCGACCCCTCTTGCGCATCGGATGGGGAGGTGGCGTTCACCAGCACACAGTTGCGCGAGGATGTCTGGGTGCTGCCGATCGATCTCAACCAGGGGAAATCGGCCGGAAGCATGAAAGCAGTTACCGAAAGTCCAGCCGTGCGTGAACATGCGTCGCTTTCGCGGGACGGCCGCTATGTGGCTTATGCTTCGACTCAATCGGGCCGCATGGGTCTATGGATGCGAGATCTGGAGACCGGAGAGGAATCGAGCGTCGCCAGCTCGCCATATGTGCGGCGCTATGCGGTGGTCAGCCCCTCGGGACGTATGGTCGCGTTCTCGAGCTTTGAGAATGATAAGCGCGTCATCTATATATCAGCCCTGGATGGCGCGATCCAGAAGGTGTGTGAGACCTGCTTTCGGGCAACGGACTGGTCGAACGACGAGAAAACGCTGCTGGTATTCGACGGGAATCCTTATAGAGTCAGTCTTCTCGACATCGCGAACCGGCGGCTCACTCCTATCCTGAGCAAGGCAAAGCGGAATTTGCTTTACGCGCGCTTCTCGCCGGATAATCGCCGGGTCAGTTTCACGGAGCGTGCGGACCCGGACCATGCCTGGATTGCCATTGCGCCGATCAAAGGGACCGAGCTGATTCCGGAAGCGGACTGGATCCGCATCGCGGAGGCAGGCCTCGAGGACTGGGCCAACTGGTCGCCGGACGGCAACACGCTTTACTTCACTTCCTCGCGAGATGGACATACCTGTCTATGGGGGCAGCGGCTCGACCCTGAAACGCACAAGCCGGCGGGAGATGCGTTTGCCGTGCAGCATCTGCACGCGCGCTTGTCCTATCAGCAGGGTGGCTGGTCGGCTGCGGGAGGGCGAATCGCGATGGTGCTCAGGGAAGATACAGGCAACATCTGGATGATGTCAGCTCAGGGCGCGCGCTAAGACGCGCAACCTTTTGTAATCCGCCCACCACGCGCCGTGGCGCCAGAGTTTGCCGCGGACACGGTCCTCGATTTGCAGATAAGCGTCGGCGCGCGCCTCAATCGGAATGCCTTCAAACCAGGGACCGGCGAACATATCGAGCCACTCGCGCAGGCCGCGTTCGGGATGCTCGAGGCGATTCCAGCGATCGAAGGTGGAAGCAAAGCCGACTTCGAAGCCGTGATGCTCGAGCAGCTTCGCATAATCCCCCAGGCTCGGGAAGTACCAGGGGTTGTGCGGTTCGCGTCCCATCTCGCGGAGCACGGAATCGATCGCTTCCGTGATGCTGGCGATGTTTCCTTTTACGCCCATTTCGAGCCCGAACCGACCACCGGGTTTCAGGGACCGCACTACGCATGCGACCACGCGGTCCGCTTCCGGAATCCAGTGCAGCGCGGCATTCGAGAAGACGACGTCGAAAGGAGCTTCGAAGCTGAAATCGCGAGCGTCGGTGAGGATGAACTTCAGCTTTGGATAGTTTTGCCGGGCCTGGGCGATCATTGAGGGCGACGAATCGAGGCCGATGACTTCCGCGCCGAGTTCGGCGATTTTGGCGGTGAGGTGCCCCGTTCCGCAGCCGAGATCGAGCACGCGCTCGCCGGGCGCACTGGCGACCAGATCGATGAGGTCAGCGCCTTTCTTCCATACGAACGAATGGCGGTCGTCGTAAAGGCTGCTGTCCCAGCGATCGGTCATTGAGGCTGGAGGGTTCCCTGTGGTGGAATGCTCAGGCTGAGCACGAAGTAGTCGTAGACAGTACGAGAGATTTCGGCGACGGCGCGCTCCGCGTCTTCCTCTCTTTTGGTGAATCCCTTTGTGAAGACGGAGATTGCCACGTGGCCCAGGCCATTGGGAAGAGTGATCACGCCGATATCGTTCACGACCCCGCCAAGAGATCCGGTTTTATGGGCGACGTCCGTGCCCGCGGGCAGGAGTCCTTTGATCCTTGCCCTCCCTGTCTGGCATCGCTCCATCATGTCGAGAAGTTCGCTCGCATGCTCCGGACGGAACAGATCCTTTTTCCAGATGTGCACCAGCAGTTTGGTCATATCGTCCGGCGTTGCGGTATCGCGGGGATCGATCCATTCGGCGCGGCGGGCGCGGATGTGCGCGCGTTCGGGAACAGCGTCATAGAGGCGGTCCCACATATCGCGATTCCATTCGGATTCGGGAGGCAGAGTTCTGACTCCGCTCCAGTCGGAGATCAGGCGAGCCGTTGAACGGTCCACGCGAATGCCGTCCAACCCGAGCGCGCGCATGCGGGCAGTCACGGCCTCGGGCCCGCCTGCTTCCCGCAGCATCACATCGGCGGCGATGTTGTCGCTGACGACGAGCATCAGCTCCATGAGATTTTCGATCGAGAGCGAGACGCCGGGATGGAAGAGAAGCTGGTTGATTTTGCCGCTGCCGGGGTGGAAATCCTGAGGCGTGAGGGTAACCATCTTGTCGAGCGTGAGCTGGCCGGTATCGATGAGATTCATGATCTGCACGCCGACCGGCACTTTGAAGGTGCTCGCCATGGGGAAACGCTCGGAGCCGCGCAGTGAGACGGAGCGGCCGGACTCGATGTGAGTGGCGCTCACGCCCGCGATGCCGTCGGTGACGTGGGAGAGAAATTCAAGTTGGCGCGATACAGGATCAGCCGGGACGGGCTCGGCCGTGGCGGCGAACACGGGCGCAAGCACGAGAAGCGCAATCAGCCGCATGACTCAAGTGTAGCGGCTGTCGTGCCCATTACCTGCTGTTACAGGGTTGCGCGCCGGCGAACTGAAATACCATTTCGGTGACGGACGGGTTTACTTTTCGCATGGCGGGCGTATCGGAAGCGACCTCTTTATCACCGGTGATGGAGTGCCGCTCGTCTGGCGTGAGACCGACGATGAGCCTGCCATCGCGCGAACGATCGCCATCGAGAGTCAGGATGAGGCGAGGGCCGCAATCGAGACGGGCGAGTTTGCCACCGTTCCATGAAAGCACGTTGCCGCCGTAGTCGAATCCAAAGCCGGAAATCGAAAAGTGGCGCCCGTTGAGCTGTTCGAGGCGGTCGAGGCGGACGCCGAGCGTGATGCCGTCCGCCGTCCGCCACTGGCAAGAGCGGCGCCTTCTGCCGCGGCAGATAAAGATGCGGGACGGGTGCGCATCGGCGTTCTTGCCGGACCAGATGATGGCGAGATCCGCGACCTGAGTTGCGGGTTCGAGTACGCCTTCGGCGAGCTCGATTTCATCGTCTTTCGCGGGCGCGCCCGGGAACAGGCGTGGCAGATCGGCGCGAGTTACCGTCGCCGTGACCGGGCCAACTCGTTCGCCAGGCACGATGCGCCAGTCGTTACCAATCTGCGCGAGGGCCGGAATAGATAACGCGAACAGTAGCCAGCGCACTAGACCGAATAACGCGGCGGGACGATGTTTTTCTCGCGCAGGTAGACTTCTGCGTAGCCGCGGTGGTGCGCGGTGTGGATGAATCCGTTCAGCACCCAGTCCCATCCGGTCTGGGCGGGTTGATTGGGGCGGCCCGGATAGGATTTATCGAGATCCGCGGTTGTCATCTTCGAGAGCAGGCCGGCGCAGAAATCGAAGGTCTCGCTCAGATATTTCTTCACCGTCTCTTTATCGAATGCTTTCGGAGGCGCGAGGTTGTCCGGCATCTCGCCCTTGTTGAAGCGCGAAAAATAGAAGGCATTGCCGCTGCCGATATGCGCGATGAGTTCGCCATAGCCGCGCATCCCGGATTTCGGTTTGAAGTCATAAGCATCCGCGGGCATGGCGTCCGCCACCTGGAGAGTGAACGTCTTCGCCTTTGCCCAGCGTTCGGAAAGAACTTCGATGTCTTTGCCGGCGGCGCTGGCGAGCGGGGCAGCAACGGCCGCAGCCGCGCCGAGCGCGCCGGACTTGATGGCACTTCGTCGATTCATTCGCAACTACCTCCCGAACATCGATATTAATGCGCGAGGCGCAGGGCCCAGACTACTACAGCCGCGCCCGCCACGATCCGATAAATCGCGAACGGCGTAAATCCGCGCGTTCGCACCCACTCCATGAACCAGGCGACAACTCCAAACGCCACGATGAACGAAACGATGAAACCGATGCCGAGAAGCAGCCAGCCATGGGGATCGATGTGCGTCGCGCCGATCGCATTCCCCTCGCCGTGGTGCGGCTTGAGCGAGCGGAGAAGATCGTAGCCGGTTGCGACCGCCATGGTGGGGATGGAAAGCAGAAAGGAGAACTCGAGCGCGGCGGTACGAGACAGGCCGGCGACCTGGCCCGACGAAATCGTGATCATCGATCGCGACGTTCCCGGGATGACCGCCGAGAGGACCTGCCAAAGGCCGATCCAGATGGCCCGGCCCGTGCCCATCTTCTCGATTTCGTGCGCCGCTTCCGGTTCATCGATTCCTTTGTGATAGCCGCCGTAAATGGCGTCCACAGCCCACATCACGAGACCGCCGCCGATGAGCGCGCTGCCCATGAGCACAAGATTTTCGAGGTTCTTGCCGATCACTTTGGTCAGAAGATACGAAGGCGCGGCCGTGCAGAGGAAGGCGAGGACCACCAGAGTTACGGGATGGCTCAACGCCGTTCGATCCCCCTGAGAGCCTCGCGGGAACGTCATCAGGAAGCGGACGATACGGTTCCAGAAGAAGATGGGCAGGACGAGAATCGCGCCGAGCTGGATGGCGATGGTGAACATCTTCCAGTAACCGTCGCCCAAATCGATACCGAAAAGCGCTTCGCAGATTCGCAGATGCGCGCTGGAACTCACAGGCAGGAATTCGGTGATGCCCTCGATAACGCCGAGGATCACGGAAAGCAGATAATCGTTCAAACCTAAGTCAGGATAGCGCACGCGGAGCGGGCGTTGTGCTCGTTTGGAACGAGAGCGTTGCCGGGCGGTCCGGCGGCCTTCAAGTGCGCGAATTATTCGCTACCGCTGGAACGACAATTGCAAATTCTTATAGTGCGGATCCGGCACGAGTGCGCTGCCACCTTCCGCAATCAACGGAGAAAATGCTATGAGGAATATGCTTGTGCCGGCTGCAGTGGCCGGGTTGTGCTTTGCATTAGCGGTTCCCACTCTCAAAGCGAGCGTGTGGAATCAGAAGACAATTTTCAGTTTCAATCAGCCAGTCGAGATTCCAGGCCGGGTACTGAGTCCGGGAACTTATGTTTTCAAACTGGCCGATATTCAGGGCGACCGCAATGTTGTGCAGGTGTACTCGAATGATCAAAAGCACCTGCTCGGTACATTTCTGGCTGTTCCGGATTACCGGCTGCAGACGCCGGGAAAACCAATTGTTAATTTCACCGAACGCGCCGAAGGCTCACCGGAGGCAGTAAAAGCGTGGTTCTATCCCGGAGACAACTATGGTCATGAGTTCGTTTATCCCAAGGCCGAAGCGACCAGGCTGGCAAAAGCCAACAATGAGCCTGTCGCCTCGATGGCGGATCAGGAATTCAATGGACCTTCGATGAAGACCGGTCATGTGAAAGCAGTGAAGCCGACCGGCGAAGAAGTGGACGTAATCGAAGTGTTTGGAAGCTCGCCGCAGACGACGAGCCGCACGAGCCATGGGCAAAGCTCGCAGGGCGCCGCCGGCAACAGCGGCGGTACGCAGAGCACGGGCAACCGCGCCACCAGCCGGTGACATGTGCGTGGCGTGTTTGTTCAGCTTGCGATCGCCACGCTGGTTTTGCCCGGTACGATTGCGGGCCAGACCGGCGGAGTTCCGGATCGGCAAACATCCGGCGCTCCGCTGATTTCCGACAACGTTAATCTCGTTGTTCTGCACGCCACGGTGCGCAACCGGAAGGGTGAGTTCGTTTCCAGGCTCGGGGCGAACGATTTCCGGGTGTTCGAAAACGGCCGGTCGCAGAAGATTCAGGTCTTCAGCCATGAGGACCAGCCGGTCGCTGCCGGTCTGATTGTGGATTCGAGCGGCAGTATGGGACCGAAGCGGGCGGCCGTTGTCGCCGGGGCGATGGAGTTCGCCCATAAGAGCAACCCCGGCGATCAGCTTTTTGCACTCGATTTTAAC